>Ga0180431_10000368_pt1 | contig 65160 bp, 57 predicted proteins | sample SS_ome_11_FD_132459 | JGI IMG/M metagenome (GOLD analysis project Ga0180431, IMG submission 132459) | Hypersaline lake sediment archaeal communities from the Salton Sea, California, USA - SS_1_MS_1 metaG | ecosystem: Environmental > Aquatic > Non-marine Saline and Alkaline > Hypersaline >... | reverse complement strand
CCATCAGCCACGAGCCATCAGCCATGAGCTATCAACTACCAGCCAGGAGCTAGAATCCATGCCAGCCATAACAGTTGATAACATTTCCAAGAAATACCGGAAAGGCCAGGTAGGTTATCGCACCCTGCGCGAGGACCTGTACAACCTGACCGGCCAGCTGATACATCTCAGGAGAGGCAACAGAAACTATTATGAAGGGCGTTATATCTGGGCTTTGAAGGATTTCAGCTTTCAGGTTGATAAAGGTGAAACTCTCGGTATCATAGGACCCAATGGTGCCGGCAAAACCACAACCTTGAGGCTGCTGGCAGGAATCACCAGGCCCACACAGGGGAATATCTTGGTTAACGGCAGGATGGGGGTGCTTATCGAGCTGCAGGCAGGTTTTCACCCTGAGCTTACCGGGCGGGAAAACATATTCCTCAACGGGGCGATACTGGGCATGACAAGACAGGAGATAAAGAGAAAGTTGGACGATATCGTTGACTTTGCGGATATCGAGGGTTTCATAGATACGCCTATCAAGAGGTATTCGTCGGGTATGATGGTCAGGCTGGGTTTCTCCGTTGCGGTACATGTCAATCCCGATATACTGCTGGTGGACGAGGTGCTGGCCGTTGGCGATGTCGCCTTTCAGGCAAAGTGTTTCGCAAAGATGGGCGAGTTGATAGGAAAGGGATGTGCGCTCGTGTTCGTATCCCATAATATGGTAGTTATGCAGCGTATGTGCCGTAGAGTTATCTGGCTCCAGAAAGGCCGGATAAGAGAGGACGGAGAAGCTGTCGAAGTCTGCAATTCCTACTCTAACCACATGATTTCATCTTCCGGTGATGAAGCGGTCTCTACCGGTGTTGCCGTAGACCACGCAGCCCATAATATTTCCCTGAAATCGGTTGAAGTTCATGGTAAAAGCAGTGAGCAGGTAAATGAGGTGCTGGCAGGCGAAGACTGCACCATCCGTGTTGTATTTGAAGCAGGGCAACGTCTGGTAAAACCGGCTTTTCAAATCGGTATCAAGAGAGCGGACGGCCTGGAGCTGGCCATATTGCACAGCAAGGCGCAGGGAGACAGCATAGACTTTGAAGGTACGGGGACCGTAAAATGCAGAATACCGAATTTACCGTTACTGCCGGGTGTCTATTCTCTGCGCGTCGCGATCCTGGCAGGTGATCGACCTGGCACCTTGCTTTCCGCTGAAAATACTGTGCAGTTACGTGTGCTTTCGTCCAAGCCCGGTGATTTGCTTACCTGTGCGCTGATACTCCCGGAGCACGAGTGGGATTATGAATAAGTAGGGCTATGCTAGGGGGTTTTGCCGCAGGCCCAATCAAGTAGTCTTGCTGAAAAAGGTATATCTTTTATTTTCTCGTTTATGTTCAAATTGAAGTACGCTATTAATTTCGGACTTCTTACTTCGCGGTAATTATCGTGGCCTATCTGGAGTGAGGCGCAGTCATTGTGCATGGCGATATGACACCCTATAACGTCTGCACTATGTAGTAATTGGAGATAATACGCTGTAGAAAGGAAGGTAAAAGCAAGACACTGGAAGAAGGTAAGAATTACAATATAAACCTCAGGGGCCAAGGCTTCGCGTATTGAAGTGTTCATTAATGTAGCTAAGCTACGGTGTCTAACTTTCGCTGAATATGTATAATCACAACCACCATCGGGCGCTTTAAATATTAATCGAATCCTAATATAATATGCTCTGCCGATATCTAAGGCGCTTTTAAAAAGACAGATAGAAGCATTCATCTTCATACGTTCGAAATATTACCGTCTATAGAATGTAGCGGTGATTTGGAATTCTCAATGAAGAACATGCTAGTCAAATTGCTGATAATATTTAGGTTATACAGGCTAGCTTCTATAGTCATATATTGGCTGAACTGTTTTCGGTGGCGATCGGTGTATATCCGTAAGAAGGAAGAAAAAGTTCGGCGGCAGGAAATACTGAAGCTATATTCTAAATTCATCAATAAAGGAGATTTATGTTTTGATATTGGGGCCAATATTGGCACGAGAATTGATGCTTTTATTGCTCTTGGCGCGATCTCAGTGGCAGTAGAGCCCCAACCAAGTTGTGTAAAACATCTTCAAGCAAAATATAAAAAAAATCGTAGAGTTACAATATGTCCGAAAGCTGTTGGAGATAAAGAAGGAGGAGCGCAATTAATGCTTTGCCGTGAAAATGGCAGCATGTCAACCCTCTCGAAGGAGTGGCTAGAAGCCGAGAGACCAAGTGGCAGGCTGGCTAACTACCATTGGGATAAAAGCATCACAGTACCGGTAACAACCCTAGGAAAGTTACTAGAGCAATACGGAATACCTGTCTTCTGCAAGATTGATGTGGAAGGATATGAATTCAACGTTCTTAATGGTTTATTCGTGCCAATTGAGACTATTTCTTTTGAATATCATCCGTCTATTATAGGCGAGGCTATAAATTGTGTTAAGCACCTTTCCAGCATTGGAACCTACTACTTCAACTACACTATCTGTGAATCAATGTGTTTAACTCTTGAAAAGTGGGTTACTCCAGATCAAATGTGTGGGATTCTGGAGTCACTTCCTTTAAGGCCAGGCTATGGGGATGTATATGCAACGACTTCTCCAGAGTTATTTACACCGAGCAATCCAAAAAGCAAATTAACCTCACTATTCTATTTAATAAGAATCAATTCAAAATCAAGGCAGGCCTCCTCACTATGACAGAATAGGGGCTATATTAAGAATGGGTAAAAAATAAATGTGCGAAATAAATCGAGAATAATCATATAATAAACCTTACTATGATATGGGCACGTAGAATTTGATAATGACTATATTTTCAACGGTAGAAATATGAGTGCATATTGAAAGTTGAAATAACTTCTTAAGGTAATGTTTTGCGATTAGCATTATTAGCAAATAGAGAGCGTAGTTTTATTCTTCCCATGGCCAAAGGCCTAGAACGGATGCTTAATTTTATTGGTTGTGAAGCTGATATATTCTACGACGGGTTAAGTTATTTATCGTTGCCTACTACTATTATGAGGTCTTTTAAAGATCTGTTACTCAATAGAAATAATTATTTCAAGACCTATGTTAAGAATTTAGAATCATATGATGCAGTAATCGTGATACAAAGCATTCCAACTGCATTTATCCGCAACTTTCGAATCGAGGAACTTAGAAAGATTCTACCTGGTATGCCAATAGTTAATTATAGTAATTATTACTTACCAACGCGAGGCGCATGGAATAAATGGCTAAAAGAAGGTTCAAAAGAACATGGAATATCAGCTGGTAATTTTGGTATCGAGAGATACGATTGGTATCTAGTAACGTCTGTTATCAGCGAACATCCTATGCCAAGATCAGCACAACCTTATAGCTGCATAGGTGTTAATTTGGACGATGGAACGCTTTATCCAGAACAGAAAGAATTTATAGCTCTTGTGGATTTTGAACGAAAAGATTTTTTAAATGAGCGTTGTACTCAATTAGAGGCATTAGAAGATACAAATACGAAGTATATTATTCTAGAAGGCTCGTATTCTATAGAGGATATAAGGGCAATTTACAGGCAATGCAGCATATATTTTATCGCGCATCGTGAAAGCTTTGGTATTCCCATTGCAGAGCTTCAAGCATGTGGAGCTTATATATTTACTCCTTATAGTTATTGGTGCCCTTCACATTGGCTTAAAGAGGATGTCCATACTGATGGGCCAGGAAAACTTACACCAAATTTTATAATTTACGATAATAACAAAGAGAAACTGAAAATGATGATAGAACAAATAAAGCATTCATACGATTCAGAAGTTGTTTTACAAAAATTTTTAACGTATCAATCGCATTTCTACTACGGCGATCTTAATGAGCTAACAAAATTCATCCAAATGCTTAAAACTGGGAGTATACATAGCCTACTTCATAATGAACATATTGATAAGAATGCTCCCCGCGATAACTGGAAGCGGTACCACTCATATATACCCTCGTTGATCAATAATATGATTGCTAAAGACTGACTATGGAATGTCAAGTAGTTGTATTTATTGATTCTCCTCTTTTACGGTTGGTTGGATTTAAAAGGGTTGGAGCATAGATTATTACCCACTTTAAAAATAAGGTAATGTCTTAGAGTTCTTGTAAAAAGAAATATGGCGTAAGATAACTCCGAGGAAAAAATAAAAAGGGTCGAAAGACCCGAAAGGAGGTACTTATGCCTTGTGCAGGGCTGTATGTTATGGAAACTCATGTTGAGGATTATGTTCCTGATCTCAAGATTGCTCTCCGGAGAATATTTGCCAGGGTTTCTCTGAATAGAGTCATTCGCGACGCGGCCACCAGGGATTTGTGTAACTTGTCCGGTGATATCTTAGATATTGGTGGCGGTCATCTCCCCCGATATTGGAGCTCTTTCGATCGGGAAAGATGCCGTGTAATCAGCGCTGATAGGATGATACAGCGAAGCGAAGATATCGAAGCTGATTTTGAGATGCCGCTCCCGATTCCGTCCAAAGCGTACGATTCAGTCGTTTGTTTCAGCACACTGGAACATGTTTACAATACTCTACAACTACTTAGAGAGATACGTAGGGTAAAGAAATCCGGCGCTAATGCGCTGTTCTGGATACCCTTCTTTATGCAACCACACGGGACACGGGAGTACAGTGACTACTTCCGCTTTATAGAAGCTGCATTGACCAGGCTTTTCGATGATGCCAGCTACCAAACCTGTAAGATACACAGGGTTAGCAGTATATTCTGGGTCTTGGGGAACTTAATATCGCAGCCCATTAATAATATAAAGCTCTTGAGCCCGCTGGTAACAGCGAGCAACGCGCTGTTTCTTGTTCTTGGATATTTATCGAGAAATTACATGAGAGGTTCATGGCCCATCGGATACTTTGTAATAGCGACATGATGATACCTGCGAAGCGTGTTTGGGTGTAAACCAGGGTATTGATTATGCCAGTTGAAACCTCAAAGAAACGAGCCGGACACTATGATTCATCGGTTGGTGCTAAAAATATCACATTTGTGCCCGAAAGTGACCTTTGCACCGGCTGCGGTACATGCGCAGCCATTTGCCCGCAAGATTGTATCGAGATGGGCATCAATCGCACAAGGGGCGTCATCGAGCCGGTTATAGACATGCAGAGTTGCACGCAATGCGGGCTTTGCGTCGAGGTATGTCCCGGCTGGCATCTGGACTTCAGTTATCTCAGGTCCATAAATGTGACAAATGAGATAATACCGTATTTAGGCCAGGTAGAAGCCTCATTCATCGGCTGGTCCGGCAGCGACAGCGTTCGCATTAATGCGGCTTCCGGAGGAATGGTAAGCGAGGTCCTTTTGTATTTGTTAGAGCAAGGTGAGATCGACGGCGCCATAGTAACGCGCATGAATTCACAGCGCCCGCTTGAGGCGGAAGCCTTCATCGCTCGAAGCAGGGAGGAGATACTCTCTGCACAGAGGTCCAAATACTGCCCCGTTTCAGTGTGTTCCATCCTGAAAGAGGTACTTGCTTCCGGGGGCCGGTACGCTTTTGTTGGCTTGCCCTGTCATGTCGCGGGGCTGCGCAGGGCTCAGCTTCAAAATCGAAAGCTTGTGCCGCAACTGCCCTATGTACTGGGGCTGTTCTGCAGCAGGACGCCGAATATTAACGCCACACGTCATCTGCTCTATAACACCGGTATTGATCCGGAGGAGGTGCAATCGATCGCCTACCGCGGTGACGGGCATCCCGGCAGGATGCGTATACGGTTAAAAAACGGCTCTGAAAGCTTTGTGGAGCATCTGGATTACAGGTACTGGGGATATACCTTCTTGAAATACTTCAAGCCTGTGAGGTGCTGGCTCTGCCCGGACCATAGCGCGGCAATGGCAGATATTTCATTTGCGGATAACTGGATGAGACTTGACCCGCTCAAAGGCGACAGCAGGGGTTCTTCCACAGTTGTCGCCCGGAATTCTCAATGCGCTGATTTGCTGCGCCATATGGCGGAAACAGGGCAAGTCGTCCTTCACCCGATTCCCGCTGTAAGTGTTGCTGCGAGTCAGGAGCTCGCAAAAAAGTCCGATATCCCTCCCAGGATTTGGATATGGCGAAGAACGGGACACTTTGTCCCGGAATTGGATGAATTCTTCTACAACCATCAACCCAATCTTAAAAATATATTATATGCTCTTCCCGAATTCGCAAGGGTTACTCTCAGTGCCCGTCATCACCGTCAACGGGTAATGAATATATTAATTCGTTGTTCCTGGGCTCTTGACCGGACAGCAAGCCTGTGTCGTCGGGTAATACGTAAAGTGCGGAGAGTTTTTAGGTTAGCAACACTGATTTTATCCGGGCTGAAGGCATTATCATTGGTGAAAGAACATAAGATACAAAGGTCGAACATGCATAAAGTGGTGATGATTGGTGGCTATGGAGGTCATGATATCGGGGACGAAGCGATGCCGCATACTGACGTGCTGAATCTAAGGGCGAACATCAGTGATCTTGAAATCGTTATGTGCTCTCCAGACCCTGAATACACACGAGAGTTTCACGGCGAAAGATCAATTCATGACATAACCGGACTGAGTTGCCATCATGAAGCAGGCTTTGTGCGCAGGTTTCAGGTTGCAGTCGGAACCCTGCTTTTTTTGCTTGGGGCTTTGGCTGAACGTTTGGGATTGCACATGCGCCTGTGGCCGACAGCGAGATCGGTTCTTGACGAGATCGCCAGCGCGGACCTGCTTTTTAACGTAGGCGGGGGTAACCTCAACAGCGTAATACCTACCGAACTATACAAGAAATGCACTACGTACCTGGCAGCCAGGATCTTGAAAAAACCGGTTATCCTGTCGGGGCAAACAATAGGGCCATTCACAAAGAGACTGGATGCCCTGTATGCGCGCTTCTGCTTAAACAGGGTCAATACGATAACGTTCAGGGACAGGGATACTTCCTATCAGCGTCTGAGGGCAATCGGCGTATCGAGGCCGGTAATGTGCGATGCGGCTGACGATGCGATGACGCTGCCCCCGGTATCACGGGATGAGGCAGAAAATTTACTGCGGGCAAACGCTACTGATTCATGGTGGGACCTTGATGCCCCTTTTATAGCCGCCATGAATATGAAAGGTTCGCTGAGGGTTTTTAAAGGGGAAGGACGGAGTTCCGGATTGGAGCGAGAAGCTGATTTAATGGCTAAAATAGCGGATGCGCTTGTTCAGGTTTATGGGGCCAAGCTCTTCTTCTTGCCCACTGACTACTGTCGGGGTGTTGATGACCGTGAAGTACACAGGGATATCCTGTCCCGGATGAAATGTGATTCGCATGCCATTTGCGTGGAAGAAGAATATAATGATGCCGCTTTGAAGGGAATTATTGCGCTCGCGGATATCGCGATTGGAGTACGGTACCATTTCGCGGTCTTTGCCGCCAGTAGCCTGGTGCCGTTCTTAGGTATGGCCAGTGGCGTGTATCAGCAGACAAAACTAAAAGGACTGGCTGATTTGTGTGGATTACCCCGATCCTTTGTATCTTATGACATGGAATTTGCCTCGTTCGATGAAGTATGGCCGAAGGTCCAGGAGTTTATAAGTGAAAAAGATGCCATTGCCAGCCTGTTGGCAGAAAAGGTCCCTTTGCTCAACCGGCACAGTCTGATTGGTATTGAGGCAGCCATAAGGATTATGAGCTAGAGTATATAAGAATTAAAAATTTCACTTTTCAGGCGTGGTTTGGAATAATACGCTGTCGGCACACAGTAAAAGACTCTAGTCATCCGGGCAGGTATTAACGTGATTACCCGCAGGACTATCTGAGGTTCATTAAACTGTCGAAAAAGCCATGCCAGTAAAAAACGATATGATAAAGATATCCGTTATAATCCCGACCGCGAATCGAGCAAAATACCTGGGAGCAGCGTTGTTGAGTATATTGGCTCAGTCTTTCCCGGTTGATATGTACGAGGTCATTGTCATCGATAACGGTTCAAAGGACAACACAAAGGAAGTCGTTGATGACCTGAACCGGATTTATGACAATAGAATCAGGTATTTCTACGATTCCCGCCCCGGCCTGCATGTTGGTAGACATCTGGGCGCTGGTTGCGCTCAAGGCGATATCCTGCTATACGGTGATGATGACATAATAGCTTCGCCGGAATGGGTTGAAGAGATCTACGGGTGCTATTCGGACGAGAATGTCGGCGCAGCAGGCGGTAAAATTTTACCGAGGTTTGAAGCGGAACCACCTGAATGGTTAAAGGTTTTCACCGGTGATCTGGGCAATCTAGGCTATCTTAGTCTGCTTTATTTAGGAGATGGAATTCTTGAGATAAATTATTATCAGATATATGGGTGCAATCTGTCCATTAGGAAAGAACTGTTATTTCAGCTGGGTGGATTTCATCCGGATGCCATGCCGCAGAGTTTAATAAAATACCGTGGTGATGGAGAGGGTGCTCTAATGCGTAGCTTGGTTGATGCTGGCTATAAAATAATTTACAATGCTAAAGCAAGTGTTCACCATGTTATACCTGTAGATAGACTAACGTTAGAATATTTCAAAAGAAGATCGTTTAACCAGGGGATAAGCGATTCGTTTTCGCTGATAAGAGAATACGGCGGGATCAACGACGAAATTTTTGAGACACGATTGCGCAAGCCGGGCGTCCTGAGAAAAATTTCCGGCATTTTTATATGCATGAAAGCCATCAATCTCAGGGGATTGTGGTACAAACTGAAATACTATGACCCGATAAGAGAGGCGCACCGCGAGGGGTTATCGTACCATAAAAGTGAGGTTGAACGTGATCCGGAATTGCTTAAATGGGTCTTGAAGGAGAACTACTTCTTATGATGGATTCTCGTTCTCCCTCGATAAATCAGCGCTTAAGCTAATAATGGCGGTTTAGTCAATGATTTGTTTAGTTACAGGTGGGGCAGGTTTTATAGGCAGCAATCTATGTAAAGCGCTGCTCTCAGCTGGCCATAAAGTCATATGTCTCGACAACTTCGATGAGTATTATTCGCCACAGGTAAAGAGAGATAATATCGCCGGGCTCCAGCATGATGGGGATTTCATTTTAGTGGAAGGAAGCATTCTGGACGCTGAATTCGTGCGGCATGTCCTGTACAACTATTCAGTTGATTACATCTTTCATGAGGCAGCGCAGCCCGGCGTTCCAATCTCCGTCGCGGATCCTATGAAGCCATTTGAGACCAACCTCCGCGGAACACTGAACGTATTGAATGCGGCGCTCAAGTCGTCAGTCAAGAAAATAATTAATGCCTCCTCATCTTCCGTATATGGCAAAACATACTATCTTCCGTACAATGAGAAGCATCCCACCGAGCCCATATCACCCTACGGCGTATCAAAACTGGCGGCGGAGCACTATTGTCGAGTTTATTACGAATTGTATGGTTTAAGGACAACATCGCTCAGATATTTTACCGTGTACGGTCCCGGGATGCGCCCTGACCTGGCCATATCGATATTTATAAAAAGTGCATTGAAAAACGAACCCATTGAGATATTTGGCGATGGAAAAAAGACGAGAGATTTTACCTACATCGACGATGTAGTTGAGGCGAATCTTCTATGCATGACAAAAGGAGACGGTGAAACCTTGAATATAGGCGGTGGTCACAGGCTATCGATTCAAGAACTGGCAGAGATAATCATTAGAAATATGAACAGTAATTCAATTGTCACATATTCAGACAATGCGAAGGGTGATGCTCAACATACCCACTCGGATTCTTCACTTGCTAAAAAGCTCCTGGGTTGGGAGCCAAAGATTTCTCTCAGAGAAGGCATTTTGAAATACACTGAATTCATAAAGGGTCAAACGAGCGAAATTAGCAAACAGTAAGGTGGATTAAATAAGCATATGCACATAATTAGGGGTACGGGTAAAACGGGCCATGCGACGCGTCTTCTATGCTGAATGTCCGGGCTGCGCACCCGGCGAGAACACAGATTTTCTCTGAGAAATATCGCAGAATTGACCTGGCTCCGCTTTAATTGCGTCCATTACTGAGAGAAAGCGCAGGGGCGGTTATAATATTTTCGGAAAAGTTCGATTTGAACCTGCATTGGTGAATACCTTTAGCTGGACTTCTAGGATTTTGGAGTGGCGATCATGCGTAAGGTAGGTAACAAGGGACAAGACGATAATGCTTTAGTCGAACGCATCTACTGGGGTGACACTTGTTTAACGTATATAATCAGGGCCAGTTTTTTACCTGATAAGACCACATTTTTAACACCACCTGACTGCAAACAACAGGTAGGCTACATTGTTTATCCGGCTGATGGCGAAATCCAACGTCACGTGCACCGGCCTATGGAGCGGCATCTAGTCGGTACTTCGGAGGTAGTAATTGTCCGTTCCGGGCGATGCGAAATAGATATCTACAGCGAAGAACGGGACCTGGTGGCCACCAGAGAGCTGGGTGAAGGCGATATCGTGCTGATGGTCAGCGGCGGGCATGGCTTCCGCATGATGGAAGACACGGTATTTCTGGAAGTAAAGCAGGGGCCATACGCAGGTATTGACGAAAAGGAGCAATTCTGATGTGTATTGCTTCTCAGTATATCTATAGCGCTTAACGATAATCAGCAGTCAACATCTGATAATAAGCAGGTTAAAGCAAGAGGCTGGGGAGTTATGATTGACAAAGTTAAAGGTAGCATAGCCAACAGACTGCGCATTCTGTTCCGCGATGCTGCCGCGGATGAAATTCGCAGGTCAGCGCCATACTCGCCTGCCTTGAAAGCGGCGCAAATACAGCTATTCATGCACTACCAGATCATGGTGAAACAGGGATTGCCGCTGCCATCTATTTTCGATACCGGCTACAGGGCATTCTCTCAGTCTGATGAGGATGGTTTGCTGCTATTCCTGTTTGCTGCGTTAGGGACTACAAACAGGACATTCGTGGACATTGGATCCGGCAACGGCGTATATGGCAGCAATTGCGCTAATCTGGCTGTAAACTTCGGCTGGCATGGTCTATTCATTGACGGGGCGGAGGCCAGCATTTCCCAGGGCATAGAATTCTATAAGAAACACCCCGACACATTTCTCTATCCTCCCAAGTTCAAGTGCGCAATAGTCACCAGAGAGAACGTAAATCAGTTAATACAAGAATGCGGCTTCGAAGGCGAAGTTGATCTAATGACGATTGATATTGACGGAAATGACTACTGGGTATGGGATGGGTTGGAATGCATACAACCGCGCGTGGTCATAATAGAAACGCACGTCGAATTCGGATACCACAACATCGTTGTGCCCTACGACAGAGAGTACGTATATCCGGGACGTCATCCCGACTATCACGGTGCTTCACCCGTGGCAATGGTGAGGCTGGCAAATCGCAAGGGTTACAGGTTAGTTGGGGCAAACCGCTTTGGGTTCAACACTATCTACGTCCGGGAACATGAGGGCATAGACCTTATCCCCACTGTTTCAGTGGAAGATATCCTGAAGCACAGGCGCAACCAGGAGCGTTTCAAACGCTTCGAAGCGATAAAAGACTTCCCTTATGAGGAAGGGTAAAGTTAATCGCTGGCAGCGAAGCCATTGCTACCGGGTGCGTGCGTAATAGTCTGCTATCGAATCGAGCGCTGCATGATTACAGGATGAAGTCGTTTTCGTGCACGCAGCAAGAACGCTCCGGACGAGCAGAAGGTATGATAAGGGCAGCTTATATTACGAAGGGGGACAATGATACCCGTCAATGAACCGTCACTTGGCGAGCGTGAACTGGAATACGTCTCAGAGTGCGTTCGCTCCGGGTGGGTGTCATCCGCAGGGCATTTCATAGGCGATTTTGAGGAGCGCTGGGCGGCTTATTGCGGCCGGCGGTATGGGATTGCCGTCAGCAACGGCACCACTGCTTTACAGGTAGCGGTTGCCTGCTTGAATTTGGAGCCAGGCGATGAAGTAATCATGCCAACTTTTACCATCATCTCCTGCGCTTTGGCGATAATATACAACGGCGGTGTCCCGGTCCTGGTTGATTCTGAACCTGGCACCTGGTGTATGGATATAGATCAGGTGAGAGGCAGTATCAGCCCCAAGACACGAGCCATCATGCCAGTGCACATGTACGGGCACCCGGTGGACATGGACCCGATACTGGAGCTGGCGGACAAGCATGGGCTGGCCATTATAGAAGATGCGGCCGAGGCACACGGCGCCGAGTACTTTGCCAGACGAAATACTCCCGACCCTGCGTGGCTCCGCTGCGGTGGTTTTGGCGCACTTAGCTGCTTCAGTTTCTATGCCAATAAACTTATCACAACGGGTGAAGGCGGGATGGTCCTGACCAATGACCAGGCTCTGTATGATAAAGCCCGTTCGCTGCGCAATCTCTGCTTTCAGCCTGATCGCCGCTTCTACCACGAGGAACTCGGATGTAACTTCCGCCTGACCAACCTGCAAGCGGCGTTAGGAGTGGCTCAGTTAGAACGGATGGATGAAACTGTTGCCCGGAAGCGCTGGATGGGCAAAGAGTATACGCGCAGGTTAAAAGGCCTTGAGGAGTTGCAGCTTCAAACTGAAGAACCCTGGGCTCACAGCGTCTACTGGATGTATGGTGTCGTCCTCTCCGAGGAGAGTGGTATGGATAATCACCAATTTGCCCAGCGGTTGATGGAGCAAGGAGTGGAAACCCGACCTTTTTTCCTCGGGATGCATGAGCAGCCCGTGTTCCATAAACGCGGCCTTTTCCTGAATGAGCATTACCCTGTGGCAGAACGTCTTGCTAAACAAGGCTTATACTTGCCATCGGGAACTACGATAACCGAGGAACAAATTGATTTTGTGTGTTCTGCTGTGCACAACACATTACGATACAAGGAATAAGCATAGATGACTGTATTCGACCAATCCGCACAATTCTACGATTCACTCTATAAAAAAAAGGGTTACGAACTTGAGTGCGATTTTCTGGAGAAAGTATTCGCCCGCTATGCCTCTGAATCCATAAGTAGCATACTTGATTTGGGATGTGGCACAGGCGGTCATACTCTACCTTTAGCTCAACGTGGCTATCATGTGACAGGAGTTGACAGCTCTGAAAAAATGCTATCTATAGCTCAGAATAAGCTGTCATCGGTAACAGCTTCCGCGCCTCTGAAATTTACATATGGTGACATCCGCACCCTGGACCTGGAATGCACATTTGATGCTGTTATCGCAATGTTTGATGTTATCAGCTATATGACCAGCAACGACGATTTAATGGCCTCTTTTCGCTCGGCACGACGACACCTCAATCCCGGGGGTATATTCATGTTCGATGCCTGGTTTGGGCCAGCCGTGCTTACGACCAGGCCGACCGACCGTTTTGGGATCATTGAAACTGATGACACACGTGTTCTAAGGTTGGTCACGCCCGAACTGGACTTACTACAGCATATCGTGAAGGTACATTATAGAATCCTGCATATCCAGGGTGCGCGCATAATTGAGGAGATTAACGAAACCCACAATATGCGTTTTCTGTTCCCCCAGGAGGTAATACATTACCTGGATGAGGCAGGATTTGCGTGCAAGAGGCTTTGCCCGTTTCCACAATTCGATGAAAATCTAAGTGAGCATGATTGGAAATTTGCTGTGGTCGGGCAGGCGATCTGAAACCATATTATTAAATGAATTCTGTCTCTACTTCAACAGTTATGCGCAATATTACTGAAGGGTAAATAATCGTTATTGCATCTCGAAATACCAATTTAGCGTGGTTTTTAAAATGAGAAAGGTTCTAGTTGTAGGCTTTCAGCCTTATGATGAACGGATGTATCCTCACGTATACGACTTTTTAAAAGTGCTTGAAAGTGCTTTCAAAGTGATTTATACCAATAGAATACTGAAAGAAGCGAGCGATATCGATGATCGTGGGTTGGGTTTGATTTATACTTTACGTTGTCTCTTGTCAACAGAGAATTTTGTCAGAATATTCGGTTCTCATATATATAAATACAGCTTAATGGAACACTTCATGAGGAACAGGGAACTGGAAAAGCAGATAGAAAGCGTTGCCAGTTCGGGCGTAGACCTGGCAATTGCGATAGACCATTATGCCTTGAACTGTGTTTCGCGCTTTGTAACAGGTAAAATGAAATTGATTTTCTGGTCACTTGACTACATAGCTCCGGATAGTGATTTGTACCGTTATCGTTTGACCAGGTTAATGATCGAAAGGAACAGGGAAAATATAAAAAAAAGCTCTTCGATTATTGTTCAAGATATAAATAGGGCAGCGGTCCTGGATTCTATCCTTGGCAGCCACACTATTCCAAAATTTTATCTACCGGTATCGTTGAGAGACGATGAATTCGCCAGAAACACTGCCGGGAGAAAGGCAAATGATATCTCGCGTTTGAAGAACAGAATCGTATTAATGCAATTAAACCCATGGCCTATGCGCTCAAGTGACCTGCTGATAAAGGCCTTCCAGGACCTGGATGACAGCATTGAGCTGTATTTACATCGCACTGTTTCACGCGAGATTATTGACCTCATTGCGATAAGTGATAAGAAGCCCAGGGTATTTCCTGCGTGCGACAGTTACGATGATATGCGACGTAATATATCCCAAGCTGACATCGGATTTTTAAGCTATGCATTGAAGAATATCAATTGCCACTTTATGTCGAAATCTTGTGGCCAGATGGTTGAATTTATGAGGCTGGGCATACCCATTATAGTACTGGATGCGGTAGAATTAGGACAGTACGTGGAAAATAACGGGTATGGCATACACATCAGTCACGCCCATGAATTGGAAAATGCAATCAGAAGGATTGTAGATAACTATTCCTTATACTCGAAAGCAGCTAGAGAAATGTATGAACAGGTTTTCAGGATGGAAAATTATGAAGGTGAGTGCCTGAATATGCTGTCAAGCTTATGATTATAGATAAAGTCTTAAAGGGACTACCACAAATGTCGTTTATAAAAGAGATTCGTACACCGCAGGGTATAATGGTTGTACCATGTAAGGATTGTTATACACTTTCATCCGGATTAAAAATTTATTAAAGGATATTGCTCTGCATGCTAACTTCGCTCGATGCGGTTTGTATACTATCGAATGGGAATACGCCCTGAGTGCCTGTGTTCAGCGCCGTGTTGATTTGTATGGAAGTTTGATTATCCAGGGTTAGAGCGAGTAAATGATGGAGGTAAAGATTTGATACTTGGTGGATCGAGTCTGGTATGGGCAAATCAGTGGGATAGCAACTGCTCAACATTCATCTGGTAACGAGACGAGGTCTTTGATGTGTGAATAGACACATCGTCTCGGGTTCGATAGTATGGCTTTGGCTAACAGGGAGGCGTGATGCCAGACGGTGATAAGGTCTTGGTAATTGGGCTGGACGGGGCCGCATGGAATATCATCCAGCCAATGGTGCAGAAGGGTAAGTTGCCTACTATAGAGAACTTGATGAATAATGGCTGCTTTGGGGACTTGGAGAGTTGCCTCCCTCCTGCCACTTTTCCAGCGTGGAAATGCTACTCCACTGGTAAAAACCCGGGCAAACTCGGAGTCTATTGGTTCTTTGATCCCGATTTCGAGAAGAACGACATGGTCGTGCACAATTCGACCTCTTTCAGAAGCAAAGAACTGTGGGACCTTCTGGGGGAAAACAATATAGACTGTGGCGTGTTCAATATGCCCACGACATATCCGCCTAAAGCGATGAATGGCTTCATGGTGTCGCAGAATGCGCCGATGGATACAAAGTTTACCTACCCCGAATGGTTGGAAGATGAATTGAAACTTAAATTCAATTATAGGTCAAACCCAGACTATATGTTCACATTAGATAGGGGCACCGCAAGACGCAACAGCAAGCAAATGATAAACCGTAGATTCGATGTTGCAGAATATCTCATGAGCAAATTCAATCCCCGATTCTGCCATCTGACTCTATTCTACATTGACTACATACAACACCATTTCCCACAAGACGTGGTGGAATATGCTTGGACTGTCATTGATGACAGGATAGGAGCACTACTGCATCGATTTTATGATGAGAGAACCTATGTCATCCTGATGTCCGACCACGGCCATATTGAGAAAAAATGCGTCTTCCAGATCGGCAAGTGGCTGATGGAAAGACGCCTTCTGACTCTCAACATACCCGGACAGTTCTCGCAATCCCCATCGCAAAACCCAGGCCTGGGCCAAGACGATGTAATCTCGACGATTGGCAGGATGAGAGTGGTCCGCTCACTCCGACCATTCGTACCCGCAGCGCTTCGTGCAAGGTTACCAAGGCTTATGCCCCCAGAGATTTATATACTGCACCCGGGTCAATTGGAGTGTAAGGAATTCATCGATTGGGAGCAGAGTACCGTCATCCCGGTGGGTCACGGTTCCTTGTATGTGAACCGAAAGTTTGTCGATTCAGACCAGGAATACGATGATCTGAGAGAGAACCTTGTGAGGGAGCTTGAGGCTATAACGGAACCGATAACTGGTACCAAGATGGCCAAGCGGGTATACAGAAGAGAGGAGATATATTCGGGGAGATATTTGCATAACGCTCCGGATATTGTAATACTTCCCAATGACGGAATCTTTGTTGCTAGCAGCCCTAAAAGTGAAGATCTCTGGTATTACTTAGAACAGGATCACGGCTGGCGCAGTGTGCACAAGCTACATGGCATTTTCCTTGTGATTGGCCCCGATATCGGTGAGGGGCTTGCTATACATGATGCTCGAATCTACGACTTGGCCCCAACGATATTACACATCTTAGGCATTCCGATATCAAGAGAAATGGATGGCAGGGTGTTAAAGGAGGTATTCAAAAAGGATTCACCAATGGCTAAGAGGGCGGTAGAGTACCAGGAAGTGGACGAAAAGGCGAGGATAAAGGAAAAGATAGGTGAACTGAGGGGTGGGGGCAGTATATGAGCATGATGGTCCATGCTGGTTCGAGAATGGCTACGGATTGTTGAACAAGAATACAATAGTCATTTGTATATCCAGCGCTAAATTGAGTTGTATGGAAGTTTGATTAGCTAGGGTTGGAGCGAGTAAACAATGGCAGTAAAGGTTTTAATACTTGGCGGCTCGGGGATGCTGGGGCACAAGCTCTGGCAGGTCTTTGCCGATCGGTTCGATACGTATGCGACCTTGCGTTCGGGGATTGGCCCCTACGCTCAATACGGGCTTTTCGACCCGACACATACAATAGACCGTGTGTCCGTGGAGGATTTCGACAGTGTCAATCGGGCAATAGATGCCATAAAACCGAATGTCACAGTGAACTGTATCGGTATAGTAAAGCAGGCTACAGAAGCTGATGATCCCATTGCCAGTATCTCGGTTAACGCTCTCTTCCCCCACCGGCTGGCCGAGATATGCCGGTCAGCAAACAGCCGCCTGATACACATAAGCACTGACTGTGTCTTCTCGGGTAGCAAGGGGAACTATACGGAAGGCGACATGCCTGACGCGGAGGACCTCTACGGAAGGACGAAACTGCTGGGTGAGGTGAGCCGGGAGGGCTGCCTGACGATACGGACCTCAATGATAGGACGGGAGGTCGAGACCTCGCAGGGTTTGATTGAGTGGTTTTTAGCTCAGGATGGGGGTACAGTTCACGGATACAAGCGAGCGGTGTTCAGTGGATTTACAACCAATGCTCTCTCACAGATAATCGCCTGGATTATCACAGAGTATCCTGATCTTTATGGAATCTACAATGTGGCATCAGAGCCAATAAACAAGTTCGTTCTTCTCTCGATGGTGAAACGGGTATACGGATTAAACGTCCGGATTGAACCTGATGAGACAATTGTATGTGATCGCAGCCTGAGCGCTGAACGGTTTCGACAGGCTACGGGGTTCAAGCCACCTCTCTGGCGCGATATGATCGAGCAGATGTATGGAGATTCCACTCCGTACTCGGAACTCAGGAGGGCTTATGCTAACCGATAAAAGAATCGTTATTACAGGGGGCACCGGCTCGCTGGGCAAGGTACTGGTGCGGCGGCTGCTATCTGGCGAACTGGGCAAGCCTGCCAGGATTGTTGTATTTTCCCGCGACGAAGCCAAACAGCACCAGATGCGGCTCGATTATCAGCATCGTGCAATTGCTACCGATGAGGTAATCTATCATAACTTCAAACAGCTTTTACAATTCCAGATAGGGGATGTACGTGACTATCATAGTGTCAGCGCAATGCTGCGCAGCGCAGATGTAGTCTTTAATGCGGCTGCTCTCAAACAGGTGCCTACATGTGAGTACTTTCCCTTCGAAGCTGTCGGGACCAATATTGTGGGTGCGGAAAACATTGTTCAAGCCATACGCGAAAACCAACTGCCAGTTGTGACCGTTGTCGGTATATCCACGGATAAAGCGTGTAAACCGGTAAATGTCATGGGTATGACAAAAGCAATCCAGGAGCGCATATTCATTAACGCGAACATGAATTGTCCCGATACCAGGTTCATCTGTGTGAGATATGGAAATGTGCTTGCTTCACGAGGCTCAGTGATACCGCTTTTCCACGATCAAATCCGCAGCGGCGGGCCTGTGACCATCACCACACCGGACATGACTCGCTTTCTTCTAAGCCTGAATCAGGCTGTAGACACGATTTTCGCAGCATTGCAGCATGCGAACCGGGGCGAGACCTATATCCCGCGTGTGCCTTCGGCTCTCATCACTGATGTCGTGCAGGTGCTTATCGATGATCGTGCGATTAAGACGACAATTACCGGCATTCGGCCCGGGGAGAAGATACATGAGATCCTGGTTTCCGAGGAGGAAGCACATCGCACTGTCAGCCGGGGCAGTTATTATGTGATCATGCCAATTCTGCCTGAGCTCCGGGCATCAGTAAAAATTAAGAGCCCGCTGGGGCAAGAGTATAGCTCGGCTGATAATGTAATACGGAAGGACGCACTGGCTAGGCTGCTTAAAAAACACAAACTCCTGACTGGCGACAGAATTTCATTCGAGGAAGATATGCTGGCATGAAGGTAATTACTGTTCTGGGTACTCGCCCGGAGATCATACGTTTAAGCCTGATAATCGAAAAGCTGGATGAGCTATGTGACCATGTGCTGGTGCATACCGGACAGAACTATGACGTTAATCTGAACGATGTATTCTTCCAGCAGCTGGGCGTAAGGCAACCGGACCATTTCCTCGGCGTCCACGGTGACACCTTCGGCGAGCAAATAGGTAAAATCATTACGGCAAGCGAGCAGGTCTTTCTTGCTGAAAAGCCAGATAGGATTTTAATTCTGGGAGATACCAATAGCGGCCTGGCGGCTATAGTTGCCAAGAGAATGGGCATCCCCGTTTACCACATGGAGGCTGGGAACCGCTGCTATGACGACCGCGTGCCGGAGGAGGTGAACAGGCGCATCATTGATCACAGCAGCGACATCCTGATGCCCTATACTGAACGCAGCCGGGCGAATCTGCTTCGCGAGGGAATAGAGGGTAATCGAATCTACGTCATCGGAAACCCTATCTCCGAGGTGATTCAGTATCATGACCCTGCTATAGATCAATCGAAAATTCTAAGTAGTCTGGGACTAAAACCAGGAGAGTACTTCCTCGTTACCATGCACCGTCAAGAGAACGTTGATATCGAAGATCGCCTTCAATCGCTGGCACGGGCACTGATGTTGCTTCAGGAAGACTACAACATGCCCGTTATTTGCAGCCTGCATCCTCGCACCAGTAACAGGATGCAGCGCTACGGAGTGCGCCTGGACAACGAGAATATCAGGTTTCACGAGCCTTTTAATTTCTTTGACTTCATCTCTCTGGAGAAGAATGCACTGTGCGTGCTAAGCGACAGCGGCACCGTGCAGGAAGAGTGCTGCATTTTCCGGGTATCCAATGTGACAATCCGTGATGTTACAGAGCGGCCGGAGACAATCGAGTGTGGCAGCAATATGCTCAGTGGCGCAGAGCCAGAGATGATCCTGCAATGTGTGCGCACCGTTCTCAATCAAAAGCATCAATGGACAGTGCCCCCCGAATATCTGGTAGAGAACGTAAGCAGTACGGTAATAAAGATCATTCTTGGCCACCGACACTCCGCACAAGCTAAAACCCCGGGACAAAGGATATCATAGCATATGACCGTACCGCGAGTTTTATTGCTAACTGGTACTCCTCCAGGCTACCCTCAATCCGCAGGTGTCTTTTTACAAGATCTTTGCTTGTCTTATCCGCGGGATAAGATTTTTTGTTTTGCGGTGATTTTACCTATTGCCCTTCCATTTATGGAGGACCTTAAATGGCTGCCAACCGCCTACACTGTTCGTCCACGACAACGTGGGATTGCGCAGTTTGGAGCTAATATTGATAATATGAGCGGCTTCCTCTTAAGGCGTTACGCCAAGCTCATTCATGAACCATCCTTGGTAAACCGTATTGTACAATTTGGCAAACAGCACAATATAGAGATGGTCTGGGCTGTTTTAAATGCTCCAATTCTGATTAACATCACTGGAAGAGTCGCTACCGGGCTCGGTGCCCGGCTCGTTAATACAATCTGGGATCCTCCCGAGTTCCGGTCTAAGGAGTTATCATTCAGCCGGTTTGAGCACAACAGCTTTATGCGTGAATTTGCAAATGTGCTCTTGATGTCTGAGAGGTGTGGTGTAGCTTCTGAAGCGATGGCGGAGGAGTATAAGAAGAGATATGGAGTCGAGTCTGTAGTATTGATCCACGGGGTACATCCGAACTTGATGAAACCAGCAGCAAAGGAACTGAGCAGTGACAGTCAATTCACTATCGGGTTTATCGGTGCCTGGTATGCTAAAAATGAGTGGCTGGCTTTATTATCAGCCCTGTCCAGTGTGAATTGGCGGATAGAGGGACGCAATGTCATTGTCCGTGTGTTATCAACAGACCTATCTGTGCGGGGGTATGACGGGATACACATTGAGTACCTGGGTTGGCGATCTGTTGAAGAGACGGTGGATCTTCTATCGCAGGTTGATATAGCCTATTTGCCTTACTGGTTCGACGAAACATACAGTCTCTCGGTACGCCTTTGCTTTCCTAATAAGCTTTCAACTTATCTGGCAGCTGGCAGACCTGTTCTATTCCACGGCCCTGAGGACTCGTCGGTAGCGCGTTTCCTCCGTCGCTTTCCTGCGGGTCTTTGTTGTCATTCACTCGAGAGCACCGAAATTATTGACAGCTTGAGAAAATTCATTGTCGATAAGGAATTTTATGCTAGCGCCACACACGCAGGCCAGGCAGCTCGGGAGCAGGAACTTAACCTGCGGGTCTTTCGACAACGGTTTGCCTCACTGATAGGTATCGGGGAGAATGATCTGCTACCATTGACGTAAGGCACGTTTTACCAGTTTTTTACGTCGAACGATAGCTCGTTCGAATAAATGTGCTGTAGAGCCTGTTGTACAAACAAGGTGGTCTCATAAGCTGCTGATAGTTTCAACCTTTGTGCAGCAGGCTCACAGAAGGTTAAGATAACATTGATGAATGGCTTTACTGACTATCACTATTTTGTCCATCAAACCTACACCAGTTATTCCGGGTAAGAAATGAGAGTTTGTATTGGGTAAATGGCCTTTGAGAAATCTAATACGAATATTAGGTATTATAAGACGATGTTTCACAATGCCGAGGTCACGGTACGTTCTGCGAAAGCGTGCGATGAGTCTTTGGCGTGAAGGCAAACCGGTAAGAGTAGTTATAGGCGCTGGTTCCAGGACATACGAGGGCTGGCTCAATACTGACCTTCCTGTTTTTAATGCCCTGAGGCCGGCTCACTGGAGAAGTATCTTCCCGCCTGGCAGTATTGACAGAATTCTGGCAGAACACGTGATAGAGCATTGGCCAGAGGCCGACTTCCTTTCGTTTCTAAAAAACGTTCGACCATTTCTATCAAATCAGGGGGTCGTGAGAATAGCCGTCCCCGATGGTTTTCATCCAGACCCTGACTACATAGAGTTTGTAAGACCAGGAGGAAGTGGGATCGGGGCTGCCGATCATAAGGTCCTCTATGACCAACGCATGATTGAAAATATACTATCTAAAGCCCATTATGATTACAAGCTTCTGGAGTATTACGACGAGGGAGGACAATTTCATCGCTTGCCATGGGATCCAGCGGATGGATTTATTGAACGTTCTGCTGATTTCGGTCACAGGAATAAAAAAGTTCCTCTATCATATACAAGTCTTATTGTAGATACTTGGCCGGGGAGGTAAATACAGGTCTGGGATTCAAAATAACCTGTATCGAATACTGCGAGATTTAACATTCGCTCTTTGTGTATAATCAGTTGACTGAGGACTGGCATTGAAAATCTCTGTCATTATTACTTCATATAACCAGAAGAATTACCTGCGCGAGGCGATTGAATCTGTTTTAGAACAGACGCTCTTACCATACGAAATCATCATCGTCGATGATTGTTCATCCGATAGTTCCCAGGATATGGTTCTGGATTATGCCAGGCGCTATCCGGGCCTGATAAGAGCGTTCTGTCATAAGAAAGGACTGGGCATTCCAAAGAACCGCAACTTTGCATTGGAACGTGTAAAAGGCGATTTTGTTTGCTCCCTGGATGGCGACGATAGATTTCTCCCCGATAAACTTCGAAGAGAGCTTGAGACAATGCAGCAGCATCCGGAAGCTATGCTCGTTTTTTCGAACGTTTATTTTATCGATGAGGAAGGGCAGAGACTCGCCCTGTGGGCTGAAACCAGCCCTCCTCCTACCGGATATGTTTTCAAAGAAGCCTTCTGTCGTCATTGGCCTAAAGGCAGTCTGTATAGAAATGAACTAGTAAACATCAATGCCTTGAAACAAGTTGGTTTTTATGATGAGGATCTTGATATATATGAAGACTGGGACCTGAAGATTCGCTTCACCAGCAGATTCAAAGTCGCTTACTGTGCCGCACCCCTGGCAGAATATAGACAACATCCCAAGGGAATTTCCAGAAGATCGAGCATGGAGTTGCATTTAAATACAATGAAGAGAATCTATGAGAAGAACTACTATCTGCTAGGTGAGCTTTTAGCAAAAGACCGAGAAGAGGTGGAGAAGATATTATCCAGCAAATTTCGTCTTCTTAAAGCATCGGCAGCGGTGGAAAGAGGTCAGAGAGGTGAGGCTCTTAGAGAATACGTGAGGTATGTAATTGAGAATCTGTTTAGGCCTGGTGAATGGATGGCTTTATTAAAATTCCTGCTCGCGAGCGGTGCATCTAGCTCGGCAAGCTCTATAATCGCTAGGATACGAAAGGGCAAGTCATCATAAAGGCTACTTTCAGAAAGCGCCAAACGATATTTTAATAATCAACAATGATATTGTCTTTGTGGGTATACCATATGGCTCCTTGAGTTATAATCCAGCAAACAATCAAGGAAGGATAGGCGGATGAGATCCTACGATAGGACCAGGCCATTGATATCTATTCATATCCCGAAGTGCGCGGGAACAAGCTTTCGTCAAGTCTTGCAACAGTGGTACGGGAACAGGTTATTGACGCACTACTTTAATGAGAAGCGAAATCCAATGCCAAAAAGACATAGACTTACCACCGGGCTGTTCAATAAAAAATTTAAAGAAGGAATATGTATACACGGTCACTTCAATAGAGAAAGAGGAGCCGGAGTATTGGACTACTATCCTGAAGTTGACCAGTTAATCACAATCCTTCGCGATCCTTTCGAGCTTCACCTGTCGAATTTCTTCTTTGTGAAGAGATTGGGGCATGAGGCATTTCGTAATGGAAAAAGAATTGTAATTGCAACGGATGACAGCTATGACCTAAAAAGATATCTGGAAGAGACAAGCTCGTTTATGTTGTTACATTTGCCTGCCGATCTTACACTTGACAACTATAGAGATATTTTAGAGGAACGTTTTATTTATGTCGGCATAGCGGAAGATCTTCAGGGAAGTGTTGATCAACTGTCGCGGGTGTTGGGATTTTCGTCTGTCACCGTAGGGAGAAAAAACGTGTCACCCAGGACACAAGACGTGCCAGATGGCACAAGAGAACGATTTGTTCGAAAACACCCTCTTGAGTTCGCAATATACGAATGGGCTCTTGAACACTATAAGGGTTGAGAATCGTTCTATTTGTCTTTCTAGCCTTACGCTATCCGTCATTTTGGGAGCATAAACTATCCACTGACGGCCGTACTTGGCTGTTAGCTCCAGCAGTCCTTGTGGCTTGTTCACGTCAGTGCTTCTTTTTTGCATTTGCCCGATTGGAGTGGGGAGGGCCCAACGGCTGTTTCCTACCGTTTGATGGGCTGCGCCACTATCAGTAAGAACATCGGATACCTCATGAGGCAGCGAGGTTCAGTATCAGTGGTTTGCATCCCTATCTCAGCTTCATTTCTTAGACAATATATTATGTAGTTGAAACAGCGCTTTACGGGCAGACAATAAATTGAATTGATTTAGACTATTTCGCGGAAACGTCAAACTTAAGCCTTCCTATTCTCTCCTTTATCCGTTTCATTTCTACATTTGGGGAACATGATTGATGTTTTCTTAATATACCAAGCAAATCATGCAGGGTACTGTTGGAAACCTGGATCTGTTTTTTCTCTTGAGCATCCTCTATTCTATTAAAAAATTTATATTCACCGTCCTTGTCGTATATGATTGTGTATTTTCCGTTTCTTATTGAGTATATAAAGTTACCGAGTGGAGCTCTATAATGAGCCTCTCTAGTCTGAGCTGATTTGTTCACCGTAGGAGTGACTGTTTCGGAGATGCAATAACCTCTATTACCTTGAAATATCGACGTACCCTCGTATCTGCTGGGAACGGAGACGTTCTCTAATTGCAAGATCGTAGGCGCGATGTCCAGCAGCGACACCATCTTCTCCGATATTGCTCGTTTCTCAGCCTCTGGTTGTCTGACAATTAGCGGCACATGAGCAACTTCTTGATATACGTTCTCCTGATGGTCCAGCGCTCCCCTTTCCAGAAATTCCTCCCCATGGTCGGAGGTAAGAAACACATAGCTGTTTTCTAGGATTCCTTCTCTTCGTAAAGAGTTAAAAAGTGATTCAAGCTTTATGTCCAACCTCCTGACGCTTGTGTCGTACATCTCCTCCATCAACTCGCCGATCTCTGCACTGTAAGTGTGCTTTCCTGGAATCTCAGAATACATACCGCGCGCTCTTAAAATTTTATACTTCGCCAATGGGTTGCGGCGGGGTGGAAAAGAAAAAGGCCAGTGAGTATCCATAAGATGGAGCCATACGAAAGAACTTGATTTTGTTGATTTCAGAAATTTTATTGCATCCGGTATTATTTGTTCCGTATTTGTTCGCGGCTGGACTAATGCCGTGCTTGTTAGATATTTAATGAAATAGGGGAAAGGAGAGGAACTCAGTGCATGCAGGATAGCTGACGCGGCAGAAGGCATTAACTTACGAATATCGGCTACAGGGAGCGCCTCATCATTAGCCCTGGTTCTCAGTGACTCTGCGAAGTAATCCCTAACAAAGTCGAAGCCCCGATTATAGCCCAGTAATGAGCAGGCGAAAGGATTATCATCTATAAAAGCGGCTGTTTGAAATCCCCTGTTCTTCAGCAGTTCTACAAATGTAGGTATACTGCCCGGTAAATACATATTGTACATAGCCCTCGATGGATAAATCGAACAAAAGATACTCGGAAAGGATAAGTAAGTTGGCACTCCGCATGCGTAGGCATTTGAGTAGACATGGCTCTGCATCGCGAATTCGTCAATGGCGGGAGTCGTAGTCCGTTTTGTGTAGCCGTAGATATTGAGGTGGTCAGCTCTCAGGGCATCTATCGTGATCAATATATACTTGTTGTGCATGTCTGTTATGATTATAATTGTAGCGCGCATCAAATGCCAATATTTTGAAGAAAGAGCCAACACAGCATGAAAAAAGCACTCATCACCGGGATCACCGGCCAGGATGGCTCCTATCTGGCTGAGTTCCTCCTGGATAAAGGCTACGAGGTCCACGGTCTCATTCGAAGGTCGAGCACCTTCAGCACTTCCCGTATAGACCATATCTATGTTGACCCGCATGACACTGAAGCGAAGCTATTTCTGCACTATGGTGACCTCTCAGACAGCAGCCAGCTTACCAACTGGGTCTACAACATAAAACCTGACGAAATCTATCACCTTGGCGCCCAAAGCCACGTAAGAGTTAGCTTCGATACGGCGGAATACACCGGCGATATTGTAGCCCTGGGAACCACCCGTATATTGGAGGCTATACGGCAAAGCGGTATTAAAGCCAGGTACTATCAGGCTTCCAGCAGCGAGATGTACGGAGCCGCTCCTCCGCCTCAAAGTGAGCGAACACCCTTTCAACCCCGCAGCCCTTACGCTGTGGCTAAGGTTTACGCTTTCTGGATGGCAAAGAACTACAGGGAAGGCTACGGGCTCTTTGCCGCCAACGGTATTCTATTCAATCATGAATCGCCGCGCCGCGGGGAGACCTTCGTCACCAAAAAGATAACCCGCGCTATTGCACATGTCCTCGCCAAAACGCAGGAGCACGTTTACCTGGGAAACCTGGAAGCGAAAAGGGACTGGGGTTATGCCCCGGAATATGTTGAGGCGATGTGGCTCATGCTTCAGCAGGACATTGCTGATGATTATGTCGTAGGGACAGGAGAAACGCACTCGGTGAAGGAATTCCTGGTAGAAGCCTTCGGGTATGCCGGACTCGACTGGCAAGAGCATGTAAAGACTGACCCACGCTATTTCAGGCCATTGGAGGTCGAAACGCTGATTGCGGATGCGACAAAGGCTAAGGAGAAGCTGGGGTGGACACCCAAAGTCACCTTCAAAGACCTGGTCAGGATAATGGTGGATGCTGATATGGCAACTCTGGGCTTAGAGCCTCTTGGTGAGGGGAAAGCGATTTTGAAGAAGCGTGGGCTGAACCCAATTGACAGAGCTATAGTCAAGCCGACAATAGAGTGAATCTAAGGATGAACTTCCTCGCTGCCAAAAGAATCCTCGTGACTGGTGGTACCGGCTTTCTGGGTAAAAATGTAGTCAATAAGCTGGAGGAAAGCGGGTGCAAGAAGGTTTTTATACCTCATAGCAAAGACTATGATCTCGTAGATATGGAAGCTGTGAAAAGACTCTATCAAGATGCAAAGCCTGATATCGTTATACACCTTGCGGCCAGAGTGGGCGGCATCGGCGCCAATATGAAGAACCCGGGCAGGTTTTTCTATGAAAACCTTATGATGGGAGTCCAGATGATGGAGCAGGGAAGGCTCTTCGGGGTGGAGAAGTTTGTTGCGATCGGAACAATCTGCGCCTACCCGAAGTTCACACCCGTTCCTTTCAAAGAGAAAAACCTCTGGGAAGGATACCCAGAGGAAACCAACGCTCCCTATGGACTCGCAAAGAAGATGCTTTTAGTTCAATCCCAGGGTTACCGTCAGCAGTATGGTTTCAACTCTATCTTTCTTCTGCCAGTCAATCTCTATGGACCGGGTGACAACTTCGACCTTGAGTCCTCACATGTCATTCCGGCGTTGATTAGGAAGGCTGTTGAGGCCAAAGACAGGGGGGATAAGCATATCTTGGCCTGGGGAAGCGGCAAGGTCTCCAGAGAATTCCTGTACGTTGAGGATGCAGCAGAGAGCATCGTGCTGGCGGCCGAAAGGTACAATAAGCCCGATCCAGTGAATCTGGGAGCCGGCTTTGAGATATCGATCAAAGAGCTCGCTGAGCTTATATGTGAACTGGTCGGCTTCAATGGTGAAATTGAATGGGATATTACTAAGCCTGACGGGCAGCCCAGGAGGTGCCTGGATACGAGCAAGGCGAAGAGGGAATTCGGGTTTGTAGCGAGGACAGATTTACGAGAGGGGCTTAGAAGGACCATAGAGTGGTATAATTCCCAAAAGGATATATCACCTATATGATTGCTAATAGACCGATACTTATCACAGGAGCCCACCGTTCTGGAACTACATGGGTGGGAAGAATGATAGATGCATCCCCATTGGTAGGTTATATACATGAACCATTCAATCTATATCAATCGTTAGGAGTGTGTGGCGCAAGATTCCATTATTGGTTCCCATACATCTCTGATGAAAATGGGTCGCTTTATTACGAATACATCAAGAACACTATTTGCTTTCGCTACAACCTTGTTACGGAAATAAAGGCCATAAGGAATATAGAAAGCATACGGCGAGTATTGGCCGAATACCTTTCTTTCTGCAAGTATCGTATATGTAACGCCAGGCCTCTTGTCAAGGATCCAATAGCGGTTTTTTCAGCCGAATGGCTTGCGCAAAATTTTAATATGGATACAGTAATTTTGATAAGGCACCCTGCCGCATTCGTAAGTAGCCTAAAAAGATTAAACTGGACCCATCCTTTTTCTCACTTCCTAGAGCAGCCTTTGCTGATGAAAGATCATTTATACCCATTTGAAGCCGAGATCAAGGAATGTGCAAACTACGGACACGATATCATAGACCAAGGAGCTTTATTGTGGAGACTTATATATCATATGGTAGCGAAGTATCAGAAGGACCATGATGATTGGATTTTCCTACGCCATGAAGATCTATCGCGAGACCCGCTGGAAGGTTTTCATGCACTTTTCAATCGTTTGAATCTGGAGTTTTCGGAATCTGTGGAAGGGGCTGTTCGAGAGTACACTAATGCATCAAATCCGAGAGAGGCACCCGACGGTAGCAGTTCTATCAAGCGCGATAGCGGATCAAACATATGGAATTGGAAAGGTAGGCTTGAAGAGTCCGAGATTGAAAGGATTAGAAACCAGGTTGAAGATGTGTCCAGCCTCTTCTACTCGGATGATGATTGGTGATTGTAAATATGCAAGGCAGGAATTGGAATTATGGGAAGATTGCGGTGGAATAGGGAGCAGGATGGAAGAAGCCCCATTAGTCTCAATAGTAACTCCTTCTCTTAACCAGGGCTGTTTCATCGAGGAGACCATCCTTAGCGTAAAGAACCAGACCTATTCAAATATTGAGCATATAGTAGTAGATGGTGGCTCTACCGACGAGACACTGGATATCCTGCGGCAGTATAGTGACAGCATCGTATGGCTATCAGAGCCTGACGAAGGGCAATCCGATGCTATTAACAAGGGCTGGAGGATGTCAAAGGGGGAAATCCTGGCTTATCTGAACTCAGACGACATATATAAACCCTGGGCTGTGGAGATGGCGGTAAAGTACTTCGCTGGACATAAGGATGTAGATATGGTCTACGGTGAGTGCGACATTATCGATGAGGAAGGCGAAGTGACCGGCCAACTACCATCCACGGAGTTTAACTTGGTTGAGCTTCTGTGCTGCCGTGTCGGACTGCCTCAACCGGCGATGTTCTTCAGGAGAAGTGTTCTCGAGGAAGTGGGTTATCTTGATACTAACATCCATTATGCAATGGACTACGATCTATTTGTCAGAGTCGGATTGAAGTCTAAAATTAAGAAGATACCTCAGCTACTCGCCGACTTTCGGTTCTGTACAGGAACGAAGAGTTCGGAAGTGCGGTATATATTCGGTAACGACCATATCGAAATTCTGAACAAACTGTACTCCACTCCCGAACTACCGCCCGAGGTTAGAGCAGCGGAGCGCCAGGCCTATAGCTGTACACATGCACTAATCGGATTGGAGCATTACTCTACAGGCCAAACAAAACAAGCTCGGAGCCATCTAATGAGATCTGTCGCATTGTATCCTAAGCAATTGAAGAGTCCTTTGATAGTCGGGGCTTTTACAACATCTTTTCTTGGTAGTAAGGTAGCAAAAACACTGGTCAAATGGAAATCGATGTTACAGGGCAAGCGGAGACCCTCCTAATTTGCAGACTCGCGCCTGTGACAGGAGATTTAACTCTATTATTGAAAAGCATGTGCGCAACGCGAAATGATAAAGCGAAATACGGGGTAAGTAGCGGGTAAGCACATCGTGTATGAACAATTGAGCCGGGTCATTCGACGATATAAGCCCTTACTGGCAATCCCGAGGTCAGCGCTGTTCTTGAGGTGGCAGTACCGAAAGGTTGCATCAATACTATTTCGTCGCCTGGCAGTAAGGCGCTACCTCAATTCACACCAAATACGAAAACTGCAAATCGGTGCAGGCCCCAACTTTCTGGAGGGCTGGCTGAACTCAGATGCATACCCTTCTTCCTGTGATGTCATTTATCTTAATGCTGCGAAGCCGTTTCCGTTTAAAGATGGCACTTTTAACTATGTTTTCAGCGAACACCTGATTGAACACCTTGTCTACGATAAAGGTTTGTTCATGCTTCGTGAAAGTTACCGGGTCTTGAAACCTGGTGGAAGAATTCGCGTGGCTACCCCTGACTTAGAAAGGTTGATGGGGCTATATGGGCCTGAGAAAAACGATCTGCAACAAAGATATAAAAAATGGATTGTTGACCTTTGTTTCCCGGAAAAGAACATGTACACGGAGTGTTTCGCGGCCAATACTCTATTCCGCATTTTTCAAGTTTTCCATCATAAGTTTGTTTATGATCATGGCACACTTCGGGGGGCGATGGAAGAAGCAGGATTTATTGACATAATTGATTATAAGCCGGGCGAAAGCGATGATGAAGTTCTAAGAGGGATCGAGTCACATGGCAAAGGCATCGGCCTTGAGCATATTAACGAATACGAGACGATGGTAGTGGAGGCAAAACGCCCATCATAGCGTATAATAGCCTGAATACATTCGCCTGCATAGCCGCTATTCCTATCATCGGGGTGATGCATCCTTATATTTCTTAGTAATTCGACCGAGTGACTGGTAAATGCCATGAAAGTGTTGATGCTTGTTTCTAATCCGTTCACGCATGATCCGCGATTCTATAAAGAAGCAACATCATTAGTCAAGGCCGGACATAAAGTCACAGTAATAGCATGGGATACGGAGAAAAAACTTCCGGGTAGGCAAAACTGGCATGGAATAGATGTGGTCAGAGTCAGAAGCACATGGCTTATGAAGCCTCTATTGAAGGATATATTCAGGTTGCCTTTGTGGTGGCGTGAGGTTTACAGGAAAGCGGTGGAGCTACATCAGGAAGTAGGCTTCGATCTTATACATTGTCGTGACTTGGATACCCTGCCTGTTGCGGTCAGGCTCAAGAAAAAGCTTGGTTTGAAATTGATCTATGACTCTTTTGATAATTATGCTTATATGTTGGCCATGGCTTTCCCTCGCTTTATAGCAGACTTGGCTATACCTGTAGAGAAACGGCTATTGACACAGGTAGATGAGATCATCGTGACAGCCGAAACCCACAAGAGTTATTTTGAAGGCATTACCGAAAAACCAATATCAATTATTACGAATTGCATGCCGTTGCAGGGTCAGGAGTATGAACCGCCGGACGACGGTGGTGTATTCACGTTGATCTACATCGGCTCCCTAACACGATTTCGATCTCTTCTGGAACTGGTGGAAGTAGTGTCACAGTTGCCAGATGTTCGGTGCATTATAGGCGGTATTGGTTCTGCTCGCTACGTACATACCCTGGAGGAGTGTTGCGCCAGAGCAGCAAACGTTGATTTTCTTGGCCTGGTTCCTTTCGATGAAGTAATACCAATGACCAAGAAAGCTGATACCATTGTTTTAATGATCAATCCCGAGGCTCCAAACGATAGCATTTGCCTTACTAATAAACAGTTTGAAGCCATGGTTTGCGGCAGGCCTATAATCTGCACTAAGGATACTTATTCGGGACAATGGACTGAGCGGGAAGAAGTGGGTCTTACCATAAAATACAGCAAGCAGGCTTTAAAAGAGGCTATCATAACGCTACGCGACAATCCTGAGTTAAGAGAGCGGCTGGGAAGAAACGCTCTTAATGCGGCTATCACGAGGCACAACTGGGACATTGAGGAAAAGAAGTTGCTAAAGCTCTACGATAAGTTGGGGTTGTGAGAACTGGTGAAATCGATGAGTTATAACGCAAGGTAAGGTATTTAGCCTATCAAATCCTCTTTCTCATCCAGAAACTTACCGGCCAATGGATTCGATCATCATATCCGGGGAATGCCATCTTTAATTCTTGCGGATGATTAATGTGCATAAATGATGCACCCCACAAGACCTCGAAAGCGCTGTTATACATCAGAAGAGCGTGCAGCAGATATTGCTCTGAGTAGAAGAGGTGATATTTCTGGACCCAGTCCTGGGGATATTCACGAGGTAGGAATATATCATGTATGTGGACTATGACGCCGCTTTGCAACCTCGGCAGTATCTCTAGATAAAGGTAATTTACATCACCACCAGTACGAACAACATGTGTTGAATCTATCCACAAAACATCTCCTGCATCTAACCCTTGAAATAAATCAAGCTCGATATTCTCAACCTTATCCCGTATTAGGGTTGAGAAACCTGGAAATTTCTTAGTTAAAGCATCCCAAGGGTGTGGATCAATTGCAATTAATTCTGTATTTTTCCCTGCTTTCTCTCTATTTAGCATCGAAGCTCGAGCTAATAGATAAGTAGAGAAACCCGAGCCGATTTCGATTATTTTACCTGGTTGATAATGTCGTATCATACAGTGTGCGACCTCAGCGTCAACCCTTCTGAAGTTCGGGTTTTCCAAGAAGAACTGGTATGGTATTTGTGTATCATGTAAAGGAAATTGATATTCGTCCTTGAACTCAGGAAAGACTTCGCGCACAAACCTTAGTTGCTCATCCACATTCATATCGATGCCCAGAAGTTCGGAATCAGTTTCCCACAGTTCTTCGCTCTGTCTCAATTCTCTTGTGTCAGGAATTGGCTGGTAATAGTGCACCGGCGTGACATGAATGCCTATTTTTTGCCAAAGATTAAAAGTATATAAGAGAATTAAATGACGTAAGTATGGGCATATACGCCGCAGGGCCTGAGCATATCCCTGATGTCTAGCCATCAGGGCGACAGATTTGATGTACCTAAATAGCCTTCCCATTGCTTCTTACGATATTGCTGGCACAAATCTTACAAGATCGGCACAGCTGCAGTCGGATACTCATGTCTTCCGAGTTAAACTGACGCACCGAGATTGTGCCAGCAATACCCCTATCGATTTCAATCCCTGTAGTTCATTTAGGCTGCTCTTTGTTTCCATTCTGTTCCGCAGAAATAATAGCCGGGGGTTGTATAACCTCGTGTTCATATATCTTACTGTAGGCCTCTATCAGCCTTTTTTGCATAAGCTCCCAGTTATAACACCTATCATATGCGTTCCGGCCATTTCGACCGAGCTTCTGACGTAGTTCCGGATCATCTCGCAGCTTCGCCACTGCATCCCGAATTGCGTCCACATTACCAAAAGGCACTGTAATCCCGCATTTCTCTTCTTCGACGATTTTACTCATGAAAGATCCCTTGTTTGCAATTATGGGCTTTCCGCACATCATCGCCTCGAATAGCTTGTTTGGGCTTGAATATTTACCATTTAGTGATGTAGGGTCTACAAAATAAAAGAGGATATCAGCATTCAAATCACCCTCTATGACTTGCTTATAAGGAATCCACCCCAGATATTCCAATTTCCCCGAGATCAGAAGTTCTTCGTCGAGAATAGCTTTGACGTCCTCCTCTGTTCCTGTCCCTGCTATGATCAGTTTGACATCTTCCACTTCTCTGACGGCATCGATCATATGTTTCAAGCCTCTAATGCTCGTGATCGATCCTGCATAGAATATCTTTATAGGTAAAGTGACTTTGTCTCGTGAAGTGAGTTCCTTAATACCATAATAATCCTCAGGGCAATTATAAATATAGGCCACTTCCTTGACTTTAGCGCCCCTTATCTCTTCATACATATCTTCGTTGACCATGAACAGGCAATCAACAAACCTTAGAGCGAACTTCTCAACGTTTGCGATAGTCCTCTTTATAAACCATGGTGAATTAACAGGAAAGTCGTGATAGAAATCGAAAATCGTATAGCAAAGCTTAGTTCTTTTTATAAACTTAGCGAATAATGCAGGCATTAAAGTATCGAAATCACACGCGTGGATAGTAACCTCTTTACGCTTTAGCTTTAAGAGGAAATAGCATTGATATAGTTCCCAAAAAGGAAGGCGGAGAAGAACCGTCAAACTTCCGTAAGGTGCCTTTAACCGGAATCGGTGACACAAGTAGTTGTCAACACTTTCTACCTTTGGGAGGGTGGCCTCCCTATCCCATTCCAAAATGGTTACTTCATACCCTGCCCGAGAGAAGGCTCTCGCTAATCTATGGGTTCCCTCGTCCTTTGCCCCATGACCCCCACGGATTAGTACTACTTTCATCGGTCTACGAAGTGCCCTTTACGCATTCTAAAGCTATTGCCAGTGTTTCCAGGCCTTCCTCTCCAGAGACAGGAACATCGAGATTTTCTCTAACAGCTTTTAAAAAAGTCTCGATCTCAAGCGTCAGCGGCTCTGCAAAAGTGACGGGGAGTTCGCGGACGAGATATGAATCATCTTTCCAGGCTTCATATTCGAGGACTTTCTGATCGCGCAGCCAGGATTTAATGTATCTTTCTCTTGTAGCAATACTTAACTCTCTTACTTTAAAGGGAGTAAGCCAATTCGCAACTATCTGCACCAGTGTCCCGTTTTCCATTTCGAATGATAAGAGAGCGTTGTCTTCCCGACCGCCTTTGTCATAAGGGTCTAAGCTACGCAGGCTGTGTACGTCCTTAAATCGCGAACCGATTATATACCTTGCAAGATCTATGTCATGAGTGGCTAAATCGATAATAACGCCGACATCTTTAATGCGGGCTGGCATGGGTCCGACCCTTGTGAAGTTGATTAGCATGACTTCTTCTGTTTTAATCCTTTCCTTAATGACGGGGACAACAGGGTTGAATCTTTCAACATGGCCCACCATGAGCTTGATCTCATTGCGATCACACTGTTCTATCATTTGGCTGGCACTGTTGAGTGTATCAGCAATCGGTTTCTCAACTAGTACATTTATACCAGCTTCCGCAGTTGCTAGAACCACATCTCGATGGAGTGAGGTGGGCACGGCGATACTGACCACGTCCAAGCCCTGTCGTAGAAGTTCGTGATAGTCCGTAAAGCTTTTAGAATCGTGCCGACGGGCTATGCTTGACGCAAGCTCAGCATCTACATCAGCAACGCCTGCCAATTCAACGTCGGGGAGTTGAGAATAGATTCGCGCATGATGTTTTCCCATGGCACCGAGGCCAATGACTCCAGCCTTAATCATCTCTTTTTCTCCTTATACTTGCAGCTGGATTGCCGGCTACGACATCATCGTTGGCAACATCTTTGGTTACTACTGCCCCAGCACCTACAATAGCATTCTGGCCAACGGTAATCCCGGGAAGGATCGTTGAGTTCGCCCCAATCTTTGCCTTTTTCTTTATTATGGGCCCGATGAGCTCCACACCATATTGCATATATTTGTCGTTGGTGGTAACACACAGTGGGCCCATGAAGACATCGTCTTCAACTATAGTAAACCTGGTTATGTAGACACCTGTTTGGATAATTACACCCTTCCCTATTCTACAATCCCCTTCAACCACTGAATTTGTCCCTAATAGGACGTTGTCGTCTATTACGGAATTCTCCCTTACCAGGACATTGTGTCCACTCCGGAAATTATCGCCTATCCTGACGTTTGAGTATATTATAGACCCTGACCTTATTAAGGAGTTTTTGCCTATGGTCACCTCTCCTTTATCCGAGCTGCCCAAGATAGCATTGTCTTCGACAACCGTACCTTCACCTATTATCACCTTGCCACGCAGGACTGCTCGTCTAGCAACTTTGAATTTCATTTATTATCCTATCGAGATCCTCTCTAGCAAGCTTGGGATGCACAGGCAACGAGAGCACTTCTCGGGCAAGTTTCTCCGAGACGGGGAGACTGCAATCATAGCCAAGGTCATTGTAGAATGGCTGCATATGTACCGGCAACGGATAGTATATACCCGTGTATATACCTGCCTCTTCCAGCTTCTTCTTTAGTTCATCCCTTGTGAGTGGAAAATCCCGCGTAATCCTAATAGTGTATTGGTGGAAAACATGTTTTATATTCTGCTGCACACATGGTGTAATCACACCCTTGACAGGGCTCAGCGCTTCGGTCAGATACATGGCGTTCTCAAGCCGCTTCCTGTTCAGAGATTCCAGCTTTTTCAATTGGCATACACCCATTGCTGCCGCCATATCCGTCATTCGGTAATTGTACCCTAACCTCTCGTGCACATACCTTCGATCTTGCCCGTGATTGCGAATCATTCGGGCTTGTTTGGCTACCTGCATGTCATCTGTGGTTATCATCCCGCCTTCACATGTTGTCATATTTTTAGTCGGATAGAAGGAAAAACAGCCGATTCCAAACGAGCCGGTTTTCTGCCCGCCATATTCTGCCCCAACTGCCTGGCACGCATCCTCGACCAGATGCAGTTTGTATTTCTTGCTAAGTTCGATTATAGAGCGCATCTCACAAGGGTAACCGTATAGATGAACAGGCATAATTACTTTTGTACGACCTGTGATATTCTCCTCAATGAAATTCGGATTGATATTAAATGTATCCTCTTCGACATCTACTAATTTAGGTTTTGCCCCACAATACAAGATGGCATTTACCGTCGCAATAAAGGTAAATGGCGTAGTGATTACCTCATCCCCTTCTGCGATACCACACGTGAGCAAAGCAACGTGAAGAGCAGAGGTGCCACTACTTACGGCTACCGCATACTTTGTGCCTATGTATGAGGCGAAATCATCCTCGAATTTCGCTACCTGTGAGCCTTGTGAAAGCATGCCGGATTTAAGCACATCGACAACAGCCCCGATTTCCTCCTCAGCTATCAGTGGGCTGGCTATCGAAATCAACCGTTTCTCAGTCATAGGCCTGCAATTATATCCAGTGTCTGTACTGTAGCCGTACCATCACCCAAGGGCTGTTCCCACAAGTTACTCTTCTCAAGCATCTGTTTTGCCGAGGCTACGATTGCTGCTGGCTCTGTTCCTGAAAGCACGTTCGCTCCGACCTCTAGTGTCTCCACCCACTCAGTAGAACTGCGCAGGGTAACGCAGGGGATATGCAGAATGCATGCCTCCATCTGAACCCCACCAGAGTCAGTAAGTATGAGTCTGGCATTTCTTTCCATGTACAGGAATTCAAGGAAACCTAGTGGTTCAATAAGCCTTACCCCTTCCGGAATATCTATCCCAAAGCTATCGAGATTCTTGCGAGTGCGGGGGTGTACTGGTAAGATTACGGCCAATCCAGATATCTTATAAAGTTTCTCCAGCCCATCAAGAATGTCCGCTAATCGTTCGGGCACATCCACGTTTTCCTGTCTGTGGATTGTTGCAAGACAGTACGTGAACGGTTCTACGTTGATAATCGGCCTCGCTTTTCTCATAGCAATTTCGACATTCTCATTGATCGCCTCAACAATTGTGCTACCGGTAACGAAGATCTTATCCTCCGATATACCTTCGAAAAGCAGTATTCTTTTGGAATTACCGGTTGGTGCGAAAAGATAGTCAGATATATGATCGGTTACAATCCGATTAATCTCCTCAGGCATGTATCTGTCATAGCTTCTCATCCCCGCTTCCACATGCCCTAAGCTTATATGCAGCTTGGCTGCTGTAAGTGCTCCCGCGAGAACGCTATTTGTGTCACCTTCGACTAACACAATATCAGGTTTCTCCTCAAGCAATAGCCTCTCGATAGCTATCAACATCTTGCCAGTCTCCTCAGCGTGGGAGCCAGAGCCTATGTTTAAGTTATGCCTTGGCTTGGGCAATTCGAGCTGATCAAAGAAGATAGCATCCAGTTCATACGAGTAGTGCTGACCGGTATGGAGGATGAAGTAATCAAGCCCTCGCTTCTCGCACTCCCTGATAAGGGGCGACATTTTTATTATCTCCGGACGAGTACCAAGAATAATAGCTAATTTCATTAGACGTATATTAGTATCTACAAATACGAATATGTCGTTACAGGTTGATAGTCCTGATAAATGTGTATATGGCCGACTATTTCTTATGCTCCATACAAAATCATTAACAGCGTTAATAGCTTTGTATTATCACTAATTCCCATATATGAGTTTAGTTCTTTAGTTTGAAATCGGATCAGCCTGCAGATCGTGAGCTCTACTCACTACTAATATGGTCCGAGCTTCCTCTGTTTGGTCATTTGGCCGGCTACATCCTTCTCCTCCGGGCTTCTCAGCATCCCAGCGACCTTGTAGATCGCTGGTGTAATCGGCGAGTCTATGACAAGCTTTGCCAAAGCATCGCTGTAGAACAGAATACTCGAAAGCCTGTCAATCATGGTCTTCCTTACCTCGAAATGTCGCTGGTAAGGTCTCCAATCCCTGTTAATCTCCGCATCCATCAAGTCTAGCGACCCGATTCCTGCCTGCTCAGCAACAGCTAAATGTTTCAGGTCTCTAGGTGAAAATCCCATGACGGTTGCCCCCAGAGAATCTGCTAACAAAGAGTTATCTGCCAAGAGCACCAGATTTGCTTTGACTGGTTCACCAAACATCGGTCCATGCTTATTTAAAGCATAGGTGCCGTCTATAACCACGATTTTCGGTTTTAAGATTTGGGCTATCAATGCAAGCTTATAATCGAGATTCTGGTGTTGCAGGCATCTCATGGTATCAGGGATACATCCCCAGGAATTTTTTAAACTCAGACTGACGGTTGTTATGACATGTACCTTCAACGCAGGTACTGAGATGAAGCAGTCAGTCTCCTCTAAAAGAATTCGTGGTAGATTGACTTTTATCTTCTTACCCGCGACTTTGGATTCGATTTTCTCGGAAGGTAAGTTCGATAGGTTAACCAGCTCAACGCCGGTTTCCTCAGAAATCTGATACATATTGTGGCCTTTAAAAGTATCTTCAACCTTGAAAGAATTATTTCCCCCGTCTGATTCCCCAAGGGTTACTTTGCCGGCTTTGCTCGTGAGTATCTTAAGTAAATGCCTTAACAACTCCGGCGTGGTCGTAACCCCTTCTCTGTAGTATGGAAACGTGAAGTTTGGCTTCACGAAAACGCGAGTATTACGGTCGATATATCTGTCCCAATGTATAAATTCCAGACCCTTCTGTAAATTCGATCCCGGATCCTCCCCTATATCCCCAATATAGGCTCGATATTTCCTATCCTGCTGAATCTCCATAACTCTCCCCGATGCTAGAGTTGACTCTATTTCTACTGTGAGCTTCTTATTAGCTTCATCTTTACCTATCTCTGTCTATGCAATTAAAATCAGTGACAGGTCAGGTTTCTAAATACATATTGAGCGCTCATTATGGGTTGATAACCCGAAGCCTCCTCGCCATTCCTGAGACTGTTATCTCGCTAGAATTCCGCACTCTTAAGGATTTGATCCCAATTATCTTTAAACCACCTATGTACTTTACTTACACCTTCCTCGAATTCCGTTTGAGGCTGGTATCCTAAGAGTCTCCTCGCCTTCTCGATAGAAGATAAAAGCCTGTTTTTAACGTCCCAGTTTCTTCTTTCTGCGTACTCTATTCCTGCTTGATTACCCGTCAGCCCATTCACCATATTAGCTAATTCAATAACCTTGTATTCCTTACTGGACCCAAGGTTGAAGGCTTCACCAATTGCCTCTTCCTTTGTCCCCATCGCAAGCAAACCATTTAACACATCATCTACATATGTCCAGTCTCTTGTTTCCGTTCCATCGCCGGTTATGGGCAATGGCTGCCCGTTCATTGCCCAGTAGAAGAAGTTTGGTATTACGTTGCGATACTTACCTGGCACCTCCCCTGGTCCGTAGACATTAAAGAATCTGGCGTTGACGGTAGGAAGACCATAGAGGTTGTTAAAGTAGTTGGTGTATAGTTCTCCAAGCAATTTCGTTACCTGGTACGGTGTATGCAGGCTGATCGAGACATCGGGTTCTTCAAATGGCATCTTCGAATCCAATCCGTAAACCCCACAACCGGAGGAAGAGTATACGAATCGCTTGACTTGTACGCTATAAGCATGCTGAAGAACTTTCAGTATCCCCATTCCATTTACCATCAGGTCGATCTCTGGATTGTCCACGGAATTCTGGTTTGCGAAATGAGCAGCCAGGTGAAATACGTAGTCCGGTTTTTCGCGGAATAAGCGCTTGAGCATTTCGTCATCAAGTATGCTGCCTTTGACAAACTCGATATTATTCGCCGTTGGGATATTCCATTCATATGAAGACGATAGGTCGTCTAAGATTATGACTCTCTTTGCATTCAATTCTGCTAACTTTCTGCACAGATTGGTTCCGATGCATCCTGCACCTCCGGTAATCAGGATGGTCTTCCCATTGTATTCGCTCAGATAATGGTTCATATATTCGTCCTCCAATTTCAGTCTGACCGTGGTTTTTCCAATAGAAGCGCTATATTAGCATGCCATTTTGCATCTGAATTACTTGCTTCACTCTCGGAGGCGTTGACCCAGTTGAATCGCCCTTTAGCGACGAAAAATTCCTGAATCTTTATATGAAAGGCAGAGAATAGCTTGCGAATAGTGTGAGCATCATAATATCTCTCAGCGCCATCTAACCACTTGGCTAGTCTGTATTCTCCAGCGAAGGGGGCTGTCACAATAAAACTGCCTCCGGGCTTTAGCATTCGAAAAATCTCGCTTACTGCATTGAAGTCAGCGTCGCTATGAATGGGGTCTTCATAGGCGCCAAGTCCAACGTGCTCAATTGTTGAAACAGCAATTGCCGTATCGAAGAACCCGTCAGGCAGTGGTGCATACAGGATATCACTCTGTATAAAGTCAAGATTGGGGTGCCTTTCAAAATACCGTCGTGTATCAAGCCCGTATACTTTGTATCCTTTCTTCGCAAGTTTTAAAGCGAATAGTGAGTCGCAACAGCCAACATCAAGAATCTTAGAGCCAACCTTTGGCAGATGCCTAAATACGAATCTATATTCAATTGTTCTCGAGGAACAACCAAATAGCGAGATAGCTCGCTGAACGACGTCTATTATACGAATCTTTATTCTATCAATAATATTCCTCTTCATGTTCTATTAAAGCGAATCCGTTTAAACGCGCACTCTAATATCCTGCCGCTGCTTTTCCCTGGGTGCAAACTAGGATTTACGCTTCTCCTCTATAGCATCTTTCAAGAGCTCTTCGAATTTATCGGCTATATTTTCCCAGCTTAGCTTCTCGGTATACTCTCTGGCCTTGCAACCAAGTTCTTTGGCACTGCCATTTTGTATCAGTGCGGTGGCTTTTACAACAACATCCTCTGGATTCTGCACATATATAACACCACTATCATTCCCGAATTCCTTCATAACTCCGGGAAGTTCGGTCGAGATCACGGGCTTCCCCATCGCCATGTACTCATATATCTTGATCGGGACAATGCTCTGCATTATCTTCTCATCAGGTAAAGCCGGTAGCAGACAAATATCCGAGGCGGCAATAAAAGAGGGGATCTCATGATAGGGCTTCTTACCGGCTAGAATAACCCTCCCAGCGATACTGTGTCTCTTCACAATCTCCTTGAGCTCATCGTAAGCATCGCCCTCACCTACAACGAGCAGCTTAATATTGGAGTCCCCTTCTATTACCAATTGTTCAGTTACTTCCTTTAAACCAGAGAATCGATAAAGCCAGCCCATAAAGAAGAGGATGATATCTTCGTTGCCAAAGCCGTATTCTTTTCTGATAGGAGTTCCGTCTGTAGCCGGGTTGAATCTTGTCAGGTCAATGCCAGCCCCGACAATACTAACTCGTTCTGTTGCAGCTCCCATTAAAATGACTCTTTCTTTCAACTTCTCGTTTATCACGACAACTTGGTCAGCACTTTTTAAAGTCCGCCTCTCTATTATTCGGGCAATCGGCTGGAAAACCCTGCTGGGGACTAGACTGTCCAAAACGTCTATCCAATAGTAGATGAAGGGAATCTTGTTCCTACGGGCAGCTCTCATTGTCAGGTAGGCATTAATAATACCAAAGGCTATGATTACATCTGGTGCAAACTCATCTATTTGGCGATCGATTTCCTTCTTGTGTGAAAACACCAAGGAGGCATAGTCAAGTATTGGCATTTTAACAATTCCTGGTCGGATAAGCATAATACGGGCGCCATCTCGAACCTTGGAAGCGTTGTCATAAACCTGACGCCTGGATAATAGCTCCCCTTTCCCTTCCGTTTTCCAGGAGAATTCGTAATCGATAACTCGAATATTATGTTCTCTCAGCGACAGCATCTCCGCTAAGTGATGCTGTTGATGGGGATTCCTCTTTAACCAATCTGTTTCCTGGATCAGGAGGACATTCATTCGGAACAGTATACCCTTTTCATCCACTCGATAGTTTCCGGGATTCCTTCCTCTAGGGGTATTATGGGGTTATGGTTTAGATCTCTTCTTGCCTTCGAGAAGTCCATATGTTTCACTCTGGTAGTAAATGGCTCAGCTTCTTTATAAATGATCTTAGAATCATCCTTATCCAGGCATTTCAAGATGAGATCAGAAACGTACTTTATATCATGCTCCCACTCTTCTCTGCCACCGATGTTGTAGACCTCTCCGGGTTTGAAGCTTTCAACTATATTAGCGAACGTGCGACATGTGTCCTTGACGTAGTCAAAGATACGTTTATGACCGGCGTAAACCGTGTAGGGCTCATCTTGCAAGGCCTTGTAGATGAAAGCCGGTATTACCCCGCGGTACGGGCTATAGTGCTCATGTGGCCCGTAGGCGTTTACCGGTCGAACACGTACTGTCTCAGTGCCGAACATGGCTGCTGAATTCAATACCTGAAGTTCCCCTACCCATTTCGTCATGGCATAGTCATTCATCTGTTTTAGGGGCACATTATCCATCACATCTTCGCTCATGATATCGTCATAATCTCCATAGACCTCGGCACTGCTAAAAAAGATCATTCTGAACTTCTTTTTCTCCTGAAGCCTGATGATATTCTTTGTGCCCACCACATTAGTGAGCCATAGATTTTCGTAATAGTCCTCCCCATTCCAACGGCCGTACTCCGCTGCTAAATGATAAACATAATCATAACTATGTTCCTCGAATATCTTCTCAAGCTGGCGATGTTTAGAAACATCGCAGCGTGTATAGTTTGGCCCCTCCGAATGTCCGAGGTCACAGACCCAGACCTCGTGTTTTCTTTTTCTAAGTTCAGGGACAAGGTTAGATCCGATAAAACCCAGCCCCCCCGTAACTAATATTTTAGCCATCTCGGTCCCCCATCACTATTCTCACAATCCTTTCAGCTGCTTTTCCGTCTCCAAAAGGATTACCCCAATCGTTTTTTCGTTTCAACATAAGGTGTGCATGCTCTATTATTGTCTTGGGTACAGCACCGGCCAGGATGTTAGCGCCCACCTCAAGCGTTTCCGGCCTCTCAGTATTATCCCGGAGGGTCATACAAGGAACCCCGAGTATGCAGGCCTCCTCCTGTACGCCACCGGAATCGGTCAGGATAAGCTTCGCTTCGCTCTCAAGTAGAAGAAAGCTGAGGAAATCCACCGGCTCAATCATAGCAACGTTCTTCGGTTGCAAATTGAACTCGGTCATCCTCTTTACAGAACGCGGGTGTGCCGGGTAGATCACCGGCAGGCGAAATTCATCTGTTAGCTCATCGAGGCCTCTCAGGATAGACTCTAGCCTTGCCCTGTCATCAACATTCTCCTGACGGTGAAGCGTTACCAAGAAGTATTCTTTGGGATTAACATGTAGATCACTGAGGGTATTCCCCTTTTTCCTTGTAATCTCTAGATTCTGGTGGACAGCATCGACAATGGTATTGCCGGTTACGAAGATTTTCTCATCGGGGATGCCTTCACCCTGCAAGATTACCTTCGCCTTCTCAGTTGGAGCAAATAAGTAGTCTGAGCAGTGGTCAGTCAGGACTCGGTTGATCTCTTCCGGCATCCGGCGATCGTAGCTCCGCAGACCGGCCTCAACATGCCCCACCTTTATGTGGAGCTTGGCGGATGCAAGCGCTCCAGCCAGCACGGAGTTGGTATCGCCCTCAACCAAAACGATATAAGGTTGTTCATCTAGCAATACCTTCTCTATCCCTACAAGGATTCTTGCTGTTTCCTCTGCGTGGGAGCCTGATCCAACCTCTAGATTGTATTTAGCATCGGGGAGCTTGAGTTGCTCAAAAAAAACCTTATCTAAATTGTATGAGTAGTGCTGACCAGTATGAAGGATGAAATAATCCTCGTGTCTCCTCACAAGCTCCCTTATCACCGGCGCCATCTTGATTATTTCGGGGCGTGTGCCCAGGACTACGGCGACTTTCATTCAGCGGACTCCTCTTGGATTCTGCGACACTTGAAGATTACTGTTCCCCCACTGGTATAAGGTGCCCCAGGGTCAACGCACTGCATGTAGGCGCAGTCTCTATTCTTTGATAAGCCTAGTTTTACCGGGTCAGCTCCTTCATCTAAAGCAACAACATAATGCAGTAGGGTTGAAAGAGCGTGGACACAAATAGCATCGGTCTTATCAAGTGATATACTAGGGCCAACAATCGTGATTCTATCCCCAACCTTGTACACCGGGCATTTCCCCTTAATCTGGCAGACCTTGATTTCAAGCATATCCCCTAGTTTCCAACCACGATCATGGTTTTTTACATAACCTCGCAACTTTCTCGCGCTTGCTGGTACCTCAATAACCTGTCCGAACCCTGTTTCTATACCTGCTTTGGTGAGTATACGCTCCTGTTGCACAATATAATACCACCAGCCTCTTTCCCAGTAAAGGTTAAAGGCTTCGTCGGCGTGACGCCTGAATCAAAGACGCTACCAGAGATGGTAACTTGGGTTAGGATTTGTCACGTTGTCATTCGCCTTCCATTATGCTATTATCGCTTCCACCAAGGGTTGTATCGTATCATTTCTTGAATACGATGAATAGGAACCATAAACCAAAGCGAGCATCCAGGGCAGATAATGCTGTTCAGGCCGATGCGAGTGAGCGCCCACAATCTAGCATCATTGCTGCTATCCCCTGTTTCAATGAGGACCTCTTCATCGGCAGTGTGGTGCTCAAAGCCAGGGAGCATGCAGATCAAGTCATAGTCATCGACGATGGCTCCACTGATAAGACAGCGCTCGTAGCGGAAAAAGCCGGGGCAGCAGTGATCAGGCACGATTCCAATCGGGGCAAAGGGGCAGCCGTAAGCACGGCCTTTGAGCATGCTCGGGACTTGGGTTGTAAGGCACTGGTACTCCTCGATGGCGATGGACAGCATGAGCCAGCCTATATCCCATCTCTCGTTAACCCCGTGCTGGATGGCGAGGCTGATATAGTCGTTGGTTCTCGCTACCTCGAGACTGAGAGTTCTGTCCCAAGATATCGAATTTGGGGACATCGTGTGCTTACCTTTCTTACTAATTTTGGCTCGAGAGTCAAACTGACTGACTCCCAGAGCGGATTTAGAGCTTTCTCCCCAAAGGCTATAGAAGCGCTATCCTTTGCTGAAGAGGGGCTCTCTGTAGAATCAGAGATGCAGTTCCTGGCAAATGAAGCTGACCTTCGTGTTGCGGAGGTTCCTGTGACTATCAGATATCATGGTAATGCAAAGCGGAACCCTTTAGCACATGGCATGGGGGTATTGAACAGTATAGTGGGTTTCATCAGCAGAAGGGCTCCCCTCTTCTTCTTCGGGCTGCCTGCCTTGGTAATGCTGGGCTTTGGTGTGTGGGAAGGATGGCGTGTGGTTGATGGATATGAATCCACTGGCAGCTTCTGGATTGGTCCTGCACTTATAGCGGTATTGCTCTGCATTGTAGGTGCCTTAAGCTTGTTCACCGGGCTGATACTGCACAATATCAAGTCATTCTTCAAATGAAGTTGAATTCTTCGTAATTCACAGCGATTCCTGAGAGTATAGGGCTTCACTATCCCTTTTCAGCGTATTATACGGCGCCTTAAATACCAAGTCCGCCTTACATTCTTCCGCGCAGCTTAAAGAACAGCACCCCCACTCCTACTACAGCAGCGATTGTTACTGTTATCAGCGACCATGGCAACTGCAGGGGCTCGCTGACGGGTGTTGGGCTCGGTGTTGGCGCTAAGGTCGGGACAGGCGTTGGAGTTGGCGCAGGCGTGAATACCGGCGTAGGAGCGGCAGTTGGGGTAGGCGTAGGGATTACCACCGGCGGTGTCGTAGTCGTCGGTGGGGCGGTAGGAGGCCCGGGCGTCTGTATAGGCCCAAGTGTAGGGGTTGGTTCGATTGATGGGGTCAGCGGAGGTATGGGTGTAGCCGGGGTTATTGGCACTCCACCTCCTCCGGGTGAGACTGGGATGAAATAGGCTGTGACAACTTTGTCCGTACCCACGGTAACAGCGGTGTCAGGCAGAAGCGGACTGTGAACATTGCTGGTCCAGCCAAAGAACTCCCAATCCGGGCTTGGTATCGCAGATATATAGGCAATCGCACCTGGTTCATATAGATGGGCGCCTGGAGCTGGTGTTGTAGTCCCGCTACCACTGACCTGAATCACCAGCGTATTGCCGGATGTCAGCTCATAGAAATTGGCAGTTATCGTCTTGGCTGAATCCATGGTCACAGTAGTCGTGGCGGAACTGGTGGCAGCGACGTCACCCGTCCAGCTATCGAATCCCCATCCTGGATTGGGGAAAGCGGAGATATTAACCACAGCACCCACCGGATAGGTGTACTCACCGGCCGTCGGGCTGGTTGTACCGCCGCCAATGACATGAATCACCAGGTTGTAGTGGGTGGGCAAGGCGCTGAAGGTTGCGGTGACAACTTTGTCCGTGTCCATGGTCACTGTGGTTATCTCAGACGTAGAGCTAGCCACGTCCCCCGTCCAGCTGACGAACTCGTAGCCCACGTCAGGAACTGCCAGTATGTTGACGATCGTGCCTACAGCATAATCATGCTCGCCAACAGCCGGCGTAGTGGTCCCGTTGCCATTGACCTGCATGGTCAAAGTGCGCATCGTCAACCCGGAGAAGTTGGCGACAACCACCTCATCACGATTCATGGTTATAGTAGTAGTAGCCGATGAGGGTTCGGCGACATTACCCGTCCAGCTTTGGAACAACCTGCCGAAGTCGGGAGTAGCGGTGAGGTCGACCACGGAACCTATCCTGTAAACGAAGATACCTTCACCGGGTGCAGTTATTGAGCCTCCGTTGCTGCTGCTAAGGGCAAGGATATAGGATTTGATAAAGTGGGCGGTTACCGCTTTGTTCTGGTCAATGGTTATGGTGGTAGTAGCCAAATACGGGTGAGCGACATCGCCAGTCCAGTAGTCAAATAATTGGCCTGAGCTAGCAGTGGCAGTAAGGTCGACCACTGTGCCTTCTTTATAAGTGAAGACACCTTCGCCGGGACCGGTTACCGAGCCGCCCATGCCGCTGCTTATAGTCAGGGTATAGGCTCTGACGAACTTGGCGGTAACCAGCTCATCCTGATTCATCGTTATAACGGTGGCAGGTGACTCAGGGTCAACGACATTGCCGATCCAGCCATCGAAAGTCCAGCCTGTATCGGGAATGGCTGTAAGATTCACCATGCTGTCCTCGCTGTAGTCGAAAACACCCTCGCCGGGTTCTGTTACTGAACCTCCGGTAGTACTGCCCACCGCGAGGTGATATATTGGAACCTCGCGGAAGTTGGCGGTGACCGATTTATCCTCGTTCATAGTTATGGTAGTTGTGGCTGACGATGGCGCAGCGACATCGCCTGTCCAGCCGTCGAAAGCCCAGCCTATATTGTGCGTTGCGGTCAGGTCTACTACGGTACCCTCGTTGTAGACAAGGCTCCCTTCGCCGGGGTCGGTTACCGAGCCGCCGGCCGTGCTGTCTATCGTTAACACATGTGTCGGTATTTCATAGAAGTTAGCGACAACCACCTGATTCTGGTTCATTGTTATGGTGGTGGTGGCTGATGACGGGTTGGCGACATTGCCTGTCCAACTGTCGAACTCCCAGCCTAAACTATGTGTAGCGGTCAGATTGACCACGGTTCCGATCTCGTAAGTGAATAGGCCTTCGCCAGGTTCGGTCACCGAGCCGCCCGTCCCGCTGCTAACGTCCAGAGTACGGCCTTCAACAAAGTAGGCTGTAACCACTTTGTAGTTATTCATGGTTATGGTGGTATTGGCTGACGATGGGACAGCGACGTCGCCAGTCCAGTAGTCAAATACCCAGCCTGTATCAGGTGTGGCTATGAGGTTGACCACCGTACCCGCGCTATAGGAATACATACCTTCACCAGGTTCAGTCACCGAGCCGCCAACGCTGCTGCCCACAATCAGGGCATGAGTACTAACGGGAGGTTGAATCTTCTCGCCGATAGCTGTCTCGAAATCAGCGGCACTTTCAACTACATATACCCAACCGGCTATAAAAGGCGGGGCTATCGTACCAGGGTCATCAGGAAGTGGATACCCGGGATAAACAATGCTGTCTATCAGCCATTCTATGTCAATGGTACGGATATCGCCGATCCCCTCGGCGCTTATCTCATCGATGCCAGCAGCCAGAGCTGCATCTCGTGCTTCTTTTGTTATCTCCATGCCGGGCAGAGTGTACTCTCCGATATCGCTGCTTATGTTGATAATCTGCTTAGAAGTGATGGGGAAGTACGGGGAACCGGTGATCTCCGCTACGGCTCGCTCAATCCCGAGATTTATAGGCGTTGTACCATTTCCCTTGACCATGTTCTGGATCGTAGTCGCTACTTCGTCCCAGTTTTCCCATGTAATAACCGTCGGCGCCAGTTCTGTCCTCACGCCCAAGGGCAAACCGCTGGCAAACTGAATCACTGTCAGCTCCACAGAGCCGTCACGAGGCACGACCCCATTGTAGACAGCGTCACGCAGACCGATCCGCTGGACAGCCCACTCAGTAGCGTCTATGCTGCTCGAACCATCCAGAATCACAGCCAGCTGCAAGCTCAGGGGTTCGGGTATCTCCGAAAAGTTGACAATGATGGTCTTATCGGAGTTCATAGTCACGGTAGTAGCGGGAGAAGTGGAATTACCGACATCCCCTGTCCAACTGACAAACTCCCAACCGGGACATGGGGTCACAGAAATGTCAACGACTGTGTGCGGCACGTAGACATGACTGCCGATGGCCGGAGTGGTAACCCCGCATCCATTCACCTGCATCGTAAGGGTAAGAGGCGGAAGAAATTTCGCGGTTACGGTTTTATCGGCGTCCATGGTCACGGTTGTCATTGGGGAAGTCGAATTAGCCACATCACCGATCCAGCTGTCGAAGGCCCAACCGGGGCAGGGATCAGCGGAAATGCCGACCACAGTACCCCAGGTGTAGACATGGTCGCCTACGGAAGGCGCAGTAGACCCGCATCCATCAACCTGCATCGTAAGGGTGGGGGTTATAGCCGAGAAGTTCGCGGTTACGGTTTTATCGGAGTTCATGGTCACAGTTGTCGTGTCAGAATTTGGATCGGCGACGGCCCCGGTCCAGTTGACGAACTCCCAGCCTGGGCACGGGACAGCGGAGATATCGACTATCGTGCCATGCTCGTAGACATGGTCGCCGATTAAAGGGCTGGTAGTCCCACAACCACTAACCTGCATCGTGAGTGTGCGTGGTATTTTCGCAAAGTTGGCAGTTACGGTCTTATCCATATCAACAGTCACGGTGGTCGTAGGGGAACCCGGGTCAGCCACGTCACCAGTCCAGCCGGTGAATTCCCAGCCTTCACAAGGGGTAGCGGTAATGTTAACAACTTCGTCCGCCGGGTAGATATGTCCACCTACAGATGGTGTTGTCGTCCCACATCCAGAGACCTGCATTGTAAGACTAAAGTTCATCAAAAGCCTTATCTTATCGCATATCGTATCCGCAAACTCCTGAGCGTTTGCTACAACACGCACCCAACCAGTACTGGTGAAGGGTGGAGCATAGTAGCCAGGCTGGGGCCACACAATGCTGGTCTTCAACCAGTTACTAATCTCACCCTGGAGACCAATGAACTCAGCATCGAATGTATCCTGATCGACTGTCATCGATAACTTGCTGATGGCGTAATTTCGAGCTGCTACAGTATCTGCTCGCGGCTCTGTCAAGTCCGGCCAACCGCACCACTCACCCGTGTAGCCACTGTTACAACACCAGGTGGCCTCGCCATCTGAGACCATGTTTATAGCCTGCTTGATATCAGGGCTGAAATTCGGCGATGCGTACAATGTGTCGGCGGCCAGCCGGATTCCGCACGCCATGGGTGTATAACCAAGTGGTTGAATAAAGCTTCTAATTTGGTCTGCAACAATGCCTGAATTTAATGATGTGATAATTGTCGGGGCAAGCTTGATTCGAGCTTCCGGCATAATACCTTGTTGTTGATTCCCCCATCCCCACATAATAATCGTCAGTTCCACTGAGCCGTCCTGAGGAAAGCAGGATGGATCCTCAATGGCTTCAGCCAGCCCATTGATTATGAGAGACCACTCTCCCGCTTTGATGCTGCCGGAACCATCCAAAATGATACAGAGCTGGGCCTCCACATCAGGGTCAGCGTAGGCAGTTGTAGTGCTCAGCCCTATAACCGTCCCAACCAGCAGGCATAAAACGAGCAGTGTAACGACAATTCTTGATAATGGGCCGCCCCTACTCATGCCTGCCGTGCTCCTATCAGCATTATATTAACCATCAACCTCTTTACGCTTTTAAAAATCAAAACCGACCCCATCGGGTCGGTTTCACTACTGGCTCCGCGCTATCCAAGTGACCAATTAAAGATAGCGAATCAATGCCCCCTCGATACGCGACATACGCATATTATTGACAAATAGTATCTCTCGCGCTATATACCCCTTCTAAGCTATTCTGCTATTTAACAGCTTTGATAATTTATTGATAGATATACTACTCCTAATTCTGGTTTTTAAAGATTAACTTATGAGGTGACCATTGTCAATTAGCTCAAGTTGCCTTTTCCTACCTAAACAGAACTGAAAGACATCTCAGGGTATGTAGTAAATAGAAATCCCTCTTAAGTATGAATAAATACACAGGATAAAAAAGGTCTCTCGCAGTAGTCACAGGGGGACTGATTTAGTGGGTTTACAGAGTGGCTTAATCCGTAGCAGTGCGCTTTTGTAAAAGAAGAGGGGCCTTCCTATGACAGAAGACCCCTCTCTAATTACGCAGGCAAAGGCGCGCTGCTTTCGAGTAATTCGCAAGATGAATGAATAACCTGGGGCACTCTGTGAGTGGGGCCTCTCCTTCCATCTTTCTTCATAACTCACCAATTGGGAACACAGGCGATAGTTGATACAGCTTACGCATCCATCACTGTTTCACAAAAAGGCTCTTCAGGATCTTTGTAATTGTCGCAAACATAATCTTCGGAATCTTAGGAATTGACTTCAATATGCCCTTGGGGGCTGCCTTGACCACCATCTTTAATTTCAGTTTCACACTACTCGCAACCACCTTTGCAAGAATTTTGCTGGGATCTTCTTTATCCTCTGGCGAAAATGCGTCGTATCTCTTTTGAACCTCAGCCATAATCTGTTCACAAGCCGCAGGATTATTGCTCTGCAGAGCTACCATCGCCTCCTGTGCTTTTTCTTCACCGAGTAAAGCTCGGAGCCCCTGAAGCACCCAGAGTTCATAGGAGTTATCGTTTATCGAACTATCCGCTGACTCTTTCACCTAAAGCCTCCTTATTCAATACTATAGATCAGTTAACCCTGCTCGGCGTTCATATTGCTGCCCTCAGCAATCAATAGTACGTTAGATATTACGCCCATAGTGTTGTATTAAGCACCATGCGGTGCCATCCCTTTTCCGTATGTTGATACGCTCTTGAACCGAAATTTTTGCCGCACAGGTGCCTGTTTGTACTCTTCGAATGACACTTCTAATATACCACATTGAGGCCACAGAATAACATCAGCAATCCGAGATAGATAATACCAGCAGGGCCTGGTGCAGAGGGCAGAATCTGAACATGTAATATGAATAGGGCCAGATAGGTGTCAGATACTAGTAAAAGGGCAAATACTTGTATATAATTATTAAATCAGAGGTGATTTATTAGCAAATTCCATGCATACTCTTAATTTTGTTAAATATAGGTGTATGACATGAATATGAGACTTCCATGTATACTAGGCGCATTCATTGCTTTGGTGTTGCTGACTCTTAGCTGTAGTACCACCGGAGAGGATATTATAGATGTACCGATTAACATTAAGAACGCTACTGATGTTGGCGCTGTTGGGTTTGACTTAGTATACAATTCGGATGTGCTCACAGCAACAGAGGTGAGTGTTGACGACTTATCAAGAGGGGCAGAGGCCGGCTATAACGCAGATACTCCAGGACGATTGTACATTGCTGTCCAGAACGCTCCCCTGATCAATGGAGATGGCATATTGGTCAGGGCATACTTCGAGGTAGTAGATCATGCTGGTATAAGCACATTTACTTTGGAGAACATACAAGCCAGGAATGGCGTAACCCTGGAGTATGTCGAGGCTCAATCTTCAGGTGGTAACTTTGTAGCAGCAGACATGACTATTACGGCTCCAGTAATTGATTTCAGTAAATGAAGCTATCCATTTTAGATGTATTTCGCTTAACAACTCATTAGAACCAGCCTATAAACGGTTGCCAGGGAATAGAAAAGAGGATGACTATCGGGGGTCTACTCAGGCCAGTTTGAGACCTTTATTTGCGGCAACAGTCTCGTCGATGCGCTGTAGAATAGAACAGTATTGAGCTAACCGCCCCAAATCCCAGGCTATTTTGGCCCTCAGAGTAAACATTGCAGTTTGGTTGTACTAACCAATTATCCGAGCAACACAGGTTATTGGCTTCTTACTCTTTATGACCCTTTATGGCGAAGAAGACATCCTGAGGTCGTTTTATCTCGAAGTCCAGATTCACAGTAATCAGGATTGCGTTTTCGTGGTGATCACCCTTTAATTCTCCCGCTTCGGACTTGAGTGGCAGCGTCTGGACCTTCGCTTCGCCGAAGGAGCAGAAACCGTGGTCGGAGATAACGATCAACTTGTTATCCCTGTTATCTAAAAAACCGGTGTCGAAGACTAACTCTCCTATTTTACCGTCTACTTTCTTGTACCAATCCGGGACGCAGTCCTCGCCCCAGTGAAAGTGCTGGATACGGTCGAGTAGGGTGTAGCATGATATTAATACATCAGGTTTTAAAGCCAACAACACCTTCGTTTTCTCCGTAACTCTCTCCAGTTCCTCCTGCCACTCCTTTTCATTAGTGGGCAGCCCGAAGCCAACCGGCCTGAAGTCTACGCCGAAGGAATAGGGGGGAACCACGAAGGGCACATTAAGCGCCTTCACGTTCTTACCTTCGCGGTGCAGAATATCCCAGATGAAATCGACTTTTATTTCTTCCCTTTTAACAATATTGCCGTCAACGACGAAGCTATCATGCCCATGCTCTTCGAAAGTCTTGCCGCAGAACATGCCGCACCAGATAGAAGCGGATATCGGTTTCTCCTTGAGGACAAGCTCCTTACATTCCCCTGCCTCACATAACCTCTTGAAGTTGGGAAGCCTTTCTAAATTTGGTCTTATTACCGTCCACGTTGCCGCATCTATGCCCAGAACGAAAATCATTTGCAATCCCTACCTAGTTTACTAGCGATAAGCTGTTGGCGTCGAACTGACAGATGATAGCCGATGGCTGCCAGCTATGCTTGTGACTCGAGGACGACTCCCACACCGATGTTCCTTCCACCCCTTACCAGGACAAACCTGCCCAATTCCGGTATCTCGGAGAACTCCTCGACCACTACGGGGTCGGTCTCAAAAATGACAGTAGCCGCTTCATTCTCCCTTATCTGCTCGGCGTTTGTTCCCATCACCTCGCCGGTCTCCGAGCTTATCCTCTCCCTTATTTCCTTCACCAGGCACGCTGTCCTGTTGGTACCGCATTTCGTCTCTAACCTTTCACCCCGCTTCAGCGTACCTTCCAGAATAACAACCTCACCTAAGAAACTTTGTGTTGAAATAGGGGGTTCTCAAGTTTTAGAATTAATCGCTTAGGTTACCTCGCTAGTAGCGATGGATACTCGATTTATTGGGTTGCTGGCATTATATATCAAATTTGATAATTCGCGACCTGTTCCGGTAAAGGCTGGTGTCAACAGCTTTTACCGCAGCATCAATGGAAAGTGGTACATCTAGAAAGTGGCTGACCCTCTTCATCTCCTTTCTTTGGTTATCTATCAGGTCGCGGTATTTGACCGTGATATACTCCATATCATCCCGGCTGTGCATTAACTCCAGTGAGAATCTGTCTAACTTTTGAAAAAGCATTTTATCTTTTCCTGCATCTATATTAGCGCTCATTTTCTGCATTGACTTTAGGACCTCATCGATATTTCTCCTCATATACACGATCCTGTAATTCGATTCGGGCAGAAATTTAAGCCCGTACGCAGTAATCTTTATTACATAGCCTTTATATGCTTCTATGTCGAAGGTGCCTTCTATCAGGCGATTTATTATTTTCCCACCGGCTAGCTCATAGTAACCGCGGGGATTATTTTCATCAGCAGGCCTTGAATCGTCAAATGCAACCGGAAGGCCGCCCATATGCAACATCTGCATCATCAGAGATGTACCCGAACGCTCCAGCCCAGAAACAACGTAGTTAATTTCCTTATTAAGCATACATTTATACTCCTCTTGGGATTGCCACCTTTTCAAGCGAAGCATCGTGAAAGATTAGCACAATTGTAGGCTCATATGAGCTTTTTCCTCAACTGTTGCCTCATGTCCATGAACTGCCTTGCCATATCGTATCACCCTCAAAGCTGGACCAGCTTATGTCTAGAATAAATGGCCTCAACATAATTCAGCGCTTTGAATTCCAGACTGAAACTTCTCTGAGCTCTCATGGCAAGGTCCTTGTAGTCCCACTTGAAGTCTTCATCTCGGGGTGAAAAATATCTCTCTTTAGCTCGAATACCGTGTTCATCCCTTCTTATAGCCAGAATGAGAGCGTCAAACCCGCTCACTTCCACAAAGTTCCTCAGGGCCTCCGTTTTTAATCTGGTGCAGCATTCGAGGTTGCCTTGCTTGGGGTTGATCCCCTCTGCAATCGCCTCTTCGTTTTTAGCTACCAGCAAATCCAGCCCCCATACTCTGGCGATTCTGTCCCTGGAATCGTACATCTCTTTAAATTTGTAGCCAGTGTCAATGTGGATAACGGGGAAGGGTATCTCGCCAAAGAAGGCCATCCGACAGAGCCAGAGTATGGCGGTGCTGTCCTTCCCCACGCTCCAGAGAACCGCCGGCTTCTTGAACTCGGCGTATGCCTCTCTGACTATATATAGTTCGATTCTCGAGGTCCTTAAGGGCGAGCATGGGCTTCCTCCATTAAAAGACGAATACTTTCAGCAAGGTGAAAATGCCAAGTATTATAGTAAACAGTCCTATGACTAACTTCAGCTTATCGGAACTGACCTTTTTGACAGTCATCGCAGCGAACGGCGCTGCTACGACAGAACCTATGCTTGTAGCCGCAACCAGTCTCCAATACACGTCTCCTTCAATCAATAAGTAGCCCAGGAATCCAACTGCACACAGGATAGCTACCGCCGCCGTCGTGCTTCCAACTGAGCTCTTCGCATCGCGTCCGCTGATAATTTGCCCTCCTGTCACCAACGGAACATACCCTCCCCCACTCATCCCCTTATTGAAAGCGCCTATGGCACCGAGTAAGACGATATTTTTCCATGAAAAACCGCTACCGATAGTCCGCCGCAACAAGACGGTCATTCCTATAGCTAGAACCAGCACTCCGATGTAGGTCTCGAGGGCTACCTGGGAAATATGTACGGCGGTGAACACACCTGCCAGAACCCCTACTATCCCGCACATGACGAGAGCAAGAACCACTTTGGAGTCGGTAGACCTCGGAAGGTAGCCAAGCCCGCGTAGCCTCTCCTTTATCAACTCCTCATCTCGTTTAAAATCTAAACTTATGTTGCCGGCATGGTGGTGGGCAAGTCCTCCAACTATTCCACCGACAAGCTGGCTGAACAATACGGCCGGGACGATCTGCAGCGGTAAGAATCCTATGATGAGGAGTATGGGGGTTAGGGGGGTGCCGTACCCGACCCCTAACGAAACGCTCATGTACTGGCATATCATAGCGAGAAAGACCACTGCCACAAATAGGCTTACAGATAGTTCCATTTTCTCTATATTTTAATGTGCTAGTCCAGATAGCCCAGAGCCTTAAGCCTCTTCTTTACCTCTTCCTCCTCCTCTTTGCTGAAAGCTACCTTCTCTTCATCTTCCTCGTCCTTGAGCACCTCTTCTAGGACAAATGTGACATACTCCTCCACCGAGCCAAAACCTGTGGCCTCCACCCTTTCCTCTATCTTGCCGTAGAGATCGGCGGTTATATACACAGCCTTGTTTCCCTGTTCCTCGCTCATTTTTCCTCCTTGAGATAGCCCAGTTTTCTCAACCTTTCTCTTATAGCTCTCACTTCCTCAGTTGTTAGATTGTCCTCAACTCTGGTTTCCCCGCTTGAGGCCAGTGACCGCATCACGAAGACTATGAACTCGTTGACGCTGGAGAAACCGGTGCCCGCTATCATCTGGCCCAGCCTCTGGTACAGCTCCCGGGGTATCTTGATAGTCACCCTGTCTTGCATAGTAATACAATCGTAGTGCTATTGGGATGCGATTGTAGTACATTATTTGCGTTTTGTCAAGGATAAGTTTGCAAAGCGTGTAAAAATGGACCTCCCCGGAATCGATATCGTCAACTACGGGATACAGTTCGGCGAAAGTGATATTACAGGCGTCGGAACTGCCGAGATCAGTAGCCCCTATGGGCACGATGGATTATGAACAACAGGTTAACGGCCGCCGAGCGGTCCCGTGAAATAAGGACACCTGGTATAGAGGTCAATTTTCTAAACGGGTCGGCTCAATAACTGTATATATTTGGCGTTTGAATGCGGATGGATTTTTGGTATACAGGCGAGCCGTTATTCCAGAAAGGGGGAACGGAAGCCCGGGGCTAACAACGAGTATTTAGTGGTTAAAAATTGAAGTAATATAGCGAGCGTTCAGTATGGCAACTTCTATACAGCGATCGGATACCTTCCATATTGATGTGCTGATTCGATCATCCATTCCAGTCGGGTAGGGTCAATCGCCGAATGGGAATTACATGGCGACAGGATATAGCCTCCCCCTTTGGCCGCATCCTTTATCGCCTTCCTGACCGTATCTTCCACCTCTTCTTTGGTGCCCCTGACCAGGATATAGGAAATATCCAGATTGCCCACGAGGACCAGCTTGTGTCCCACTTGTTCTCTGACTTTCCCTAGTTCCATGCCAGCCGTGGGCTCCAGGCTTACCACCCCGTCAAAGCCCCACTCAACGAATTTTTCGAGCAGGGCATAGACATTCCCATCGGTGTGCCAGAGCAATTTCTTCTTCTGGCTGTGTACGGCCTCGGAGATACGCCGGTAGCTATCTCCAAACAGTTTTTCAATTTGCTCGGGACGCATTAGCGGCCCCGTTTTGTGTCCAAAGTCATCTCCGCCCACCACTACTTCAACGCCGGATTCCATTATCGCATTCAAATGCCTGAGCAGGAGATCGGTCTGAAATTCGATGACTTTTTTTATGAATTCCGGCTTCTGATAAACAAACTTACAGAAGTTCTCGAACCCCATTGGTTGCCACGTGTTATCAAACACCCCTGTGCCTAGGGACCCTATAGCCAGTATCGTATCACCGTAGTTTTCTGCCATCTTCTTATGATGATCTCTGACATTCTTTATGAGTTCGTCATAGAGTGGCTTGTTTCTCTCCACCCATGAGTACCACTCCTTCTCAGTGGTGCAGAGTCCACGAATATAGTTTGCGTCCGTGTTGCCATTTTCATCCACTGTCAGCTCCCAGGCACGCCCCCATACATCGTGCATGGCCAAACCATGCTTAAACTTCGGCTCTTCTACCACCTGCATCTGGGAGTATATAGTCCAGTTAGCGTCACAGCCCAGCTTGATTGCGGCTTCAAACCAGTCCGCCAGGGTGCTGTTGATGATCTCGGGCCAGGTAGCGTTCATAATATCCTTGAGCCCGCTCCGCAATTCGGCGTTTCCAAGCATGGCGACAATATCAGCAGGCGGTTTCCCCAGAATTTTATTGCTGGTGACCTGGCTCAGAATGAAGCCCGCGACCGGAACCTGATCAGGCTCCTCGTGGTTCAGTGTGGTGAGAATGCGTTCCTTGAAGTCCATTATGGGGAACTCCATTTCTTGATGATATCTGTACCCGTTATCGCATCCGCGGCAAAGGCATCCGCTCCGACACTGTCCGCAAACCGCTGCGTAAGCGCGGCCCCACCGATGATGACCTTGACTTTGTCTCGCAGGTTCTGTCTTTTAAGCTCCTCGATAACCTTTCCTATTTCCATATCAGTGGAGGTCAGAAGGCAGGACATTCCAAGGGCAACAGGATTGTGCTCCTTAGCAGCGTCAATGAATTTCTGAGTAGATACGTCGATACCCAGATCAACCACACTGAAGCCTGCGCTCTTTGCGTAGCTTACGAAGATATTTTTACCGAGGTCATGCAAATCTCCGGCGACAGTCCCCACCGCTATTGTGCCGGCTGCTTCCATTGCTCCGGCCTCCATCAGAGGCGATAGAACATTCATAACTTCTTTGGATATTTCGCCGGCGTATACCAGTTCAGCCAGAAACCATTCCCCATCTTGAAACCTCTTTCCCACAGTCTGCAAAGCACTGGTAAAAGTATCTACGGCATTCTTAACAACCTGGGGGTCACCGGTGGCGGCTATCTTCTCAGCAGCGTTGACCGAAATATCTATTTCAAGTTCTAACAGGCCATTTTTTAGCTTTTCCAGGCTATCATCTGACATTCTGTAATCTCCCTACGTGGATGTAATGACTGATTGTAGTTAGCGTAATGAAACATTGTCAAGCCCGGGGTTCAGAATAAAAAAGTGTGATAATTTAACGTTCGCTGTCCCGAACATAGCGCGCTAAACGGACTGCGCTCTCATTCAGTTAGCTCATTGGAAGATTCAATGTTGTATACATATAGAGGCGAAGGCTATTACTGAGGTTAACTACAGATGATGAGATCTTACATCGAGGGAGGGAACTGGTCTGACCGCGTATCCCTTTGCCAACTTGGGTAACGTTGCGCTACCCATAATTGGACTCGATGGCAGAGATGGCATGGTGCAAGTCCTGGTAAGTATGCCTCATAATAATGGATCACAGGGCATCCATGGCACCGTACGCACCCCGCAATCTGTCGTGAAGCACGTAGCAGAGCTTTTTCAGCAAGTTGATGGCAAATTGCGGGTTTCTTTCGAACACGGCTCTTAGCTCTCTGGCTTCTACTGAGATAAGTTGCGTCGGCTTCTGGCACACCGCCGTTTCTGTGAGACGGCCACACTCGCCCAGAAGGCAGGAATGGCAACCCAGGAGCCTGCACCTTCCCAGTAATGTAACTGTCACCGTTGCCGTGCTGTTCCCGAGGTCAACTTCTCTTTCAAGACTTACCTGTCCCTCCTTTATCAAATATATTCTTTTTCCTAAATCACCTTGCCTGAAGATGATTCCGCCGGCATCATAGCTCTCGATCCGGAACAAAGCTGCTATCGTCTGGATTTCGTCCTCAGGAAGCTTACTGAAGACACTACAACCTTCTAACACCTTGACTATCTCGGATAGTGACTTCGGTCCGTCTCTTTCAGCCTCGGGAGTGTCAGCGGGGATGGGTAACTTCGCGTTCTCACAAACTGTCTGTGTCATGTCATTCCTCCTTTGTTAAAGTCAGCCGTGAATATCTCTTTCCTTCATTAAAGCGTAAACTACCGACGGGTCACCTAGCGTGCTAATGTCACCCAGGTCATCGCCATCGCCAGCAGCAATACTCTTTAGTATCCTCCTCACAATCTTGCCGCTCCTGGTCTTAGGCAGAGCGTCGGCGAAATCAATCTTGTCCGGTGTAGCTATAGGTCCAATCTGCTTGCGGACATGAGCCATAAGCTCCTTCTTCAGGGTATCGGACTTCTCAACATCGGCGTTAAGAGTAACAAAGGCATACACGCCCTGCCCCTTAATTTCATGAGGCATACCAACTACAGCGGCTTCAGCCACTGATTGGTGGGATACCAGAGCACTTTCAATCTCCGCTGTCCCCAGGCGATGACCCGATACATTGATAACGTCGTCTATTCGCCCCATTATCCAGTAATAACCATCCTCATCCACTCTGGCCCCGTCTCCCGTGGTGTAGACACCGGGGAACCGGGTAAAGTAGGTATTCTTAAACCTTTCCGGGTCGCCGTAGACACGTCGCATCAAGCCTGGCCATGGCTTCTTAATTACCAGGTACCCACCCTCATTCACATTAGCGGCAGAGCCATCCTCTCTGACCACCGCCGGCTCAATCCCGGGGAGCGGGAGTGTAGCTGAGCCAGGTTTGAGGGGAGTAGCTCCCGGTAAGGGGGAAATCAATAGACCACCGGTCTCTGTCTGCCACCAGGTATCCATGATTGGGCATTTACCCTTTCCAATTACATTGTAGTACCACATCCATGCCTCGGGGTTGATAGGCTCGCCAACCGTGCCCAGAATGCGCAAAGAGCTTAAATCGCGCTTGTTGGGCCACCCATCCCCTTCTCTCATTATGGCACGAAGGGCGGTGGGAGCGGTGTAGAGGATATTAACGCGATACTTTTCTACAATTTCCCAAAACCTGTCGGGGTGCGGATAGGTGGGCACTCCTTCAAACATGAGACTGGCGGCGCCAAGGGCTAATGGCCCATATACGATATAACTATGTCCTGTAATCCAGCCAATGTCAGCCGTGCACCAGAAAGTGTCCTCTTCTCTCATATCAAACACCCACTTAAAGGTCTGATAAGCGTACACCTGGTAACCAGCAGTAGTATGAAGAACGCCCTTAGGCTTTCCTGTACTGCCACTGGTATATAGAATAAATAGCGGGTCCTCGGCATCCATCACTTCGGGCTCACGACATGGTTTGACACACTCAGCATCCATCTCATCGTGCCACCAGTGGTCACGCCCTTCTTTCATTTTCACATCAGCATTAGCCCGCTTAACCACGATCACGTCTTTTACTGCGGGACATTGCTCCATGGCAGCATCGGCATTATCTTTGCTCCTGATAACTTTACCACCACGATAGTAACCATCGGCGCAAATGAGTATTTTAACCCCGCAGTCCAGCATCCTGTCCCGCAATGCCTCAGCACTGAAACCACCAAAGACAACACTGTGAACTGCGCCGATTCTGGCACAGGCGAGCATAGCAACCGGCAGCTCGAGGATCATTGGTAGGTAGATACACACCCGGTCACCTTTCTTAACGCCAAACTTCTCCAGCACATTGGCAAATTTACATACCTCGTAATGCAGCTCCTGATAAGTGAGAGTCTTGCTGTCGCCGATGTCTCCCTCCCAGATTAGTGCTGCTTTGTTCTTTCTCCAGGTCTTAAGGTGCCTATCCACGCAGTTATAGCAGGCATTGAGCTTACCACCTACAAACCACTGATGCTTACCCTCACTGAAGTCCTCGACAAGCACCTTGTCCCACTTCTTGTACCAGTCCAGCTGCTCTGCCACTTCTCCCCAGAATGCCTCGGGGTCCTCAATAGACCTTTGATAGATTTTCCTGTATTCATCCAGGCTCTTAATATACGCGTCCTGGCTGAATTGTTCAGGTGGGTCGAAAACCCTGTTTTCCTCCATCACAGAAGTAATTGTTCTTGCATCTTCCCTCGTTGCTGTTTGTACCATTGGATACCTTCTCTTTCTAGCCTCAGCCTGTATTTTTATACTCGCTGTTGTTGAGGCACCGCCGCAGCGAGGTCGCGTGTCGCGGGTCCAGCCTGTCGACCCAACTCTCTATTTCCTTCATGTCACCGCTGAGCAGCGCAGCCAGCTCCTTCTGAGTTAGAGTGTAATATTCAGAAGGCGCTTCCCCGACGTTGTCAGCGAATTGGGCCGAGGACTTGCTGTCGTCAGCAGCTCTAGCCAGCGCTTCGAGGATTGTCTCCTTACCTCTCGGCTTTTCCTTTTCGATTGTCATTTGCGCCATCACTGCGCCTTCTTCTCCTCACTGCTCTATCTGTAGGATACGGCTTTCCGGGCGGTCATACACCGACCTGATACCCTATCCACATATGACAGAAAGGCAATCTTGATATGCCCTAAAGTTCTATATCGCAAGGTTCGCACCAGGAGGTCATTGAGATTGTCCCCTGCATAATGTAGAATTGGTTTGGCAGCTATTACGCTCGATAGCAAAGCGAGGGTATATGACAGCGGGAGTAAGGATTGTAATTGCTGATGACCATGCAGTGTTAAGGGAGGGCATGCGTAATCTCCTTGAGCAAGAGAATGATTTTGAGGTGGTCGGCGAGGCCAGTGATGGTGAAGAAGCGGTCAGACTGGCTGGTGAGCTGAAGCCGGACGTAATCATAATGGATATAGTCATGTCCAAACTTAGTGGCATCGAGGCTACGAAGTTAATTAAGCAGGCAAGTCCGGCTATTGCCGTATTAATATTGACTGCATATAGCGAAATGCGCTATATCATTGGACTTCTAGAGGCCGGAGCTTGTGGCTATCTGTTGAAAAGCGCACGTGGCAGTGAGATTGTGGGGGCCATTCGCGCTGTGCGCTCGGGCGAGTCAGTACTCGACCCGGTGGTAACCCATAAGCTCTTACGACGTGTAGTAGGTTCAGACCAGGGGGTCAGTGAGGGTCATATAACCGGGCAACTCACCTCCAGGGAGACTGAGATTCTGAGACTGGCGGCCAGGGGAATGAGCAACAAGGATATTGCCGATGCCCTCTTCCTCAGCCTGCGCACCGTGAAAGCCCATTTGACCAATATCTTCAACAAAATGGGTTGCGGTTGCCGCACCGATGCCATTGTCAGAGGGCTGAGAGAGGGCTACATTACTCTTGATGATGCTCTACAGGATGAGGGGCGCCAATGGTAGAAGCAGGGTTCGAACTAACCGAGCAGAACTATCGATACCTGTTTGAGAATGCCAGCGATGCCATATGGGTTCACGATATGAAGGGTAATATCCTGGATGCGAATAGCGTGTGTGAAAAACTTACTGGATTCACTCGTCGGGAATACCTCGCCAAGAATGTTAAGGATTTTCTCACCGGGGAATCCCTGGACCTGGCTAGAGAAGTCCAACGAAAGCTGCTTAATGGGGAGGAAATCAGTCAACCCTATGAACAGCGATTGGTCAGGAAAGACGGGACAGTAAGGACAATGAAGATGGCCACCAGCCTGGTGATCGTTAATGGGGAGCCAAGAGGCTTCCAGCATATCGCTAGAGATGTAACTGAAGAAGAGCAATTGCAGGAGAACAGGCGCTTTTATGTTCAACTTATTACGAGGGCGCAGGAGGATGAAAGGAAGCGCATCGCCCGAGAGTTGCATGACGAAGTGGCCTCACATATGCTCCTCATCGCCCAGCGCCTGGACAAAATCACCTCAAGGACCGGTCACAAATTACCCAGGTCGCTTAAAAACGAGTTGGAACAAGTGCGCAGTGAGGCACTTGAGGCATTAGGGAGTCTGCGGCGCTCCGCCCAGGACTTGAGACCACGTATATTGGATGACCTGGGCCTGATACCGGCACTTGAGTGGATGGCGGAGGATATGGAAAGGAACTATGGAATTGAGGCTCATGTTCAAGTGGCGGGTTCTGAGCGGGCGTTTTCAGATGATGCGCAGCTACTATTATTCCGCATTGCTCAGGAGGCATTAAGCAACATCAGAAGGCATGCCGAAGCGTCTACAGTTGTAATCAAACTGGAGTTCGGGGACAAGGACATGAGAATGACTGTGAGCGATAACGGCAAGGGCTTTGAGGTTCCACAAAGGATAGAAGACTTGGCCAGTGCTGGAAGGCTTGGTATTGTGGGAATGTACGAACGGGCTCGGCTTTTACCCGGTACGCTGGAAATCAGGTCGGAGTCAGGCAAAGGTACCCAGGTGATCACCGAGTCACTGTTGTAGAAGGCTCGATCGCTCCCAGGCCTTCGTCTGCGGCCATTCTGCTGCTGCCCTCCCTGGTTTCAGGCGAGTAGCTGGGGCTTGGGCAACGCCCAGATAGGCCACGCAGCTAAGGCGGCGAAGTTCTCTTACTACATGTGTGGGAATGCCCGCAGAAGGGGCCGTGTATTAACAGTAATGGCTCCCCGAGTCATCCAATAGATAGAGCTACGTATATGACTTTTAAGGCTGTGTTTACCTTTGCCCAGTATAACCTTAGTCAGGTCTGCAAAATCCGATGTGTTGCGCTAAAAGGATGCCGCTCTCGAAAAGCGTTTGAAGTGGTGTTATCCTGTGCTGACTTGTGTCATTTCGTAGATAGATCGTCCCTCTAAACCCCCGTTTTGTTCCACCCTGTGACATCCCCTACAACACAGTTCGTTAGCAAAATGTCAGTAAAGGGGGGTGAAGTTGAGAGTGAGCCGTGTGAGATTCGAACTCACGACACCCTGATTAAAAGTCAGGGCTTTCTAGCAGCGGTTAGTTAATCTGTTTTTGAAGCTAGACCTCTGAAAACCACCCCGATTTTTTCATCGAATCAGGGTATCACCTTTTTCCTTCTCGCTGGCGAATTACTTGCCTGTATTATAACACAATTGCCTGTTGGACAAGTATGTATTAAGCACATGCCCTTAAGGAATGCATATTGTAGACCTGGATAGGCGATAAGGTGCTATATATTCGTTTCATGAAGTTAAAGCCGTTATTTAATGTGCAAATTAAAAAGGGAACAAAATGGCTTCTTGTTACTCAGTCCCACGGTTTGCGTCAGCATGGAAACCATCGGATACACACCCCATGCCCGGGCAACAGCCCACCAAGCAGTGTCCAACTTTTGCGGGACTCCGGCGAGGCAGTAGGTAGCTCCGTCAGTCTCTGCTCCCTCGGGTGAAGAGTACTAACTGTTACTGCAATGTTGGGGGGCTTGGATACGGTAACCGTCAGATTCTCAGTCGGGTCCGTCATAGAAAAGGGGATTACTTGG
>Ga0180431_10000366_pt1 | contig 65185 bp, 74 predicted proteins | sample SS_ome_11_FD_132459 | JGI IMG/M metagenome (GOLD analysis project Ga0180431, IMG submission 132459) | Hypersaline lake sediment archaeal communities from the Salton Sea, California, USA - SS_1_MS_1 metaG | ecosystem: Environmental > Aquatic > Non-marine Saline and Alkaline > Hypersaline >... | reverse complement strand
CTTCGGGGACTTAATGGTTATTAATGTCGTAGTTAACAACCATTAGGGTATGCCATGTTTTTTATCATGTCAAAGAACTTCTTTCAAATTCCCTGGAAAGTGCCCACAATATGTTACACTATCAAATACCCGGTATCCCCCTCTCTGTGTGCCGCCTAATATTGAAAACGCGGCTCTCAAGGGGTCTGCGCGCAAATAAACGCGCCCTCAGGCACCTCCAAACTTTGGCAAGCTATTACCGGTCAATCTAAAACATATAGAGCTTAAGAGGTCCCTCTTAAGCTCTATATGTAATGGGGCATCTATGCTAATGATACGAATACTGGATCAAAGGATAGCCGCGGCGTTTTCCATGCAGCTACATGTTTCAAATTTGACCTTTGGTATAACTGCAAGCAATAATTTTCTTACATTATCCGCGTTCTGTTCCAATCTCTTTACAATCATATTCCACGTCACCGGCTCATCACCTTCGCGCCAGCAATCATAATCCGTGCTCATGGCGATTGATTGATAACACATGCCGGCTTCCCTTGCCAAGACAACTTCAGGCACAGTTGTCATATTTATGATATCCGCATTCCAGTTCCTGAACATATGCGATTCGGCCTTTGTTGAAAAGCGCGGGCCTTCTATTGCTATAACAGTGCCGCTTGGATGATGCTTTATTTCCAACCCTTCAGCGGTTTTAATAAGCACGTCTCGCAGCTGCTTACAGAAAGGCTCTGCCATCGGTGTGTGTATTACTTTTTCATCATGAAATGTCAATGTCCTTTTTCTTGTAAAATCAATGAACTGGTCACAAAAAACGATATGGCCGGGCTCAATCTCTTCTTTTAAGCTTCCGCATGCGGTTGTTGCCAGGATATGCGTGCAACCTTGCTGTTTTAAGGCGGCTATATTACCCCTGTAATTTACTCCTGTAGGGTAAATAGTATGCTCTTTGCCATGCCTGGCGAGGATAACAACATCTATGCCGTCAATTTTGCCTGTCGTTAAAGATGAGGATGGCTCGCCATATTTTGTTTTAACTGAAATTTGTTTAAAATCTTTGAGCAGTTTCGGGTCATCCAGTCCGGAACCGCCGATAATTCCGATTTTTACCATACTTTTTCTCCTTTTTTCGCGTGGAAATACTAGATGCTTTACTTGATATCTAATGTCCTAGCCCGCAAAAAATCCAAAAAACGTCAAAATAGCGCCAAGGATAAGCGCAACAATCGAATGAATTACTAACAAATTTTCATTTTTCTGGTAACTTTCCATGAATTTGGATACTGTATTCGGAAAGACAATCATCCATATGCCCTTGATTAGTCCACCCCAGCCTATAAGTGTAATTAAAACAGTCCAGTTAGCTACCCACACATTATGGGTCAGGATAATTACAACCCCGATGACAAGAGCAAAGAGTCCCGTAAAAAAGACCAACGCTGCATTTTTGCAGAAATCGACCATTACCTGCCGGAAGGCCTTCCGGTTAATCATAAAACCTGCCCCAAGAATCAAATACGAAAGACCGAAAACCCTAGCGATAAATACTGAAGTCGCCATATCCTACCTCCTTTTAGACGCACGTTCTTTCGCAACAAATTGAGTAAAAAATATATTTTCAGCTATTTTTTGCTATGGTGAATCGTGGATAAAATCGCTCCCGTTATCACAACAGCAGATCCAATAATCGTCATAAAGTCCGGGGTCTGTTTCCACGCTATCCAGTCTATAAGCCCCGAGAATACCACGCTGAGGTAGATAAAAGGAGATATGGTAGTAGGCGAGGCATATTTTAGAGACAAGATGAGCAATACTTGAAACGCAGCGTACATTATTCCAGCTGAAACCAGATGAAGCCATAATATACCATGAGGTGTTTTCCAGGCCGGCATTGCCCATATCCCCGTTACCAGTATGGTAATGACAAGATAATAAAACATAACAGTTGGAACGAGCTCCTCCTTGTCCTCCAGCCGTCCCAGTATGATAGTAACAACCGCTGAAATGAAACCCGCGGAAAGGGCTATCAGGTCTCCCGGACGGAGAAAGCCCCTTCCCGGGTTAAGCACTATCACAACTCCGATAAACCCTATTATCATAGTCGCGAATATCTTTAAAGTGATCTTCTTCCTGAAGAATAGAAAAGTTAATACCGGGATAAAAAGAGGAACCGTATTTTGCAGCAGTACCGCATTAACCAGAGGCACAAGCCTGACGGCCAGAAAAAACAGGTACATCGAAACAAGCCCCAAAAGAGCTCTTCCGATAACAAGCGCTTTGTTCTTCGGAACTATAACCCGTCTGCCATTCTTTAAGATCCAGGGCAGGAGAACAAGTAATGCAATCAGGTTCTGAAAGGCCATTATTTCCTGGGTTGACAGGCCTGCATGTGAGGACGCTTTGACAAACCCGGACATTATTGAAAATGCAAGAAAAGCCAGGATCACCAGTACTATCCCCGTTGAAGGGTTTTTAGCATCTACCAATACCACTCCTTACTCTTCCGGTTCTAATTTGCCGTTACCTCTTTTGAAGCCACTTCCGATACGGTTTTCTTCATGATGCCGAGAAACCGGTTCCAGTAATCGGCATAGCTCGTGTTGTGCTGCAGGAACGGCGTCATTATACAGGCTCTCAGGAACCAGACACTTTTCACTTTCTCATATTCCTCAGCCGGTATACCCAGTTTAGCCAGAAAAGTCAAAGGCGCATTACCGTAATCGGCAGGGGTGAACTCAGAATGTGAAGTAATAAAATCGTCATAATAAACCGGACCGCCGACATAAGAACACTTATCATAAATACCCAGGTTCAGCTTATTCATCACTTCCAGAGACGTGTTCCCCACTTCGTTGAACCCAAAAGCCACGAGGTTAAAGTCAGGTTTTGTCAAGGCGGCTATCTTGTATTTTTTGCCGTTATCGGCCTCGAATGTATCAAGTTCCAGTATCGAAGTATAGAATCTGGCTGCCGCTTCATGGCTTCTGCCGATGATCCTGCCGTAACCCGTTACATTAAGCGGAACAACATGATTAGCGGTCCATACCGCTGCAGCGGTAGCACCCGCTTTTGACCCTTCCATGATATACGATCCGAGAAGTACTGGATTTTCGTTACTCATTCCTTTGGCAAAAGTATATGCCGCGAAATATGACACCAGATCCGTAGCGCGTTTGTCTTTTGCCAGAAAGGCACCAGCCGCATAAGGGACATACCCCATCTTATGCGGATCTATGGTTACCGAATCCGCTTCTCCTATAGCTTTATAGGACTGGTAAATACCTTTCGACGGCCAGTCAACATCTTTATCTAGGACTTCCTGCTCATGCAGCACCTTTTTCAGCTTATCGTATTCCATGAACTTTCCATTTTCATCAAGAAAGATACTCCTGTTGTATCCCCCATAGGCCGCGTCTATATGATAATAGAAACTAATCCCTTTTTTCTCATATTCTTCACGCAGTTTGACGACCTCATATACCTCGTCCACGGCACCTTCTTCAGTGCTTCCGACTACTGAAACTACCCCCATGATCGGTATTTTCTTGCTCGTGAGCTCGTCTATCGTTTCCCTGAGGTGTCCTATGTCCATCCGGAATTTATCAGTAACTTGGATATTGATAAAACCCTCCTGCCCTATCCCAAGTATATCAACACTTTTGGTCCAGGAATAATGTTTGGACTGCGGCACCAGGAGTTTCCCCAGCTTACCCCTCTGCATACCCGTTCCTCTGACTGAATGTGCACGCACCTCATCAAATATCCCTAGTTCCTTGGTCCTGGCTGCAAGGTCAAGTATATCCCTGGTGGGCATGTTCAAAAGCTGCCATTCATCCATGCCTTTAACCAGTTCCGGTTTAACCTCTTTTACCGCAAGAGGGATGGACTTCATGTTCCTCATGAACCATACGCCTTCAAAATTCGCGACATGCCCTCCACTGGTGATATGCCCCCAGGCCGTTTCAGGGTCATACCCCATCATCCCGGCAAGTTCTTTTCCGGCTTCGATCTCGAGTGAAGTGGTCGCGGGCGCGCCTTCATAAGCGCAATTGTTCGGGTTATACAGAATAGTCGCTATGTATCCTATGACCGCGGGCATAAGCACATCGGTATTCATGTGCCCCAGGTACCGGGGCGAAAACCAGGGCATGGAACTTGCCTTTAACTTGGAGGAAAGCTCCATCAGTACATCTTTTGTCCTCATGAGCGTATCCCGGTACTTTTTATCATTTTGCCCCTCGACTGATACAACCGGCTTATCTTCAGGGTGAAAATCTCTGCGCCAATGAATATGCTCTTCCATCATATCATTAATCATTCCTGTGAGAAATTTTTCGTTTTCCGATTTCGGTCCCAAAAAAAGCGCATCAACATTAACGTTCTCCATCAGACCCTCCTGACTTTTTGATTATACAGAATTTCATCTTTATTTCGGTTAGACATTTTGTTTCCAGCCTGGTTTTCTCAGCTGAAAAATAATAAGCGGTGCTATTGTCATGATAACAGTTCCTATTGCCATGAATCTCACGTAAATTCTGGGATCAGCGATTTTAATCTGGTCCGGCGGTAGAAGCCCTACGTAAAAAGTAAAAAATGAAGCCAGGAGCCCCACTCCCGCAACTATCCACATGCCTATGTTCCCGCCCGGCACTCTGTAGGCTCTGGGAACATCAGGTTCCTTATAACGTAACCGTATTGCTGCCAGGAACATAAGTATATACATAACAAGGTAAAGAAGTATAGTGAGCGCTAACAGCATCGCAAATGTGGTATTTATATTAGGAATGACAGCATACATTAAACCGAACAAAGAAACAAGTGATGCCTGTAAAATAAGCAGTCGTTTCGGTATCCCGTTCTCGTTGACCTTCTGGAAGTATGGCGGAAGATCCCCGTTTTTAGCAGTAGCTAATAGCCCCTTCACCGGGCCAACTATCCAGGTGCTTACCTGCCCCGTAGCTCCTACTCCTGCCAGAAAGGCAATAAAAGGTGTCATCCATCTTAAATTAAACTTATCAAAAAAAGACCTAAAAGCCTCCATAAGACCTGAAACTAGACTTAACTCTTTCTGGGGAACAACGACGGCCACTGACATAGATCCGATTACATTTATGCCCACTAACAGTATGCCGGCCAAAAGAATAGCCAGAGGATAGTTTTTTTGCGGGTTATCTACTTCGCCGGCGTGAACAGCTGAAATTTCCATGCCTGAAAAAACAAAAATAAAACCAAAAAGTAGTACAAGATTGTGGATATTTCTGAGGTCCGGGATAATATTCTTCACTGTAAAAGTTAAATCGACCTGGGGAGGGTTACCTTGCAATAAATAAATAATTCCCAGCAAGATGATAAGGACTCCAGGAATAAAAACTCCACTTAAGAAACATATTGTACTAATACGACTCGATGCTTTCATCCCGCGCAGGTTGAGAAAAGTCGCCCCCCAGTAAACAGATAAAATTACACACACCAGAAATATCTTATTGTTAGCGAGGGCGGGATGAATAACATAAGCAAGCACACCCCCTATAAATGAAAGTATCCCGGTCATGCCTATAACCATCTGAAACCAGAGAAGCCATACCGCCACAAACCCCCATCGGTCCCCAAAAGCTTCTTTCACCCAGGCGTACACTCCGCCCTCCTTAGGCCATCCCGTAGCAAGCTCGGCTGCTACCAGCGCTACCGGAACCAAGAAAGTCATAACGGCAATAAGGGCGAAGAATATCATCTGAAGTCCCGTTTCAGCCATCATAGGCAGATTACGTACACTTACGATAAATGCTGCTGCGATCATTACAAGAGAGAAGATTCCCAGCTTGTGTTGCTTTACGTTTGTTTCATCTGACATAAAATCCCCCTTCTGGTTTTATAAGTGCCTTGAATATTCCCTATTATTTAAAGTAGACGAATAGCTTATATCATTATATCGATTATTTTCCCGCTGTAAAACAAAAAGCTACAAATGACATTCTGTTTTTTTTGCAGGCACTTTTTATGAGATTAGTCTCATTTCGGTGTGTATAAATAAAAAACTTACTCTTGAGGGTTTAAAATAATGGCGGAGAGGGAGGGATAAGAATCCTGTTTCCCTATCCTATTAACAGCATTATGTTTAATAAACGTTTAAAAGGTAACGTGTTAAAATCGTGACAAAAATTTGAAAAAGATGGACACCATTCAATGATAAAAAAAACAAGAATAAATAATAAACTCAGGGAACTTATTAGCAATAAGTGGAGTAAATCAAAACAAAATAAGTTTAAACGGTTCCGGCGATATGCCTATTTCGGCCTCTTCCTCATTGCCAAGAGGTGCTTCTATCATAGAATCCGCAGCAACAACACCATTTACCATTTTTGATTTTATGTATAATTTTTCGTCTTTACCAAGCTTTGCATTTATTAAATTACATTTTGTAACTTTCCCGCAATATGGTTCCCTGATCACAAACCTCAATTCTTTCATTCCTGGATCAAAATTTTCTTTAACCACAGACCCATACCAGGCAGTGGAACCTGCACCAGCAGCTACTATAATACCGGAACTTTTCTGTTCTTCCTTGACCTTACCAGATTTAAAAATATATTTTGATATACGATAAGGCTTGTCGGAACCAACATAAATTTCATTCAACGCATCATAGCTCTGTCCGGTCTTTATGAAAACGACTCTTGCTCTTGTGAGTTTTTTAATACCAGTTTTGCCGTCGATTATTCTTGCAAGTTTTTCCTTCAAATCATGTCTTGTAGCGGAACAAAATACACCTTCACTCGTTCTGGAATCAAAATTTACTCCAAGAACCACTGTATCATTGACAAAATGTGATATCCTTATAAGTAACCAGCGTTCGCGGGTTACTGTTGTCCCAATATCTTTCGATGGCAATTTTTCTGAAGCATTTTCAAAGGATTGCCAAGCATTTGTGAGCCTATTCCAACTTCGACTCGCAGCTTCATTGATGCGCTCATTCGGGTTAAGATGATATGACTCAAGGGAGAGCCCCCCAAAGGATGCGCCTGTCTCCAACTTGTCCTGAGCCTGTCGAAAGAACGAAAAGTGAAAAGATCAGGCAGAAGCTTCCTTTTTAAGTATATCCAGATAGTCCTTATAGGCGAATAATCTGTTCCGCTCTTTACCTGTCAGCTCCTTGAGGACATCTATTTTAACAAGCTTATTGCATATATCATTCGCTGTGGGAAAGGTTGTATTCATGATCTTGCTTATATCTTTTATTGAGACGATAGGTTTATCAAAAAGTTTTTCGTGAAAAAGAGCGGCTTTTGACGTTTCTGCATAAGCTTCGATAATTTTCTTCCTGTCTTTATCTTTCAGATTTATTATTTTGCCTGATGTTCGACAGGCCTCTTCTGCTACGTTTGCTATACCTTGCAAAAAGAATGTAATCCAAGATTCAAAATCTCCTTTTTCCCTTACCGCCGTAAGGCGATCGTAATATTCCGGGCGATTTTGCTTGAAATAATGGCTTAAATAAAGCAACGGTTTCTTCAATATTTCTTTGTGGCACAAAAAAAATGTGATAAGAAGCCTGCCTATGCGGCCGTTCCCGTCTAAGAACGGGTGGATAGTTTCAAATTGGAAATGCATAAGGCCGCATTCGATCAACAGAGGATAATTGGGTTTTGAATGCATGTATTTTTCCAAATCTCCCAAAGCTTGCATCATCTCATGCGGGGGCGGCGGTACAAACCTGGCGTTATTCAACGTGCATCCGGTTGGGCCTATCCAGTTCTGGGTTCTTCTGAACTCTCCGGGCGTTTTATCTCCTCCTCTGACCCCTCGCATAAGCTCGGCATGTATTTCTTTAACAAGCCTGAGAGACAGCGGTAATTCATTTATTCTCTTTAGCCCGTAATTCATTGCTTTGACATAATTGACGACCTCGGTAACGTCATTTGGCAGTGTTTTTGGCCTGTTTTCGGATTCATATTCCAATACATCCTCTAAAGACGCCTCTGTTCCCTCGATCTGCGAACTTAAAACTGCCTCTTTTCTTACGTACATGGCAACGAATAAATCTGGATTTGGTAATGCTTCTGATATGCCTGAAAGGCGACCAATAGCGGTATCCGCCTTTGAAAGTACATCCATGATTTCATTATCGATCTTCAAAGGTGGTTTTGGCGGTAGAGGGGCTGGGATAAACGCCTCGTAGCCCTCCTTTTGCCTTATATTTGTTCCTGCTCTATTTGTGTTCATGATAAAAGTAAGTATACATCATTATTAAAGTAATGTCAAGTTTTCTTTAATAATGATAATCACTATTAAAGTGCCTTTTAATAGTGGCGGCTTTTGAGCATATAATTAAAGAAATATGACTATTTCTTTAATTATTATTCGAGCTTATACAACAATGCCTGCCTGCCGGCAGGCAGGCAGGAAATATTCGGGATCTTCCACAGCTTTTGGCGAAGGGGGGATAAATTTTTTACGTGGGAAAACAGCCTTCTGTGTGGTGCTGGAACGGTTTTCTATGTAGCGCGCTTTTTAACCACACTTACTCCACAGCTTCCCTTCTTGCGCCTATACTGAATATCTGGTTAAGGATAATCGCTAACATGGTTGAAAACGTGAGTGACGAACCAAAAACAGATCTAAGACAATCGGGAATTGAAGCATAAAGGCCGGGGAGAATGTCTACGCTTATACCAAAAATAAAAGAAACACCTATTATGAAGATCCTTCTGGTGTTAAGTTTTCTCGAAAGGATTATCTGAAATCCGGCCAACACCATAAAACTGGCAACAAAGATCAGCATTGCACCCATAACAGGCGAAGGCATTATCGTGATGATAGACGCTATTTTCGGGAAGAATCCGAGAAAGATAAAAAGAATACCCGCTGCAAAAGCGATCATCCGGCTGGTGGCACCCGTTGCAAGTGACATTCCCACATTACTCGCGGAAGTATCCGTAGCCATCCCGCCTAAAACCCCTGAAGATATTACACTCAAACTATCGGCAAACAGGCCGTTCTCTACGTTTTTCATGTCGGGTTCTTTCCACCCCTCGGTATTTATCTTTTGTGCGGTTATCAGATTGCCAAACGACTTAAGACTGCCGCACAAAGAAACTATCAAAAAAGGAATTACAAGCTGCCAGCTGAACTTTAACTGAAGATACGTTCCCTTGATCCCCGGCATGGCAAATAATGGATCCTTGAAAACATAATCAAAATTTTCCAGCGTAAGTATCCCTGTTAGGACAGAAAGAGCATATCCTACGACCATTCCTATAAGCACACAGTAAAGTTTAATTTTTCCTTTACTCCAAATATTGAGCCCGGCCATCGTCATAAGCGTCAGCCCGGAGACCACCACATATAGCGGCTTGATCGCGTCCCCGGGAATCACAATTCCTACAAATTTTGAAGCGCCCAGGGGGATAAGTTTAACTGCGACCATCAATACTACCAAACCTGTTATTTCAGTCGGAAATAAAAATTTTATTTTATGAACTATCCTGGAAAAAGCCGCTTCAAAAATCCCCGCTATTATCGTCATCCCCCTCATTAGCGGTAACCCGCCCAGCCAGGCAGCTTGAAGAGAAACCGCGAGATACGACGGTCCGCACAAGTTCGGAACAAGATAACCTGATCCGACTATCCCCTTACCCAACGCCTGCAATACAGTCCCCAGACCTGCGGCTATCATGGAAAAGGATACTACACTTTTTATCTCGGCAAATGTCCCACCGATCTCCCGAATCAGAACCACAGGCAATATAATGGTGCTCGACATAACAAAAATATGCTGTACCCCCAGAAGTAAGGTAGCAAGAACAGGAGGTTTATCATTTACTCCGTATATTAGATTCGATGGTTTTGATGCCAACTTTTACCTCTTGTTAAAATTTCATCCAGATAGGATTTTCAAGAAAAATGTCCGACCCGACAATGTATTCTTCACCATCTATTTTTATTTTCCTCACATATGCTATTTTTCTTGAAGGGATTGTCTCTCCCATTTTTGGCCACAGATATAAGACCCAGGCGGAATCCTTGTGCTTTAGTTTGCTTATCATTTCACGTACCGTATATTTCCCCACCGCATCAGTAAAGTCGATCAGTTCCCTGCCGCTAATCATATTTCGCGCTGTCGATATAGACGGAAAGGCTGGATCGACAATAGCCTTCCCTTTTATCGTCAATACAAAAACATAGGTGTTACCAAAAACGAATTTGCTTGATTTGTTATCAAGGTCATGGAACGCGCTCTTCCCCCCTTTTTTTATCCGCTCCACCGCCAGATCTACCGCATCGACGATGAACTGTTTTTCAGGCCTCACATTATATATACCGCTTCCGATAACATATTCCTTTCCTGAAGGGCTTTCCACTTTTAAAACATAAGAACTTTTCCAGCGTGGGAATATCTCTCCGGGCTCAGCCCATAGATAATGGACCCATCCATATGGCTTATCTCCTTCGGTAACTGCTTCTATAATATATTTGATCATGGGCTTCCCATCCAGGTCTTTCATATTTATAAGGTTTTTACCCTCCAGTTCGGGGTCCACGGGATGGAATACGGTAACACCGTTAAGATCATACATGAAAATATACCTTTGCTTCCTGAACCATTTACCACCTTTCTTTCTGAATTCTGGGAAAGCTTTCTCGCCTTTTTCGGCAAATAATTCAGCAGCGTTATGAACAAAACCTATCAGATCCCTTGTCTGCTGGTATTCATATTTGGATACATCAGGTTTTGGGACAGACTCACTCCAGCAATTTAGTATAGCAGCAGAAGAGATTATAAGTATGGTAAGTAAGGAAATAAAAACATTATTGAATATACGCATGTGGTAATTTATACTACTCCACGTTCAGTTTCAAGGGATTAACTAAAGGCATGTCAAGCACATTTAGAAATGTCCTGTTTTGGTAGTAATACACCGTACAATCAATTGTTGATTTTTTCATAGAATTTCCCAAGTTTGTTCCTTGCCTCGTTCCTTGTAAATTATAATACTCGGCAAATTTTGGTCCAGTTTTTCCCGAGTATTATAAAGTGCATTAAGTTTTGAACTATTCTTCTTCATCGTATATCAATATCATACTCTGTGCTTGGCGCAGAGATAAAACCTTTTAAATTATGTGGTATTTTCATCCAAATCCTTCCCTACTTCCAGCCCGACAGCGTGTTATTTTCGTGTCATCGATTCCGAATATCGTTGAAAAACGTTCACTGCGTTGACTTAAAACAAAAGCAGTTAACCCCTTTATTATAGACCTTTTGCGTCTATCTTTAAAGAAATTAACTGCTTGGGATTTTTATATGGCGGAGAGGGAGGGAGACTATGGCCTCTTGCCGAGGAAAAGCGGTGTTTCGCAACTGAATGGGCACAAGCTTCTACTACATCTTCCTGCTATCATACCCCCAATGCAATATCGCTTGCCGCTGTTTGGGCCGACAGGTACTATCCCCCTTTTTGCAATTTTTCTTTACCTGTGCTATATGCCTTTTCATGGCTTTCCATCTATCAATCTGCCGGCTGTCTTCTACCGGCAGTCTTCGTCCCATATAATAGCGGCAATACCATTGGAACCAACCGCGGGGGTCACTGGGATATATCCAACCTTTCTTTCTCCAATAGCTTAAAGGCTTGCTCGCATTAATCCCAAAGTAATTCAGCTTTGGGTCGTGTCTTTCAGCACACAGTTTCGCATCCCTGTACCAGTCAGCGGGAAACTCACCCCTGCAATCTGTCATATATTTACCGCCAAAAACACCCAGTTGCAGCATCTGTTTAGGAGTAAGTTCCGGCCTGAAGTCAGGGGCGAAGTTTTTGCCCGCAGGCGCAGTCAACACATACCTGTAGTTTTTCTGCATCTTGTCGCTTACTACTACAGTCTTTTTTCTCATTTTTTTCTGCCTTTTCCAGAATCCTCACAAAATGCGTCCTTCTCCAAATCAGAAACACTTCAATTCTACCCTGTTATTAATTTTAATGCAAGAAACGCAAAGTGCAGTCTGATTGAAAAAACAGACATCGCCCCAAAAAGGGTCGTGATAAGAGCGGAAAAATGACAAAAAACAGCCGCTTGTTATAAGTTTTTTATTTAAAAAAGTTATAAGCTTTCTCTAAAGATTTGTACAGTTTCGGGGCAGCTTTAGATTAATATCTCTTGAGGGCTTTATTAAAAGCAATCAATATCTTCTAAAATTACGCCTTGGCTTTTCTTTTTGAGGCCTGGCTTCATTCACATTTATGTTGCGTCCGCTGACAGAAGTAAGGTTCAGTGCTTCCTTGGCGGCTTCTGCCTCATCCGAACTTGACATCTCGATAAACCCGAAACCTTTATTCGGGATTATCTTTACGGATTTCACCGTGCCGTGCTTAGCAAATAACTCCTGCAGCTCGTCCTCGCCTGTAGAATAACTCAGATTTCCAACGAACAATTTACTTCCCTGCATTCCTTTCCTCCTTATTTATGTGCTATTTTTTCATTTATATGTGATACAAGATCTCCCGCCGTTGTTATTTTATCGCCGCCTTCATCCGGGATCCGGATGCCAGATGCAAATTCTTTCAGAGTTTCCGATACTATTCCATCTATCATTTTTTTTACGGACACTATTTCCTTGATCCTGGAAACATTGGTCCCGGCAAGCACTACAGCGTTATCGATGTCCCCTTCTACTGCATCAATCAGGGCTTTGGCGATACAATACTGTACAGTTGCGGGATCACATGTCCTGAGGCATTTATAATTGCAATTAAACTCTTTTCTTTCCCCGCGCAGCACTCCATCAAGAAATTTTGTCTTTATTACTTTCGCCGGCATACCTACCGGGCTTTGTATAAAGACAAGATCTTTTTCTTCCGCATCTATATAAAGCTGTTTGAATTCATCCGCGGCCGAGCATTCATGGGTAGCTACAAACCTTGTCCCTATCTGCACGCCTTCAGCGCCCAATCTCAAAAATTTAGCGACATCTTTGCCGTCGAATATCCCGCCTGCGGCTATGACGGGTATGCTTATCCCGTACTCTTTTTCGTATCTAGCGGTCAGACTCAAGACTTCCTCTAATGCATTTTCCAGCAGCGGTTTTCCCCTCATATTCATATCAAGGCGTTCAAGTTCTTCGAGGCTATATCCGGCTATATGCCCCCCGGACAACGGACCTTCAAGAACAAATGCATCCGGGAACCGGTTATAACGTCTCTTCCATGTCTTAAGTAAAAGCTCAGCCCCCCTTGCCGAAGCAATAAGCGGTATTAGTTTCACAGAAGAACTTCCCGCGAACTCAGGCAAACTTACCGGCAGTCCCGCGCCTGAGATGATATAATCCACTTTTTCTTTTGCAGCAGTCCTTACTATATCCTCGTAATTACTAAGAGCCACCATGATATTGACACCGATAACACCACTAGACAACTTCCTGGCTTTCCTTATTTCCTTTTGAAGGTGTTCCCGTGAAGACTTCGGAACATCTGCCCTGTTCTCATCAGTGTCAGGCGGCAACCCAACGCTGGCAATTGTTCCTGCTGCTCCGCAATTGGCTACCGCTGCAGCCAAGCGAGAAGTAGATACTCTTACCCCCATACCTCCCTGGATGATGGGCACTTCTATGTTTAGATCCCCTATAATCAATGGATCAAGCCTGTTTTCCATTATTCTTCCTTTTAGCGCCTTTCTGCACTAATTGCAATTTGCCGGCTAAATGCTAAGCTTTTTGAGTATCAACTAATCGAATAAGAAGGGTGTGAAAATAAGAATATCCTCAGGACGATTCACGTGGGTCTATCCACAAGATTCAAAAACGAAAAGAAGCCTATCGGCTGTAATTCAGGCGTTATTATACTACAAAGTCTTAGATTTTACAATATAAACAAAAAACCCGTCTTAGTCTAATATATTTTATCCTTTTTAAGATTAAAAATAGCCTAATTACTCTATATTGCGCTTTTTTTGTGAGGCAATCACAATAAATCCACCTTTTCCGTAACCTTCCCGTGGATGCTCAACAGCCTTTATCTTCTCAGGATAATCAAATATGGTCTGATAATATAAAAAATCGCGAAAACCTGCTATCCGCAGGATTTTTACAACTTCCTTAATCCTGAAAAAACGAGCATGTCCATAAAAAATACTTCCCTTTTTCTGATAATGCTTGCCCAGAAAACTCTCTTTATCTATTATGCCAACGATGAGTTTCCCCCCCGGTTTTAATACTCTCGCCGATTCAGTTGCGGCTTTCTGGGGATCCCGGACAAAACATAATGTAACGATTATCGCCACATAGTCAAAAGTGGAGCTCTTAAACAAAAGTTCTTCACCTGCTCCTAACCTGGCATCTACCCCCCTCTCTTTGGCGAGTTCAACCATCTTCTTCGATGGGTCGATACCCACTGTAATCCCCAGCGGCGCGGCAAACCTTCCGGAACCGACCCCGATCTCAAGCCCGCACCCATTCTCCGGAAGGATTTTTTTAACCGCTTCCAGTTCTGATAAATATGCCCACTTATTCCTTTCATACCATGCGTCATATTCCTGATAATGTTCGTCGAAAAAATCACTCATCCTTCGACTCCTTTCAGTCGCTCAGGATGCCCCCAAGCTCAGTCGAATGGGTCATTATTCAGATCTGCCCACCACCCATCGTAAAATCTTTTCATGTGCTCTTTCATCTGTTTGTTCTTCCGGCTTTCCGTTTCCTCTATTTCTTTGAACGGAAATTTATAATTTAAACAATACGCTATTAAAACCTCATTAGCGTTATTGATCTCTTTGAACTTCTCTTCACACTTCCTTTTATCTTTTTCTCCGCATTTATCAGGATGGTATTTCAAGGATAGCTTCCGATATGCTTCCTTTATCTCCGGGATAGTCGCGCTCTCGCCAAGCTTTAATGTCTTTCTTGCGCTATCTATTTGTTTATAATCAGCCATTTATTTTTACCGTTTATTTGCCGGACGTCTGCGCCACTGCGGTTTTTGACTTATCCGGCTGTTTTCTTCTTTTACCCATGCACCAGAAGGCCACGCCCGTAAGGGCGTGGATGAATGGCCTTCGGTGCAGGGTTCCGCTTGACGGAAAGACTGAAACTGCGGATGCCATGGGCGTTAGCCCATGGAGCTTCACTTTATCGCCGAGATAACTTTGCGGGGCTATCCTTGTTATTTTTCCCCAATATTTCAACGCCTTTTTTGACCTTCGCAGTTTAGAATACGCTAGCCCGATTTCATAGAGTATGACTAGATTCTCAGGATTAATTTTCAGGCCATTTTTATACGATTTAATCGCTTTTTTAAAATCATTCCTTTGCAGATAAAAATCCCCCCGCACAAGCTGAAAATCATCTTTGCTGGTAATAACGTCCATCTAGACTTTTCCTCTTCTTTTGAGTGTATCTTTCCTGCTTACAGGCTTAACTTTTTTCCTTGCGCATTTATAGACCGAGATTGCATTTAAGCCTTTAAAATATTTCTCAATTTTTTCCATTTTCTTCTTCGATAACGGCTTTACTGCACACGGCCGCAGCGGCGTGTTAAGCTGGACTTCGTCCGCCCCGATCTTCCCGGCGAATTGCGCTATCTCTTCCGCATATTTTTCGTTTTCCTTTACAAACATAATCTGAAGGGCAAGTTTTCCACGATAGGCCCTTGAAAACTTCTTGATACCTTCTATCACCTTTGACAAATTAATCCCTCCTACAGGCCCGTTTACCTTCTTGAACAGCCCTTCAGAAGAAGCATCAAGTTTAGCAATAACAAAATCAGCCTGGGATAAATCCTTTCTCACCTCTTTCTCATGCAAAAGACTAGCATTAGTCAGAACCGCTACCGGTTCTTTTCTTATCCGTTTTACCTCGGCTATCATCTCTCCGAGGTTTTTGGCTAGTGTGGGCTCGCCTCTGCCCGAAAATGTGATATAGTCTATATTCACCGGCGGTAAAGATTTTAATTCTTCAACAACCCTTTCCGCAGGAATAAAGACTTCTCTCTTCTTAACTTTAACCGCGGTCTTGCCGAGCTGACAATAAATACAATTAAAACTGCATATTTTTTCCGCGCGCGAAATGGGGTCTATGCCCAGCGAGCTGCCAAGCCTCCAGGAAGGGACAGGACCATATATGTACCTGTATTTCTTCTTACCCATACCTTTACCTCTTTTCGCCTATCAAAACCCAGTGCCCGCTGTCTTCGAATTCTTTTATTTTATACCCCTTTTCCTCAAAAAAGAAACGTATTCTCGCCTGGTCCAGAAGGGGGTGTTCGTGCGCCCGCCCTTCCTCCCTGTGGACTGCATCTATGATCTTCCGTCCTTCCTCGTTAAAATCCGATATCACTATATTGCCTTTTTTGCAAAGCACCCTGTCCGTCTCGGAAAGAAGTTTCTCAGGCTTCTCTACATGATGCAGGAGGTTTACGGCAATTACGCAGCTGAAAGCGCAGTCGGAAAATCCCAAGCGTGTCGCGTCCATGATGTAAAATTTCACGTTTGGAAGCACTTTATCATACGCAAGCCTTGCAGCTGCCGTCTTCAGGGCCTCTTCGTCCGTATCAATAGAAACAAACTTATACCCCTCCTTGGCCAGGAAAAGCGCGGTATAGCCATTTCCGGTGCCTAGCTCCAGAATATCCCCTTCAACAGGAGGCATTTTATCAAGAATGAATTTTCTGAATCTATCAAAATCCAGCCCCCTCTTCTTGTAAATATTTAGTCTTTCTTCGAAATGTTTATGGACTTCCCCGATCTTTTTACCGTTTAATTTTGGGATGTATTCCTCCATATCGTTATACCTCGTACTCCTTTCCCGCCGTTACCGCGATAAAATTTTTCCCGAAAGTTTTTTTGAACATATCCGACGCTTCTTTCCCGCTGCAATGCGCCGGTCCGGCCATGCTTACCCCTAAAATCCTCAGCCTGTCAACAACATCGGCTACTTCTTCCCTTCGCCTGTCATTCAAATGGAATCCCCCTATCACACAATAAGGCTTTCTTCCGGAGAACCTCTCCCTGACTTTTTCCGCGATTTTCACGATCCCCGGATGGGCGCAGCCAGTTATAACGGTAACTCCTTTCGGCGTATCGGCCACTAACGCCTGTTCGTCGATGCCCTCCCCCCCCATACACTCCCTGAATCGCCCCGGTTACAAATATGTTTTCGCTTATTTCAAGGAAGTCTTTTACCTCAACCAGCTCCCCGCCCAGATCTTTTACCCATGTACCACTCCATCTTAATTCTGTTCTGAAAACATATTTTTTAGGCATATCCTGCCTCCTTTTTAAATCAAAGATGCGGACTGACCATATTCATTATCTCTGACTTGGGGAGCGCTCCTACGACCTTATCCACCAGTTTTCCTTCCTTAAACAAAGCCAAAGTGGGTATACTCATAATACCATATCCCGACGCCGTTCTCTGCCCTTCATCAACATTAAGTTTACATACTTTCAACTTGCCCTGATTTTCCGAAGATACCTCATTAACTGCCGGAGCTACCATCTTACACGGCATGCACCACTCCGCCCAGAAATCTACCAGAACCGGAATATCGGATTTTAATACTTCCTGCTCAAAATTCGCATCAGTTACATTGACCGCCATTTTTCTCGCCTCCTTGTAATGTTTGTCTTTTTACTGTCTAAAACCTGTTCGAAATTTTCTGCCATATTTCTTCTATGCTTTTGGTTGCAGGGCCGCAAGCAAACTCCACAACGGACAGTTTTTCCATCTGTGCCTCTGTCACTACTTTATCATACGGTACTATCCCCAGAAATTCGACGTTATATTCTTTGCTAAGCTTTTTGATTCTTTCGGTCATGTCCATGTTCAGATCATATTTATTTACCACAACCCCTGAAGATATGCCAAAATGTTTCGTCACTTCCAATATGCGCCTCATATCATGCACGCCTGAGACGGTCGGTTCCGTGACTACCAGCGCATAATCCGCCCCTGTCAGGGAAGCTATTACCGGACAACCGGTTCCCGGGGAACCATCTATCAACTCTCTGTTCCTTTTGAATTCATGCGCCAGCGAAGCCGCTTTATTCCTTACAAGAGTTACAAGCCTTCCTGAGTTCTCTTCGGCAATACCAAGTTTGGCGTGACTCATAGGACCGAACCGGGTCTCGGAGATAAACCATTCTCCGTTAATAGCGTCCTCTACCTTTATGGCCCCCTCCTCACATACAATGTAGCACACACCGCACCCTTCGCAGGCAACAGGGTCAACGGTAAAACGCGGTTTACCATCCACCATTTTTTCCCTGATCGCCGAGAATTGGCATGCCTTTTTACATTTACCACATCCAGTACATTTATCCCGATCTATCTCAACCCGCACCCCTCCAGAGAAATCTCCTTTTTCCCGGATACGGGGATTTAAAATAAGATGCAGATCTGCCGCATCCACGTCACAGTCCGATATAACCGCATCCTTGGCCAGGGCTATAAAAGAAGCTGCGATAGATGTTTTGCCCGTGCCTCCTTTACCGCTTATAACAACAAGTTCTTTAGGTTTACCCGCGCCTAAGGGCGTTCTGTACTGTTCTGCTTTTTCCAGTTTTTTCTTCCCTTTAATGAACAGATCTTTAGCCTTTTTAAGCCTCTTAACAGGCCTTTTTTCTCCGGCAAGTTCTAAGATTTTCGAGGCTATTTCTTCAAAGAGTGCCCTGTATCCCGGGATCTTTTCAACTACAATATCTCCTACTGAATAAGTTTCCGCTATTTTCCGGTCATCCGGGATCTCCCCTATTATTTCCAGATCTTCTTCACGACAATAATCTTTGAGTTCATTGTTATAGTATTCCGCACGGTTCACCACGATCGCCGGCTCCTGCCCGATACCCCTTGCCATATCTACCGCCAGCTTAAGATCGTTTATCCCGAAGGGCGTAGGATCGGTAACCAGAATGCACAGATCCGCCTCCTTTACCGTCTCTACCACCGGACAAGCTGTCCCCGGAGAAGAATCAAGTATGTTGATCCCTTCTCCGGCGCATTCTTTCACTTTTTTGACCAGTCTCGGAGACATACCTCCTTCCGCTGTCTCAAGAAGCGCGTAGTGAAAATCTATTGTCCCGCTCTTCCCGTGCCTTATAACTCCTATCTTTCTCTCTTTTTCGATAACAGCATCCACGGGACACACTATTTTACACCCTCCGCATACATGACACAGTTCGTTGAAAAACAGGATTTTTTCGTTCACTATCGCGATAGCGTTATAATGACAGGCTTCGGCGCATTTCCCGCACTTTATACATTTCTCCTCATCCACCCCGCATGGCGCTACAAGCGTAACGTCCTCTTCCTTATGCATCTCGGGCTTCAGGAAAAGATGTCCGTTAGGTTCCTCCACGTCACAATCGAGATAACGTACTTTTTCTCCTTTTTTCGCGAGAACAGCCGCAATATTCGTGGATACAAAGGTCTTTCCCGTTCCGCCCTTCCCGCTGGAAATCGCAATATTCATTTGTTTTTCCCTTCCCTTATTTGTCAGTCAACCCATTCTTATATGCCCCGGATGGTAACATCTTCCACAAAAGCTTCTAGGATTGATTTAAACTCATCAAGCTTGTTTTTACTATATGGTTTGAGTCGTAGAAATTTCTCGTCGAGTACGTTCTCGTGAGAACGAAACTGCTGCAAGCAATGTTTCTTAGCGCCTTTTATGGCCTCGGCTATGGAATAAATATCTTCTTCTGTAACTATACCGGGAACACAGGTCGTCCTGAATTCATAAGGAATCTTCGAAGAAATTATTATTTGTATACTTTGCGCCAGAAACTCTTCTATTTTTTCTGGAACCTTAAAAAAATGATATTTCTCAAAAGAAGTCTTTACATCCATCGCTATATAATCAAGCAGGCCTTTTCCTAACAAGTCTTTTATCATTTCAGGATTTGATCCGTTAGTATCAAGTTTGAGTTTCATCCCGGTGTTTTTTATCTGACGGGCAAAACCCACTAGTTCCGGCCAAAATGTCGGCTCCCCGCCGGTTATGCAGATTCCTTCGATTATGTTCTTCCGACTGTTCAAATATTTAAAAAATTCCTGTTGTGAAAATCCAAAATCGGTGTCGGTCGTCATAAGCTCGCGATTATGACAAAACCCGCAGCGAAAATTACACCCCTGGGTAAAGACCGTCGCACAGATGTATCCGGGGTAATCAACCATCGATATCTTTTGAAGTCCGGCAATTTTCATGTTTATAACTCACTTTTCAGGATCCTGCCGATTCGGCTTCCTCAACAGGGTGTGTCGGCGCGGCAATACGCTTGAGATCGCCTTTCCTGTATCTTTCAATAACTTCCTTTACAGTTATCCCTTCCTCTATATTATAAATATCCACAAAGTTATCTTTCAGCATATGGAATGATATCTCCCCTATCTGTGAGGTAAACAGCATATCCAGCTTATATTTGATAACTGCTCTTATCACTTTTATCCCTATATGCTTTTTCTCGTCAAGAAACTCATTATAATAAAAATCCTCGATATTTATATTGTCATCGTCCAACCTAAAAATAATGAAATACGGCGCCCTGCCAAAATGGTTGTGGACTTCAGAGTCCAGTCCCTTTATATCCTTGACCGGGATAATGGCCGAAATGGCTTTTTCTTTCACCGGCTCGATATGTACAAAAATAGACTCGACGTTTTCATGGTTCCTGGTTATATAATCTTCCACTTTATCGGCCAGTTCATGCGCTTTATACAAAGCAAGCGACGGACTGGTCATGATCTTGCACTCGACCATCTGAAAAGGGCCTGATTGACGTATCTTTATCTCACTGACACCTTTAACCCCGTATATTTTATTTACCTCTTCAGCAATCGACGATTGTAAGCCAGGTGACAGGTTAGCGTCCAATAATGCCAGTAAAGATGTCCAGATATTCTCTATCCCTAACTTGAAAATCAGCAGAGAGATCAGAATGATTATCGCCCCTTCTATGTGCGGAATTTTCCTGTATGCCAATAGTATGCCTGCCAGAACGACCAGGGATGTAAAGATATCCAAAAAAGATTCATTCGCGTTGGCTATCAGCGATTGGGAATTGATCGCTTTCCCGACACACCGTTCCCTTTTAGCGATAAAAAAGGCCGCTATAAGGGATATCGCACTCACCGCGATCGGCAAAACCGGGAACACATTTGTTTGCGCAATGTAAAAAAACTTATTAAGACCCTCCTTCAATATCCCGATTCCGGCCCACACTATAAACGCGCCTATTATCAAACTTACAAAGGTTTCGGCTTTATACAGCCCATAAGGAAATTTCGTGGTCTTCTTCCTTGAAGCCAGCCATAGACCGAACCCGGCGGCAAAAATAGCCAATAGATCGGCTCCGCTGTGAAAAGCATCCGCCATCAATATCTTTGAATCGCAAAAATAGCCTACAAGCCCCTTTGTTATGGCTAAAAGAAGAGTGACAAAAGCCGCGGCAAAAGCCGTTCTCTGGCCTCGTCGCAATCTTTTAGATTTATCCGGATTTTGTTCCATATATCAGTACACCTTCATTATTTTTCATCAGGAAACTTACGTGTCATAAACGACCCGCAACAGGGACATTTCATTTTGAAACATGGGACAGCCGGCTGATGGGGAATTTTTATCCCGCAACTTGGGCAAATACAAGTGGTGGGCGGCATCCCCGCACCGAACCCTCTGAATCCCCTGCCTCTTCCTCCTCCCCTTCTTCCTCCTCTTCCAAAAGCAAACGGCATTTTATTCCTCCCAGCGATTGATTAAACCATTATAAAACTTATATTTTTCTCACATAGAAATTCTGGCGTCTATAACGCACTTTTAGCAGTTCGCCTTTTTTTATCAAACTCTCTACTATATCCCAATCGGCTCCGGCTTTATTTAAAAATTTTCCTAAAGCTTCTTCTTTCATCGGATGCACAGACGTGATGCTCAAAAGATCCCTCTTTACATCCCCGGTAAAAGCAAAAGCGTTCCCCTCATACCCTATAAGATATTCAGTATCTATGCCCCGTTCAACAAAAAGCTGATATGCCCTGTTGATAGCATTTTCGTCCGGCGGTTTTACCTCTTTTTCAGCCGGCGGGCGTGTGGGGATGGAAACATAACTTTTAGGGGATTTTAGCCCGGATATAAAATCCGCTGTTCTTTTTATCTCCTCCTCGCCATCATTAACGCCCTGAACCAACATGGTTTCCGTTGCCAGGGTTCCCTTAAACATATCTGAAAATTCTGATATTCCCCTCAATATATTATCAAGTTTTAAAGATTTATGCGGACGGTTTATTTTGCGCCATATATTTTCGCTGACAGCGTCGATCTTCACGGAAACCCAATCCGCCCGGCACAGATCGTCCCCGGCAGACCTTTCCCATACAAGAGAAGCATTTGTTATAACCGCGATCTTGATGCCAAACGGTTTAAGTTTTTCTATTTCCCTGCCAAGATTGATATCCAGAGTGGGCTCTCCATCCGGAACAAAAGTAAGAAAATCTATGGTTTCGCCTTTATCCCTGGCTTTAGAGATCTTCTCCCCTACTTCCCGCAGTATCTCATCCACCCGGTAGAACTCTTTTCTCTCTATCGTCATGTCGTGAGTCCGCCCCACCTGACAGTAAATACAGGAATATGTGCAGCTCTTTGGCGGAATATTGTTTATCCCCAAACTCTGTCCTAAGCGCCTTGAGGGAACCGGGCCAAACGCTATTAATTCTGATGTATTTTCCATATTATCTCAAACCTCCGTCGATCGTCCCATCCGGAAGCATGTTATCAGGATGATAAACGCCATCCTCTTCCATTTTTCTTCTTACACATCTCGGATTATCACGCCAACAATATTCCTCAACCCATTTTCTATCTAACTTTCCCTGTTCGTAAAACCGTTTAAGCGGGCAAACCGCGAACCATTTACAATCTTTCCTGTAATTCACCTATACCTCAAACTCTTTGCCGGCGGCTATTGTTATATAATCTCCGGCAAATCTTTTTTTGAACTCATTTAAAGCCACCTCCCCGCTACAATGAGCAGGACCGCACTTTATGAGTCCTAATGTTTCAAGCTGTCCGATAACGACGTTTATCTCTTCTTTTTGCTCGTTTTTTAAATGAAATCCGCCAAAAACGCAATACAGCTTTTCTTTTTTAAATTTCTCTTTCACTTTTTCTACGATCCTCACTACACCCGGGTGGGCACATCCTGTTATCACGGTAATCCCTTTTGCGGTTTTAACCGCTAATGCCTGCTCTTCTATTGGCTGCATTTTGTATTCACCCTGGATCCTCCCGGTTGCAAAAATATTTTCCTTTATTTCAATAAAATCATCAGGCTCTCTTAAATCCCCACTTAGATCTCTTACTTTCTTTTTAAATTCTTCACTAAACCCGGGACAAGCATAAACTTTAATGCCTTTTCTCTTTTTTAGCACTCCCCACAGCCCTCCGGTATGATCCCAATGATCATGAGATATTACCACAGCTTCCAGTTCATCCAGCCTGACTCCCATCTCCTTCATGTTAGACAGCAAACTTTCCCCATCTTCGCCTGTATCAAACAAAATGCTGTCATCAACCAGAACTGAAAAACCCCATCCTGTCAAAATACTTTTTTTCCCCGCATTGTTATCAAAAAGAATTTTAATATTCATCATTTTTTCAATAAATAATCCGCTATGGCTTTATATAAGGTACTTACAGCCAGGATAGAACAGTGCCTATCATTTTCCGGCAAGCCCTTCAATAGATCTATGACCTTTCTGGGGGAAACACCAAGAGCATCATCAATAGTTTTGCCTAATGCCAGCTGTGCGGTCATAGAGCCACAAATACGCGTTGCTAAACATCCTTCGGTATAAAATTTCACTTCTTCAATAATCCTATCTTTGACAACAAGATAAAATTCCATTTCATCCCCGCAGGGTCCTTTAAGATACGCGCTGCCCGTAGGATCGTTCATTCTTCCAAAGTGTTCCGTGTCTTTGGCCAGCTTTACAAGATGTTCCACATAAAGATCTTCGTCGTCATCCGTAACTATTTTATGCATATCGTTCATTTTTTTTCTTTTGAAACTTGCCAGCGGAACCCATTTTATTCTTAGCCAGCCTTGGTTCACTTTTACTTCTTACAGGTAACTTTGTTTCGCGTAAATATGCCTCAAAATCACCCATCTTTAATCTTTTACCCCCTCTGGTGCTATCAAGAATGTATTGCTTTCCGGGATCTAAACTCTTCATAAAATATTCCTCAGAAGAATAGCTGCTTACTAAATTGAGCCCTTTCCGGGTCAGAACAAAAACAGGAATCTTTTTTGAAAGCTGCAATATTGCTTTTTCACCCATTCTCTCACGCACGCTTTTCGAGGCGCAGCTCCAGACAATATCCGAATATTCTTCTATTTCCCGGATCTTTTCTTCTGCAGCCCCGGTGGTACAGATCGTTAATGAGGTTACGGACACCTTGTATTTTTCCTCCATCCTTTTCAGCTTTTGGAAATTTTCATCCATAAGCGCGTTTATCGTCACCGCTATATTTTTATATCCAAGTTCTGCCGCCTTTTCTACACCCTTTACCTGGTCTATCGCGGCATCCGGAAAAAGAATCTCACATCCAGCGTCTTCAAGTCGTTCTCTAGTCCGCCCGATAGGAGAAGTATAAAAAAGCCCGTTCATCCTGGCGCCAATCCCCTGTATTACGCCGGGCTTATCAACAATCACCGTTCCCGCGCCATCGCAAACTATTACCGCCGCGTCAATAATTCTTTTTCTCATAGCATACATTAAAATCTCTGACGCTCCGTACGGTATCGCTATACTGTCCCTGAAAAGCTCTCTGTTTTCCGTAAAAAAGCCGAATTGTGATATCTTACTTTCTACGATCTCCTTTATCTTTCTTTGAACTATTTCTGCGTCAAAGTCTTTTAATCGCTTTATTTCATCATATAAATGACCAGCAAGTGGACAATATTTCAGGTACGGCTTCGTGACCTTTAACACTTTTCCCCTCGACACTGTTACAAAGGAAGAATAAAACCTCAAAACATGAAGGTCGCCTAAAGTATCTTTGTCTATTTTAGCTTGGTTCAATAATTCCTTTACATCCATAATCACACTAATCCATAAGCCTTGTCACCAGGTTGCCCCATATAAGAAAAACCGCAATACCTATTAAACCTCCCACCCAAACCGGAACAGGGGGCACCGCAACCGATAATACAACCAGAACTAGTATTCCCCCTCCTGCTATTAACCACATCCACCTCATAAGGCATCCTTGATAAAATTTTTCATTTTGCTAATAATTTATTTTTTGCTCCCATGATAACACAAAATAATATCCCCCACTTTGCATCCAACATCTTTAGCAATAACCGGACACTTTGCCATGAACAGAAAAAACACCGATCTTTTCGCATTAGAAAGTGCCTCAAAATTGCCCTGCCCTTTGCTGATAACCATATCCGCTTTCCGGTACATAGATAAAAATTTTTTTGAGCACAAGGACAACACCGTACCCGGCGCGCCTGATCCGCTTGAGACTATCCGCGCTATTTTTTTAATACCGCAAACGACAGCGTCTTGCCTTAAAGCGTCGTTAATAACCGGTTTCTCTTTAACGGCATAAACGATTTGCTTGTCTTTATCCATACTTTTTATCTGCTCGATCAGTATCCGGTCAAAGACGACCTCACCGGCATTGTCCGCCAGGTACAGAATATTCTTCGCATGTCTTAAAACTTGTTTGAATCCGGCGTAATCAAATATGGTTTTGCTTTCCTTCTTAATGATCTTTTCCTCTTTATCCAATATTTTGACCAGTTCCGCGTCAACGTTCAGGGAATTTTTTACTCCGTAATCAATTATATTACCGGCAATAGCCAGCTCAACCGCAAATAATAATTTATCGCCGGCCGAAGCTATCTTCCGCGCCAACTTATCATAAATGCCCAGAGCGAGTTTATTGCTTCTTTTTTTCTCCTTTAAATAAGGATCGTTTTTACCGGTAATCTCGCTCACCAGAGCGTAAATAACTCTTCCTATCTCCGGCGGAGAAGACGTCAAAGAGATCTTCGGCAGGATCTTAGCCAATTCATCCAGTATCTTTTTTTGGGTCTTTGTACTCGCACCGGCCGTTCTTGCCGCCTCAAGAGCCTGTTTGAAAAAACATGGAATACAATCCAAATACGTCTTCATCCGTTCTTATTTTCCCCTTAAAAAGAAGCAGGGCAGGTACCCGTCGGGCAACTATCTCCCGAAGAACCGGCTTTGCCACCAGAGCTTCTCACACTGAATGATCCAAGAAGTTTTTCAATATTTTCGCTGCCGCATTTCTCGCATTTAAATTCCGGTTTTTCAGAAATTACCCCCACCAGTAGATCAAATTTATGGCCACAATCCTTACACGCATAACTATAAATAGGCACAACTACCACCCCCTGATTATTTATCAATTTTTAATACGAAAAAACTTCGGGCCTTCTTCCTCTGTCCATTTTCCAATCTCGATATTCATCTATTTGTGGGTCTTTTTCCCGCACAAGCTTGAAAGACCTTTTCGGCCGCCAACGCTATAGGTTCCATCCCCGGATCAGAGCGCCGCAACCGGAACATCCTATGACTACTATTCTGCCTGGTTTTTTCTGTGGTTTATGTTCTTTCATATCCGGATTGAAAACAGTTTCTATAACTCATATCATTTCTATAACGCAATCTTACCTATTATTTCTTCTATGATCTTCGCTGTCGGGGTGCCTTTCCGGAAATGAATGAAAGGCCGTCCCGAATCGCCGGATTTCACCATATCAATCTCAACCGGGATACTACCCAAAAATGGTACCGCCAGATCAAGAGCGGCTTTTTCCCCTCCGCCTCTGCCGAACAGGTCTATATCTTTCCCGCAATGCGGGCATGTAAAACCGCTCATGTTCTCGATAATACCCACAAAGGGGATCTTTAGTTGTTTCGCGAAACCTACGCTTTTCCTGGAATCCAGGATAGCCACGTCCTGCGGTGTAGTGACAATAACCGCTCCGTCTATATCCGGTATAAGCTGACAGACACTCAGGGGTTCATCGCCGGTGCCGGGAGGTGAGTCAATAATCAAATAATCGAGTTCACCCCAGTTAACATCAGCCAAAAGCTGTTTTATCGTTATCATCTTAAGGGGTCCCCGCCAGATGATAGGCTGGTCCTGGTCCCTTATCATCAAGGCAAGGCTTATCGCTTTTAAATTGTCACGCACCTTAACTGGCTCTATGCCCGCGTCGGAGGCCATAAGTCTTGTATCCTCTATACCCAGCATCTTAGCGATATTGGGGCCGTGAATGTCCACATCCAAAATCCCTGTTCTCTTACCCTTAATGGCCAACCCATATGCCAGATTAACCGCCACGGTAGTCTTCCCCACTCCGCCTTTTCCGCTGATAACAATCAGTCTGTTTTTTATCTTCGCTAAATTCTCTTCAAGACGTTTGTCCTGTTCCAGTTCTTTCGTGGATCTTTCCCGCATGATTTTCCCCTTTTCACCCAAATCAAAAACTGCTATATTCGATCAATTCACGGGCTAAACACGCCAAATAACTTTTTCGGGACACCTACCGCCAATGTGTCTCTCCCCATTTCAGCGAATTTGCGTGAGTCATCGCATCCGAACGATAAACTGAACTGTTCTTCTCTATAAGTCTTCGCGACAATACCGCCGCATATCGGCATCATGCTGGACAGGGATACGTCCAGACTATCACCATAATGATAGTTGTACACCTTCACCATTTCATGGACTTCCTGTGGAGCCATAAAAGACACTATAAGATCCGGTTCCCCTTCCGTGTTTAAGCCTATAAATTCAAATGGGGCTTCCAGCTGAGAAGACTTTGAAAACATGGATCTTAACGCTTTCATCGAAAGAAGATTTTTCTCTTTGCAGCTTTTCAAAATTTCATTTTTCCCGCCGGGTTTCCACCCCAAGGCGTATTGCGCGCCTTCACAGGCTATGCTGCCGGTGTCCAATAGCAGAGGGTATGTTATGGCCTTCTTTATCGCTTCGCAGAACCTTACCCCTTCGACCCTCTTTCCTTCTTTTAAATCGGGTTTCTCTTTATAAAATTTTACTTTGACCCAGTGCCTCCCGAATTTCTTCGAAAATTTCCAGTTAATACGATCCATGTGTTTCCCCCCTGCCGGTTTCTGGAATGACCCGGCGTTTTGTTTTCAGACATGTTTTACGTTCTGCGCCGCCAGAACCAAAGGATACATCGTTGGAGCGCTTGTCAGATAAGGGTGCGTAGCCATCTGCAGTGTTTCCAGCTCTGAAAGTGAAACCCTTTGCTGGATAGCCATGCCGATAATATTGATTATCTCACCGGCAGACATCCCCCCGGCTACCTGTCCTCCCATTATGATCCCTGACTGTTTTGAAAAGATCAGTTTAACTTTAATCTTTTTGACATCCGGCATAGCGGCAGGATGTTTATCCATCACCTCGGCACTGCCCACAACGATCTCAAAACCTTCTTTTTTAGCCGTACCTTCGGTCAAGCCGGCCGATCCAAGGACCAATCCATCAACATACGTCGAATATATAGCTATTGTTCCCTTATTCTCGCGCACGACTTTTAGCTGATAAAGATTGGCTCCGGCGATCCTCGCTTCCGCTGTCGCGGTTGAAGCGAGCATTACCGGGGTGTCCTTACGCGTGTAAAAATCCCTTTTCCCGGCACAATCCCCTACGGCAAAAATATCCGGATCCACGGACCTCATATACTCATCCACCCAGATGCCTTTGCCTTTGCCCAGGTCCAACCCGGCATTGACCGCTAATTTTGTATTAGGAAGCGCTCCGATACCTAAAATAACAGAGTCAATGGGTATTTTTTTACCATTTGATAATCGCGCTCCCTCCACCTTTTTATCTCCCGTGAATTCTTCAACACGGATATTTGTAAGAATATTTACCCCTTTCGCCTTCAGTTTATCTTTTGCTAAACTTGAAAATTCCGGGTCGAAAGAATTTGCCAATATATCGGGTAGCATTTCCACCAGGTAAACATTTAATCCCTGGATTTGAGAAAGCTCGTCAGCGAACTCTACTCCTATAAAACCTCCTCCTACTATCAGGATATTTTTCGCTTTTTTAACATTCTTTATGGACTTTTTCAAAAAATCCATATCTTTATGGATCGGATAAACCCCCTTTTTGCCGATACCCGGGATCGGGGGCACGATCGGAGCAGAACCGGTCGCTAGTATTAATTTCCCATAGTCGTAAATATTGCCGCTTTTTGTTTCAACGGTTTTTTTGTCCCTATTTACCTTTTCAACTTGGTCTACAATCACTTCTATCCCGTTCTCTTCTAAAGCATTTGTCCCCAGTTTGTTCTCGTCGGGGCTTTTCAAACTTGCAAACATATAAGGTATCCCGCAGGGAACAACACCTTTTTCTATATTTTTCATCACGGTTATTTTCTTACCCGGGTAATATTTCCGCGCCGTAACAGCACATACTATCCCCGCGGGTCCCGCTCCGATTATTAAAATATCCGTTTTTCCATCCATATTAGCTCTCCTTTGAAAATTGACTATTTCCAAGATAGAGTTACATACCTGACCCTGAAGACAAAGTCTTATAGACATACTCTATCGGGAAAATAATGACTTGAAAGGCTATTCTTATTCCTTAACCATCTCCGCGCCGCATTTAGGACATTTTACATTATAACAAGGCACTCCCGCCTGGTGAGGCACGCTTAACTTGCATTTAGGGCACAAACAATTTCCTCCCGGGCCTGATCCCGGAAGGTTGCCGCCCATTCTGCCCCTGCCGCCGCCTCTGCCCATACCTCTTCCTGTTCCCGGCCCTCCTCCTAACGGACCTGTTCCGTTTCCACCCGGCATTTTAATACCTCCTTCTTAACAAACCGTGATCGCCTCTGTCGGGCACTGCGTCTCACAAGCCTGGCACCCGATACATTCTTCACTAATCACTGCTTTATTTTTTTCGATTTTTATCGCGTTAACCGGACATATATCCACGCAAGCGCTGCATCCGGTACATTTATCAGCATCCACTTTAGCTATCATGGCTTTTCTCCTCCCTGGCTATCAACCCATTCCAAATTTTGAGTCAACACTGGGGTCGCCGGCTGGTTTTAATCCGCCGCTTTTATACTTTTCAATCGCTTCTTTCACGCTGCCAGAAACACCGGTAATTATATCTATCCCAGCCGCCTGCAGGGTCCGAAAGGCATTGGGCCCTACATTCCCGGTCAAAACAGCTTTAACCTGTTTTTCAGATATAAGCTGTCCCGACTGAACCCCTACCCCGCCCATCCCGCTTACATTCGGATTCTGGATCGCCTCAATCTCCGATGTCTCCGTATCGACAATTATAAAATACGGGCACCTTCCGAATCTCGAATCCACCTGGGCGTCCAGGTTATCCCCCTGTGAAGTAACGCATATCTTCATTCTATTTTCCTCCTATTCTAGTGATCGTTCTCAGAATGATCGCATTCGGTCTTATCCAGCCCGTAACCTTTCCCGGCACCGGGTTTACATAGACTTTCGCCGCCCTCAAGTGTCCCATTCACAATTTTATCTAGCACTTCATTTATTGTGCCGCTGATCCCGACCACCGTTTCGATATTCTGCCCGGCAAACAAGTGAACCGCGTTTTGCCCCATTCCTCCGGCAATAATACAGTTAACTCCTTTCTCATGCAGAAACTGCGGCAGGAATCCGGGATGATGACCCGGATTGCTTATTTCTTCTTTATGTAACACTTTGCCGTCTTCGATATCGACGATAGTAAAAGCCGGACACCTCCCGAAATGAGCGGATACAGTCCCACCATCTGTAGAAATCGCTATTCGCATGTTTTTCCTCCATACTTAGCAAGAAATATGCAGGGGGTAAAAATTTACCCCCTGCATATTTCTTTATTCTTTTTCTTCTTGGCCTTGAGCTTTCTCCAAGGTACTGATACGGTTCTGGATATCTTCCAGTTCCTGTTTAAGAGCTTCGGCTTCCCCCTTTAACATATCCTTTTCCTCTTCAGCTGTCGGCTCAGGAGGGTACGGATACGGTTCACTATAAGCAGGATACCCGTATGCGGCTCTCTGCCATCCCGGCATACCTGTGGCATAATAACAGTTCCGCCATCCTCGGCCGCCGCCGCGGCCTCTTCCGTAAGCGGACCAGCCTCTGCCACGTCCCCAGAAACCCCCTCCGGATACAGGGTTCATGTAACCGGGAACAGCATAACCGGCGCAATATCCGGCACCTCTACCAGTTCTTGGACCTAAGCCCAAAGGACCTGTTCTGTCACCACCCGGCATAACACACCTCCTTTCAATGAGCCATAACTTACGGAGCAACAGCGAACGTAAGTTGTATGGCCGAATTGATCCGCCGCAGCCAAATAACATAAATTAATTTGGCGAAGGCGGACACTTTATTTTTTGCCTCTGCACTTATCACATAAGCCATAAAACTGGATTATGTGGTTTTTAATATCAAAACTGTACTTTTTAGAAAGTCCCTTTTCCGCACGTTTTAAAAATTCCATTTCTTCATCGATGAAATCAGTATATTGAATAATCCTTTTACAGCTCGTACAGATCAAGTGGTGATGATGTTCCCTCTCAGGCCCCTCTATAAGTTCGTATCTGGCCCTACCGTCACCAAAATCGAATTTTACAATCAATCCCATCTCTGTGAGAAGCTCCAAAGTCCGATAAACCGTTGTAAGCCCCACATTGGGATATGTCCTGTGGACTTTCATATATATGTCTTCGGCACTAAGATGTTTATCTGTGCTACTCAAAACTTCCATTATGGCTTGCCTTGGTACGGTCATCCTGTATCCGCACCCTCTGAACCTTCTGCCCCATCCCGGGGACATCATCCCTCTTCTAACCGGCATAATAAACCACCTTTCTTATTGAAAATGGTTTCCATTATCAATTATACCTGTTCATTCCCTTTCTGTCAAGAAAATATACACCTTTTTTACCCATGCACCAGAAGGCCACGCCCGTGAGGGCGTGGACGAATGGCCTTCGGTGCAGTCTTTCCGCTTGACGGAAAGACTGAAACTGTGGATGCCATGGGCGTTAGCCCATGGAGCTTCACTGCAGCAATATCTGCTAAAGTTCACAACCAGCTCAAAATCACATAAGTAACAAAAAAGCAGTTAATACTGTTTTTGTGAACTTAAATATGGTAAGTTCACAGCTCTAACAGAATCAACTGCTTAAAAATACAGGGCGCAGTCAGTCAGGAGATTTATATCGGATACTCTTCCATAAATCCAATACTTTCAAAGACTTACGCGATTAAGCCCCCTTCTTTAATGCACAGAACTTAAAAATCTATATAGCTCCTATTCTCCCTGTTTATTCGATTAGTTATTTCAAAACGGTCATAAAATCTTTGCTACTTGTTTTTAGACGCCAATTGTTCTGCGACATCTTTTACCCACTTGTTATCTTCGCCCGTCCCCCAGTAAAGTGTTCTGTGCGGGAAAGGAATTTCAATATTAAGTTCGTCAAATCGATTCTTTAAGCGTCTCCTGAACTCCCGCATAACTTCCCATTGTTTGATGGGAAGCGTTTTCATCCTGAATTTAATTATTACGGCGGAATCAGCAAAATCATCGACTCCCAGCATCTCAACATCGCCGAGGATAAGTCTTCCGAAATGCTTGTCAGCTCTCATCTCTTTGCCGATTTCTTTGATTATGTCCATTACCCTGTCTACGTTCTCTTTATATGCGACCCCTATATCCAGAAGCGCCTGCGCGTATTCCCTCGTAAAATTAACAACTGTTTTTATTTCACCGTTCGGAATAATAATAACCCTCCCGTGAAGGTCTCTTAAGGTTGTAATCCTTAGATTTATATCCTCGACCAGCCCGCCATATTCACCGATTTTTATTACATCGTTGATGCGATACTGGCCTTCTATCAGGATAAAAAGCCCGTTAATTAAATCTCGTATAAGATACTGGCCGCCAAAACCGAAAGCCAAGCCGATAATACCGGCACCGGCTAAAAGCGGCGCTACATTTAAACCGTGGTTTTCCAGAACCATGTAAACAATAACACAGGCGATTATGATGCTTCCGAGCCAATTAAAAAGCTTGCTCAGGGTTTTCATCCTTAAGATCATTTCAGTTTCACGGATCGCATCTTTCCTGGTCAGCAAGTTTTCTAATTTCTTAAGGCCTAATCTCATCAACAAGAACAAAAATAAACCTATAAAAATGATAGCAACTGACATAAGTGCCTTTTCAAGAAAACTTCTCTTCGCAGTCTTTTGCATTTTTATTTCCTGCAGCAATTTGGCCAATTCGTCGATCTTCTCTTGTTGGCCTGTCGCCTTGACCTTGGCCAGCTCTTTTGCTATATTTTCCTCTTTTTTCTCGAGCTCTTTTATTTCATCTGCGACTTTATCCTTAGTGCTTATTTCGGTCTGAGCAAACACATCTGCAGCAATTAACACATTGATCAGAAAAACTCCAAGCCCGATTAAAAAAACAGCTCTTTTTATATTTGTTTTCATTGTAATCCTTCCAAATTTTATTTATTCCGAGCAGTCATTACGGCAAGAAAGTCCGCTAGAACCCTTTTATACATAGTACTCCCTTTCTTTTATCTGCTCTGCAGCTTACCTGTCATATTTGTCACCAGATCTTTCCTGAGATACGGAGAGGAACTCTTTATCTCGGCGGATTTAAGGATCTTTAGAACCGTTTTCTCCGCTTTCCCTCCTATGGGCACTTCCTCCGCCTTGGAATTGCCCGGATGCGTGGCGCCTATATATAGATGGCGGCTATCTGCAGGCACTTTTATCCTTCCGTCCAGACAGAAAGGAACGCTTACTCCTCTGGAGTCCTCCACCACGATACCGACAGTCCCTCCGTCTTTATACATCATTGTCTGGACAATCTCAAAAGGCGGATATAACTTTATAGTCTTGCCGGGCAGATCTATCTGCACCTCGTCCTGCCCGAAAGCAATCAGAGCAGGTGTATGCATAACGCCGAAAACAATGACTACGGCCAGAACGAAGTTCTTGAATAAGCTCTTTTTCATAATCCCTCCTATTTTTATTAACCGCCCCAAAGCACGGCTTTCTTCTCCGGTTTAGCGGGAAACATATCCGGTTTCTCCCGATTCATCATCATACCGGAGAGGATCCTTCTCCTATTGTTGAGCTGCTCTTTAAGAAGCTCATTCCGGCAATTGCCTATCATCCAATCGAGCTCTAGTACGGCCTGTTTGTACTTCTGCTGCTGTTCGTAAATAAAGGAAAGGAACGTGCGCTCAGCCCACTTACTTGATATTTTTTTCACCTCGCCTATCGCAGACCCGTATTGCTCCCGTCTTAAATATTCGTCAGCTTTTTTCTTTAAAGCCATGTCAGTCCCGGAAAGCGCCATTTCTTCCCCTGTAACGGGATCCTGCGGCATTGGCAGATCCAGTTTGGCATAAACGGGAATTTTTTCTTTGATGACAAGATCCTTTTGCGCATAAGCTGCGCCTGTAATGCAGGCTACCACAACAACGAAAATCAAGATTTTTTTCAGCATACATCTCTCCTTGAACCTATACGGTTTTTTTTAAAAACGATACGGCCGACATTCAATAAAAAACCCGGGTCTTTATTTTAGGACCGGACACCTAATCGGCTATTCCCGAGCAATATCTTAGCCAAGCTCCAGGCGATGGAAAAAGTAATTATAACCCCTAATAGTCCGGCGATACCGGTAGCCAGCATCTCATTGTTAATTGATGGAACGGTATAATCCGCCAGGGGGCTCACAAACGAAGGGGCCGCTTCGTGAAGAAACCGGTATTTTTCAGCCACCCATTCCAGCCCATCCGGCAGTCCGCTTGCAAAGGGACTAAGCATTGCAGCGATAATACCGGAAGCGACCAAAGGCACCGTAACGGATCTTTTCGGGGAAGCACTGATTGGTCCCGCGGAAAGAACAAAACATACCGCTACAGTAATAAGCCCCTCTCCTATTCCTATAAGAGCGTGTGTCGCGAGCATTGCCCCCGCCACCTTATGAAAAGCAATGGTCCCTGAAACAGCCAGTTCAATACTGCATGCCAAAGCGGCCAGCATCACCGACAGCCACGCGGTAAGGCCCAGCCCGACCGCGTACCGGCCAGACCTTGCGGGGAATCTCTTAACAAGATATGAATTTATTAATCCTCCCAGTCCGGCACCTATGATAGCCATGTTTAAAATGTTCGCCCCCAGTACAGTAAAACCTCCATCGGAAAAGACCAGGCACTGTACGGTCACGACAAGCGCTATCGAAAGTATCCCGAACGGTATCCCCAAGAGGGATACCGCAAGCACGGCGCCTAATAAGTGTCCCGAGGTCCCGTCCTTTATCGGGAAGTTCATCATCTGCCCCGCAAAAACAAGAGCCGTGATCGCCCCGAACCTTGCAGCGGTAGGTTTGTGCTGCGACCAGAACGCCCTTAAAGCCGCGGCGGCGCACCCGAGAACACCGACTAAAGCAGTAACGGGGCATACCGCTCCATGTAACATCGAGCTTGGAATATGCATGTTCTACCTCCTTCTTAAATATTTCATTTCCGCCTGTATATTATAAATCAATATGCCCTCTAATTCCATAAACAAAAATCGCACCCGAATCCTCTCCTAAAGCAGTCCCCCCGCCGTTAGGTTCCCAAATGATCTGCATGTCAGGCGTAAGAGTAAGGTGATCGTTCACCTTGAAAGAATAATAGGCTTCAAGATGGGTTTCAGATTCGTTAAACTCGTTCATGCACCTGTACTCTTTACCGGGTATCGCCTGCCCCACTGCTACGGCTAGAATGTCTTCTTCCCTATTCCAGTATTTTCCGGTCATCCGGCCGCCGGCCGACCAATCGTATCCAAGGTCACTTTTTGTCGAATCCACCCATCCGAAACGGCCGAATATACCATAGACATCTGTTATCATCTGATCGCAGCTTAACCCGAAACCGATATTCCCCCTTTTAAAATCAGTCGTATCCATTACTTTAGCATGGGAAGCTCCATTGTACCAGAAATATACCCTATAGTTTCCCCTCCACATCTCTTCGTCATAATCAAACGCCCTGGCCGGCATGAAATTTAACTGCGCGGCGATAAAAGGATTGTCAAACAGGTTCTCCCAATCCCCGTTTTCATCCATATAGATCGCTACCATGTCTATGAACCTTAGCGCCTGCGGGGACAAATAAATCCTTCCGCCAAACGCATTATCATCCGGCCAGTCAATGACAGACGAATTGCGGAAAATATGCCCCAGAAACTGTGTGTTTTCATCATTCGCATATTCATTGGTATCGATATACCCTGAGGCATCTATTTTCCCTCCTGTTATCGTAAGCTGGCCGTCGAAAAGATACTGCTCGTACCATGCTTCCGTGATATCGACGTGAGCATTCGTCTCCCCCGCGTCTCTGTTGACATTACTGAAAACGCTCAGGTCCCCCTCTATCGTGTCGCCCTGCCCCGCTTCCATGTGAACAAAAGCCATGCCATAGCCGTCAAAGGTTTTAGCTACCGCCAGGTCGACGGAATATGACCCGTCAAACCTTGAATCCTCGCCATCCGTGGCCGCGGCATTATTCGCATCCGGAGTGCCCTGTCCCACAAACGTAGCTTCAACTCCGATATCAAAGCCCGCCACTTTGTGCATCTTGTCCAACTCATGCTCCAGACGAACAGAGATGTCGCGGAGTGTTTCCTGTTCGACTGCCTCGATACTTTTATCCATCCGTTCCTCCTGGCCGGAGACTTTCCTCTCAAGCTCGTCTATCCTCTCATTCTGCCTCTCGATTACCGCTTTAAGCGCTTTTATTTCCGTCATAAGCTCCTCATTTGACGGTGCGTCAGCGCCATGGGCCCTTCCTCCTGCGAAAAAAAATACTGCTAAAAGCAAAAAAAAGATATGTGAGTCTCTTGCACGCATGACATTTCCTTTCTTTGTGTTATTAATTTTTGTTTCGTGTTACTGAAAATGAAAAATTTTTAGGCGATGCCGCTGCCCGTAGTTGCCATGCTCAACTGGCCAAACTTGACGCCCTTGGCGGATTTCAGCCTGTTGGCCAGGCCAGTTATTTCGTTCGGCGAGCCTTTAACGATAATTATCTCAAGGCAGTTATTATGGTCTAAATGAATATGTTGCCCGGATATTATCAGGGCATGGTGGTCATGCTGGATATCAGTAAGGACATTCAAGAGGTCTCTCTTGTGATGATCATATACAAGGGTTATAGCTCCGGCTACATTTTTACCGCTTTTCCATTCAGTTTTTATCAGCTTTTCCCTTATAATATCCCGGAAAGCCTCTGAACGATTCGGATAGTTTTCGCTTTTGATCAGCTTGTCGAACTTGCCAAGCAAATCCTTTTCCAGAGACACGCCAAAACGCACTAATTTCTTCATAAGTAACCTCGTATTTGTGTTACGAATCGTAAAATAGTAACATGCGCCGCCTGGTGTGTCAAATAAAAAATTAATGATGCGAATCGCATAATGAGTAACAGGATCGAAAGGATCTAAAGATTAGGATTTTAAGCGGGGGAGATAAAACTTAGGCGATTCAGAGGCACCAAAATGTCTAAATATTTACCGCTTAAGTCATATCTTCTTATAAAAAGTATAGCAGCAGAACATTTAACGGTACATAATAAATATGTATTAGGAATTCGCCCAATATATACAATTACTTACGCGGCGTAGCAACCGAATAAAGACCTGAGCCAGCAAAGTATATAGCTGAGCCAGGAACAGATGCCGACAGCTTGCCAAAAAACTATTGTTTTCCTCATCCTTCCCCCTTAGTGTTAAATTCCGGCTCCAAGCTTTCCTGTTGAACATTCGGTCTATATTTGCCATTACTGAACAGAGCAGCCGAACAAAGACCTGAGCCAGCAGAGTATGTAACTGAGGAACGAACAGAGACTATAGCTCATTACCATTAAACCTGCAATACTTATCACCTTTGTTTTCTTCATCTCTTTCTCCTTTAGCTTGTCCTCGGTTTTAAGTTTCGCTGCTCTCTTGCTTAATAGCGACAACCCAATAAAGACATAATCCAGCTTAGTATATAACTGAGCCAGGAACAGGGACCGAAATATGCTGCTATCAAAACGATTTTTTTAAAATCGTCGATTTTCGCATTTTTCTTCCTTTCTGGATCATGTCTCCTTCAGCAAGTCTCGCCGCTCGCTTGTGCTAATAACGGCAGCCTAATAAAGACATGATCAGGCTTATAATGTAGCTAAGCCAGGAACATAGGCCCATACTTGCCACGACTAAAACTGTTCTGCGGAAAGCGCATGTTCTCTTCATTGTTTTCTCCTTACTCCTTTTACTTTTTTTGAGTTTATGGTTATCTAGTAGTGAATATATCATAATACATCGAAAAGTCAAGAAAGGTATGTTTACTTGTTATACCACACAACATGTAGCATAATTCATCCGGCATACCCACTCAAACTGGAATATATTGATTTCGACTCGCTGATAATAAACTCCATATCTTCGCTTACTCCTTTACCTACTTTTATCAGAAACGACGCTATGCTCATATTCCCGCGAAGTTTGAAGAGTTGGACCCGCCGATCAGGCCCTTTTACTGTACCACGCGTAAAATCTGTATAGGTCTTTATAAAATTATTTTCGGTATATTGTTCCAGCACATGCGGCGTATCATGGAACTGGTATGCCAGCTGGGAGATAAAATACCCGACATCAAATTCAGGCGGCATAAAAATGGAGTTGTCGAAATCTATCACAGAGATGAAAAGCGTGCTTATGTCACGCATCCTGTCCTGGCCGATTATGACGTTCTTGGGATGATAATCGCCATGACACTGTACAAAGACGTCCTGCTCACTTAAAAAAATCCGTTTCTCCTCTTCTCTCAAGAGGGCTAAGAACTTTTCTGCTTTGCCAAGATAGGGACTGTTCGTAGAGCTGAAAGCCCTGAGGTAGGAATCAAACCTCTTCTCCTCACGTTTGAGAGAGCTTTCAAGACTTTCCGTTCTGAGCTTCAATAGGTGCAGTTTTGCGAGCCACTCCGCGGACAGATTGAAATACACCGAGCCTATTTCCGGAGCCACATAAGCAAGCGTATCGAAAAGTATGTCGCCCCTCTGCCCTTCTTCAATTATCAGTCTACTGGTCTCATTGACATCAAGGGTCTTCGGCACACGGTATTTCCCGGCGCCGAACCCGCTACTATACAGCTTTTCTCTGATGGCGAAAGACTTTTTTGCCGTCTGCCATTTTTTCTCGTCATAGAACTGTTTGGTTATTAGCCGGTTGCGTACCTCATCAGTGCCCTTGGTACCCATTATTATCTCCGTAAGAACGACATTGCTCCCGGATTTTGGTATCTCTTTTACGAACGGAATACACCGGCCGCGTTTCACCTCTAGAGCAAACTCTTTGATGTTAGTTACGGGGTGGAGAACCTGCGTGGAGAAAATAGCCACGTCCTTCGAATCATGGGCATCGGTCCCGGCAAGTGCGGTAAACTTGTATTCATGCCAGAGCTTAAGCCCCAGATAATTTTCCATGGGCGTTTGATTTATATTGAATATTTCAACGGCATCTAAAAGCGGGTTTGTAAGTTCCTCCCTGGACGGCACTTTCCCGCCCCGGAAAGGATGCGCCCATACCAGAGCCGCTTCGGGAAAACGCTGCCGTAAGTCCGTCAAAGCCGTACCTTTTCCGGCCGTCTCATCCGCCCCGTAGACGAGAACATGCCCTATATCGGTCTCAACCTCCTGTGCCGCTAATATAACGAAGGAATTATCGATCTCGCTTTTTTCCCTCAGGGCGTCGATCTCCTCCCCGGACCACTGATAATGATGTTCTGTGATGATGACGCCCTGCGCGCCTTTTTTGCGGGCCTGCCTGACGATCGCGACAGGGTCAGCTATACTGCAATCAGAATGCACTGAAGAATGTGCGTGTATTTCTACTATCATCTTTCCCCTCTTTTAAAGAAAAAACGTCACTCTTCCGGATCGAGACTATCGTATAGCTAACGGATATCTTGTTCCCTTTCACACTTATTAGCAATAGTTGTCACAAGATATCCTATCAGCATCCCGAGAAGGGATCCCGCTAATATGTCGCTTGGATAGTGAACGCCGACATAAGGGCGGGAAAGTGCGACAAGGATTGCCGCGATGAAAACAGGGTAACGCACTCTTGGATAACGCATGGCAATAACCGCCGCAAGGCAGAATGAGGTCGTAGCATGCCCCGAAGGGAAGCTAAATCCCCCATGAGGTCCAAGTAGAAGCCTCACGCCCTCGAGCGTCTCGAAAGGTCTCGGCTTTTTGACGAAAAGTTTGACGGCCTTGTAGGCATATTTTGAGATCACAAATGAAGAAAGAAGAATAAGTACTGTGAACCTCATATATCTCTTGCCCGCCAAAAGAGCAACCGCCCCAATCAGGACGATGACAAGCTCCCCCGGGATCTGCATGAAAAACTTTATCACCGCATCACAAACCGGGTTCGCAAGCTTATCATTGAAAAAAAAGAATATCGCCTCATTGATACTTGAAAACACAATAATTCAGATTATACCCTTTCTTGAAAAATTCTGCATCTTTTTTATCCCCAATAAGTATGTCATTCGCCGCCCGTCAAAAACGCAATAATATAACATATCTCAAGGGGGACCCTGACAAGGCGTTCGGTTCCCGCAAAAATCCGCATGAGACAGACAACGATAGCGGCAAGTGCTTTATACTTAAGCGCCTCATACGCTAATTCCACTAAGAAAGAGCCGTATCTGCCTTCTGATCAATTTCCTGCCCCAGCAGAACGGCCCGCTAAACAGCCCGTTGAAAACGCCGCCTGCAGATTAAATCCTCCCGAATCCCCATCAATATCGATCATTTCGCCGGCAAAATACAGCCCTTTTACCTTTTTCGACTCCATTGTTCTGGGGTCGATGTCTTTTATCGATACGCCTCCGCGCGTTATCTGCGCTTTTTCAAACGAGGCACTTTTAGAAACATCGAACTTCAAAACTTTAATAAGCCCCGCTATTTGTTTTCTTTCCCCTGCTGTTACCTGATTCGCCTTCTTGTCCGGAGAAACTTTCGCCTTTTCCAAAAGAACCCCTGCAAGCCGCACGGGCACCAGTGCCTTCAAAAGATTCTTTAAACTCTTGCCCGGGGACTTTGATAATTCATACAGCAGCAGCCCGTCGACTTCATCCAGACGTTTTGACGGCATAATATCTATTTCCACGGAGACCCTCTTCCCTGCGCTCATCGCGTCTACCACCTCCGCGCTGGATGAAAGCGTCGCAGGGCCGCTTATTCCATCTCTGGTAAAAAGCAAACTGCCTTGCCGTGACGCCACTTTAGTCTTACCGGATTTAAAAGTCAGCTTCACCCCATCGAGTGACAAACCTTCCAGGGTCTTCGGATAGGGGCCTTCCAGAATCAGAGGGACAAGACCGGGCCTTAAAGCGACTATTTCGTGCCCCGTTCTTTCAGCCATTTTTATCCCGTCACCGGTTGATCCTGTCGTCCTGTAGGAAAGGCCTCCCGCGGCAAGAACAGCTTTTTCTGCCCCTATCATACTCCCATCCGTGCATATGACTCCCCTAACCGCACCTTGCCCCAAAAGCACCTTTTTAACGCCCTTGCCCATCATGAGCCTGACATCGAGACGCTCCAGTTCTTTTCTAAGCACATCAAGCACGCTTGATGCTTTGTCTGAAGAGGGGAACACGCATCCATCCTCTTCTATCTTGACTCCCAGCCCCCTTTTAGCAAAAAAACGTAAAAGCTCATTATTGTCAAACGCCTTAAATGCATCCCGCAAAAAACTTCCTGTCTTAGAAAAATGACCGGTTAGTTCTTTCGTATCGCATATGTTTGTAAAGTTACAGCGTCCGCCCCCGGTCAAAAGAAGCTTCCTGCCAAGCGAAGCGTTCTTTTCAATAAGAGTTACACTCTTCCCAGGAGAAGCAGCAGCTATTGCTGCCATCATGCCGGCAGGCCCGCCGCCAATAACTATAACCATTTTTTTACTTATTTGCATTTTGGCGAAAAATTACACACGAAAACAGTCATATTGACAGGAAAATAATGGCCCCTCTAAATCCACCAGTTCCAGAAGTTCTTTTATCCTTCCAGGAAGCAGCTTCTTATCAAGCCCGAAAATATTGCCATACATTGTCAGAAGTTCACTGGGGGTAAGCCAGTTATAATAATAAGCTGTTTCCGGCATGTACCCGATCAGCCTGCGAGGATCGGCTCCTGAGGGGCTTTCACCAAAAACGGCGATTTCTCCTTTACTTGAGATTAAAATACCCAACAGGAGCTTGATCGTAGTGGTTTTCCCGGCACCATTTGGCCCTATAAAGCCAAATATTTCGCCCTTATATACACTTAAGTCAACTCCCTTAAGGGCTTCTACCTTTTTCTTGCCGGTTCCATACGTATAAAGAAGATCTCTGGTAACAAGGATCTCTTGCTGCATAAGAAAACACCTCTTGCTATATATTTACCTGTAAAGTGCAGTTAATGCAAGGGAGGGCCCTTTATTTTCTTAAAGCTATATTGCCTCTGGTACCTGTATTTCTGAAACCTTTTTCAATATGATATGCGGCATTTTGTCTCTCGCCTGGGGCGTAACTTCCATTATCTCAATATCCCGTCTTTTTTTCACCTCAAGTATAAAATCCGACCCGCCAAACGTTATAGTGCCGATAACGATATTGGGTGCATCGAGAGCGGTCTTTGCAGCTTTTTTGAAGACTTCGGAAAAACACTCCATCTTGCCGATTTCATCGAGTATGATGATATTCTTATCCCGTGGGGTAATGGAAGGCGCCGCTATATTCTCTATGTTCTCGATGCTCACGCCGTATCTTCTTATGTGGAATTCCGACTCTATGTCCTCGTGAGCAAGATATCCGCCCTTACCGTCAAGGGTCTTCATCAAAAAGCCCACTCTCCTGCCTTCTATCCTTTCCTCTTCAGTATAAAAACCGTTGGCGGGAATCTTCAGCCCTTCGATTACTTTCTTTATAACTGTGGTTTTGCCGGAGGAAGGCGCGCCTGTTAAAAAAATATTTTTCTTCATAGCATCGGTATCACTATGTATTTTAAACCCTAATATACCATAAACCTCTAATATCAGCAAAATCCTTACTACTATCCCCTTTTCCCCTCTCAATGTGATACAATATCGTCTATGCATATCAAAATACAAAAAATCATATATCCCGGGAAAAGCCTGTCGCGCTCCCGTGAAAAGGTCGTCATGACAGACGAAGGTATCCCCGGTGAAGTCGTGGAAGTGGAAGTACTGAAAGAAAAGAAGAACTACACTGAGGCGAAAACGCTTAAAGTGCTCGAAAGCTCCCCCCACAGGAAAGAACCACGCTGCGGCCACTATAAAACCTGTTCTCCGTATCAATATATAGATTACGAACTCCAGGCTATGATAAAGAAAGAACAGGTAAGTGAGATGCTTTCGCATAACCTGAAGCTGACCGGCATCGATCCCGTGTTCAGGCCTTCACCGGATAAGTGGCATTACCGCAACAAGATACACCTCCACATAATCCGGACGGCCACTTCCGCAAACGCCGCATACCATGTACCGGGCACACATGATGAGTTTATACGGGTCACAGAATGCTTTCTTGTCTCGGAAACGGTAAATAGCCTCATTAAATCTGTCGTCGAGATAATATCATCAGGCGGTATCGATTTTGTCGAAGAGATAGAGATACGGGAAAAATCCACCCGCGATAAAATCCTCCTTATCATGTACGGCAATCGAAAGACGGATACAGACGCACTCAGAGAGAGTTTTAAGCCCCTGGGAAACGCCTATCCCCTATGCGGCATCGTATACATAAACAGGAGACGTCGCCTGAGCCATATCGTATCGGGTAGCGACTTCCTTGAGGAGAATATCGACGGGCTAAAGTTCTTTATAGGGGCTCGCTCTTTTTTCCAGATAAACATCCCGGCCCTAGAAATCCTTATAAAGGACATGAAGAAACTTGCCTTCCCCGGAGAAGTGAAAACGTTGGCTGACTTTTATTGCGGCGTCGGGACCTTCGGCATGCTTCTCGCCTCCAAGGTGTCGCATGTGATAGGGGTGGAACCTTCCGGAGACAATACTTTCTTCCTCAAAAAAAACATACTTGCGAACAATATAAAAAACTTCTCGATCCATAAGGGCACTTCGGAACAGTGGGCTGGACGCATCCTTAAAGAAAAAATCGATCTTGTCATCCTAGACCCGCCCAGAGTCGGCCTTACCGATACTGTCGCTCGTGCGCTTTCCGGGAAGCCCGTACCTCATCTTGCGTACATTTCATGTAACCCTTCAACGCTGATGCGGGATCTAAAGATACTTCTGGGGTCATACAAGCTGAAGCATATCTATATCTATGACTTTTTCCCGCATACACCGCATATAGAAACGCTTGCTGTCCTGGAACGGTGAGTGTCCGCGCCTCTATCGTTCTCCGCCTTCAACCATCGGCACGAATCTTACGGGCAGCAAAGCTCTCCGCTCAAAACCTTCCCCGGTTCTAGTTATAAGATAAAGCTCCTGAAAAATAGAACCTATGGGGACTACCATCCGTCCGCCTGTTTTCAGCTGTTTAACCAGCTCCTCCGGGATCGCAGGCGGCGCGGCGGTGACGATTATGGCATCAAATGGCGCATACTCAGGCCACCCCTTGTACCCATCGCCCCATTTCACCTTTACATTAGTGTACCCCAATCTAAGAAGTCTGGTCCGTGCTTCTTCCGCTAACGGTTCAATTATCTCGATTGAAAACACCTCTTTAACTATCTCGGCAAGAACGGCAGCCTGATAACCGGATCCCGTGCCTATTTCAAGCACTCTATCCGTAGGTTTTAAACCCGCCGCTTCCGTCATGTAAGCAACGATATAAGGCTGCGAGATCGTCTGCCCGTATCCTATCGAAAGCGGATAATCATTATACGCGAATGCTTCCGACCCCTCGGGGACAAAAAGATGCCGTTTCACTTTCAGCATGGCGTCTAAAACTTTCGAGTCCCCTATCCCTCTTTCTTCTATCTGAGTCTCCACCATATGCCTTCTCTCTATCTCGAAGGTGTCCACACCCTGGGCGCAACCCGTAAAATACAGGTTCGACTGCATGATAATCGCAGCAAACAACAATAAGCTGGTTTTTTTCATGTTTACCCCTTTTTATACCGCCAATAATCAGAGTTTGAAACAAAAAACCTTTTAGCTGCCGCCCTCTTGCATCTTTGTCAAAGTGAAACCGACTTTCTCCAGGGCGATTTTACAAGCCGTATTTATCGGGACCATCTTTCTGCCAATGTCCGACCCCATACCGATGATCTTTATCGTAAAATCCGTCATGCTCGAGGGATGGTATCCCTCCTCGATAAGCCTTTTGGCTGCCCGGAAACTAGCCGGATATTGTTCCTTAATGACCTTGCAGCTGCCGTAAACATACTTGCCATACTTATCCTTAACCGTAAAAAACCCGAATAATCTGCAGATAAGTGGTCTCAAAGAGTATATGCCGCACCGGCCGTTGCCTGGGATATGGGTATCGGGCCTAAAAAAAACGCATAGACCCGCTTTCTCAGAACCATGTATTTTATCGAGCCACATATCCGCTTCGTTTTTAGACCACAACTCCGCCGCCAGGGGTAACATCTCAAGCGCCGTAGTCTCTACCTCTTTTTCGCAGCAGCGGCCGCACATATCCGGACACCTTACGCCTGTCATCTCTTTAAAAATCTCTGCTCTAGTACCCACTTCCCGAAAGAGGCCCGCTAACTGATCGATAACGATCATGTCGCTTTCAGGTAACTGCAGCTTTTGATCTTTCATCGTATTTTAATGTTCTTTCGCGACTAGATCTTTTCCATCGCCTCTCCGCAGCAGACAAGCTCCCCGCCGCCGGCTTTTGTCACGGTAACCTCATTGCCGCATATATTGCACCTGTAATTTTCACCGACTTTTTCGACAGCCATATGTCAGCCCTCCCTTTTTTAGTGAAGCTCCACGGGCTAACGCCCATGGCATCCACAGTTTCAGTCTTTCCGTCAAGCGGAACCCTGCACCGAAGGCCATTCATCCACGCCCTTACGGGCGTGGCCTTCTGGTGCATGGGTAAATCCGTGTTTTTTATCTGCCTGACCTCAAAAAGCGCGCCAGTTTATGTTCTATAAAGCGCTTTTGAACCTCCGAAAAACCGATATCCGGATGCTGCGCCTCGACAAGAGCTACCGCCGCACTTAGCGCGGCAGACCTGTGCGCAAGAACCGCTATCGCGACAAGCGGCGCCCGGCCGGTACCGTTCTTACAATGGATAAGGATTTTCTTGCCGGCATCAAGAAACGGGTCTACAAAACCGAATATGCTTTCAAGGCAATCAAGCGTGGGATTCCCGTGGTCGACTATACTTGCATGAAAAAACTCCATCCCGCATTCTCTGATGAGACTCTCATTATCAAAAGCTTCAGCTCTTAAGTCTATGACCGCGTCAAAACCCTCCTCTTTAATGCCCCTGACGGCATCATCCCCAAACTCGCAGCTGAGGAATATCTGATCGTTTATGTTGATAAGCTCGATTCTTTTTCTCTCTTTCTTCCGGCAAAATGGCGGGGTCAGCAACCTAGCGGTATTTTTTTCCTTCTATTTCTTCTTCCGGCACATTCTCCCTGACTTCTTCCCAACGTATCGGTTTATTACGCAGCGCCCATGCCTTCCCGGTAAGGGTATCGATCTTAACGCCGTTTGCGGCGGTATAACGGCTACTAAACAGAATTGACGCGCTTAATATTATAAGAGTAATAAACATTAGAATTGCCGCGACGAGTAAAATCCAGTATTTTTTCATTTAAACCATCCTTTACCCTCTTCTCTTTTGACCTTTGCCTGACGCTGTTTCCTTATACGGATTTCTGCACTTCTTCGGCAGCCAGCCTGAAATCTTCTTGGATTGAATTTATGGGGAGCTTTCCGGCAGGAGGAAGCGTCATATCAGCGTCTATCATTTCCGGGGGTAAATGTTCGCTCAATCCCGCCTCTAAAATACTGATGGAAACATCCGGAGTTGCCGGCTGAGCTTCAAAGAGTTCCGCATGTGCTATAGCCGAGCAAAAACTTGCTGCCAAACAGATAACAAAGAAAACCACTAGAACCCGCGACATTCCTGCCTCCTTTATTTGTTCTTGTTCTTTTTCAGCGTCAATATATTCCTATCGTTTTCTCTTTTATACGCTAGATCATCCACCAAGTTACGGGCAAGGTGAATTCCCAGTCCTCCTTCTTCTCTTTCGATAAGAGGTTTGCTGACGTCAGGCACCGGCGCCTCCAAAGGATTAAAGGGCTTGCCGTCGTCTGTGATTTCTACGAACAACTTCCCGTTTTCCATTTTCATCCGGATATCAATCTCGTGTTCGGCGCTATCCGGAAAGCCGTATGCAATGATATTGTGCACCAGCTCATCCACCGCAAGCGCCACATCCTTTATGGAACCATCGGAAAACCCGTTTTCCCTGCCGAACTCCGCAAGCGCTTCCAAAATCCTTCTGACTTCGGAAGGATCGTTCTTGATGACAAATCGCCTCCCTTCCCCGCCGGACCCGCCGGGATTTCTGCCGTTTTCCAGATACCTTAAAACAAGTACCGTAATATCGTCCGCCTGGGGCATACCTTCAGAATAATATTCTATGTCTTTAAATATGATTTCACCCAGCTTTTTGGTGGGATCATCCTTATGGAGGGACATCTGTGCCTTGAGCCTCTCATCCGAGAATAATTCGCCATCCGTATTCACGGCTTCTGTAACCCCGTCGGTATACATGTATAGCGCATCTCCGGGATCCAGCACCAGTCTTTCCTCCTCAAAGAACACGTCTTCAAACGCGCCCAGTACGATACTGGCGCCGCCTTCCAGGAACTCAGGCTCTTCCTTCCCTTTACGTATAACGAGGGGCCTGTTATGCCCGGCATTTGAATAAAGGATTTCACCGGTTTCTATGTTCAGAATCCCGCAAAAGACAGTGACGAACATGGCGGAATCGTTATCACGGGCAAGCTCCCTGTTTATCCTGTAAAAAATACCTTTGGGGTCTTTGATGACTACCGCCGCCGACTTGATAAAAGTCTTCACTATAGCCATGAATATCGCCGCGGGAACGCCTTTACCGGCCACATCACCGATGACGAAGCAGAGATGTTTGTCGTCGATAAAATAAAAGTCATAGAAATCCCCGCCGACTTCCTTGGCCGGTTTCATGGCGGCATAGATGTCAAATTCATCCCTGTCCGTAAAGGGAGGCGCGACCTTGGGCAATATTCCGAGCTGTATCCCGCTGGCTATCTTAAGCTCACTCTCTATTCTTTCCTTTTCCGCAGTGGTTTTTGTAAGCTTTTTTATGTAGGATACCAGTTCCGTCTTCATATATTTCAGCGCTTCGGTAAGAGTCCCGACTTCATCCCCTGATTTGACGCTCGGAAGTTCAAATTCCAGGTTTCCTCTGGCGATGTCTCTCACCTTAAGGGCCAAGACCCTAAGGGGCCTGGTTATAGAGCTTGAAAAAAGGATGATCACTACTGCCAGGAAGATAATCCCCAGAAACCCCAGGGTAAAAACCTCCCTGTTAAGCTTGTAAAGACTCGCCATGAGTTCCCCTTTGGGAAAAACAACGGCCAGAGACCACCCCGTAGTAGTGATCGGGGCATATGCTATCCATATTTTCCTTCTTGTAGTTGCGTCTTTGACGGCAACGAACCCGATCTTACCTTCTGCCATCTCTTCCCCGACCTTCTGAAGCTCAGCCCCTCCGATGGTCCCGGTAATATCGAAAAATGATTTATTCATTATGAGGCTTTTGTCGGGGTGTGTTATCATCTTGCCTTTTTTTGATACCAGGAACCCGTAACCTGTCTTACCCACCCTGATGGATGAGACCAGCTGCTTGAGATCTGATAAGGAGATGTCCGCGGTAACGATCCCCGTGAACTTTTTCTCACCTCCGACTTCCCTGTAGAAAGGCACCGAATAGGTGACCATAAGGATATCACCCCCGCCCCTGTCGTAGTATGGTTCGCTCCACACGGGGCGGTCGAGTTTCTTCGGCACCTTATACCAGTCCCAGTTAAAATAAGCGTATGAATCGGTCCCGAGATCCGCAAAAGTTATCTCCTCACCCTTCCTGTAAAAATACGGCGCGTAATAATAAGAGTCCTTTTCAAGCGCATAGGGCTCGAATGCTATGGTGGAGCCGTATATCTCCGGATTTTCCTTTATCATCGAAAGCAGCATATTTTCCAGTTCTTCCTTGCTGGGCGAAGACTCCCCCAGAATAAGACCGAGCTGCCTGGTCACTTTTTCAACGGGAAGCAGTGTCGTCTCGATCTTGCTCGCAACCCCGGAGATGAGGTTCCTGGCAACGTCCTCGATCTTTTCGATGATCATCCCGCGGTAAACGCCATAGTTATAACTGAAAATAAGCGCAAAAATGATACTTGAGCTGGTGAGAATAAAAAACGCGAGTTTAAAAGCTATGCCTCTATTGCGAAATGTAAAAATCATAGTTCATATTGTATCGCGATATGTAAATTATTACAAGATGTTACAACGGCCCCTCTTTCGCACAAGTGCTTTGACTTTTTGCCCCGCAATTGATAAAATTGGACTTAATCTAAAGCGTTTTTTACGCCTATTAAACCAAGGAGGAATAAGAAATGGTTGATATTAAAACCGACACCGCAGATATGATCATGCAAAAAGCGAAATCCGCCGCGGCCATTTTCAGCCAGCTCTCTCAAGAACATACCGACCGGATAACAAAGGCGGTATATGAAGCAGCTTTCAACAAACGCGTACGACTGGCTAAACTTGCCCATGAAGAGACTGGAAAAGGCAAATGGGAAGACAAGGTGATAAAAAATGTCGTGGCTACCCAGTTTGTGTATGAAGATATCAAAAACCTCAAGTCAGTAGGAATCGTCTCCGATGACAAAGAACGCGGGATAACCGAGATCGCGCAGCCTATAGGCCCTATTTTCGCGCTTATCCCGGTGACAAACCCCACATCAACGGTAATGTTCAAGATCCTTATTGCGATGAAAACCAGAAACCCCATCATCATCGGGCCTCATCCCAGCGCGTTAAAATGCTCCACTGAAGCTGCACGCATCTCTTACGAGGCCGCCCTTAAAGAGGATGCCCCGGATGACTGCATCCAGTGGCTTAGTCAAGTGTCCATGGACGAGACACACGCCCTCATGGCACATAAAGATCTTGCGCTTGTCCTGGCTACCGGCGGCGCCGGGCTTGTACACGCAGCTTACAGTTCGGGAACGCCGGCCATAGGTGTCGGACCGGGTAACGTGCCCGTATTTATCGAGAACAGCGCCGATATCCCCTTCGCAGTGGAACAGATCATCATATCCAAGACATTCGACAACGGTACCGTCTGCGCAAGCGAACAAGCCGTTATCGTTGAGCGCTCCATAGCGGACAAAGTACTGGACCACTTCCGTCAGCAGAAGGCCTATATCCTTTCAGGTGATGAAGTCAAAAAACTCGAGAAAACGGCTTTCAACTCCGAAAAGGGCCTGATGAACGCCGAAATCGTCGGAAAATCCGCCCGAGTAATAGCGGACATGGCGGCTCTCGGTGCTCCGGATGACGTAAAGCTCCTTATCGCCCCCCTGAAACACGTAGGGAAAGAGTCTCCTCTTTCCTCCGAGATCCTTGCACCGATACTCGCCTTTTATGTGGTAGGGAATTTTGATGAAGCGGTCAAACGCTGCATCGATCTTAACTTTTACGGAGGCACGGGGCATACCGTCAGCATCTTCTCCAACGACGAGGAAAAGATAAAAGAATTCGCTTTTATCATGAATGCCGGTCGTATACTCGTGAACACGCCATCGTCACAGGGGGCTGTCGGCGGCATATATAACAAGCTCGAACCTTCTTTTACCCTGGGCTGCGGGTCCGGCGGGAAGAACATCACAACGGATAATATCACGGCAAAGCATCTTTTGAACATACAGCGTATCGCCAGGCGCCGGCCAAACATCCGCCTGGAACACTTCGACCAGAGTTTATATTTCGACGAGTCGCTTGACGCAGAAGCTATCGAGGAAAAATTTAACAGAGACTATTAAAAATAGAGGAGGATTCCGTGGTCAAGTTCAATGTAGAAGAAAATATTGCAGATGAAAAAGCCCTGGTATGCACTTTCCAGGAACGGATGGATACGGTAAACAGCCAGAAAATCTCGGATGAAGTTGTCAAAAAGGTGCAGGAGACAAAATTGCCCGTTATTTTCAACTTGGAAGACGTGGATTACGTCGCCTCGGCGTTCCTCGGCCTGTGCCTTAGGGTCGTCAAGGAAGTCGGCACAAAGAACCTTTCGATCACCAACGCCCAGCCAAACGTAAAAAAAGTTTTTATGATGGCTGGCTTCAACAGGGAAATAAACATCCAATAGTCCGTTTTTCCGATTTGATCCGAAATAAAAAAAGGGAGAAGACATTTTTAAACGTCTTCTCCCTTTTTAATCTGCACTAAGCCTACAGCCGCATTATTTGCTGCTTAAAAACTTCGGATCGTCCAATATCGGCTCATAGCCCGATGGAATCGGCAGCGGAAACGTCCCCGCCTCATAAACACCGACTATAGCCCTTACCACCGTATTGACTATACCGGCAAAGAGGCCCGTAGTCATGCCTGCCGCTGCACCTTTTTCTGTGCTTTCTCTCATCATCGTGCCGGGTATCTCGATAAGAGCATCCAGAATATTCAGTATGCCTCTTCCCAGCTTGGTCGCGGGATTATTATCAGTTGTACTTGTCTGCGCATACACCATCCCTGAAGCGGCCAGGACAAAAACCAGCATTATCGCTATTATCTTACTCATGCTTCCCCTCCCTTGCTATTTTATGAACAGTCTCTTAATAAGTATATATGGTGTTTTCAAAAAGGCAAAAATAAATGAAAAAATATTCTGGCAGTTTTAAAGCGGGAAGGCGACACTATGTCTGCATCTTGCGCCCTATCTTTGGCGCTTTCATTTCTTCATACACTTTTTTTAAAAACCCTGTATCCAAAAAACAAAAAAATTGAGTCCCGGGAATATATACCGGGACTCAATTAAAATAAATCAACAGGCGCGTCACCGTCAAAGACGATGCGCTTTACAGCATGCGTTTACCGTCTTGCCAGGGCTCTCGCTTTATTCGTCTTTACGTGCGTTTTCCTGCGCAGGTCTTCGCAAAACGCGATCTCTTTGGAGACGTCGATATTGCTTTTATATGCGATTTCTTTCAGTGTGAAGACGGTATCGTTCAGGTACGATTCGCCGTTAGAGTAAAGCTGTACGGCTTCCCCGGGCCTCTTATAGAAAGCGCCGTCGCCTCTGTGGATATACCCTATGGCTTTTTTATAAAGCTCATTTGCCTCCGCGAGCTTCGGGTCAGTTGACAGTTCCTCCTGATATTTCGGAAGTTTCCTCGCAAAACATGCTGCTGGATTGATAGACGCGGCGACAAACGCCGCCAGCAGCATTAAACTGCAAATCCGGATAACGCTTTTCATCCTCCACCCCCTTGGTTAATAAAAAACGATCTTTAACGTCTGCAGAAAGAACCGAAATACTTTTTTCCCCGGTTTCAATGCACGATTATTGTATCCCGACAATCATCTAATGGCAAGGTTTATCCCCTTACCTTTAGCCAGTCAGCATGGCTGACATAAGCGCAGTGTAGTCACAAAGATGCCTGGTTATCAAAAAGTTCTTCCTGGCATAGTCACGGCCGTTTTCACCGATCTTCTCAGCCAGGTGAGGGTTGTTCAAAAGATACCTGATCCTGTACGCACAACCCTCAACGGAATTAACAGTATAACCCGTGCGGCCATAAACGATCTGGACGGTTATCCCTCCGACAGCGCCGCCTATCACCGGCTTTGCCTTCCACATCGCCTCGGCAACAGTCAACCCGAAGCCTTCTTTCGTCGATTTCTGCACGACGATAGTCGCGGCTCTCTGCAACGCATTAATCGTGATATTCGCATCCGGCGCGAGATCAAGCACGAAAATATCCTTATCTTTCCCGGCGATTTCTTTTACGGCACTGAGCACCTGTGCGCCCTCGGGGTCGTCAGCCGCCCCTCCTCCGGCCAGAACAAGAACACAGTCGTTGTACTTTTTCACCATCTGATAAGCTTCTATTACCCCCAGCGGATCCTTGAATTTATCGAAGCGTGAAACCTGTAATATTATGGGCCTATCAGTTGAAATGCCGAACTTACTGAGTTCGGAATCTATTTCCGCGGCGCTGAGCTCCTTGTTCTTATCGCTTAATGGATCTATCGAGGGATATATTAAAAACTGCGGTATAGCGAGTTTCTGGGCAAAGCTCGGCAATGAAAATATCGCCCCGTCATACCGGGAGACGTAGCTTTTCAAAAAGTTCCATACCCCCCGCTGGGGTTTCGATATGTCTATGTGACATCTCCACACCCATTTCTTTCTCTTCGGCTTGAAATCGATAAATGCCGCCGGCTGCGGATCGTGTATGACCACAAAATCCGAATCGAGAGACAGATCTGAAGCATTGCTTTTGTTGACCGCCTTATATTCTTCGTACATCTCGGGCATTATCAGCTCTTTGTCCCCCTGCAAGGCATTGTGGAAAGCTTTTGTGGTCTTGTAAAAAAGACTGTTCCCCGTTATCACTTCCCAGCGCGCATTTATGCCGAGTTCCGTAAACATCGGCACAAGGCGCAGCAGCATCTCCGCAACACCCCCTCCCAGACGGGTCGAATTCACATGCAAAAACGACTTCCCTTTAAGTCTCCTGGAAAGATTATAGACTATATCGATCGTACCGGGAGGCGCGATATCCCTATATGATTCTATAGTCGCGGTTTTTCCGCTCATCCGGCAATCTCCTTCTGGCATAAATCTATTATCTTGGCCCTCAAATCTTCCAAACTGTACATGTAGCAGTCTATCCTCTCAAGTTTTTCCGCGAGGCTGTCAAGCCCCAGACATTCTTCCAGCCATGTCGCAAAATCACTTCTTCCTTTTCTTATCCTAAGCCGTGCCTCGAAAATATGGTTATATATCGCACTGGCGTGGACGACCTTCAAAGCATCCGTGAATCCGGCAAGATCCTTCACGGAAACGCCGGTTTTGATCTCTATTATCCTGGACTTCATAAAGTAAAAAGATTCGCCATATACGACTGAAGGTATAATCTTTATGCTTGAAAGATGCGCATCGATTATATCCAAGAGTTCCGACCTTATGTCCTCCAGAGACTTCTCCCCCGAAGGCGTGACAATACCGAGTTTTTCTCCTAAAACTCTGTCCCTGACCTGGAGCGCCGCCCAATTCGCAAAATCGTTGGGATATTGCCCCGCAAGATAAAAATGTCTCAAAAAGTAGCTGTGCGTATGATAATAAACGGAATCCAACGCGACTTCCTCCAGCTGTTCCATCAGCTGAAGCTCATTATCCGCCTTCTCCCCCAACAGCTCTTTTATCTCGATACAGCCCGTAAATTCAAAGTCTTTCATGGATTTATCCCCGGAGCCTCTCTTCCCCTGCCAGCTAAGCTAATTACAAATACAGCATATCAACCGTGTGCGTTCTTTATAAAGATACTGCACTTTATCGTTAAGTCAACAGTACCTTTATTTTTTTCTGAAAAAATCGAAATGCTCCCCGCCTTCGATAATGCCTATCACATCGGATATCTGGTTGGCGGAGTTCACTACAGGATAGAAGAAAGCTCTTTTTTTCTTTTCCTTTTCATCCACCTTTAGAGACAGTTTTTCCTTTTCGATAGCGGAGCGTTTTGTATCAAGGCCGTAAAATATCCCCCCGAAATCTTCATCCGCTAAAAATTCGTTCAAGCTCCTGCCGATTATGTCTTTCTCTTCTTTCTTAAGCTCTTGCGCAAATTTCCCGGTGCAGTTGAGTATGGTGCCCTGGCAGTCGGTGAGAAATAAAGCCTCTTCTGAACGGCTGACCAGAAAATCCACCACATTGGAAAGCGAGCTGATCTTTAAAGCCCTCAGAGCGTTAAGATTGTTGAGGTAATACGTAAGGTAATTGAATTTTTTGCCTATCCGGCCGAGTTTTTCGAGGTGGCTACTCACATCATGCTTGCCGTATTCGGAAAGCTCTATCATCTTGTCCAGACGCTTGAAAATGTTCTCGCTGGTTCGGAAGAAACTTACGAAAAACAAAAACACGATAAGCAATACAACCACAGAGGCAAAGATAAAGTTTTCCAGCTCGTATTTGAGCTGGAGGTTCTCCTGGACGTTTATGCTCTGGATCGCCATGAAAAACTTAAGTTCCCCGAAAACAACCAGAAAGCAGCAGACCATCACCAGCGCCACAAGATACTTCTTTTTGACGAGTATCATACTTAAAGCTCCTTGAGTTTTTCTATATCGTCTTCCCGTCCGAGCACTACAAGTATATCGTTGGCCTTGAGAGCTTCGTCCGGCTTCGGGGAGAACACTTCTTCTTTCTTAACGGGGTTTCCCACCTCGTCTATGGCGGTGGTCGTCCTTTTTACTGAGACGAGGTTGACGTGGTACTTTTTCCTGAGGTTTATCTCCTGAAGCGTCTTATCGGCGAACTCGGCCGGTATCCTCATCTCGGTTATGGACTGGTCTTTGGAGATCGGCATCATATCCACCACCTCAGGGGAGATTATCCGTTTGGCGAGCCTGCGCCCCTCCTCCACCGATATGTTTATGACCTCCGTAGCGCCTATCTTCTGAAGCACCTGGGCATGCACATCGGACACCGCGCGGGCTATTATGTTCGGCACCCCCAGATTCTTAAGCAGTATCGTCGTCAGGATGCTGCCGTCGATACTTTCCCCTATCGCGACTATGGCCACGTCCACATCCTGAAGACCCGCATTCCTGAGCGCGTTTTCGTCGGTACTGTCGATGAGGACGGCCTGAGCCACGATGTCCTTCGCCCTGTCTATAAGTTTTTGGTCCTTATCCACAGCTATGACTTTTGAACCCTTTTCCGAAAGTACCTTGCATATCTCGAGGCCAAAGATCCCCAACCCGAATACAGCGAAAAGTCTGTCTTTTTCCTTTACCATATCATTCTCCTTCTAGCCTATGCTTATTTTCCCCTGCGGGTACTGAACCGGATACTGTCCCGTCTTACGGGAAAGAGCGGCTATCACCGTAAGCGGTCCAAGCCTGCCTATGAACATGAGAACTGTTATTACAACCTTCCCGATACCGGTAAGCTCCTGAGTTATACCCGTAGAAAGCCCAACGGTCCCGAAAGCTGAAGTCACTTCGAACATTATTCTTATAAACTTTTTGTTTTCTGTCAACGATAATATAAGCGCTCCCGTAAATACGGCACAAAGCGAAAGAAACATCACCATAAACGCCTGGTTAATAAGATCTTTCGAAACAGAGTGCCTGAAAAGCACCACATCGTCCCTATTGTTGAATATGGACTTCACGTATGCCCAGATAACACCCACGGTATTCACCTTTATGCCTCCGGCACACGAGCCGGAAGCCCCCCCTATAAACATGAAGAGTATCATAAGGGTATAAGTGGCGATATGGAGGCTTGAGATGTCCATCGTATTGAACCCGGCTGTCCTTAAAGTTACCGACTGGAAGAATGCCATAAGATACTGCGTTTTTATATCGTAACTCAAGAGGCTGGGCTTGTGCTCCACTTTGTATATGAATAGAGTCCCGGCAACCAGAAGTATTGCCGTCGCCGAAAGAACGACTTTGGTGTTAAGGGACATTTTTACTATCCGTTTGGACTGTTTAAGAACCCCCCTTTCAAAGGATGATTTCATAAAGGAAAAGGAATTGATAAGAACAGCAAAGCTTATGCCTCCGGCGATGACAAGAATCGCTATAACCATCGAGACGAGCGCCGAAGAATGAAACGATGCGAGATTGTCGGTGAAAAGCGCAAACCCGGCATTACAGAACGCGGAAACGGCATGGAAAATCGAATAAAACGCACCGCCAAGAAATGAACCCTGGTTCTTCAGAAAAGCCGGGTAAAGCATAAGCGCTCCCGCCGACTCGATAAGAAACGTTAAAAGCACTATACCCCTAAGGTCGCGCGCAAACTTCGTGGTATCAACCTCGTCAAGCATATATGATATGGTCATCTTATCCTGGTAAGTCAGCTTCATGCCCACTAAAAAAGCCGTAAAATAACCGAGCATCATTATCCCCAAGCCGCCGACCTGTATGAGGCACATTATCACTGTCTTACCGAACGCGGAAAACCTGGTAGCGGTATCAAGCACTATAAGACCCGTTACGCAGGTAGCGGAAGTGGCGGTAAAAAGAGCGTTGATAAACCCTATTCTTGTAAGGTCCACCGTTGCGATAGGCGTCATCAAAAGTATCGTGCCGATGAGTATAACCAGAAAAAAACTCAGCATGATGGTCTGGGCCGGATGCGTGGTGAGGTTCTTGAAGAAGAACTTCATCTTGCTGATGCGCATAGCCGCCTTGAATATGTTGAAGACGGATACGGCCACTATGACTTTAACGGGTATGCTGTGGCCCCAGAACTCTTCCACGAAAAAATGATAGTATTTACCGAACGTAAAGAAACCCACGAACGCAAGCGCAAAGACCGTCTCAAGAAGATGGTGCCGGACGAAAAAAACTTTACCCCGCGCTTTTATGAACCTTATGAAAATATCCGATACGAAAACAACAGATATCACAAGGTCGATGATATGGCTTATGTAACTGAGGCCGAACCCTTTTACTGTTGAATTCTCAATGATGAGAGAAAGAATCCCCAGCAGTATTATCGTAAGCCAGAGTTTATCTTTGCGTTTTATCATTGTCTCTAGATCTATATCAAACTTCCGGAAATTTATCCTTGAACGACAACCACTGTAATAACCAGCGCGACAAAAACTCCAAAAAGCGAATAGATCAACAGGTTGTACACGGGTCTTCTCCTGTTCGTCTCGCAAAGCGCGATATACTCATCCAGCATTCGCGGAATGGTGAAAGGCCCCAATAAAAGAGGCACCTTGCCGCCCATCTTTTTAAAGTCCTTTACAAAAAAGAACCACACGACCAGCCAGATAAACACCAACAAGACAAATATAGTTCTAAACATGATCTTATGCCCCTCGAATTCAGCCAGAGCTGGCGATAAAAACGCAAAAACCCTGATATCACAGCACTTTTACGCTTAAGACGTACCTTCGGATGGGCGGTTTGCCCGTTTCCCATGGACGCAGGTACTCAAACGCTATATCTTCCTTTCCGGACTTGACTGCGGTGAATTCAAAGACGCGCACGCCCCCTGCTCCTATGCGGTCGGAGTTCCTGATGAATTCATCCTTACCAGTCAACTCGACAACTCCGCCACCTTCGGACTGTACGACCTGCCACGAATATCCCGTAGTGGGGTTTTCCTCAAGTCTGATCTTGAAGGGGCTGCCTGCCTTTACAGCCAGCGCTTCGTCCCCCTTCATGTCTATAACGATATCTTTTGCCTGAGTACATCCGGCCAGGAGAGCAAACAGGAAGAGGAACAAAAGGGCGAAAAACATCTTTTTCATGACAGCTCCTTGATTGTACCGGTTATTCTGATATCTCCTTGGCGGAGATAAGCGATTTTTTCACGAAAAAGGGGCCTATAAACTCGTTTACTACCGACGCTCCGATCACGGTGCTTACCATGAAGCTGCCTATCTTGCCGAAGGCAGGGTCCTGCTGCATGATAAGAGCAAGACCGATAACGATGCCCCCAAAGGGTATAAGCCCACTGGCCGTGTACTTTTTGACTTTGACGGACGAGCGGGCAAGATTTGCGCCGATAAAGGTGCCGATAAACTTGCCGAGTATACGGTATATGATAAAAAACACCAGCAGAATAACCGCGGTTGCCGTCGCCATCACCTTGAAGTCGAGATGCATTCCGCTTAGCGTGAAAAATAGAAGCATTATAAGCTCTTCGGAATACCTCTCAAGCATCTGGAACACCCTCTGTTTCTCCGAATTAAAATTTGTGACGATTATACCCATCGTCATTATGGAAAGTATCTCCTCAACGTGGATGAAATTTGCAAGCCCCCAGCACAAGGTAAGAAAACTGAGCAAGAGAACAAACAGTACACCCTCACTCTGGCTCTCGAGCCGCTCTGAGATGTTGTTAAAAACAAACCCCATAGCTGTACCCAGCACTATCGACCCTATGATGACAAAGAAAGGCACCACCAGCGCGCTGAAGACGCTCAGGGTCTCGTGCGAGATCAGGTTTTTTGCTATCACTATCGCCACGCTGAAGTTTATTATCCCGAGTATGTCATCAAAACCGGCGACATTAAGCATGGTGGATGTGACATCCCCTTTCGCACTGTACTGGTGGGTGACTGCCAGGGCAACCGACGGATCCGTGGGAGATCCGAAACATCCCAAAAGAAGGCTTACGGGAAGAAACGTCGCAACCCATGTCGTGGCTTGCGGGATATGCGCCACAAAGGGGAGCGTCGCAAGGAAACCGAACGTGATCACCAGGAACGTAACCTCTGCTTCAAAAAGCGTGATGTAAAGGATGCCTTTGCCGAGTTTTTTTATCTCGGAGAACACCATCGTCCCCCCTATCGCAAAGGATATGAAAGCTATGGCTATATTCTCGATGACGTCCGTGCGGCCGGTGATATCTTTCGGCACAAAGCTGCATATGTTCGGATTAAGCAGGATCCCTGCCAGTAGATACCCGATTATTTTGGGCAGATTCCGTTTTCGAAATTCCTGCCCCAGCACAAAACCGACAAAAATCACAATTCCAATGATCAAATAACTGTTCATTTTCCCCCCTTGAAAATGAATCTCCACGGACTTACGTCCGCCCTTTCACCTTTTTCGCCTGTTGACGCCACAACTTCTTAAGATGCACCTTCACGCCCGTGGTGTTTCATGCCCCAGTCACCTCTTCGTTACATTACAGGTTCATGGTGAGCAAACGAAGCGTACCGAACCATAAACTGTATTTTACAAAGAAAACTAGCGACGCCGGATTATTCAGGCTGTCCCGGTTTGGAACCTTTTTTTGAGCTTACCGCGCCCCTGTTGTCTGCTTTAAGCTGCCTTACCTGCTCTTGGAGCGCCGCGTGTACCTCTTTGTATGCATTCGTGACCTTTTTTCTTTCTTCCGTTCTCTTGTCAAAAAGTGCTCTCCGTCCTACCCTGTCGCCGCGAACAAGCAATTTCATCTCGTCTGCTATCGACTGGTCTACCTCTCGGATCTGCTGCTTGTAAGTGTCTCTCGCCTCTTTGATCTGCTGGACCAGCTTATCCAGCTGGGCCTGGTAAGTCTCCCAATCCCCGTATGCCTGGCCCAGACCAAAACACGCGATAAAAAGAACCGTTAAAACTGCGCACACGAACCTCTTTGACATCTTCACCCTCCTTTTTGCTGTTAAAACCATGCCCATTCAAATCAAAAACAATTTTAATTCGAACATGCTTAAGTGGCAAGGGCTTCCCCTCCCAACGCAAATATGTAAATACCTGATCGCACTTTCTCTATAACCGGAGAAATCACTCCTCCATCTCACGGTATCGTTTTTCTAAAGTGCTGTCTACTTCTTTGAGCTCTGATTCCGCCCTTTTGTACGCTTTAAGCTGCTCGGCACCCACCATGTACTCGACAACCCCCGGCTCGCTAGACTCTTTCTGAGCGCATCCCAGCAGCGGGGCCATAAAAAAACTTGTTATTAAAATCAGACAGATGCAAGCAAAAAAAAATTTATACTGCTGGCGGTTTTGGAAATCCCCGCATCTATCCGCAAATCCCCGATCGTGAAATGAACGCAATATGCGCATAAACAAAAATTCTGTTTTAAAGGTACTTGGAAAACGCTGCTAGTGCCAGATCTATTTGTTGTTAATTATAGCATAGAATCCGTTTTTTACGAATGAAAGTTGTGCGAAACGCCTAAATATATGATATACTTGCCTACACAGGAAGAATGCCAAATCTCTTAAGGAGGGGAAAATGAAAAAAATAACTGTTTTACTGATGGCAGCGCTTGTTGTGGCTTTCTTTTTGGCCTCTTCAGACTGTGAAGCTGCGAAGGCCACAAAAGAAAAGATGATCGCCAACGCTAAAGATGCTCTGCAGGCAGGCGGGGTGAATCTGGTGGGAGTTAATATCATCTACGATGACGGCAACACTTTCTGGCAGGAAAGAATGGCTTTTCTGGAAACCGACAACACCCAGAATCACGGGATCCTTCCGCATGGCATCCTTACAAAAAAGAAATACCAGGTAGTGTACTTTGACTTTGCGGAAAGTTCACCCATAGCCGACACGTGGGTATTCATGGACCCGGAAACGGGTGATGTCATCGGCATCTACGAAGAAAAGTAAAAAACGATATTCTCTTGTTTAAAAAGGTCTTTTAGAGGCAACTTTTCTGCGAAACCACGGCAGAAAATAAACATCAACCCAGATAAGCACACCGCAAACGACGATTACAGAAAGCAGGGCTGCTGCACCCGTAGCGGCATCATACCTTCTGTCGCGGTACACTTCTCCCCTGCCTATCGCCGGGAAGCGCGCGGAGACGGGATCAAGATCATAAAGCCTCACAAAGCGTTTTATGTTCTTAATGTTCACCACGGGTACACCCTTCTCGACCATATACATGGTCACGCCTTTACGCGGGAACTTATCAAGCGGCAGTTCAAAGAAGAGTCCCGTAGGTATGTACTTTCTGTATTTTTTCCTGCCCACCACAGCAGAATCCCCGCCGACATTCACAAAAGCCTTAATGGGGTTTTTCCCGGCATATTCAGTATAAATCTCCATCCTCTGCTCGGTATTTTTGGTCACGTCATCTTCGTATATCAGGAAGAGATCGTTTCTTTTCACTATCTCCGCAAGCTGTATTTTTTCCGAGTCGCTTTTTTTCTTCTGGATATCCCAGAATCCGCCCATCGATGCCGCCTGAGAACGGAAGCTAAACACCCCCTCTTCATACAGGATCCTTTCCATGTCAAGCAGCGTAAGTTCCGGTTTAGTGGCCCCCCATGAGGAAGCCCCTAAAGACGAAATGATGATAGGATTCAGGTCCATGGCCTTTGAGGCGGAAAAAACTGCTATCCCCGCTCCGGGCAAAGAACCGCTAAGGGAGACAGCTATAGTATCCCCCTCCCGTACCCCCGCTTCCCTCAAAAATTCGACGATGACCGCGGCAAAATTAGGGTCAGTGCAGGCGATCTTTGAATAGAGTGCGCCTTCCGCGGAAACAAGCGGCGAATCTTCCTCCCCGATAAGGTAACCTATCACCTTTAATCTATTGGTTGCGATGTCCAAACGGCTTTTCTTTTTTATCAGATCCTCATCTACGCGTATGCCCATCTCCTCCGCCCTCCGGGCAATAGCCAGCTCGGATCCGTACATCAGTTTGGCGGCTTCTTTCTTATAAAAATACCACTTGTTATACTGGGGCGCATTATGAGCCAGCGCCATCGCTAAAACGGCAAAAAAACATATCGCTATTATCGTCCAGTTATTGACCCTCTTGGAAATTATCATAACGCGACCGCGCCTCCCGTTATCACGACAAGGATCAGTCTGATGATTATGGCTCCTATGACTGATAATGCGAATGTGATAATTACGCCCTGCCTCTGCATCCAGTACGCCATGAGCCCCGGTATGATCATCCCAAAATATTCCGTGCCCGGCCCGCGGCCAAAGCCTAAGTCTAGAGAATACAGCATCCAGTTCAAGAGATAGCCGATAAGCACTGACATCACCAGCATCTTTCTTCCGTATATTATCATGATGTTGCTCAACGCCTTTACGATAAGAACCGTCACTATCGCCAAGACAAAGACCTGTCCGACGTATAGCGGTTTTGTTATCCCGACTGCCAGATACCCGGGGACGACAAACCCTCCCAAAAGCACGCCAAATAGATCCACCGATAAAAGGTTTATCAAAAGTCCTATCGCTATCGATAAATAGAGTATTCCCTCCATATTAAAAGCATCCTTTCTCTATTTTGACAAGGAACCCATCCCCTCCAGATAATTTATCATCTCGAGTCCTCTACCCTTTATATTGCCGCCGCAGAAAACAAAATTCTTCTCAGCGGCCTCGTCAATGCATGTCTTGAAAATGCTTTCAGCTCCCCGCATCCCAAGTAATCTAATTTTGCCCTTTGGAACCCCTGACTTTAAAAGGGCCCTGTGGAACAGACCCGTGCCATCACCCGTTATTAGGAATAAATCGATCGGGAAAGTCGAAAAAACGCTCGCGGTATCCACGGACCTGTAAGGGCGGTCCATGCGGGAGTTAAAAAGAAAGAAATTTTTTTGCCCCGCCTGGAACTTCCGGCTCATCCTTCTCCAGATCATAGCCAAAGAATCCGGGTCGTTTGTGGAGAAAGCGTTCACGAATTCGAACCATTTGCCCTCCCAGTCCAGCTTGATGCTCGTGAGCGCGCCCGGGTCCGGTATGGTCTTATACATGCCCCTTAACGCTGTTTCTTGGTCAACCCCGAGGTATTTGCAGACGTCCAGGACCAGCGCCACGTTCTCGCGCTGCTCGAGAAACGGAAACGGCTTCATAAGTTCATCCGTCAGCGATTCCGCCGGCCGGTACCTGATAAGCCTGGAACGTTTTTTCTCGGTGTTTTTCTTGATAACCCCGAAACCGTCGCCTCCGCTGGCAAACACCACCTTGCCCCTTGGTATGGTATTACATAAAGCCTCGGCTATCTGCTCCTTTGTCGCGCCCATGACCTCTCTGTGATCGTTCCTGACGTTCGTAATAATGCCGATATCGGACCTGAGCATCTTTTCTTCCACGACCTTCTGGTAATTCGGGTCAACTGCCATGCATTCTATTACGAGTATATCCGCGCCTTCTGAAGACGCCTCATGGACAACCATCAACTGCTCGTTTATGTTGGGGTAGGCGCCTCTTTCTATGCTTTTCACTTCGCCGTTGACCGCCAGGATCTGGGGCACCGTGCCCGTGGTTTTGGCCATGACCTTGAACCCGGCTTCCCTGAGAGCAAAACAAAGAAGACGGGTTACGGAAGATTTCCCCCGCGTCCCGTTAACGTTTATGACCGTGCTTATCTTTTTTCTTCTAATTAGATGCAAACGGTACTTGACCGTCTCCCAAAGGACAAGTATTAGGAAGATCACAAGTATATAGAAAAAATATTTCTCCATTTAAGTCTTTTGTCTCGGCTCTAGTATCATCACATGACATAGACGAGAACAGAACCCCATATAGTGAGCAGGACGTTGCCAAAAGCATATGGAGCGGCGTATCCAAGAACCGGTGTAGTGCTGGCGGCTTCTTCCTGCAGCATATTGAGACCCGCGGTAAAAACCCGTGCCCCTGATACGGCTCCGAGGAGAAGGACCGGATCCATCTTAAGAACCGACTTGCCGACAATAAGTGCCGCTATCATGGGTAAAAGCGATAACACCGCCCCGCCGAGAAAGACCGTTAGACCGGTGGTTTCAAACGCTTTAATAGCCTGCGCGCCGGCAGCAAGCCCCACACACGCTATGAAGAGATTAAGCCCGAGATCCGTAAGTATCCACTGCGCACCGCTGGGTATCCGGCCGAAAGTCGGGTGAAGGGACCTCAGCCACCCGGCAAATAGACCCGCTACAAGCACTCCTCCACCCAGCCCCAGAGTAAGAGGTATGCCGGCAACAGGTATCGCCACAAGCCCGAGAAAAGTACCGCACATGCAGCCCGCCCCCACCATGACCAGATCCGTGACCGCCGTGGGGCGTTCCGGATAACCGAGTGATTTCGCGGCTCTTTCGACATCGCTCTTCTCGCCTATCACCTGCAATACATCGCATTTCTGCACCACGGTATCCCTTACTATCGGTAGTTCGTGCCCCTGCCGCATTATCCTCCTTAAGAAAAGGCCATGTGCTTCGTCCATCCGGCTGAGCTGGCCAATGGTCATGCCGACAAATCTGGGGTTCAGCGCGCAGATCTTAAGCACCTCTCCTATAAGATCCGTCGCCTCCCTTTTGTCCGCTTCAGGCCCGATAAGCCGGGGTGCGTTAAGAAACTCGTGGCTTCTGGCAAGCATCAGAAGAACATCGTCCTT
>Ga0180431_10000364_pt1 | contig 65246 bp, 66 predicted proteins | sample SS_ome_11_FD_132459 | JGI IMG/M metagenome (GOLD analysis project Ga0180431, IMG submission 132459) | Hypersaline lake sediment archaeal communities from the Salton Sea, California, USA - SS_1_MS_1 metaG | ecosystem: Environmental > Aquatic > Non-marine Saline and Alkaline > Hypersaline >... | reverse complement strand
GCCATCGAAGAAAAAGGCTCCGGCGCCCTGATTGATACCCAACTCCAGATGAAGACACTGGCAACATTGATCGAAGCAGCGGCACTGCCCTGGCTCAAAGGATATAGAATCCAGCGGAGAAATCCTCGGCTGGGCGATTCCCTCCTGGATTTTCTTTTATCCAAGGATCACACAGAGGTCTACCTCGAAGTGAAAAGCGCCGTGTTGCGGGAGGGCCATTATGCCATGTATCCCGATTGCCCCACCAGCCGGGGGCAACGGCATGTTATGGAGCTGACGCGATACGTCCAAAGGGGAGGTCAAGGGGTCATCGCTTTCATGGCAGCCCTACCCCAGGTTACGGCATTCAAGCCCTACCGGGCTGGAGATCCGGTATTCCACGAATTGCTGCGGCAAGCGGCATCCAAAGGAGTCCAAGTGAGAGCGGTCGGCCTTTATTTCAATTATCAAGATAGGGCTATCCATCTGTTCGATCCTGATCTGGAAATCGTTCTTTAATCGGATTCAAATTTTTTTGAGAGTGATAGGTCCAAGCTGAAATGAGAATCTGGGATATCCCACCGTCCAGGCTTTGCCGGAATCATCTCCTGGGAGAACACAGCGAGCTGCATGCCCTCTGGTCGATCCTGACAAAAGACAAAAAGGGTTATGCCCGACATCCGGAAACCTTGAGATGGAGAGGAAAACTGAACGCTCTCTACCAAAGACATGATTTGCTCGTCGCAGAAATGGTGCGCAGGGGCTACAATCATCGAAGCCCTTTGGATCATACACTGGCGACAGGTTCTTCAAGACAAACCGAATACGTCGATTCCTTGACAAAACAAATCAGGATATTGAAAGACAAGAAGTGCGGTTGTTTTGCCCAAGATTAGCCCGGGGGCTCGTTCTCGGACAAAGATGTTCAACCCGATTTGATCTTCTTGAGAGCCAGTTGGGAGAGCTGCCGGTCATCCACTTCAGAAGGGGACCCCGTCAGCAGGCAGAGAGAACTGGTAGTTTTGGGAAAGGGGATGACATCGCGGATGGAGTCCTCCCCGGCTAAAAGCATCACGATCCGGTCATAGCCCAGGGCTATCCCTCCATGAGGAGGCGCCCCGTACTGCAGGGCTTCCAGAAAAAAACCGAATTTTTCCTCCCATTCTTTCTGGCTCAGTCCCAGCGTTTCGAAGACCTTTCTCTGGACATCAAGATCGTGGATTCGGATCGATCCTCCCCCTATTTCGACGCCGTTGAGCACCAGATCATAGGCTTTGGCTCGGACACGAAGGGGGTTCTCGGCCATCAGCTCGATGTCTTCGTCTGCAGGGGATGTAAAGGGATGGTGCATGGAGACCAGACGGTTCTCCTCATCGCTCCACTCGAACAGGGGAAAATCCGTAACCCAGGCGAACTTGAACGCCTCGGGTGTATCGATATGTTGGCAAATGTGCTCCTGGCGGATGGCGCCCAGAACTCTTAAGGCTGTGTCCCTATCGCCGGCAACGAGCAAGAGAAGATCCCCCTCCCTTCCTTTGGCAGCGGTCCAAATGGCCTCAAGGTCCCCTTCACCCAGCTTGAGTGATGATTTGAAGGTCTCGCCCTTCTTGATCCATAAAATCCCTTTAGCGCCCAGGTCCTTGGCCTTCTGGTTAACCTTGTCCAGTTGACTGCGGGACAGCCCCCCCGCGCCCTTCAAGACAAGGCCTTGCAGCGTGCCCCCTGTGGAAAGGGCCGCCTGGATGATGTCAGAATCGACGTGCGAGCCGATCTTGCTCAAATCCGTGATTTCCAGGTTCATGCGCAGGTCCGGCTTATCCGAACCATATTTGGCCATGGCCTCCGTGTAGGTCAGATGAGGAAAGGGCCTCCTCGCTTCCACCCCGATGAGACGGAACACCTCCACCATCATCTCTTCCACAACGGCGAAGACATCCTCTTGTTCGACAAAGCTCATCTCGATGTCGATCTGGGTGAATTCAGGTTGACGGTCCGCCCGCAGATCCTCATCCCTGAAGCAGCGGACAATCTGAAAATAGCGGTCAAACCCCGAGATCATCAAGAGCTGCTTGAAGATCTGAGGTGATTGGGGGAGGGCAAAAAACCTTCCCCTATAGATCCGGCTGGGAACGAGGTAATCCCTGGCTCCCTCGGGTGTCGATTTGGTGAGAAAGGGCGTCTCGATCTCGTAAAAACCCATGCCGCTGAGCACATTCCGCACGCAGAGCGCTGCTCGGTGTCTGAGCTCAAAGTTGCGCTGCATCGCAGGCCGTCTCAAATCCATGTATCTGTATTTGAAACGCAGCTCTTCCTGAGCTTGGGGGGGATCCGCAATCACGAAGGGCGGCACCCGGGATGTGTTGAGCACTTTGATATCCGTAGCCACGACTTCCACGTCCCCCGTGGGAAGCTGAGCGTTTTTGAGTCCCTCTTCCCGTTCCCTCACCGTCCCTCTGACACCCAGGACGTACTCCATCTTAACCTTTTTGGCTTTTTCCAGAAGTTTCTTGTCGTCGGAAGACACGACCACCTGAACCAGCCCGGTCCTGTCCCTAAGGTCGATGAAGACAAGATTTCCGATGTCCCTGAGCCTGTTGACCCAGCCGTAGAGCACGACCGCTTGGCCGACATGGTCCTTACGGAGATTTCCCCCATAGCCTGTTCGTTTCCACTCGATTGCCTCTTCAGATTTCATGTTGACCTCTCCGCCAGCCGCTATCCGGACCCCAAGATTTCCGGATGGCAGCCATCATCTCCTCTCTCGTCATTTCCTCTTGGATTCCGCTTTCCATGTTTTTCAACTGATAGCGGTTCTTTTTCACCTCTTCCTCCCCGATGATCACCACCCAGGAGGTGCTCAGTTTGTTGGCGCGGCTCATCTGATTCTTCAGACTTCTCTCCCTGTACTCAATGAGGCACTCCACATCATGCTTGCGCATCTCTCTGGCCAGCTGCAAACCCGCCTTTTTAGCGGCCTCTCCCATATGAGCAATAAAGACAAACCGTCCTTCTGTGTCGGTGTCCGGAACGACAGAAAGGAATCTCTCCAGCCCCATGGCAAAACCAATGCCGCAGATGTCCGGCCCCCCGAACTCTCTCATCATGTCATCATAACGGCCGCCCCCGAGAATGGCATCCTGTGCCCCCAGTCTGGGTGAGATGATCTCGAAGGTGGTTTTGGTGTAATAATCCAGCCCTCGAACGAGGCGCGGCTCGATCGCATAGGCAATCCCGTAGAGATCCAGATATCCGCAAAAATCCCGGAAATGCACCGCACACTCTTCACAGAGGTGATCGGTGATCTTCGGAAAATCCTTGGCCAGCTCCCGGCAGGACTCCACTTTGCAGTCAAAGATACGCAGAGGATTGAGGTCCACCTTTCTCCGGCAATCCTGACACAGATTCTCCTTGGCCCTCTCAGCCGCTTGTTTTAGCTCTCTGTGGTAAGGAGGCCGACAAACCCGACATCCCACCGAATTGACCAAAATATCTGTGTCCACGACCCCCAGTTTTTTCAAGAGATGGTCCGCCATCTCCACAATCTCGGCATCGATGGCCGCATCCTTTTCACCGAACACTTCGATATCGACCTGGTGAAACTGCCGATAGCGCCCTTTTTGCGGTTTGTCGAATCGGAACATGGGGCCGATGAAGTAATACCGCATGGGCTGCGGCTTGAGATGCAAGCTGTGGTCCATGATGGAACGCACGACCGAAGGCGTGTATTCCGGCCGCAAAGTGAGCGACCGCCCGCCTTTATCCACAAAGGTGTACATTTCCTTGGTGACCACATCCGTCGTTTCACCCGTCCCCTTCTCAAAAAGCTCAGTGGCCTCGAAGACAGGGGTTCTGATTTCCCGGTATCCATAGAGTTCAAAGTGCGACTTTGTGACAGTTTCCACTCTCTGCCATTTTCTCGCCTCTTCAGGCAAGATATCCTTGGTTCCTTTGATAGCTGAAATTGTTTTTGTGCTCATTTCTCTGCGAATACTCCTATTGTCCTGAATTTCCGGTACCTCTGTTCCAACCTTTCCTCTGCTGTCATCTGTTCCAGCTTTTTGAGCGTTGCGCTCAGTTGGCGGTCCATGTTTCTAATGGCTGCCTCGTAATCCAGGTGAGCCCCACCGATGGGTTCGGGGATGATTTTGTCGATGACGCCCAGTTCCAGGAGGTCGGAAGCGCAAAACTTGAGATTTTTCGCGGCTTGGGGGACGGCGTTCTGGTCCTTCCAGAGAATAGCCGCACATCCTTCGGGAGAGATAACCGAATAAAAGGAATGCTCCAGCATAAGGATGGCATCTCCCACACCGATCGCCAGCGCCCCTCCGCTTCCTCCCTCACCGATAACCACATTGACTATCGGAACCTTGAGTCTGGCGATTTCTTTCAGGTTGTGGGCGATCGCCTCTGCCTGACCACGTTCTTCCGCCTCAATGCCCGGATAGGCTCCGGGTGTATCAATAAGGGTAACGACCGGGTGACCGAATTTCTCTGCCAGCTTCATCACCCTGAGGGCTTTCCGGTATCCCTCGGGATTGGGCTGGCCAAAATTGCGCGCAATCCGAAGGCGTGTCGTTCGCCCCTTCTGATGTCCGATAAAGCCCACAGTTCTCTTCCTGTAGAATCCAAAACCGGCGATGATGGCCGGATCGTCACCCGCCCGGCGGTCACCATGAAGCTCCATGAAATCTTTGGCGAGCACGTTCAGGTAATCGAGAGTGTAGGGACGCTGGGGATGACGGGCAATCTGAACGATATGCATCGGCGTCAAACCGGCCTTGATCCTGGCCCACTCCTGATCAATTTTATCCCTAAGCTGGGCAATTTGTGTCTCTCTCTCTTCGCTCTCGCTCGCATCCAGCTTGGTGATTTTCTCCTTGAAGCGCAGGATGTTTTTCTCTAGTTGATAATAATCTTTTTCTTTAGCCATCGAATTCATGCAGAATTTTTCTCGATTAACCCCGTTTATTCTAAAGGACCGCCCCCCGTAATGCAAGATAGCCTCGAGGAGCAGATTTTGATACGGTGGACACGCCACACCAAAGGCAAGGGTGTTCGCCGGCTGTTTAACTTTTCCATGGGGGTGATGTGTCCGCCATGGTCTGGGCACCATGGTTAGACCCTAATTAATGGTCAAGAGAGATGTTCTGGGTGTAATCGATCACGACCTTCTCATTCTTTCTGGGTGTGAGCAAATCCAGAACCTTGAGAAAGGTCCTGTTCCTCTTCTGCCACAACCGGTTCAATCCTCGCGCATAATGCGCTAATCCCAGATCGAACCACTTGCCCTTCACAAATTTCCTCACCATCCCCAACAGAGAATAAAACTTGGCGTGACTGAAAATCTGTGCCCGCTGGAGTCCAAACACGGAGAATCGGGCGGGACGGAATACGACATGATGGGCATCATACAGGGCCCAATCTTTAAACAGAATACGTCTCTCCAAGGAGAGCTTCCTGAAGATATCAGACCCAGGGAGCGGCGTAAGGATGAGAAACTGTGTCGAGGTGAGTTTCGTTCTCTTGGCAAATTTCACGGTTTTCTTCACTGTGTGCCAGTCATCCTCATCGAAGCCGTAGACGAACATGCCGTGTATGCGAATGCCATGACGATGGATGACCTTGGCGGCATGCCTGATCTCTTCGGCTGTTTGATTTTTCCGCATCTCGGCAAGGCTTCTGGGATTAACGGATTCAAAACCGATATACACGACGTGGCAGCCCGCTTGTCTCATCAGCCTGACCAAATCCTCATCCTTGGCTATATCGGCTCTGACTTGTGCAGACCATTTGAACTTGAATTTTTCTGCGATCATGGCTTCCAGAAGCTCTTTCGTGTGTTTCCGGTTGGCGGCGAAATTGTCATCATAAAAAAAAATGCCATTCTTTTTGTGGTCGTACTGCCGGAGTTCTTCAATGATGTTCCGGGGAGAGCGATACCGGTATTTACGGCCGAACATCCCCGTAACAGAACAAAACGAACACTGGAAGGGGCACCCCCGCGATGTCAGGATGGGAATGGTTCGTAATCCTGCAATGCGCCTCTCGGATTTATCATGCCGGTCGAAATCAGGAAACGGGATTCGATCCAGGTCTTCGAGGAAACCGCCCATGGGATTGTGAATTTTTTTGTCTCCTTGCCAGTAGGACAGGTTCGGGATGGCTGCCAAAGAACTCCCGATTTCCCGGGCATCTATGAAGGCCATCAGCGCGCGTTCCCCCTCCCCGCGAATGACGAAATCCGCATGGTCCAACGCTTCCTCAGGCAAAAACGTGACGTGGGGGCCTCCCAAGATAACAGGAACATCCCTCTTCCTGATTGTGTCGGCGATCAAATAAGCCCGGGGTGCCGTCGAAGTGATGGTTGAAATGCCCACCAGGTCAGTCTTTGCCACTCGATCAAAATCAATGGCTTGAATTTCCTCAAAAATGATCTCCACATCCCAACCCCGGCGTCTCATCAAAGCACCCAGGATATAAATCCCCAAGCGAGGGAGAACAAACTGGGAAAAAATGTGCAGGTTGGGTGCTTTCGGCTCGATAAATATCACCTTTTTCATTTTTTACCTCCTCGCACAGTCAGGGAATCAAGGCGTTTCCGGTTTCGCGCTCTCAGGGCAATGATCTCTTTTTTCTTTTTTTTAAGCAGCTCATCCCACCGCTCTATCCCTTTTTTCAATTGCCCCATTTTCTGGTAAAAAGTCCGGATCCTCGTCAACATCTCCTCCAGCTTAGCTTCAGTTACCTCTTTAGACCTGGCATCGAGATCATCCTTAATGGATAAAAAATCCCGAAAAAGATCTGAAATCGCCTTGATCTCTTCGAGAGAGTAACTGAAAAGCTGCAGGTCTCTGATCAACTCGCAAAGATAAACATAGACATCTGCATAGAGCCGGAATCCACCTTCGCTTCTCATATCGGGTTCGATAATGCCTTTTTCTTCCCAGTGCTTTATGGCTCGCGGACTGACGCCAACCCTTTCAGCCAGGTCTCCGACCGTCAAGAATTCTCTCGCCTTGGGCTGTTTTTTGGCATTGGATGTGCGACTGGGCAACCCCACTTTTCTGACTATCTTTTGAATATCTTCAGTGGCATACCCCAGCTCCATCAATCTCTGGATGTGTATGGCCTTCTCCAGCGAAAGACTCGTGAAAAAAGGCACTGCGTCAGCGGTGGCCCCATCCGGTTTCAGTAGTTTCAGCCTCAGCCAGTCATCGAGGTTCTTCTCTGAAATTCCCGTGTGTTTGATGAGGTCAGTCTGACTGTAGACCATCTTCTTCATATTATACCTTTACGTATACATTCATTATAATTATGACAGTGTGCGTATAATTATAGATCTGTTTGCTGGTTTGTCAAGTCATGATTCCGGGTTCAAGGGAGACGCTTATCCGAAATCATTCACCGCCCGAACGGAAACCTGAAAAACATGAGGGTATTCACTGGCTATCTGCCTGGCACTTGAAGGGGGGAGAGCTCTCACTGAGTGCAGGCCGTGTCTCGACTTTGGCAAGCTAGCAGCTATTCCGAGGTGCGGATAACTTCGAGATTCTTGAGCGGAACCTCGAGAGAAATCAACTTTCCCTGATCATCCATCCTGATGAGAGTCTCTGTCCCGGCCATGTCCATGATCAAAAGGCAGGGATTTCCCTCGGCGGGCTCGAGGGTGAAGGGGGATTCAAAGTGAGGAACGATGTAGGCCGAAAATTCAGCTTTTTCCCCAAGGGAGCAGGGAAACTTTTTAGCCAAAATCATATATGGAGAGTACACGGGATTGGGCAGAAGGAAGGCATCTCTTCTGATCATGAGCTCTGTTTTTTGCTCCTGTCCGGCGACCAGGATGATATTTTCGACCCGGCCTTCCTGGATGACGCTCAAGACTTCCTGTCTGACACCGCTCACAGACCCTTCAAAGTAGTACTGGCTGGGGATAAAGGCCTTGTCCAGTCGAATGGTCATCTTGTCGATGACCATGGGAATCGGTTTGGTCATCCGTCCCCTGATGGTCAGAAGGTACCCTGTCTCAGAAGACTCCCAGGTGTACTCTTCATAGCCGACCTTTTCTCCCATGAAGGCGATATCGAAAACGCCCTTCTCGGATAGAGAGCGTTCGCGGACATGCCGACTGAATAGAGAGAAAGCCAGAAGAAAAGACAGAGCGATCAGGAACAGAAGTGTCCTACGCATCTCAAGGTGGGACCGTTCACTCCGCGATGACAGCCGTACCGTAGGCAAGAATCTCGGATGCGCTCTGCATGATCATGGAGGTCGTGAAGCGGGCACAAATGATGGCGTTGGCCCCCAAGCTTTCGGCTTCTTCGATCATCCGGTCGATCGCTTGCTCACGGGATTCCGCCATCATCTTGGTGTAATCCGTGATCTCACCGCCCACGATATTCCGCAAAGTGGCTGAAATATCACGCCCGATATGCCTAGCCCGGATGGTATTGCCCCGGACCAGGCCGAGGGTTTTTTTGATCGTCTTGCCAGGAATTTCCTGGGTGGTCACGATTATCATTTCTCAACCTCCTTATACCGTTCCCTCTGCCGGACAAAAATCCTTTCTCTGCCGATTGAGACCAGGAGGACAACCAGGCCAGCCAAAACGCCCAGGAGGCCAGCTTTCAATATCAGAGGTATGGTCGGATCTTGGATGATGCCCTCGATGGCCTTATACCCGCCATAAAAGAGGATTATGATAGCACCGATCGACAAGAATATCCAGCCAATTCGTCTCTCCAAACGGTTATACACCGAGGACCAGTAGACTTGCCAAACTTCCTTGGGGGGTTTTTTCAGTTCCATTTTATCCATAACCTCCTCAAATTTCCCCATTTCTTCAAATTCCTTGCGGCACGATTCACACTGCGCGATGTGCGCTTCCACCACTTTCTTCTGGTCTGGGCTCAACACACCATCACGGTAGGAAGAAATGAGTTCTTTAATCTTTTCATGCTCCATAACGATCTCCAGATAATACCTCTATTCAAAACCTAGATATTTGCCGACAATGCCCTTGAGTCTTTTCTTGGCATAATAGAGTGACGACATGATCGTACCGATGGGCTTGCCCGAGATCTCCGCCATCTCTTGGTAGGAAAGCTGCCGGAAATATCGGAGGATGATGATTTCCTTCTGCTCTGGGGGGAGTTCGTCAATACCCTTCCAGAGTGCTTTTTTCATCTCCCGGTCTTCCTGCTCTGTCTTAAGGACAGGGACATTTTCAAGGGGCACTTCATTGCGACGCTGACGCCGTTTGAAATAATCCATGCACAGGTTCTTCAGTATTTTGTAAAACCAAGGAAAGAAGGGCTTTTCTGTATCGAACTTTTTGATTCTTCGAAAAGCCCTGATGAAGGCATCTTGGGAAATATCCAAAGCATCCTGCTGGTTGTGAACGAAAGCGAGGGCCACATAATAAGCCGACTGCATATAGCGGACAACGATTTCTTGATAGGCTTCGCGGTTCCCCCTCTGGACAACTTCGAGGATTTCCCTCTCTGACAAACCCTTCGTGTCAAGCATGCGGTTTCCTGCATCGCAAAGAACAGCATCTCCGTTCAAGACCGTTTCTTTCTGCATGGTTTTGCCTTACGGGAATACATACCGTTCTTCCGGGCGATTTATTCATTTTTTAGCCAAATATTTTTGGCGCTGTCTGACCACTTCAAAACAGAATACAGCGGCGGCGGCCGCCACGTTAAGCGAGGTCAACTTTCCGAAAAGTGGGATGGCCAAAACTCGGTCACATTTGGCCCTCACCAATGGCCTGAGACCCTTGCCTTCCGACCCCAGGACCAGGCCTAGAGGAACATTGTAGTCGAACTCGTGCCAATAGTCCTTTCCACCTCCTTCGGCCCCCACAAGCCACAGGCCTCGTTTCTTCAAATCGTCCATGGCATGGGCCAAGTTGGTCACACGGCATATATCGAGGTGTTCCACTGCACCGGCCGAGACAGAGGCAACGGTTCCCGTCACCCCCACAGCCCTTCGTTCTGGCAGGAGCAGCCCATCTACTCCGGCCCCTTCGGCAACCCTGATGATCGCGCCCAGATTCTGAGGATCCTCGACACCGTCGAGCAAGAGAAGGAAGGGCCTCTCTGTGGATTTGAGGATGGTATCCAGCGAAACAAAGCCCTTGGGCATAACGAAGGCCACAAATCCCCTGTGTTTTTTGTCCAGCAAATCCAGTCTTTTCTTGGGCACCTGCTGAAGAGGAATGTTGTTCCTCTTGGCAAGGTGTATGATCTTTGTGATATCCGGATTTCTGGTGTCTTTCCGCAGCAAGATTTTATCCACCCGCTGAGGCTTGAATTTCAAGACTTCCAGGAGAGAATTGATCCGGTTGATTCTATCCATTGTCCTTCAAGTCTCAAAACCGTGTCGGGAGGCTGTCCTTCTTCTACGCTTATACCACAGGGTCAAACCGAGTTCAAATCGTTCAGGACACAAACGCGCATTTCTAAAAAGGGCTATGTCAGGCATGATGAGCGATCCGGATGCCGATTTCAAAAACACGCCGGTGCTTCTCCGGCGAGGAAAATTGGCTCGATTTCCAGCACAGTGCATAGACGAATCCTGAGTTCGGAGCCGCCGCGCTGGCATCATTCCGACTTGGGCCCTCTGATATCACCTGCCTCGAGACCTGCTGCAAATCATCTGCCGCGATACTCCAACCGATAAAGAGCTTGATTAAAGCCGACAAGATAAGGTGTAATAGAAACTCCCGTTAGGAGGTCGCCGCGTGGAGTTTCTCTACAGTCTCTGTATTCTGAGTATCTTTCTGATCGTCGGGAAGCTGCTCCGAGCCAACATCAAAGTCCTGCAGGTTCTCTTTTTGCCTTCAGCTATAGTTGCGGGATTCATCGCCCTGGCGTTAGGCCCGTACGGCGTGGGCTTGATTCCGGATTGGATCATTACCAATTGGCAGCCCCTGCCCGGAGTCCTGATCAATGTCGTCTTTGCCTCCCTTTTTCTCGGCGTGCAAATACCGGGAATCAAGACGATCTGGAGCTATGGCGGTTCCCAACTCTGTTTCGGCGTGGTGGCCGGGATGGGACAGTACTTCATCGCTCTCCTGGTGACGGTTCTCCTGCTCATGCCGCTCTTCGGCGTTCATCCCACCTTCGGCTGTATTGTCGAGATCGGGTTCTCAGGCGGTCACGGAACCGCCGCCGGGATGCAGGAAGTCTTCAAGAAATACGGTTTCGACGCCGGGGGAGATCTGGCGCTCATGTCTGCCACGGTCGGCGTCATCACGGCGGTAGTTGTCGGCATGATCCTAATCAACATCGCCATCCGCAGAGACTACTGCGCCTACCTGAGTGAAAAAAAAGGGATTCCCACCTATAAGAAAAAGGGACTCATCCCCGAGCCACAGAGATTTTCCATTGCCACAGCCACAGTTGCCTCTGAGGCCATTGAGCCGCTGACTTTTCATTTCAGCATCGTGGCCGTCGCCATATCCCTCGGCTGGGCCATGCTGTCAGGGCTGCAGGCTCTCCACCAGGAATTTGACAAGTTTCCTCTTTTTCCTCTGGCCATGATCGGCGGTCTGATCGTTCAAAAAATATCGCTTTGGACCCGTATTCACAAATACTATGATAAAAACACATTCGACAGGATTCTAGGTTTTGCCCTGGATATACTGGTCATTTCGGCTATTGCGACTATCAAGCTGGACGTGTTCCTCGAAAACCTGCTCCCCTTCGGCATCATCATGATCACCGGGATCCTCTGGATGGTTTTCTGTGCGGTTGTCCTGGCCCCGCGGATGTTCAAAAAATACTGGTTTGAACGGGGCATCACCGAGTTCGGAATGCAAACCGGGGTGACCGCCATCGGCCTCTTTCTTCTCCGTGTGGTGGACCCGCTCTACAGGACCGACACAGCCAAGGCCTTTGGCTTCAAGCAGATGATCTACGAGCCTTTTTTGGGGGGTGGATTCATCACCGCCTTCGCTCCTATGCTCGTCTTCAACCTGGGCATATGGCAATCGATCGGCGTGGCCTTCGCCTTCATGGTTGTCTTTTTTATTATTTCTCTATCGAGCGGATGGGTCAACTTCAAGCCAACCCTCCAATTTAAAGAATAGTCGGGCGGATGGCTCGCCTTCGGATGTTCCTTTCGGCCAAAAGTAGGGATGATGTGCGAATAGGCATTGTCGGGGTAAACCCTCAGTACTCGTCCAAATGCACAAACTCCGCATCTTCGAGCCAGGTGTTAGGACGGTTCACCATCTCAATGATATTGTCCAAAACTGCGGCTTGCTTTTTCTCCTCTTCGGCCAGCCCTTTCAACAGGGCCCTGTTTTCTTCCGACTCCATGCGGCCGGCCGTTTCCTCGAATAATTTCTGTTTTTTTTGAACAAGCTCCCGTGCTTCCCTGTACAAGCGCAGCTGGTCGATATCGCAACTGAAAACCTCTTTATCCTTCTGCATTTTTTCGAACAGCTTCCGGGCTTCCCGGAAGGCCTCGGTTTTCGACATGTCCACTCGGGCTTGATCTCTCATTTTTTCCAATGTTTCCGCGTGCCTGCCATGATCAGCCACGAGCATCAGAAGGATGTTTTTTACACCCTCATTCGTGCGGCACTGGTCCGCCAGTTCTTTGTAGGTGTCGACGGTTCTCTTCTCCAAGTCGATAGCAAAGTCAAAAAATTCCATTCTCGCCTCCAATTCTTCAGATGAGAAAATCCATGATGTCTTTCACTCTCTGTGTGCAATTCTTTATGGGCTTGTCAAACCCGAGCTTTGCTCCCGACTCCACAAGCGGGATGAGTCGATCCAACTCAAGTCCGGATTCTTGGGCAGTGAGGGCCACTCTCAGGGGATGATACAAATCCTTTCCCTTACACCCGGTTTCTTCCCTGATCTCCTGAGCTATGGCGGCGAAGGTCTCATAGTCGAAAACCTCAACACCCGAAAGCTTATCGGCAAAACATCTGATCACTTTGAGGGAACAGGCCGATGCCAGAAGAGCCTTTGTTTCCGAAGGCATTCCTTCAGTAGAAAACTCGAAGATCGGCTGAAAATGCGGGGGAAGATCGACGAAGCGATCGACTTTTTCAATAATGGCTTCGACAGCACGGCCCAGCCAATCCCACTGGTCATCGGACAGGGTGGCGGGAAGGATCCCTGCCTCATGCAAATGGGGAAATGCAAAACGGGCTTTATCCCGGGCAGAAAGGGTTTTTATATGCTGACGGTTGATCCAATGGAGCTTATCATAATCAAAAATAGCCGCTGAGCGGGATACCTTTGCCAGCCGGAAGAGACTCACCAGCTCATCCCAGCTCAAGACCTCTCTCCCATCAGGTGGAGCCCAGCCGAGCAAGGCGAGGTAATTGAAGAGCGCAACCGGAAGAATCCCCTCCGATGCGAACTGCCCGACAGAAGTCGCGCCGTGACGCTTGCTCAATCTGCTGCCATCTTTGCCCATGACCATGGAGAGATGTGCAAATTGAGGAACTGTCCGATTCAGCGCTTCATAGATCAAAAGCTGGCGTGGAGTGTTCTGGATGTGATCCTCGCCCCTAATGACATGGCTGACCGCCATCAGGGCGTCATCGACAACCACGGCGTAATTGTAGGCAGGAAGACCGTTTGACCGGACGAGGATAGGATCGCCGATAAGGGACAGATCAAACTGAAGTGATCCCCTCACGAGGTCAGTGAAACCGATGGATCCTTGCCGCGGCGTTATAAGCCGCACAGCCGCAGGCTCGCCTTTCGTGATGCGATGCTGCGCCTCTTCAGGGGAAACGGATCTGCATTTTCCGCTGTAAACGGGCATCTTCCCCGCGGCTAAAGCTCTTTTTCTCTCCGCATCCAGCACTTCAGAGGAACAGAAGCAGTGATAGGCTTTTCTTTCGGACAGAAGTTTCTGAGTGAACTCCCCATACAGGGCCAAACGCTGGGATTGCCGATAGGGACCGTATTCCCCTCCGGTATCCGGACCTTCATCCCAATCCAACCCGAGCCAGTGCAAGTCAGCCATCAGCTTTCGGTCAAACTCGGCTGTGGATCGTTCCGTATCCGTGTCCTCGATGCGCAGGATAAATGTGCCTTTACTCTGCCTGGCAAAGAGCCAATTGAACAGTGCCGTCCTGGCGTTCCCCACGTGGAGAAGCCCGGTCGGGCTGGGTGCAAATCGAACCCTGACTTCAGCCATCAGCCTCATAGTAATCGCGCACCCCTCCTGAGTCAAGCGTCATTTGAGGGCACTTGCTCAGAACCGTGATGGAAGATTCGACAATGATCAGAATGGTTGCTGCGAAAGCGCGCCAATTTTCCCCGGCGAGAAAAATGGGTTGGAGCCGCCCGAGTGGGTGGAGGGGTCTTCGGTGAAAATGGATAAGGATTCACCGTAGGACTCAATCCTGCTGTCAGTGAACCATGCCCGTTCCATGGGCCTTCAAACGGTTTTTGTCATGCTCCATTCTGATCAGATAAAGCGCCTGCTGGATGAAGTGGTATCACGGTTATGGGTATGCTTTCTTTAAAAAAAGCAGAACCTTTTTCCGGGAAGTTACGTATATATAGTCTGATAGGACAAACAAATGAAACAGGAGGTAACAATGAACTTCAAAGCGAAAGCCGGAATTTTCGTCCTGGCTGTTGTCCTGACATTCGTCGGCTTCAGCCTGGTTGCCGCTCCTGCTGTTGACCTCGTCAAAGTGGGAAAATATGCGGGCAACGAAATCATTTCCAACGTGCTGGCAAAAGCTGGCCTGCCCTTTGCTCTTTCTAAATCTTCTAAAGGATGATTATGATCAAAGGCGCATGGAGCCGTATGCTTAAGCTTCGGGATCGGTTGGTCTGCACAATCGAGAGATATTTTCTCTCCATTTCGACAGGCAGATTAAGCCTTCAAGCCCAGCCGATCCCGCCCGACCATCCTTCCCGCCTATCCAAACCTTCCCTTTAACGTCTCTCTTTTTCCTGTATCTATTCCCGGCGCATTGCGTCTTTCACCAATTCGAGAAACTCGGCCAAAACCATGGCTGTGGCCCCCCAAATTTTATGCCCTTGGAACACATAGAAGGGGACAGAGACCTTTTCCCCTCTAATGGTCCAGATTTCCTCAACTCTGTTATCTCCATCCAACAAATGATCTACAGGGACCTCAATGGTTTGGGCCACTTCTTTTGGTGAAGGAGAAAAATCGGGCCGTTCGGAAACGGCGGAGACGACGGGATAGATGCAATAATTGCTCGGTGGAATATACAGAGGTGTCAGCATGCCCAGGATTTCGACGGATTCGGGGATGATTCCCAACTCTTCCCGGGCCTCTCGCAGTGCCGTTTGAGTGAGACTTTCCCCGTGATCCTGACGTCCGCCGGGAAGGGAGATCTGGGCTTGGTGATGACTGAGTCTCTCGGTCCGCTTTGTCAGGATGAAATGCCACTTCCCATTCCACGAATACAGGAGCAAAAGCACCCCGGCTCTGAGGCATGAATCACCGACTTCTTTATACGTCTTGTGTCCGGGGCGAGGACGGGGAGTCATTCTAAGCTGCACAGGCATCCCGGGAAGCACTCCCTTCAATCTTTGTTCCAGAGCTGCCAACCAGCCCGTCTGCTCAACGGCTCGCAGGACTTTTTTTGTATATTTCGTCATGAGAACATTTGCCTTGCCATCGTTTCTGTCGTCCAGAAAGAGCGGCTGTGAGCCTGTGACGCAGAGAGCCACAGGGAACACCGCTGTACGTCACGCTGCAAAGAAGCCGCCACTTCAAGACGTCGTCACTCAGACAGGACGAATCAGCTCTCTTCAAAAGTTATGATCACAGAGGCCCAGGCGGCAATCGCTTCGCCATGTCCCAGTGGCCCGAGTCCTTCATGCGTTTTGGCTTTAATCCCCAGCTCGGCCTCCTGCAGGTGCAGGATGGGGCAGAGCGTTTTTTTCATGGCCGGGATATGCTCGGCAAGGTTTGGTTTTTCGGCAACGATGACCGAATCGGCGTTGACGATGACGGCCTTTTGGTTGCGCATCATGGCCATCACTTTGCCGAGAAGGAAAGTGCTCCGCATGTCTTTGAATTGTGCATCCGTGTCCGGAAAGTGGTGGCCGATGTCCATTTGGCCCAGAGCGCCCAAGAGGGCATCGATAAGGGCATGGATCAGGCAATCCCCGTCCGAATGGCCCCTCAGACCTTTGGAAAAGGGAATTGAAATTCCACCCAGGTAGAGATTTCGTCCCTCCACCAAACGGTGGATATCAAATCCGATTCCAACCCTAATCCTCAATCAACCCCTCCGCAATACGCATGTCATCGGGTGTCGTGATCTTGATGTTACGGAAATCTCCTTCGACAAGAGTGACTGATCCTCCCATCTTTTCCACCAGGGATGCCTCATCGGTTCCATAATAATCTTCATCCCGGGCCCGATTCAAGGCCGTCCTGAGAACCTGATAAGAAAATCCTTGCGGAGTCTGAACCCGGCGGATTTTTGTTCTGTCCAGAGTGTCAAGAATGGTGTTTCCCTCGATCAATTTCAGTGTGTCCTCGACGGGGATCACGGGAATGGCCGCACCGCTTTCCTTGGCAGCCTTGATCACACGGCTGATCAAGGCATGATTGATAAGGGGCCTGACACCGTCATGAACGAGCACAAACTCCGTCTCGGAAGGATCGATGTGGTTGAACCCAGCAAAGACCGAATCCTGCCGGTATCGGCCTCCGGTCACGACCCCGGAGACTTTTTTATACCGCTCCATGTATTCTTTCTTCTGAACATCGCTCGTCAAGACAAGAATGATCTCTGCCACCTGGACATGTGTCTCGAAGCTCGCCAAACTCCACTCCAGAACAGGTTTTCCGGCCAAAGGCATATACTGCTTGGGCGCCCCGAAACGCTGGCCTTCCCCGGCAGCCACGATGATGACAGCAACTCTATCCATCGGAATCCTGATTGTAGCGGCCAAATATCATCTTTCCCACGGTTGTCTGAAGCACGGACGTGACCGTGATATCCACGGTCTGACCGATCATTTTCCTGGAATTGTCGACAACGACCATGGTTCCATCATCCAGATACGCCACACCTTGATCTTTCTCCTTTCCTTCCTTGAGAATGAAGGCCCGGATCGACTCTCCGGGGAGAACGACAGGTTTCATGGCGTTGGCGAGTTCGTTGATATTCAACACGAGAACGCCCTGCAGGGTAGCCACTTTGTTCAGGTTGAAATCATTGGTGATGATCTTGGCATCTTGGTGTTTGGCGAATTCGATCAGCTTGGAATCCACATCTTTGATCTCGGGAAAATCCGCCTCGGATATCACGACCGAGACCTGGGAGGATTTCTGAAGATGGTCCAACACGTCGAGGCCCCTGCGACCCCTTTGCCGCTTGATGCTGTCGGACGAGTCGGCTATCAACTGCAGTTCCTTCAGAATGAACTGAGGCACGAGCAGTGTCCCTTCAACAAAGGCGGTGTCACAGATGTCAGCAATGCGGCCATCGATAATAACGCTCGTGTCGAGAACTTTGTAGCTGCGGCCGACGTTAGGCTCTTTGAAAACCCGCAGGATATGGGCGGGATCGAGCCACTCGAACTTCCGCGTCCCCACCAGAAATCCGATGTAGGGAAGGATGATGAGAAAGAAGGTCCGGATAAAGGTTGTCGTCGAGCTGTCTTCAGCAATGGTCTGGTAGATAGAGCCGAAGATCCAGCCAAACAGTATTCCCGCAAAAGTTCCTACAGTCGAGCCCCATATGATCTTGAATTGGCTCTTTCTTATCAGGGTTTCCAAATAGACGATCACGACACCCAGCAGAAAGCCGGTCAGGGCTCCATAGTGCTGGGCGAGTTGAAAGGGGGGAAAAAAGTATCCGGCTAAGGCAATAAAAGCCACAACCAGAATCCGTAAAATAAAAATGCCCATAATTAAACCTCAAAACTCCTGAATTATTCATAAGAACGGCCGACATTTATATGCAACAGACTAAGAATTCTTATTGTCGGCATTTCTAACCCTCCGGGTGAGCCGATCTCACCGCATTTGCTTCGTTGCGCCACATTCGTGGGGAACGACCACAACTTCATCTGTGGACGCCTCGCATCTGCGGCAACCTCAACTCGTGAATAATCCAGGGTCATATTATTAAAAAATATAATTCAATGCCTCTTTAACAGTCTGGGCCCCGATCACCTCGATGCCCGACACGTCTTCCTTTTCCAGATGAGAGAGATTTCCCTTGGGACAAACCACGGTCTGAAATCCAAGAGATGAGGCCTCTTTCACCCGAGCCAGTGGCTGGCCCACAGAGCGGATTTCTCCGCTAAGGCCGACTTCGCCAAACACAGTCACCTGCGACGAGATGGCTCTGTTCTTCAGGCTGGAAACCACGGCCGCAATCATGGCCAGATCTGTGGCCGGCTCATCTATGGTCAAGCCGCCGGCCACATTCACGTAAACATCTTCTCCGGCAAAGCTGAAGCCCAGTTTTTTTTCGACAATCGCCAGTAGCATCGAGGCCCGAAAATGATCCATCCCGACTGTCATCCGGCGGGGATTTCCGCTGAACAATGTGGATGAAACGAGCGCCTGAACCTCTGCCATCAGGGGGCGGGATCCTTTTATGGTACAGACCACAGCAGAACCGGTTTCGTCGGCAGGCCGCTCCTTGAGGAAAAAAGCCGAGGGATTGGGGATCGCTTCGAGCCCCCGTCCTCCCATCTCGAAAATCGCCAGCTCAGAAACAGCTCCAAAACGATTCTTCAAAGCTCTCAAGACCCGGTGGCTGTGATCCCGCTCGCCTTCGAAGGAGAGCACACAATCCACCATGTGTTCCAAGGATTTCGGCCCGGCCAACGATCCCTCTTTGGTAACGTGTCCAATGAGGAAAGATGAGACCACCCTCGTCTTGGCAAAACGGAAAACCTGGTTGGTCACCTCACGCACTTGACTGATTGTGCCCGGGCTCGAAGACAGCTTGGACGAGAACACGGTCTGAACCGAATCCAGGATAAAGATTTGAGGACCCAGCTTCTCGGCATGGGCGAGAATTCGCTCAAGGTTGGTCTCGGCCAGAAGATAGAGACTTCCCCTCTGAATGCCGAGCCTCTCACCGCGAAGCTTTATCTGCTCCAGAGATTCCTCACCGGAGACATAGAGGACCTTTTCTCCCTGAACGGAGAAATCCCGGCTGACCTGAAGCAGGAGCGTGGATTTGCCGATCCCCGGTTCACCGCCGATCAAAACCAGGGATCCCAAGACGACGCCACCGCCCAAGACGCGGTTCAGCTCCTCGATTCCCATTTTAATCCTCTTTTTTTCTGCCTTCTTTATTTCTTCGTAAAGGATGGGCTCGGAAGGGGGAAAGGCGAATTCGGCGGACACTTCCTGTTCAATCTCTTCCACCAGGGAGTCCCATTCTCCACAGTTGGGACACCGGCCCAGCCATTTCGGCGAATGGAATCCGCAGCTTTGACAGATAAAAGTGGTTTTAGTTTTCATCACAGGCCTATGCCGAACCCAAAAATCACCTCTCGGTTGGACGCAATAGAAAAATCGTTCAAACCCAGAACCAGGTAAAGGTATTTTGTGGGATAAAAACTGGCTAAAATCCTGAACTGGGGGCGGGGATCCCGATTGAAATCATATGATTCCAGGCTAAACCGCAGCCTGTCTCGCAAAACATAATAATCGAGGCCAACGCCAATTTCAGACTCCATGATTCCTGCCCGCGGAGAGAAGTCGCCGAAGCGCATTCCCCCTTGGGCTGAATACGTGAACCTGTCCAAAAAAGGATCATGAATGATTTGTCCGAGAAAAAAAGCGCGGTCGGTGGGCCATAGACTCAAGGAGAGATAGCCCTTGATCATCTCGTTTTTGGCATAGTAGTCAAGCCTTAGGTCGCCTTTAATCCGAAAGGATGAGGCCCGTTCAGCAATTTTTTCCACGTCAGTCAATATGCCCTCAGCTCTGTCATACAATTCCTCATCATGAATCAGCTTCCCGACCGTTCCTTCGCCCCGGTTGATCGTCTCAATGGACTCGGTCAACAGCCGCACCGCTTCCTGTGTTTTCTCGATCAGTGCGGCCATTTTTTCCAGGTTGTCGTTGAGAGGACCGCGACTGTCATCGATCATAGTCTTCACACTCAGGACCAGCTCATCCATGTTCCTGGCAATCTCATCGATACGTTGGTCAAAGTTTTGGACGGTCTGGGACGAGGCCTGGATGCTGCGCGTCAGCGCGCTCTTGTTGGTTTGGGTAAATTCTCTCAAATCTCTCGTCAAGTCTGATACATTTCGCAAAGCCTCCCGAAAATTGCCCCTGGGCTCTTCTCCGCCAATCATCTCCCGCAACGAGATGCTGACTTCTTTGATCTCGTCCCCGATGGAGACCAACATTCCACCCAGTTGGTCGAAGCTGACAGGTGCGATACTGCCGATGGTATCACCTGGTTGGCAGATCTCAGGACCTTCACCCGGAATGATCTCGATGTATTTTTCCCCGAGAAGGCCCAAAGAGGCCATCGTGGCCTCAGAATCCTTGTAGATCTCGACACCGGAATCGATATTGAAGGCAAGCTCGGCCCGGACACCTTTCAGCCTGATTTCTCTCACGTATCCCACACTGACCCCGGCCATCTTGACAACGGTCCTTTTCTCCAGGCCAGCCGCCGTTTCGAAGTCCGCATACAGAACATAGCCCCCTTTCCGGAACAGGACGCTAAGATCCCCGACGATAAAAACAACAGTCGCCATGATGAACAGGGCGATGCCTAGAAACAACCCGACTTTTAATTCTCGCTTCATATCACAATCCTCATCCGGTCATACTTTTGCACTCAATATTCCTTGATAGGGCCTTGAGCCTTGCCATGAATAAACTGTTGAACAATCTCATTATGGGAATTCTTTATTTCTTCTGGTGTTCCCTCCTCGATAATCTTTCCCTCATACAGCATGGCGATCTTATCCGCGATTTTGTAAGCGCTCACCATATCATGGGTGATGACGACCGAGGTCACTCCCAAATCCTTTTTCATCTGGATTATGAGATCATTAATGGCGTCGGCCCGAATCGGATCTATCCCCGTGGATGGTTCATCGTAGAGAATAATTTCGGGTCCGTAGGCAATGGCCCTGGCCAGACCTACCCTTTTCTTCATTCCGCCGCTCAGCTCATAAGGCATCAAATCTTCCACCCCCCGCAATCCCACCTTGGCCAGACTTTCTTTGATGACTTTGTCTCTCTCATCGGCGTGCAAATCCGTGTATCTCTCTATGCCAAAAGCCACATTCTGCCCGACTGATAAGGAATCGAACAAAGCCGCGCCCTGAAAAAGCATGCCAAATCGCCGCCGGAGCCTGTGGAATTCGTCCTCCAGCATACAACAAATATCCACGCCATCGATTCGTATTTCTCCGCTGTCGGGCTTTAGAAGGCCGATCATGTGCTTGATCAGGACGCTTTTTCCCGAGCCGCTCTGCCCGATGACGACCACAATCTTTCCCTTGTCAACAGTCAGATTCATACCCTGCAGCACTTTTTTGCCGCCAAAGGTTTTGTGGAGATCGACGACTTCAATCATTGGGCCAACGTGGCAGGAAGCATCCTGCTGAGAAAGAAATTCAGGATTAAAATAGTTATGCTGGCAATAACAACGGTCCGGGTCGTGGCCCGGCCAACGCCTTCCGCCCCCCCCTCAGTTCTTAAGCCCTGCCAACAGCCGATAATGGCAATGACGATGCCGAAAAACACGGCCTTGATAAGACCTGTGGCCACATCCCATAGCTCAAGATAAAGCAAGGTGTTTCTCCAGTAGACAAAGCGGTTGACACCCATGACGACGTTGTAGAGGAAGCCTCCCATGACGCCGATAAAATCCCCGTAAAGCGTCAAAACGGGAAGCATGATCAGGCTGGCCAGAGTCCGGGGAACGACAAGATAGCGGTTGGGATCAGCCCCCAAGCTGAAGAGGGCATCCACCTGTTCGGTGATTTTCATGGTCCCGATCTCCGCCGCCATGGCCGAGCCGACCCGCCCTGTCACCATGAGCCCCACCAAAATGGGGATCAATTCCTTCACTAACCCCAATGAGATGACAGGGCCGCCGTAGGCTTCTGTGCCTGCACCCACATACCTGTGAAAAGCGGTATAGGTTTGGAGGCCGAATACGAGGCCCCCAAAGGCCGCCGTCAAAGAAACAACCGGGAACGACCTCACGCCGATCTCTTCCAGTTGCTGAAGAAAGATCTTGGCTTCCCAAGGCTTTCGGAAAAAATTCCGAAACGTTTGTCCTATGAGAAGGCCCACCTCGCCCAACATATGGAGAGTGGAATAGATAGGGGAGGGCTTTGCATTTGGGGACATATCACTCTTCAAACGCCCGGAATTCTCTGTCATTGAACCGGGCAAATTTATTCAGAAAAGCGAGGGAGAGTTCTCCGGTTGGTCCGTTGCGCTGCTTGGCCACGTTGACTTCTGCAATACCTTTTTTGGTTTCATCATCGGGATGATAAAACTCATCACGATAGATAAAGATAACCACATCGGCATCCTGTTCGATGGCTCCCGATTCCCGCAAATCCGAAAGCTGAGGTTTGGGCTTGGCGCGCCTTTCCTTTTCCGGAGACCGGCTGAGCTGGGATATCCCCACAACAGGAATCTGGAGCTCCTTGGCCAATTCTTTGAGTGACCGGGATATATAAGAAATTTCCTGTGTTCTGTTCTCGAAGCGGCTGCCGCCTCTCATCAGCTGCATATAATCGACAAACAGCAGGTCAAGATGATGCTCCATCTTGAGCCTCCGGGCCTTGGCTTTCATCTCCATAACCGTCAGGGCCGCTGTTTCGTCAACATAGATTTTTGCCTGAGAGAGAACTTCTGCCGCCAGCTTCAACCGTTCGAACTCTCTATCTCCGACAAATCCTGTTCTGACTTTCTGAAGGTCAATCTGCGCCTCGGAACAGAGCAGTCGCATGACCAACTGCTCCTTGGCCATTTCCAGTGAGAAAAACCCGACCGAATATTCGGTCATGACTCCGACATGCTCGGAAATATTCAAGCACAGAGCGGTCTTGCCCATCGAAGGTCTTGCCGCGACAACCACGAACTCGGATTTGTGGAACCCCGCAGTGAGGGCATCCAAATCACGGAATCCGGTAGGAATTCCGGTCACGGCCTCCTGTCGAGCACGAAGAGTATCGATGGTTTCAATGGCAGGTGAGGCCAGATCACGGACGGGAACGAAACCGGGCTTGATTCTCTGCTCGGCCACTTCAATAATGGCGGACTGTGCCTCATCCAAAAGTTGATCGGCATCTTCCTTCTGCTCATAACTCGACGTCATGATTTTGGCCGAGGAAAGGATTAGCCGTCTCAAAAGCGCTTTCTCTTTAACGATCTGAGCGTGGTACTCGATGTTGAGGCTTTTGGGAACACCATCCATCAGGGATGAAATGTAGGACGCACCGCCCACCGCTTCCAATTCTCCTGCGCGCTGGAGGGTTTCTGTGATGGTTAACAGATCAACGGGGAGATTTTTATCAACCAGAGAGATGATCTTATCCAGAATTTTTCGATTCCCCTCCGTATAGAAATCTTCGGGTGATATAATCGAGAGGACGACGTTCAAATTTTTGTTGTTGACAAGGATGCTGCCCAGGATGTTTTTTTCCGCCTCCAAACTGTGAGGGGGTGTTTTTTTCAGCATCATCAAGTCGAGTTCCATAGCGAACTCCGCTTACTCCCCTTTCTCCTTGCTCTCGTCCTCTTTCTCCTCTGAAGGCCCATCGCTCGAGGCTTCTTCTGTCCTTTCTGTATCCCGGTCTTCAGCGCTCCTGCCCTCTTGCTCCTTCTCCTGGCTCTCCTCAGGTTTTCTTTCCAGGGCGGCCTCTTTGTCACCGGTCTCTTCCGGAACTGTTTCGACGTCTTTGCCAGCAGGAGCGTCAGCAGATTCGGCCTCCTTGGGCGTCACGGTATCCGCCTCTTTTTTGGGCTCCGCTCTATCCTCTGTCTCGGATTTTTCAAGGGGTGCGCCCTCTTTCACGACTTCAATCTTGATCTCGGCGCGCTCCTCGTGAAAAATTTTTAAAGGGACGGTGTAATGTCCCAATCTTTTGATGGGTTCGTCTAGAACTATCTTTTTTTTCTCGATATCGAAACCTAGATCTTCCAGCGCATCCCGGATATCCGTGGAGCTGACTGATCCAAAAATGACATCTTTCTCGCTTGTTTTTCTGCTGAACGAGAGCGATACCTGATTCAGACGTTGGATCAGCTCAGTGTAGGCAGACCTTTCTTCCTCAAAGCCTTTTTGCAGGGCCGCCTGTTCGATGGCTATCATCCTGGCATTGCTCGGAGTGACTTCAATCGCCATTTTCTTCGGGATGAGAAAATTCCGTCCATACCCCGGCGCCACTTTGACGATATCACCCTTTTTCCCCAGGTTTTCGATGTTTTCACGTAGGATGACTCTCATTATTCCTCCAAAATTTGGGGCCGCCTCAATCGCTGATGTAGGGAAGCAGAGCCAGGAGTCTTGCCCGTTTGATGGCTGTGGTGAGTTTTCTCTGGTGGTAGGCACAGGTTCCGGTCACGCGCCGTGGTGAAATTTTCCCTCTCTCCGGCACATATTTTCTCAGAATGTCCACTTTTTTATAGTCAATTTCCCGGACCTTATTTTCACAGAAACGACACACCTTCCTCTTTGGCGGAAAGTATCTTCTCGGACCAACTCTGTTTCTTCGCTGTTCTCTTGCCATATCTAGGCCTCCTCTTTTGTTTCCTCTTCGGCCACCGGCTCTTCTTGCGGATCTTCAACAGGCTTATCGGATACCTCAGGGGGCGTCTTGTCCGGGGCTTCTTCCTTGCGGTCGGTCGCCTCGGGGATTGAGGCGTCCGTGTCATCTTCTTTGGGTGCCGTCTTTAACCGAGGTGTGTCTTCGGCCGGAAGGGCCTCTTCCTTGGCCGTCGCATCTTTCTTCTTCCTCTTTGGTGCCGCCCGTCCTTTCTTTTTGACAGGCGCCTTCACTTCGGTTCTCACGGTCAGAAAACGCAAAACCGCCTCGGTCTGCTTGAATCGTCTTTCAAGCTCTGCCGGTATGGCAGGCTCTCCTTCATAGAGGAAAAAAACATAGAAGGCCTCTTCGTGTTTGTGAATGGGATAGGCCAGCTTCCTCTTCCCCCACTTGTCGATATTGACCATTTTTCCCTTTTTCTTGGAAACAATGTCAGCCATCTTGTCGATAAGCTTCTCATTGTCTTCTTCAGGGAGGTTGGGGGCAATTAAAAATGCTGTTTCGTACGCTTTCATGGAAACCTCCTTATGGATTTCAAGCTCCTTCTCATTCAAGAAGGAACAAGGAGCTTTGTCCTGAGCAATTCCCACCAACTGCCCTTCTGTGCTTGTTAAAGCCTCCAGACCGACAGTTATGGCTTCCGAGGAGTCAATCTCACGGCTCCGGCCTTGCCGGAACCCTCACCCCTTGAATAACTCAGTGTATATCAAAGCATGAACACACACTCTTTATGTCACGATGCGTTTTCCTATTAAAGCACAACTTGATATGTCGACTCAAGTTCTTTTATCATAAAATCAACATCTCTCCATCAGTCATCCGGTTGGGCTCGAACGCGCTGATTGAAGATGTTCATCGCCGTCTCTGTCTCCCCCCTGAGAATGTAGTGAAGGGCTTCCTCTGCCCGCGCCAGCCCTTTTTCGAAGAGCGGGAACTGTTCCTCACCGACAGGAGTGAGGACATAATCCGTCGCCTCCGTATCCGGAGGCAGCGGTCCAATACCAATCCTGATCCTCGGAAACTTTGAGTCGTTCAGTTCTTGAATGATCGACATCATCCCTCTGTGTGTGCCGGCGCTCCCTTCTCTCCTGACTCTGATCTCCCCTAAGGGAATGTCCAAATCATCATAAGCGACAACCAGGTTTTCGAGGGGGACTCCTCCAGAGTCGATGATGTGTTTCACGGCTATCCCGGAGAGATTCATTGAGGTTTGAGGCATAGCGAGAAGGATTTTTCCACTGCCTCGGTCGACATAGGCGATCTTGGAAGAATAGGCATTCTTCCTAAGCCGGGCACCCCAATTTTTGGCCACCCTCTTCACGAGCAAAAAGCCCGCGTTATGCCGTGTCCGCAGATACGTCCGCCCCGGATTACCCAGGCCGATAACCGCCCACAATTATCAGCCCTCCTGTTCCTTCTCGCCTTCTTTTCCTTCTTCGTCCGCCTTCTCCTTTTTAATGACCTCAGGCTCTTCCTCCCCGGCCATCACCGCAACCTCTTCTTCCAGCTCTTCTTCGGCAACTTCTTCTTCCTTGGCTTGAGCTTGGATCATGGCGATAACAGAGTCGGGCTCACTGATAAAGGTCACTCCCTCGGGAGGCGTGAGCTCTTCAACTTTGATGGACTGATGCAGGTGCAAGTCGGTGAGATCCACAGCAATATGTTCCGGAATATCTTTGGGCAAGCACTCAATCTCGAGTTCCCTCAATCCAAAATCCACAAATCCACCCTCTGATTTCACGCCTACGGCTTCACCGACCAGAACGACGGGCACTTCTACCCGAATTTCTTTGTCCATGGCAATGAGAATCAGGTCGACATGGAGCAATTCATCCGAACTGGGATCCTTTTGCAGGTCTTTGATCATGACATCCTGAATCTGAGAATCGAAGGACACCTTGAAAATCGTGTTTTCTCCCGTCTCCGACCTCAGTATGTCAAAAAGATCCTTTTTATCCAGGGAGAGGGAGACATTCTCCGTGGCCGGACCATAGAGTATAGCCGGAACTTTTCCCTCCCGACGAAGACGGCGTGAGGCATTTTTCCCAAAAACTTCTCTTTTCTTGCCTTTTATTTTAACGGCCATTTCTTTCCTCCTCATGTGAAAAGGGAGCTCACGGAGAGACCCATATTGATTCTCATAATCGCCTCCCCAAAAAGCTCTGCGACGGACAACACGACAAATTTATCTGTCGCATGCGTTTCTTTTTTTATGGGAATGGTGTTTGTCACGATTAGCTTTTCCATACTCGATTCAGAAATTTTTTCCACGGCCTTCCCGGAAAGTATCGGATGAGTGCAGGCTGCAAACACTCTGCGGGCCCCGTTCTGCTTTAGAGCCTCTGCGCTCTGTACAAGCGTGCCGGCCGTGTCCACCATATCATCGACAATCACAACATCCCGACCGCTGACATCCCCGATGACGTGAAAGACCCTGGCCACGTTGGGAGCGGGTCGCCTCTTGTCAATGATCGCCAGGCTGGCCTCCAACCGCTTGGCGAACCACCTGGCGCGTCCCACTCCGCCGGCATCTGGAGAGACAATGACAAGGTTCTCCAAATCTAACGATTGAATATACTTTACCAGAACGGGTGCGGCCATGAGATTGTCAACCGGAACGGAAAAAAATCCTTGAATTTGCGGAGAGTGAAGATCCATAGCCAGCACCCGATCGGCGCCCGAGGCTTCCAGCAAGTCCGCAATAAGTCTGGCGGAAATCGGCACGCGCGGCCTGTCCTTCCAGTCCTGGCGCGCATAACTGTAATAGGGGACAACAGCCGTTATTCTCTCCGCCGAGGCTCTCTTGAAGGCATCTATCATCAAGAACAGTTCCACGAGATGAAAATTGGCCTCGTAGGCACCGGATTGGATGACAAAGATATCCTGCCCCCGGACATTCTCATCGATGTAGAAATGAATCTCTCCATCACTGAACCTCTCCAAAACGCACTTGCCCAGACTAATATCAAGATAGCTGGCAATCTCCTTCGACAGTCCCGGGTTGGATGACCCGGAAAAAACCTTCAGAGTGTTTTCTCTCTTCACGGCCTCTCCTTTTCTTCGTTGTCTCTCCAGAAGGAGAACGGCAGTCCGGTATTTTGGCTGGGGTGGGAGGATTCGAACCTCCGAATGGCGGCTCCAAAGGCCGCTGCCTTACCGCTTGGCTACACCCCAGCACATGCTTTCTGCATACTGTTCTCGGGAAACGGTCTCCACGAGACACGAAGGCTGCTCTTTTTTCAAAGTCTCAAAAGCCCTCATCGCCCTATTGGCATCTATATAAAGACCGAAAACAGCAGAACCAGTGCCGCTGACTAAAGACAGCTCAGAACTCAGATTTTGGAGGCGATTCTTAATGGCCTTTATTTGAGGGTAAAGTGTGAATACCGTCTCTTCTAAATCGTTTGCCAATAAACCAAAATCATGGGTTTCCAAAAACCTGATAATTTTACTGTCTTTGCTTTCTGAAGTCAAGGAAGGGCGGCACCTGTCATAGATCGTCGCCGTGAGGATGGCTCGTTCAGGAAGTGCCAGGAGACAATAGCTCTGGGGAATGTCTTCGAGTGGTTCGATGTCATCTCCTCTTCCGCGCCCAAGGCAGAGGCCGCCTTCGAGAAAGTAAGGGACATCGGCCCCGATCTGTTTTCCGAAGTCTATCAGATCCCGTTTGTCAAGACCGGTCTCCCAGAGACGGTTCAACGCACAAAGGGTTACGGCCGCATTGCTGCTTCCCCCACCCAATCCTTTTCCGGGAGGAATATTTTTTTGAGCAAATATCTCTGCCCCTTTCGACACACGGCAATGCTTTTTCAGAAGCCGAGCAGCGCGAAAGATGAGGTTGGTCTCATCCCATGGAATCTGTTCGCAGTCTCCGGAAAGCCTCAGGTCATCCTTCGGCAGAGGATGAAAGGTCAGACGATCATACACATTGATCGTTTGGAAAAGCGTCCTGATTTCGTGGTAACCATCGGCCCGCTTCTTCAGGACCTCAAGACCGAGATTGATCTTGGCAAAAGACTTCAGCTTCATTTCTGAAGAAGGGCCTCGATCTCAACCCAGGTTTTTCGCTGATAGGCATCCAAAAAAGATGTGGAAAAGGCCCCCTCTTTGATGGGCTTGTTGAATCCGATATTCAATATTTTTACCCGGCCGTCATTCAAAGGATGCTTGAAAATGATGGTTCTGGCCAGCGGCGTGTTGACGATAAACTCCTCCACATAGAACCACAGATCCTCCCTGCGGCCGATGACAACCCGGCCTTGCTTGTCCTGCTCAAAAATCCACTCATCCAGCCGGGCTCTGTCTTCCCTGTCACTCCAATTCCATTGGCCGTTCATGAGCGAGATCATCTCGTCCAAATTCAGCCGAAAGCCCAAAAATCGATAGACAATCTCTTCCTCTGTCCCCTGCCAAAAAACTTTTTTTGAAGGGACGGCAAAAAAGGCCCCTTCGTCGTTGATGATAATGTGATAGAGGGTCCTTCCCAGGAAATCAGAGGACTCGATCCTGCCTTTGGAAGGAAGGTGGAACAGAAAGGAAAATTTGGATTTGGCCGATCCTTCCTCATTTTTGAGGCGCAGGGAGGCGTATCCCTCCATGCTGTCGATCTGCGGAGGGATAGGGGTCAGCAGCAGCTTTGAGCTCCCACAAGATAGGAGAAATGCCACACAAAGACAGAGGCCGATCATTCGTAGGCTGGGCACCATAAATTTTTTCAACAGGTCATTTCTCCTTCGTGTTGCGCTGCCCGGTTTTTTTGTCCTCCTCTTGTCCGGCTCTCTCCCCTCCCAGATGAAATCCATAGTCTCGAGCCTTGTTTTTCTTGTGCTCGAACTGCTCAAGAAAAGGATCTTCATCTGCCTTCTTGCTTTTTGGACCGGTGGCTTTACCCCCTGTATCATCCAGGTGAAATCCATAGTCATCTGTATTAATCCTGCGCTGTCGCTCTTTCCTTTTTCTCTTGAGTGGATAGAGGGGAGATGTGATTTGCTTCCCGAAACAGGACAGCTTGGGATTGAGAATCATGAGGATTATGAATGCGGCAAAAATGATGATAATACCTGTTGTCATCCAGTTCATGGGGTTCCTCTGATCCGAAGGCCCAACGCATTCACCCGAAATCTTCGGGCTCATCTTGAAAATTGGAAATTTTACTTCTGATTTTTTCTTTTCCCAGGTAAAGTCCAAGTATGAATGCCGAAGATGTGACGAGTATGGTAAAGATGGATCTCATAACTTTGCTCATGATTAACGTCCTCTCATTTTTTAACCAAATCAAAGAGAAATGTCAACTCGACAGCGCGGTGTGGCCATTGCATTTTTCCTCTGTTCCTTTTATATTTAATCTGAGGGACGGGTTCTTTTTTTGAAAGCGGACCTCAAAAAACTTGGTCGAAGAGTCAAAGAATGACTCCACACATCGGGTCCGAGGATAAGCAATGAAAAGATATGTCTTTGGATTGATCATCGCCACTGTCTTTTGCTCTTCAGCCTGGGGGCAGGGGATTCGAAAGCCGGTATGTGCCGGGAGTTGGTACGACAGCCGAAAGGAAGTCCTCTCTCAGCAACTGGATATGTTTCTCGAGCAGGCCGCAGGACAAACGGCCCGGAATGAGGGGATAGTGGCCCTCATCGCGCCCCATGCAGGATATGCGTACTCGGGGTCCGTCGCCGCTCACGCGTATCGCATGGTACAGGGACAGGATTACGAAACAGTGATTGTTATCGGAACCTCTCACCGGTACGCTTTCAGTGGATGCTCCATATATCCTCGGGGGGGATACGAAACACCCCTGGGCATCGCTGAAATCGACGAACACCTCGCCGCCGAGATTGCCGCATCGACCGGGTTCAAATATCATGCTCAAGCTCACAGAGAAGAGCATTCCGTCGAGATGCAAGTTCCCTTTATCCAAAAAACTCTCCCCAAAGCGAAAATTATCCCCATTATAATGGGGCGTCCTTCGGAAAAGACAATTTCCATCCTTGCCCGGGCCTTTTCAGAAATTTTGGGAGATAAGAAGGTCCTTCTCGTGGCCTCAACCGATCTTTCTCACTTTTTCTCAAAGCAAAAGGCCAATCGGGTGGATTCAGAGACAACCGCTTTAATCAAGAATCTCGACACGGATACACTCATCCAGAAAATAAGCCGCAATGAAAACATCATGTGCGGAGGTGGCCCGGTCAGCGCGGTGCTCATCTTTGCTAAAAACACAGGAAATGCCCGGGTGGAAATCCTGAAATACCTGGATTCCTCCCAAGCCGGAGGCCCCGAAACCCGGGTTGTCGGCTATGCCGCGGCCGCTGTCTATGCTGACAGATCCGCCCCTTCCTTTTCCCTCGATGAGCAGGAAAAAAAGGAGCTTCTTCGCATTGCCCAATCCGCTCTCGAGATGTGCGTTTTGGAAAACCGGGCTTACGCCCCCCTCACAGATAATCCCAAGCTCGTCAGCAAAAAGGGAGCCTTTGTCACCTTGAAAAAAAATGGCCGTTTGCGGGGATGCATAGGATTCATCGAACCGGTCTTTCCTCTTCATCAGACTGTTGCCAGGGCTGCCATTTACGCAGCGAGCCGGGATGTCCGTTTCAAGCCTGTTCAGCCATCGGAATTGAAAGCCATTGAAGTGGAAATATCTGTGCTGACGCCACTGCGAAAGATCAAAAATCCCAGCGAAGTGACAGTGGGAAAACACGGTCTGGTCATTGCCAAGGGCGACAGAAAGGGCCTCCTGCTTCCCCAAGTTCCTGTGGAAAATCGCTGGTCGCAAAAGACCTTTCTCGAACAAACGTGCGTCAAAGCCGGGCTTCCAAGGGACGCGTGGAGGGTTGGTGCGGATATTTACGTCTTCGAAGCCATTGTCTTTCACTGACGCCCCGGTCAACGGAATTAAAGTAAGAAAGGAGAGCGAGGCCGGAAACCGAGTCGGTTTTTCATCCCTGGGGAAAAATCGACGTGTTTTTTGAAATTACCAATCTGATCCCTCAGCGGACCGTTCGTCAAGAAATTGAAAAAGACTAGCAGCTTGCGATAGGATTTGAGGTTGCGTAATACTCCAGCTTTGCTATAATGATTTTTTTCACGAGGATTAACGATGCCGTTATACGAATACAAATGTGACAAGTGCGGAGCCACATTTGAAGTTATCCAAAAAGTTGCCGAGCCGCCCGTAAAGAAGTGCCCCCAGTGTGGCGGATCAGTCAAAAAAATCATATCGCCGCCGGCTCTTCAATTCAAGGGAAGCGGCTTTTATATCACGGACTACGCCAAGAAAGAAAAGCCTTCTGAGTCCAAGCCCAAAGGAAAGACGACAAAGGCCGCGACACCAGAGCCTCCAGCCGCGGATAAAAAGCCGGATAAGGAAACGACGTCAACGGCAAAATAATCGACAGCCTCGGCGAAGGGAATACGATTGGTGGGATGAAAATCATCGTCCGGGCTCCCAACTGGCTAGGTGATGCCGTGCTTTCTCTTCCCCTCTTGGATTGTCTTCAGAAGTGTTTTCCTGATGAAGAAATCTGGATTGCCGGCACGGAATGGGTTAACGGTCTTTATTCCTCCCTCGATTACCTTGCCGGCACTATCGTCCTTTCCGGTAAAAACAGGCCTAAGGATTCAACCCTTGACGCACGTGAGATTCAAAAGCATGGCTTTGATATCGGCCTTTTGTTGACACACTCCTTTGCCTCGGCTCTGCTTTTTTTCAGGGCAAAAATCCCGGAGCGATGGGGATATGTTCGTGACGGGCGAGGTTTGCTCCTGACCAAAGGGATTAAGCGGACACCCTACGAAAAGCCACCTCATCAACTCCATTACTATCTCGATCTCGCCTTAAAACTGGGCTTGGAGCCCGTCCCGGTAAAACTGGACTTCCCCCTTTCCGACAAGGACAAGATAGAGGCAAAAAAAATTCTTTCCTCTCACAATGTCGATCCCCGAAAAACCCTGGCCATCATCAGCCCCGGGGCATCTTACGGTCCCGCAAAGAGATGGCCCGCTGACAATTTCAGCAGGCTTGCAGCCCGGCTTCAAGAGGTCTTTGAGGCTGAAATCCTCCTTGTCGGCGCCGAGAATGATTCGGCATTGGCCGAGTCCATCGCTTCCCCCATGAACAAGAAACCGGTGCTCTTGACGGGAAAGACAACCATCAATCAACTGGCCGGAATTATAGCCCAGGCATCATTTTTTATAACCAACGACTCAGGCCCCATGCATTTGGCCAACGCACTGCACACACCTGTCGTCGCGATTTTTGGGCCGACGGATCCCGATCGCACACGGCCCTATCAGGAACCGGCAAAGGTTCTTAAAAAGGAGGTTCCCTGCTGGCCTTGCTTTTACAGAACATGCCCTTATGACCATCAATGCATGACACAAATTACGCCCGAGGAGGTTATCCAAGCTTGTCTGACACTAAAGCCATGACACAAAGAGCCGTTTTTCTTGACCGAGATGGAACCCTCAACAAAGACGTCGGATATCCCGGTTCCTATGATGCCATCAAAATCTATCCCTACAGCTTTACAGCCGTCAGGAAACTGAACATGGCCGGTTTCATCACAGTGGTCGTGACCAATCAATCCGGTGTGGGAAGAGGGCTCATCGAAGAGGACGCCCTCAAAGATATCCACGCCCAAATGCAGGAGGCCTTTAGGGCGAATAACGCCCGGCTGGATAAGATCTATTATTGCCCCCATTACATCTCCTCGGCGTATCCTGAGTACCGCAAAGACTGTTCGTGCCGAAAACCGAAGCCCGGGATGGCCCAAAAAGCCGAAGCCGAACTGCGTATTGACACAACCAAGTCCTACATGATCGGCGACAAAGCCGAGGATATCCTTTTCGGGATGAACATCAAGGCAACACCCATCCTGCTTTTGACGGGACATGGAAGGCGGGCGCTTAAAGAACTCGAAGAGATGGGAAAAGAGCCTGCCTTCGTGGCAGAGAATTTGCTCGAGGCGACGGACTGGATTCTGGCACGGGAACAATGATTCGATTCGACAACATTTTGGAGAAAGTGTCCTCCTCGTATTCAGAAAAGGACATCACTCTGCTCAAAAAGGCCTATATTTTCGCGGCCAGAGCGCATAAAGGACAAATCCGGCGCTCAGGAGAGCCCTATCTCAGTCATCCTCTTGAGGTGGCCAGCATGCTGGCCGATATGAATCTGGACGCCACGACTCTGGTGGCCGGACTGCTGCACGACGTCTTGGAGGATACGGAAGTGACCGCCCTCGACATACAAAAAGATTTCGGCAAGGAAATTGCCCATTTGATCGAAGGAGTAACCAAGATCAGCCTGGTCGAGGTGTCGTCCCCCGAAACCCGCAAAGCCGAGAGCATCCGGAAAATCATTCTAGCCATGACCGACGATGTTCGGGTTATCTTCATCAAATTGGCCGACAGAATACACAACCTCAAGACACTCAAGTTTCTCCCAGAAGAGAAACAAAAACACATAGCAAAGGAAACGCTGGAGCTCTATGCCCCGATCGCCAACCGGCTGGGAATGGGTCGCATAAAAGCGGAGCTTGAGGATCTTTCTTTCCGCTACGTCGACCCGGAAAACTACTTCAAAATTGCCTCGCTCGTCGATCCACAAAGAAAAAAAGCCGAGAAAGAGCTCAGGGGCATAAAAAAAAACCTCGAGCACTTGATGGGAAAAAACCGCATCCCCGCAGAGGTTTTTTTCAGGATAAAACGTTCCTACAGCATCTTCAACAAGATACAACGCCGGAATATCTCCTTCGACCAGGTCTACGATTTTATGGCCCTGCGCTTGATTACGGACTCGGTCAAAAACTGCTACGCCGCCCTGGGAATCGTTCATCAAAAATGGCCTCACATCCCCCACAGATTCCGGGATTTCATCGCCATGCCCAAGCCAAATCTGTACCAAGCCCTTCATACAACCATCATCACGGAAACGGAGCAGACTGTCGAAATTCAGTTTCGTACGCAAGACATGCACAACCTGGCCAAGAACGGAATTTCGGCGCATTGGAGATACAAAGAAGCCGATCCCAAAGCCATCATGAAGGAGGACAAACGACTCTTATGGCTTAGAGAAGTGGCAGAACTGTACAGAGAGCAAAAAAGTCCTAGAGAATTTTTGAAGAGCCTGAAAACGGATTTGATTCCCGAAGAGATCTATGTCTTTACTCCAAGAGGCAAAGTGATCACTCTTCCGCTGGGCGCGACTGCCCTGGATTTTGCTTTCAAAATCCATTCCGAGCTCGGGTTCCATGCCACAGGGGCTACCATCAGCGGCGAAAAAACCTCCTTAAGGGCCGTGCTCAAACCGGGGGATATCGTGGAGATCCAATCCTCACCAGAGAGGGTTCCCAGCCGGGACTGGCTTAACTATGCCTTCACCTCCACCGCACGCCACCACATCAAGCGCTGGCTGAATCTGCAGGAAAGAATCAAGAATACGGAGCTGGGCAAGAAGCTGTGGGAAAAACAATTGTCCGGCTATTCTTTTCCTCCCGAAGTGAAAAAGGGGAAGGCTCTGCTGAGCCACATTTCCCGCGGGACTCGTCTACATTTGAAGAAGATGGACGATTTTTTCGCCATGGTGGGATCCGGGAAAATCATCCTCAACAAAAAACTGATAGAAAAAATATTTCCCGAAATGGATTTAGCCAAGAAAAAAGACACCATCATCACGAAGGTGGTTACCAAAGTGGCCAAAAAATCCAGGGCCGCCGTCCGCGTCACCGGGAAGGAGTCATCACAACACAAGCTTGCCAAATGTTGCTATCCGGTCAAGGGCGAATCCATCGTCGGCTATATCACTTCAGGAAAAGGAATAACCATCCATTCCTCACGTTGCCCTCTAGTGGACAAAGAAATTCTGGATCCCCAGCGTATGGTCGAGGCGTCCTGGGACAAAACCGCAAAGGGGCCCTACCGAGCAAGGCTTCTGATACATGCCCAAGACGCTCCAGGGGTCTTGGCTAAGCTCACGGCCGTCATCGCCCAGCAGAAAGGAAACATCACCAAAGCCGAAGTGATGACATTCCCCGACATAAAAGCGCAGATCAAACTGACCCTGCATATCGACGACATAGAACACCTCGAAAAAATCACAGGCCGGATCTCAAAAATTCGGGAGATATTTTCCGTGAACCGGGTATAGGCTTAAAGGGCTTTGGTGACTTTTCCCGAGCGGATACACCGGGTACAAACCCATATCTTTTTTGGGCCTGATTTTGTTTGGGCTTTCACATGCTGAAGATTAGGTTTCCATTTCTTCTTGGATGCCTTATGAGAATGACTGACGGAATGCCCGAAGGTCGGCCCTTTTCCGCATATTTCACATACTTTTGGCATTGTTATTCTCTTTCGAAATACAAGTTTATACCATAAGTTGCCCAAAATGCCAAATTTTTACTCGCCGTGTTTTCGGAAGTCACCATTCTGATCATTCGTCAAACTGTTCATCACGGATTAGGAAATGCTTCCCTTGACGTGTTGTAACGCCGCATTATTCCGGTCTCGTGATTTTAGGCACAAAACTTGCACTATATGCAGGGTGACTTGACGAAATAAGGAAAAAGCAGTACCTTGAAATTTAGAGGAAATTTATGAAAAGTCGTCTCCTAGTCCTTGTCAGCATCCTGCTTGCTCTGGTCATTCTGAATTCGGCGTGTTCATCATCCCGTCCCATCGACCAAATCAATTTTGGTATCAAGGCAGCACGGCTGGATTTATGGGATGAGGCCATTTTCCGGTGGAAAAAATATTTACAAATTGAGCCGGAATCTGCCGCTGCCCACAACAATCTGGCAGTTGCTTACGAAAAAAAAGGTCTCTGGGAAGAGGCAAAAGAGCAATACGAACTCGCCCTGAAATACAATCCTGAGGATAAACACATCACTGCCAACTACAAAAAATTCATGAGACGATATGAGGCTCGAAAGGATGAACTACCTAAAAAACAGTAAGATCATCCTGCTGTTCTGTGTTTCGGCTCTCTTTGCCTGTTCGGGAGGGCGGCACTGGAAAGTCAGGGTTGAAATGCCTCGAGCCATCTCTTTTGAACTGGAGCGATTCCAAGAGCTCGTTATTACAGACTTCCACATTGTCAAAGAACGCAAAGACATGAACCTCAATAAAGAAATGGTGGAATACCTTAGCTTTGAATTCGGACAGAATATTGCTGTTCCGGTGTCTACCAAAGAGATAGATCTTGCGCGTGAAGCTATTTTTGAAGATGAGTCTTTTTGGAAAGAACTCCCCACAGAGAAAGAAGAGGCCATTATTTTGACCGGGAGCGTGGAGTACACATCAGAAATACGGAAGGCCCTGGTCGACGAAGAAAAACGGCAGTTCGAGAATCCCTTTCCCAGAAAATCCGGCCTTGAAGAGAGGCGGTTTTACACTCTCCTGTTTGACCTCTATATGATCGATGCCCAGACAGGGAAAATACTCTATACCAGGAATTTTAAGCAGACCAAACATTACGCCAATCCGAATCAAACGGCTTACTTTGCCTTCTTCGATCTCATCCAAATCGTGAAAACCAAGCTTTTTCAGGCATTTTTGGGGGAAGAACTTCTCCAAGAACGATACCTGCTTTCCAAATAGTCGAGGAGACACCATGAGAATGCGCAACAAATTTCTCATTTTTGTCCTTTTTTTTAGCGTAGTGGCACAATTCGCTGCAGCACAGTACTTTTATATCCCCTACTACGGAAAAAACAAAGTCATCTATGAAAACTTCAAGTGGGACAAGTACGCCACCGCCCATTTTGATATCTACTACTACACGAAAGACCTGGAGATGCTGCAAACGCTGGCCTCCTACGCCGAAAGCGCCTATAAAAAAATCAGCCGAGACATCAAACACGAACTCTCTGCCGCCGTCCCGCTTATCTACTACAAAACCCTTACAGACTTTCAACAGACAAACCTGTACAATGTCCCGGAGGGAGTGCTCGGCGCCGCAGAGCCTCTTCTCTATCGCATCGCCCTCCATGGGGATATGCCTCCCAACGACCTCCAGGATCTCATCAAACATGAGCTAACTCATATCTTTGAGTACGACCTTCTCTGGGGTAGCCCGGGGGGCGTGATATATGCCATTTCCCGGCCACCTCAGTGGGTGATGGAGGGCTTTTCGGAATATGCCACGGGAAATTGGTCCTCTTGGTCGTCGTTGATCATTCGGGACGCCGTCCTGAACGACCGGATTCCAGAAATGTCGCCCGGCGGTCATCTCTACACACAATACCCCTCAGCTCGCGACCCGGCCTACGACTTCGGCCACGCCATCTATGAATTCATAGAACACAAATACGGCAAGAACGGCGTCCGCGAATTCTGGCATTCCATGAAGAGCAGCTCTTTTATCGGCCGTGTCGATCCCATCAAAAAAGCATTCGGCGTAGAACCGCGAGAATTCAATCACGAATTCAAAAAATACATCCGCCAAAGGCATAAACATTTGCTAACCCGGGAAAATCCTGAAGATTACAGCCTTCCCCTTGGGCCGGAATTCCCCATGAATCCCTACTTCTTTTCCTTCTCGTATGCCCTCTCTCCTTCAGGAGATGTGATTGCAGTCATAACGTTCAGCATTAAAGATTCGGATATTGACATCATCCTCATTTCCGCCAAGGACGGACAAGTGATCAAAAACATCACCAAGGGCTACTCGTCCAAATATGAATTCATCAAATACGAAATCGATCCCTCTCTGGGCGGCACTATTGCCTGGTCTCCGGACGGAGACAAAATTGTCTTTTTCGGACGAGCCGGACAAAAGCATTCCCTTTTTGTCGTCAACGCCATGACCGGCGATACAATCAAAAGCATAAATTTGGATCAAGATCAACCATCCTCCCCCAGCTTTCATCCCGAAGGTGGTGAAATCCTCTTCGCCGCCTTTGATAATGGAAGACGCGATATTTTCATGCTCAACATGGAAACAGAAGATGTCGTCAACCTCACCAACGACTCTCTCTACGAAAAGGCTCCGGCAATATCTCCAGATGGGAAGCGGGTGGCTTACACGATCCATCTCGATACCTATGACAAAATTTTTATCTCCCCTCTCGATGACATGAGTGAAAAAACGCAGTTGACTTTCGGCAAAGGGAGCACCATAACCCCGGAATTTTCTCCCGACTCAAAGGAATTGTATTTCACCGGGGACATGAGGGAGGCCTATAACATCTATTCCATCAACCTGGACACGGGTGAGTTGAAGCGTTACACGGACGTTCGAACCGGTAATTTTTTCCCTACTCCCCATCCTTCTAAAGAACATGAAATCGTGTTCTCCTCCTTCAACAAAGGCTCCTACCAAATATTCAAGAGTGAAGTCGAACCCGAATTGGTGAAGACGACCACTTTTACCGACATCGACTCAGAGGACGAATACGATAAGTTCGAGCCCATCCTGACGCTGGAAGTTAACCCGGACAATATCAAGGCCCAGAAGGGACTCGGCAAGCTGTATTTGGTCGGACGTCCTCCCATAGAAGCGGTCGTATCGACCGACGGATCGATATACGGAGGCACAGCCCTCGCTTTTTCCGACCTCTTCGCCGATTACACTTTCACCATAATCGCTTATCAGATTCGGAGCTTCCGCTCTTATCATTTCTCCTTTACCAACCAAAAAAACAGATTTCAGTATAGGGCCGAGGTGTATTCTTACACCTCTTACTACTACCCCTACTATTCGTATTACGATCGCTCCATATACAATTTCCTTACCTATTCCGATGCCATCGCTACCCGTAGCATTTCAGGGGCCACTTTCAGCGGTTATTATCCTCTCAACAGGTATTATCGTATCCAGACTTCCGCCTTCTTTCAGCACTGGGAGGAAGATTTCTATGATCCCTACGTCAACCAGATCCTGCTCATGCGAGATTCGGATTACAGTTACTTCATGAACGGGAACATGCTCGGCTTGAGTCTTTCCCTTGTCGGCGAGACCACGCGGTTCAGGATGTACGGCCCTGTCACCGGGCACACATTTAATATTTCCGTCACCCAAGCCATCCCTGTGTCGAACGACTTTCTCTCCAACACGCGCCTCCGTGCCGATTTGCGCAAGTATCTCCATGCCGGAGGGGATCTTCTCTTAGCCCTCCGATGGTATGGGTTCGGGAGTTGGGGCAAAAATCCCTTCGTTTCTTATTTTGGCGGCAACAATCAAGTCCGTTCCGTACCTTTTTATTCCATGATAGGCACAGAAGGATGGCACGCCAATGCCGAGATACGGATTCCCCTCATCAATGTCGCCTACACCTTCATTGGTCAGATCGGACCGATTCGGGGAACGCTCTTCATGGACATCGCCCGGTCCAAGGTGAAAGGACGGTCGGCCAGATACACCCGATATGCCGGATCCGATCTAGATGGAAACCCGGTCCTGGTCGAATTTGACGCTATCGGCTCCATCGGCTTCGGATTCCAAGCATTCCTGCTGGGTTTGCCCGTGCATCTTGAGTTTGTCAAAAGAGTGGAATGGCCTGACATCGGAAGTCCCTTCAGTTACGACATCATCGGTGACTGGATGACGAAATTCTGGATCGGTTTCGACTTTTGATCCATTTTTTGATTTTCCTTGTATTTGAAACGTGTGAGTGCTATTATAGGCGGGCCTTCTCGACCCCGTATCAGCAAAACGGAAGGTTTTCCACAGCTGTGGATAAAACTGTGAAAATCTCGCAGTAACAAATGGAACACCCAGATAAAACTAATCCTTGGCTCAAAATAAGGAATGAACTCGAAAATAAGATAGACAAGAACAGTTTTGAGACCTGGTTCCTTCCCACCGCCTACATCGGACAAGAGTCAGGGTCTTTGTATGTCAAGGTTCCCAATTCTTACTTCAAAGACTGGTTATCCTTTCACTATATGAGTCAGCTCAACAGTATTTCGCAAGCTCTTTTCGGAAAAATCTACGAGATAAAATTCATTTTCGATGACACCTCTCCCACATTCATCCGGCGTTCCCCAGAGGAAAGGAAGTCCAAGGGCGCGTTTCTTCTCAACCCGAATTTGAATCCCAACTACACATTCGAAAACTTTGTGGTTGGATCATGCAACCAGTTTGCCCACGCTGCCGCAACCGCCGTGGTCAAGAATCCCGCGAAATCTTATAATCCTCTCTATATCTATGGGGGTGCCGGTCTCGGCAAAACCCATTTAATGAACGCCATCGGACACTACACACTAAAAACAGAAGGAAAGCTCAAAGTCCTCTATATCACCACAGAGAAATTTATGAACGATCTCATCAATCATCTCCAGTACGGCAAAATCCTGGACTTTCGCCAGAAATACAGGAGTGTCGATGTTCTCTTGATGGATGATATTCACTACCTTTCCGGAAGAGAACGGACAAAAGAGGAGTTTTTTCACACATTCAACCATCTCTACGACAGTCAAAAACAGATAGTTATCTCAAGCGACTGCCCTCCCAAGGAAATCCCGAACCTGGAAGAGCGTTTCAGTTCCCGTTTTGAATGGGGTTTGATCGCCGACCTCAAGCCTCCCGATATCGAAACGCGCATTGCCATCCTGAAGAAAAAATCTGAAATGGAAGGAATTCAACTCTCCGAGAGTGTTGCCCTCTTTATCGCTGATAAGGTGCGCTCAAACATAAGGGAACTGGAAGGCTATCTCCGCCGGGTCATTGCCTATTCTTCGCTCAAAGGGGAAACTATCGACCTTGATTTGGCCAAAGAAGCTTTAAAAAGTCTGTTGGACGCATCATCACAAATCGTGACAATAGATAAAATCCAAAAAATTGTCTGTCACAGGTTCAAAATCAAAATTTCCCAACTGAAATCAAAAAACAACTCGCCCAAAGTTGCCTTTCCCCGCCAAATCGCGATGTATTTGTCCAAGCAACTCACCAAGACATCGCTTCCTGAAATAGGCAAAAAATTCGGTGGAAAACATCACACCACGGTTATCCATAGTATCCGGAAGGTGGAAAAATTAAGAGAGGAAGACCCGGAATTCAACAAAGAAATAAACACAATTATTAGCTATATACACTAGCAAATCAACAAATTGGAGCGGTTTTTCACATTTTGTTTGCTTTTATTATTGTTATTCTTTAATCTAATTTATATTTAATAAAGATATAAGAATCTTTGTTGAAAAGGTGGAAAAATGAAATTTTCTATCGGAAAAGACGCCATTCAAGGAGAGCTCCAACTTCTTCAGGGAATTGTGGAAAAGCGGAACACCATGCCTATCCTAGCCAATATTTTGGTCAATGCCTCAGAAAATGAAGTTCAACTGATAGGGACAGATCTTGAGGTTGGCCTAAAAACACATTTCCCTGCCCATATCGATGAACCGGGATCCATCACCATATCAGGAAAGAAGCTTTTTGAAATAGTGAGATCACTAGCCGGAGACAAAGACGTCATCTTTCACGAGAGTGATAGTCTGGTTATGGAAATTTCGTCCGGGGAAAGCCAGTTTAAAGTCCTCTGTTTACCCAAAGAAGATTATCCGCAAGTTCCCGAACCCAAATTCGAGAGGCAAATTGTGCTTCCTCTCGAGAGCATCAAGGACATGATTGACAGGGTGTATTTTGCCATAACTCAAGAGCAGAGGTACTATTTGAACGGCGCTTTGATGATTTTGAAGGACAAGAGCGTGGAGCTGGTGAGTACGGATGGGCACAGGCTGGCTTACACAGCCCTGTCTCTGGATGATCTCCATTTAGACAGCGAAATAAGCGGAATCGTTTCCAAAAAAACATTGAGTGAGCTGAGAAAATTCGAGGATGAAAAACTTGCATTCGACCTCGATGAGAACAATCTCTTCTTCAGGGTAGCCAATCGAACCCTGATCTCAAGAATCATTGAGGGGAAATTTCCTAACTATGAGGCCGTTATCCCCCAGGACAATTCGGGCATTATGATTGTTTCCAGAGATGAAATGACGGATGCCATAAGGAGAGTTTCCCTTCTGTCGACAGAGCGGTCCAAGGGGATCAAACTCAACCTTTCCAAGGGCCAGATAAGTCTTTTTTCTTCAAATCCTGAAATCGGGGAGGCGAGGGATAGGGTCAATGCCGACTACGAGGGCGATGAGCTCGAAATCGGCTTCAACGCTCAGTATCTTCTCGATTTTCTGGGCACGATCAAGTCGGAAAAAATACGGATTGAGTTGAAGGATGAAAACAGCGCTGTCCTCATGATGCCGGACGCGGAAGAGGGTATCCGATATCTCTATGTCTTGATGCCCATGAAAATATAGGCCTACCTCGATTTCTCCTGATGCACGGGACGAAATGAGTACTCTTTCCCTAATTGATCCAGACACCCGTCAGCATCAATTACGATCGCCCCGTAATCAGCATAGTGACTCAGCACTGTTTCAGGGTGGGCAGATACGAAGAGAGCTGTGGCTAGGGCGTCACAGAGGGTTGTTTCCGGGCCGATGACTGTGACACTCTGCTTTCCTGCGGCAGGAAGACCGGTTTGGGGATTGAAAATATGATGATACCGGAGGCCATCCCGGATGAAGTACCGCTGGTAATCTCCAGTTGTCGCTGTGCCTATATCTGTCAAGGACAGAACACCCACAAATCCTTCTGTTCTCGGGTGTTTGATCCCGATCTGCCAGGGTTGATTATCCGGATTTGTGCCCCAACAGAAAAGGTCTCCGCCGGCATTGATGAATCCCCTGGGTATCTCCAACGACTGTAATGATGCGGCAGCCCCGTCGATTCCATACCCCTTGGCGATAGCGCCCCAATCGAGTTTCATTCCGGCAGGGAGGATAATTCCGTTTTCCTCTTGCTTTATTTTCTTCATATCGACCAGTCTGAGAATGTGTTGAACCTCTTCCTCACCAGGAATCCGGTAGGATCGGTCGGGAAATCCCCATAGCTCTATGAGCGGAAATACAGACAGGTCGAAATCTCCATCAGAATTATGGTGGACAGCCAACGCTTTTTGGAAGAGCCGGATGACTTCTGGCGATGTGTAGTCCTCGGATCCGGGAGAAAAAAGATGTTCGACCTCGGAAAAAACGCGATCTATCTCCTGCTTGGCTGACTGAAGTTTGTCCGAGGAAGAGAAAATCTTTATCTCGCAAACTGTATCAAAGTAGACGACGGTGAACGTATGCCATTTTTGTGATGGGGCACATGAGGACAGGAGTAATAAGCAGAAGGGGAGGACAAGCCATCCCCTTTTAGCCGATAACGGTGTCGATGCCACGACCCTGGATTTCGAGCAGGAAATGGTTTGGGGCACAGATTATACGCTGTCCTGCTTTGGATATAGGCGGTGCAGAGATGCAGATTTTATTCCGGCAGGGTGATCGGGCAATCCATGCCCGGCCCTCATGGACTCTGACTGTAATCGGCCCTTGCCTGGCCGGAATGCGCCGGGTTACATTTCTCTTGAGTGGGAGATGTTCGATGGGGGAGCCGTCCTTGAAGAGTGCCACGGAGTGCCCGTCTTCTAAAGGGTACGACTGATCGGAGAATGCGGCAACTGTCACGAGAGAAGATGGAGAAGTGGTCTTTGTCATGGACTGCCACAGGGTGTTGAGTTTCCATGACCGGATGTCCCAGATTCTTCCGTTTTTGACAAGAGAAAATGAAGGGCACGCCTTGCGGGTGAGATGGGAGGAGGAGATTGTCAGATCCGAAGATGCGGAATCTTCCGCCGGAGCCCATCCTTTTTGAATCAGTATCTGTGTCAGGTCTTCTTGACAGGGGTGGGAATCGGGAACGGTGAATGTTTTTGGGTGGGAGCCGATGGAGTCTTGGAGTGTTTCGAGAAGGGGATAAATATATATATGGGGATGATCGGATATGAGATAGAGTTCACAATTTTGTGCTGACCTCTTTGATGCCAAAAGAAGCGGGGTGAATATTGGAATTCCCACAAAAGTATGAAGAAAGCGACGTCTATTCATGGTGTTCTCCTTTGCGTGTGATACCGGTGATCACTGGGTAGAGGTCTGAGTTGTTCCTCTTTTTGAAATAAAAGGTCAGCAAGAATCCGGCCGCGAGCACTCCTGAACAGAGACCGATCAGGCTCGACTCTGAGGCACCTAGCGAGATCCATCGGGAAGCCAGATAACCCAAAGCCAGACCTGAGAGGCAACCTCCAAGCAAAACGGCGAACAGGTGTATGAGAGTTTTGCTGTACATTGTATCCGGAACATCGATGGTCACCTCATCTCCCGGATGAGCTTGGAGTGTATTCCTTACAGAGAGGAGACCCGTGTCCAGATCGTTTTTGAGGCAAAGGGCCCTGGCTGCACAGCTCTTGCAAGCGTTCAGGCAGCCGACTTCGACACGGGCGAAACCAGCTTTGGTCGAAATAACGATTCCTTTATCCTTCATCGGGTTTATGAATCCGTCCGATAGCATCTGTCGGACATTTTTCAATATCCGGAATCTTTTCCGGATCTATCTTTTTGAAGTCTGTGATCCTGGCTAGATTATCGGCGATTTCGATAGCCTCGGGGCATGCTCTGGCACAGATTCCACAAGCGATGCAGGCGTTTTTGCAGGCTTTGCGGGCCAGAGGGCCCCGGTCTTCCGACCGGCAGAAGACGAGGATCTCCTGGCTGAGCGGATGGAGTTCAAAGAGGTTTCGGGGACAGGCATCGACACATTTCCCGCAGGCCGTACAGTTTTCTTCCCGGACTACCGGCAGGCCATCCTCTCCCATATAGAGGGCATCGAACAGACATGCTTCGACACAATCCCCATAGCCTATGCACCCGAAGGAGCATTGCTTGGTGCCGCCCACCAAATGAGCGGCATGACATGTCGGTATTCCCTGGTAAACACCCCTGGAACGTGCCGCATCCAGAGTGCCGCGGCAGTGGAGGCGAGCCACTTTCTTGATAACCTCAGCCGCATCGATGCCGAGGATTGCCGCGATCCGGTTGGCCGTGTCCGCTCCGCCTACCGGGCAGCCGGTCGCCTCAGCTTTCCCGCCGACGAGGGCCTCTGCAAAGGCCCGGCAGCTCGCATAACCGCAGCCCCCGCAATTCGCCTGGGGAAGAGATTCATGCACCTCGGTGATTTTTGGATTTTCCTCGACTTTAAGCTTTTTATACGCGAGCACCAATCCCACGGAGAATAGGAAACCCAATCCAGCCATGGTGAGAATCGGGACGAGCACATCCATCATTGGATCATTCCCAAAAAACCGTTGAAGGCCAAGGCCATTATACCGGCCACAATCAATGCAATCCCAGCTCCTTTCAAAGGTATGGGAACATCGGCCAGATCAAGCTGCTCTCGTATTCCAGCCATCAACACAATCGCTAGAGTAAATCCTATGCCTGATCCGAAGCCGAAGATAACGGTCTCGATAAAATTGTATTCGTTCAGGGCTGCGATCAAAGCCAGTCCCATGATAGCGCAGTTCGTCGTGATCAAAGGCAGGTAGATACCCAAGGCTTGGTAGAGGGGGGGGCTGATCTTGCGGATGAACATCTCGACCAGTTGAACGAGTGAGGCGATAACAAGAATAAAGGAGACAATCTGAAGGTAATCCAGACCATAGGGAATGAGGATGAAATTGTTTATCAGCCAGGACACGACTGCGGTTATGGTCATGACAAAAGTGACCGCCAATCCCATAGACAGCGCGGAGTCGATCTTTTTGCTCACACCGAGGAAGGGGCAGATGCCGAAAAAATAGTAGAGGACAAAGTTTTGAACCAGAACAGCCGAGATAAAAATGGCCGCCAGTTCCATGCTTAGCTCCTCTTTGTTTTCCTTTCGATGACGAGAGCTGTGCCGAGCAGAATGCCTAAAGTGATAAAAGCACCTGCCGGCAGAATCATGATTAACCAAGGCTTGAACCAGGATCCCATAACCTGATAACCAAGAAAAGTCCCTGCGCCGAGAATTTCTCGAAAGGTGCTCAAGGCAAGAAGGGCCAGGATGAATCCTGTGCTCATGCCCAAAGCGTCTATCAGTGACCGGCCGACAGAATTCCTGGAAGAGAAGGCCTCTTGACGGCCTAGAATGATGCAATTGACCACGATCAGCGGGACATAGGGACCCAGGGCTTCTGAAATGGGGTAGAAAAAGGCCTTGAGGAATTGATCCGCGATGGTCACGAAACTGGCGATAATCACGATGTAGGTGGCAATGCGCACCTGGGCAGGGATGAGCTTTTTGATCGAGGCGACAACGAGTGAGCTGAAGATCAAAACAAAGGTTGTGGCTAAGCCCATGGCTATTCCGGTTATAACGGTTCCGGTGACCGCAAGCGTCGGACACAGACCGAGAAGCTGCCGGAAGACAGGATTCTCCTTCCACAGCCCTTTGAGGTATTCCGTTTTGATACTTTTAGTTGCCATCCTTTGGTTCTCTTAGGATTGTGCCTTCGTTTATCAGGTTGCGCATCCTTTCCAGCGAAAGGTTGACAATTTCCAGGACTTTTCTTGAGGATATCGTCGCCGCGGTGATAGTGTTTATTTCCGAAGGCAATAGCTCTTCGGGTTTGCCTGCCGCAGGCTTTCGCAGCGTAAGCGGTCCGGTTGCGTCTCTGTCTTCCCAAAACTGAAGGAATGTATCCCAGTCTGTTATCTTGGCCCCCAAGCCCGGTGTTTCCTTTTGGTTAATGATGGACATGCCCGTAATTCGGGTTACTGTTTTGTCCAATCCGAAAATCAGGGTGATTTTGTCCTGGAAACCCACGCCTGTCGCCTGGACCGCATATCCGGCAAGCTGGCCCGTGTCGTCCGATTCCTTATAAATCGTGAGGTCCTCCTCTTCAAATATGATTGTGTTGATTTCGGCGTTATCGACCACTTCGTTGATGGCCTCTTCGATTTCGGCCTGAATATTGAGGGCGATTTTTTCCCTGGTCAGTTTGGCTACGCCCGTCAAGAATCCTCCTGAGATAAGACCTATGGCCGAGAGAACCACGATCATCCGCATCGAAAGGCTCATCGTGTTTTCCTTTCCCCCAGAATGCGTGGCCGTGTGTATCTGTTGAGAAGCGGGACGAAAGTGTTCATTAAGAGGATGGCAAACATCACTCCCTCTGGAAATCCTCCGAAAAGGCGGATAAGGCCGACAAGGAATCCTATCCCGAGTGCATAAATCCAGGTCCCTCCCGGCGTGATTGGTGAAGAGACCATATCCGTCGCCATGTAAAAGGCCCCAATCACAAGACCTCCCGCCAAAATGTGAAAAAGGGGCGAGGCATATTTATCCGGAGCCAAAAACCAGAATATTCCCGTGAACGCCGTGAGAGAGGTGACAATTGCCAAGGGAATACGCCAATCGACAATACGCCTCACGATGAGAAAAAGAGCCCCGATGAGCAAGGCTGCCGCAGAGGTTTCTCCTAAACATCCCCCCGTGTTTCCCAAGAAGAGGTCTTTGATTGGAGTCAATGCACCCTGGGTTATGGCGTCCTGAAATTTGAGGTTTCCCAGAGGTGTGGCATAAGTGGCTAAATCAACCTGGATACCAGCAGGCGGAACCCAGGTTGTCATCGCCACTGGGAAGGCGACCTGGAGAAAGGCCCGGCCAACCAGGGCGGGATTGAATATGTTATAACCTAGGCCGCCAAAGACCTGCTTTCCTAGCCCGATTGAAACAGCTCCACCTATAACGATCAGTTCCAACGAAATATGAGGAGGACAAATCATGGCCATAAGAAGAGCCGTGATCACGGCCGAACCGTCCCAAAGCGAGGCCATAGGTTTTTTTCTCACCCGGAGAAAGATTGCTTCAGTGGCCAAACAGACACCTAGACTGAGCCCATAGATGACCAGCACGCGAAATCCGAAATAGTAGAGGGAGGCCGCCGCCGCAGGCATGAGGCTGAGGACAACAGAATACATGATCTTTGGCACAGAATCAGTATCCCTGAAGTGGGGCGATGACTGAAGTCTGGCGGTGCTATTCATCATTGGCTTTTTTCTGCCGTTTCAAGCTGATGATCTTGCTTTTTCCGAGCCGAATCCAGTGGACGAGGGGGATGTTGGCAGGGCAGGTGTATTGACAGCACCCGCACTCCACACAGTCCATGATCCCCCAGGCTTCTGCGTCTTGGAGAAAACCATGACTGACATACTTCATCAATTGCGTAGGGACCAGTCTCATCGGGCAGTGGGCCACACAGCGAGAGCAGCGGATGCAGCCGTGCTCGAACGGAGGGCTGGGAGCTACCCATGAAAGAACTCCAGACGTTCCCTTAATCACCGGGACATCTTCCATCCATTGGGTCAGCCCCATCATGGGGCCTCCCATGACCAGAAGATTGGCCTCTTGTTTCGCACTTCCGCAAAATTCGATCACTTCCCTAAATGGCGTTCCTATTCGAACGAACAAGTTTTTGGAGTTTTCAATACCCTCCCCGGCCACGGTGACGGCTCTTTCATAAAGGGGTTTGCCGGTGCTGACCGCGTCCCAGACAGCTTTGGTTGTTCCGACGTTCTGAACCACAACACCCACATCAAAGGGAAGGCCGCCCCGGGGCACTTCACGCCTGAGTAAGGCATAAATAAGATTTTTTTCTGCACCCTGCGGATACTTCGTCTTCAGGAGTTCGACCTCTGCGGGAAATTCATTCTGTCTTTCCAGAAATCTCTGGCCAGCGTCTTTCTTGTTGTCCTCTATGGCGACAACGACTCGGGTCGCTGCTGTTGCCATCCGCACGAGCTCCGCACCCTTTAAAATCTCCTCCGGATACTCGAGCATCAGTCTGTAATCGGCGGCAAGCACAGGTTCGCACTCACACCCATTGATAATCACGGTATCTATGGGCTTGTCTTTGGGAGGCGTGAGCTTGACGGCTGTGGGAAAGGCCGCTCCTCCCAATCCGACAATTCCCGCTTCTTTGACAATACTGCGGATAGTCTTCGGCGCCAGAGAAAAGGGGTTCTTGTGTCCTTTGACCTCTGGTGAGAAACGATCCTCTCCATCATTAGCCATCGAGACAGTCAAAACGGATTTGCCCAGAGGATGAGGATGGCCATCCACACTGAGTACTTTTCCGGAGACACTCGCATGGACAGAGGCGGAGAACAGACCTGTGCTCTCCCCGATTTTCTGTCCGAGAAGAACGTCATCACCCTTGTTCACCAGAGGTGTTGCCGGACTTCCAAAGTGTTGGTGGAGAGGGATGTGGACTTTTTTGGGAGGCGGCATCACCTCAAGAGCTTTGGCCGCTGTGCTCTCTTTGAGTTCTGGAGGATGAATCCCATGGGGAAATGTTTTGATCCGCATGTAGCCTCTTGTGCGAGATAACAACTAAGTTTATGCATTTGAGGATAGGGTTGTCAACATGAAATACTTCCGCCAGAAATAATGCGTTATCATTGCCATTGCTTTTATTGTATAATGTACTGAAATATGGCCCAATGCCTTGAAAAGAAAAGATATGAACGTTGAAATCAGAGCCGTAAAAAAGCGTAAAGACCTGAAGTCATTTATTTATTTAGCGGAAAAGATTCATCGGCATCATAAGACCTGGGTTCCTCCCATTTATGCTGACGAATGGAAGTATTTCAATCCGAAGAAGAACAGGTCTTTTTCCCATTGCGATACTCTCTTGGCCCTCGCTTCCCGCGATGGAGATGACATCGGGCGTATCATGGGCATCATCAACCATCGCTTCAACGAAGTCAGGAATGAAAAGATAGCCCGGTTCAGCTATTTGGAAACGCCGGAAGATGAAGAGGTTGTGAAGGCCCTTCTCAACCATGTCGAGAGGTGGGCCGGTGAACACGGGATGACCAAGATCATCGGACCCTATGGATTTACAGATCAGGACCCGGAAGGATTTATGGTAGAGGGGTTTGAAAACAGAGCCACCATTGCCACGTACTGCAATTTCGAGTGGATGCCCGAGATGGTTGAAAGCCATGGATATACCAAAGAGATTGATTATTTTGTCTATAAACTTGAAGTCCCCAAAGAGCTTCCTGAATTTTACAGACGCATCTATGAGCGAATGAAGAGGAAGGGCAATTTTGAGATCCTGGAATTCGATAAAAAAAGAAAGATGAAACCATGGATAAAGCCTGTCTTGCGCCTCATGAATGAATGTTATACCGAGAGCAACATCTTCGGATATGCACCCCTCGATGAAAGGGAAATGCAAGAACTGGCAAAGCGTTACTATCCTGTCCTCGATTCCCGCTTTGTCAAAGGGATAGTCAAGGATGGAGAGTTGGTTTCCTTTGTGGTGGGAATACCAGATATGACAAAGGGGATTCAGAAAGCCAAAGGCAAGCTGTTCCCTTTTGGATTCTTGAAAATTCTCAGGGCTGCAAAGAAGACCAAACAGCTGGACCTGCTTCTCGGCGCTATCAAGGGAAAATATAGAGGGCGGGGCCTGGATGTCATGATGGGAACCAGGATGCTCATGTCTGCATCTGAAGCAGGAATGGAGATGATAGATACCCATCATGAGATGGAAAGCAATGTGAAAGTGCGGGCTGAAATGGAAAAAATGGGGGGGAAACTCTACAAACGGTTCCGTGTCTACCAAAAAAATCTGTGACCTTCAGGCACTTGACCTGATTATTTCGCCTCTGCCCAGTTGATTCCCCACCCGATGTGGACTTTCAAAGGGACCTTTAGATCGTAAACCTGTTCCAGTTTGTTCTTGACTAGAGCCTCAATCCTATCGCATTCGTCCTTTGGAACTTCGAAGACCAGCTCATCATGAACCTGGAGAATCATCTTGGATTTGAGCCTTCGCTTTTCAATGGCCATCCAGATATCGATCATGGCCTTCTTCATAAGGTCCGCGGCCGTGCCTTGAATGGGGGTGTTGAGTGCGATCCGGCGGCCGGCACTTTGGATAATTTTGTTTTCGTGTTTGAGCTCAGGCATGGGGCGGATGCGGCCAAAGAGAGTCTCAGAGTAGCCCTTGTTTTTGGCGTCGGAAACGGATTTGTCCAAGAAGTCTTTGACCTTGGGGTGTTCTTTGAAGTAGAGATCAATGAAGGCCTGTGCTTCAGAGGTCGATGTGCCGAGTTCTTTGGCCAGAGAAAAGGCGGACGTTCCGTATATGAGACTGAAGTTTATGATTTTGGCGCGGTGGCGCTGTTCCTCAGGGTAGAGCGATGACGCCTCGGCGAAAACCTTTTCAGCTGTGTCTTGATGGACATCGCGATCGTGCAGAAAGGTTTGGATGAGCTTCGGATCTTCAGATAGATGTGCCAGGACTCGGAGTTCTATTTGGGAATAGTCTGCGGAGAGAAAGATATGTCCAGGTTCAGGAATGAACGCGGCGCGGCATTTCTTTCCCATCTCACCTCTCACGGGGATGTTTTGGAGGTTAGGATCACTGCTGGAGAGACGTCCTGTCGCGGCTACGGTCTGATTGTAGGAGGTGTGGATCCTGCCTGTATTTGGATTGATCAGTTTAGGCAGGGCATCGACGTAGGTGGATTTCAATTTGGATGATTGTCTGTATTCGAGAATATGCTGGGCGACGGGATAGGTCTTGGCCAATTCTTGCAAAACACCCATATCCGTGGAATGGCTGCGCGTTTTTCTTGTTTTTCTTTTGGGCTGGAGACCCAGCTTGTCAAAAAGCACTGTGGCCAGCTGTTGAGGGCTGTTGAGGTTGAATTCTTCCCCGCTCAGGGCATAGATTTTATCCCTGAGGGACTCAATCTCTTGCTGGAGATCCTGTGAGAGTTTGTGCAAGGCGTCAGAATCAAGTTTTACACCCCACATTTCCATATTTGATAAGACGGTGATTAAGGGACGTTCGATGTCATGGTAGAGCCGGGCCAGATTTTTCTCCTGAACACGAGGCCAGAGATGGGAGGCGAGCTGAAATGCCAAATCGGCGTCCTGGCAGGCATAGGGAGTGACCTTTGCGATATCTATGGCATTCATCGTGAGTTCGCTTTTCCCCTTGCCGGCAATGTCATGGTAGGGAATTGTCTTTACACCGAGATAGGTTGAGGCGAGTCTGTTGAGATTATGTTTCCCCCAGTTCGGCTCGAGGAGATAGGACAGGACCATGGTGTCCTGATCCACTCCTTGAAGAGGCAGCCCTTCCCGCCTGAGAACGATGTCGTCATACTTGATATTTTGCCCAATTTTCTTGATTCTGGGGTCTGTGAGGACGTCTTTGAGGATGGCGAAGGCCGCATCTTTGGAAATTTGTCCTGGGGCACCGGCATAATCGTGCCGGAGAGGAAGATAAAAGGCCTGGTGAGGTTTGACGGCGAATGACATCCCGACCAGACGGGCACGGGTAGGATGCGGACTGTCCGTTTCGGTGTCGAGAGCGACAACACGGGCTTTTTTTATATCCTTGGCCAACTGGTGAAGTTGAGTTTCTTCCTGGATCGTGTGATACTCCTTTGGCTCATCCAGGGATTCCTTCATGTATTCTGCGACCAGGGAAGAAAAGTCCAATTCTTGGAATAGCGCCACAAGATCCTTTTCTGCCGGTGCGGATAAAGCCAGCGCCTTCTTCTCAAATTCAAGATCCAATGCCGTCTCCAGGGTGACCAGCCGGCGGCTGAGTTGGAGCTCTTGGAGGTGTTCTTCGATCTTTTTGCGCACACTCGTTTTAGCGATACGATCCAGATGACTCAGAATATTGTCGAGAGAGCCATGCTGTTTGATGAGCTCTTTGGCTGTTTTTTCACCAATTCCCGGAATGCCGGGGATGTTATCGCTGGGATCTCCCCAGAGCGCCAGGACATCGATAACTTGTGAGGGCTTGACACCGAATGTCTCTTTGACCTTTTGCTCATCCAGATGGATGTTTTTGCTCGGATTGTAAACGGTTGTTGCGGCGCTGACCACCTGAAGGAGGTCTTTATCGGTGGTCACGATCACCGAGTGGATGCCCTGCTCGGACGCTTGGGCGGCAAGGCATCCCAGCACATCATCGGCCTCATAGTTTTCATGCTCGTAGGAGGGAATGTTCATGGCCTGGATAATTTTTTTCAGGACAGGAACCTGGACGACAAGATCTTCAGGCATGGGTTTGCGGTTGGCCTTGTAATCCGTGTAGAGCTGGTGTCGGATGGTAGGGCCCTTGGTATCGAACACGACGGCCAAATAATCCGGATTCTCCTCGGCAATAAGCTTCCTCAAGGTTGTGACAAAACCGTAGATGGCATTTGTGGGGAATCCTTTGGAATTGGTGAGGAAACGGATCGCATAATAGGACCTGTACAACAGAGAATTCCCATCGATCAGGACAAGTTTCTCGTTTTGGCTCATTCTGTGGATTCCTCTGCGCTGCGGTGCGCCATCAGGTGATTATTGTAATGGAATCAGACGGGCAATAACAAATCATTTCTTCTTCAAACGGAAGGAAAGGACTTTCGCGGCACGGGAAGGGCTCGGTACGGGCCAACCGGCGATACGGGGATTCTGATAAAGGGCGTCGGTGATAACGCCCTGTCCAATGGCTCCGGCTCCGGCAGTGAAAAGGGTTATGAACACACATTAAAGAGTTCACACCGAGAAAAAAGGGATACCTTTCTAGAGATGGTTGAATTGACCCTCGGTGATCTCCCTGAGAATAGTGCTGTGTTGCTCTTGGATGATTTCGCAGATCTTGCCCGGAAGGGCAGGGCTGTTGAGGAAGGCGGTGTAATAGGTCCTCCTGGATGAGAGAACTCTCCCAGATCTATAGATGACGGATTCCACATAATGGGCCGATATCCCTTGATCCTGCGTTTGGACGTGGAACGCTGATCCCTCGTGTTCGATTTCAGTATTGAAGCCAGACATTCGATTCAAATCTCCATCATTTTTTTAGTCGTTTGAGCGGCCAAAAATAGGGTTATTTTGCGGCTAATTCTCGGGCCGCGGCCTCCAAAGGAGCAAAGCCCTGGAACGTTTTTTGAATGATTTTCGTGAGATATGGGCTATTCACGGGCTGAGCTTGCTGCAGCGGCAAGGAAGTGGCCCATGAAGTTGTAGTCGTCCACTACGAATGGGGCGTAACGAAGCAGATGGGGTGAGATCAGCTCGCCTGAAAGGTGAAAGCTGCTGACAATGAGATCTTAAGTACTCTTGAAAATAGGTTTGTCAGCAGCTTTTATGAATGATTCACCTTTATTGACAAAGTGAGGGCAGGTGGTATAATAGGATGACTTTTTTTTTAGAAGAGCCGAAATGATTATTGACATAGAGAGAATTCCAGAAGAAGGACTTAAAATTTCCAAAGATTTTGAGTTCACCTGCGATGATCTGGTTGAGGAAAATACGGTGTTTTTAGAGCCCGTGCATGTGGAAAGCACCGTCCATAGAGTTGGAGAGGAAATACTGATCAAAGGCCGGATAGCCACCCGGCTTAATTTTGTCTGCTGTCGGTGCTTGTCTCCATTTGAGTTCCCTGTCGACTCGGAGTTTGATCTGATTTTTCTTCCCGAGGAACTTGAAGATCCCAAAGAGCAACTGGAAAATGAAGATCTCGGCAAGCTTTTCTACCATAAACGAAGTATTGATTTGGAAAACGTTATCCTCGAACAGCTCAACCTGACCTTTCCCATGAGGCCGCTCTGTTCGGATGACTGTCAGGGAATCTGTCCTATCTGCGGCAACCTCATTGATGAGGGATCATGTTCCTGCGCCAAGGGCAAATCAGATCATCGGCTCGATAAACTTAAGACCTTTTTGAGAGATAAAAGATAAATGGCAAACCCAAAACGAAGACATTCCCATGCCAGGAAAAAGAAAAGGAGAGCACACGATGCTCTAGAGGTCCCTTCTTTTTCGTTGTGCTCGAACTGCGGTAGCCCCAAGTTACCTCATCGCGCCTGTCCTGAATGCGGCTATTATAAGGGGCGCCAAGTGATCGAAGGAACAGAAGAATAAGTTAGGGGCAGGAATGAGAGTCGCTGTCGATGCCATGGGTGGAGACTTCGGACCGAAAGTCACTGTTGAAGGCGCCTTGAGCGCTTCCCGTGAACTGAATATTGAAATCCTTCTTGTCGGCGTTGAGCAGCTCATCAAAAAAGAGTTCGATAAGCTTGACCAAGCGGACACCCAGATAACCATTGTCGATGCTGCTGAGTCTATCGGAATGAGCGAAGGACTGCTGTCTTTTCGGAGAAAGAAGAGGTCTTCCATCCGAGTGGGGACTCAACTCGTCAAAGAAAAAAAAGCGGCGGCTTTTGTGAGCACGGGCAACACAGGTGCGGTCGTCTATTTATCAAAAAAAGTGATGGGAGCGCTAAAGGGCGTTGATCGTCCGGCATTATCTCTGCTCGTCCCTACCTTGACAAGCCTGACACTGCTGATAGATGTCGGAGCCAACGTGAATTGCAGGCCGCAACATCTGGAACAGTTCGCCGTAATGGGAAAAATTTTTATGGAAAGCATCGTGGGCATCGACAATCCACGGGTGGCTTTGATGAGCATAGGCGAGGAGAAAACCAAAGGGAATGATTTGACCAAAGAAGCGTACAAACGGCTTTCTGCGTCCAAAATGAATTTTGTAGGAAATGTGGAGGGGAAAGATATATATTCCGGGAAGGCGGATGTGATCGTGAGCGATGGATTCACGGGAAATATCGCTCTGAAAGTGAGTGAAGGTGCGGTGGACACACTCTTCAATTTCGCCCGGACTGAAGTCATGAAGAATTTCTGGGCCAAGATCGGCTTTTTTCTCATGAAGCGAAACCTGAAAAAACTCTACAAGCGTGTCCATTACACTGAATACGGTGGGGCCCAGCTTCTTGGAATCAACGGGGTCTGCATAATTGGGCATGGCCGCTCTAACGCCGTGGCCGTTAAAAATGCCATAAAATTGGCCAAAGACTTCGTGGACAACAAGGTTCAGGATAGAATCCAGAAGGAAATTTCTATGTTTTCGGAAGGGATTGAAAGGATGAGAGCCTAAAATGGGATTTGAAGGACGAGTGTCCGTCGTTACGGGCGCTTCTCAGGGAATAGGTGAAACTATGGCCCTGTCTCTTGCTCTTGAGGGCACGACAGCTGTTCTCGTTGATATTCAAGAAGACAAGCTTCAAGAGGTCGTGGCAAAGATCACATTTGCGGGTGGACAAGCGGCTGCCTATTGTGCCGACGTGTCCCGTTTTGACCAGATAACGGATGTTGTCGGAGCAATCCTTGAAAAGCATACCAAAATCGATCATCTTATCAATAACGCAGGAATCACAAAAGATAATTTGCTTTTGCGCATGAAAGAAGATGAATGGGACGCTGTCATAGCCGTAAATTTAAAAGGCGTCTTCAATTTTTCAAAAGCGGTCATACGTCATATGATTTCCAATAGATATGGCCGTATCGTGAATATTTCCTCTGTTGTGGGCCTCATGGGAAATGCGGGCCAGGCGAATTATTCGGCGTCCAAGGCGGGAGTCGTCGGGTTCACAAAATCACTGGCCAGAGAAGTTGCTCCGAGAGGGATCACGGTCAATGCTGTTGCACCAGGCTACATTACCACGGCTATGACGGAAAGCCTGCCCGAATCGATCACGAAGATGTTTGTGGACCTCATCCCGATGAAAAGGTTCGGCTCTCCAGAGGAAGTGGCTCGGGCGGTGAAATTTCTGCTCTCGGATGATGCCTCTTACATCACCGGCCAGGTCATTGGTGTTAACGGGGGAATGTATATGTGATGTGTATCTATCTAATTTCCAAAATAAATAGAATGAGAGGAGGGAATTATGGAAAGAGATGAATTATTGCAGAAAATAAAGGAGATCGTTGCTGATAAACTCAGCATCAGTGAAGACCAGGTCACAGAAGAAGCTTCTTTCATCGATGATTTGGGAGCTGACTCTCTGGACACGGTTGAGCTCGTGATGGCCTTGGAAGACGAGTTCGATATGGACATCCCGGATGAGGATGCCGAGAAACTGACGACCGTAGGCAAAGCCATTGAGTATGTTTTAGGGCATCTTGACAAAAAATAAAACGCGTCATGAGCGCCTCCCGATCACCCCAGATAGGGGTTCCGACAAGGAGAGTTGTGGTCACCGGCATCGGTCTGGTCACTCCAGCCGGAATCGGAATCCATGACAATTGGCAGAACATCCTGGCTGGAAAAGGCAACGTCGGCCCCATAACGAAATTTGATGCTTCGAATTTTTCGTCAAGGATTGCCTCTGAACTCAAGAAATTTGATCCCCTGGACTTTATCGAAAAGAAAGAAGTGCGGAAGATGGATCCCTTTATCCAGTATGCCGTAGCTGCCGCTGAAATGGCTGTGGAAGATTCCGCTATCGAGAGGACTGCACTTGAAGGGAAGGGGACGGGAGTCTACATTGGATCAGGAATCGGGGGTATAGGCGGAATCGAAGAGACAGTGTTGCGCCTGCACGAAAAAGGCCCCAGTCGAGTATCCCCTTATTTTTTAATCTCGACCATCATCAACGAAGCTTCGGGTCAGGTGTCCATCAGGTACAGAGCCAGAGGCCCCAACTTGGCCAATGCCACGGCCTGTGCAACCAGCACCCATTCCATTGGCGACTCGTACAAAATCATTGTCAGGGGCGATGCAGAAATCATGATTGCTGGCGGAGCAGAAGCCCCGATTACGCCATTGGGGATGGCCGGATTTTGTGCCATGCGAGCGCTTTCCCAGCGGAATGATGATCCAGAGAGAGCTTCGCGTCCGTTTGATGCGGAGCGGGATGGTTTTGTTGTCGGGGAAGGGGCGGGCATTCTTCTTTTGGAGGAGCTGGAACATGCCCGAAAGCGAGGGGCAAAGATATATGCCGAGATCGTGGGATATGGGATGAGCGGAGATGCTTACCATTCGTCGGCGCCATGTCCTGATGGCGAGGGGGCGTATCTGTGCATGAATGCCGCGGTTAGGGATGCCGGAATAAGGCCGGAAGATATCGATTATATCAATGCCCATGGCACTTCCACTCCCTGGAATGACAAGATAGAAACTCTGGCAATCAAAAGATCCTTCGGAGACTATGCCTTTAAACTGGCTATCAGCTCGACCAAATCCATGATCGGACACCTGTTGGGAGCCGCGGGCGGGGTTGAAGCGGCATACACGGTCCTTGCCTTGAAGGACCAAATTCTCCCCCCGACCATAAATTATGAAAGTCCCGATCCTGATTGTGACCTCGATTACGTTACGGAGAAAGCTCGCCGTGCCGATCTGTGCTACGCACTCAGCAACTCTTTTGGATTTGGAGGAACGAACGGCACTCTGATATTCAAACGGTTTGACGGCTGAATCTGTATCTGAGCAAGATCACGGATTTGGACACGTTTTCCCAATTTGCCGATTGAAATTTTACCATTCATTGTATATCATGTCTCTTCATGCACATCATCTGTAAATCATAAGAGGAGGAGGCATTAGTGAATATTTATGTTTGTGTGAAAAGAGTTCCAGATACTGAGTCCAAGATAAGGATCGACCACAGCTCCAACACGATCATAGAAGAAGGCCTGAATTTTGTCCTGAGCCCCTACGATGAGTATGCCATGGAGGAAGCTCTCCGTTTGCGTGAGGCGAAGGGAGGCAAAGTGACGGCGGTGTCTGTCGGATCCGATGAGACGACAGTCATATTGAAGAAGTGCCTGGCCATGGGAGCGGATGAAGCCATTCTCATCAAAGATGACACGGAGGAACAGTACGATGGCTTGAGAATAGCCAGAATTATCGCCAAAGCCGCTGAGACGAATTTTCAGGATTATAGTTTATTCCTATTCGGCAAACAAGCCGTCGGTTCGGACAACAGCCAAGTGCCTTCCATGGTGGCCGAGCTGTTGGGCCTTCCCCAAGTCAACGTGGTCACCAAGCTTGAGATTGAAGGGAACTCTGCCGTCGCGCACCGCGAAATAGAGGGGGCAACGGAGAAAATTGCTTTCGAGCTGCCTGCCGTCGTTAGTGCTCAGAAGGGGCTGAATGAACCCCGTTATGAGACTCTTAAGGGCATCATGATGGCCAAGAAGAAACAAATTCCAATCATAACCCTCGCAGATTTGGGACTGAGTGATGCAGAGATGGATTCTCAACTGGAGGTGGTCAAGATGGAGGGCCCGCCACCGCGGGAAGCCGGGCGTGTCATCGAAGATGAGCCCGAAGTTGCAGCCAAAAAACTGGTCGAATTTTTGCGTCAAGAAGCAAAGGTCGTGTGAGAGGAGGAAGACAATGATTCTTGTGTTTATAGAAGTCAGAGATGGCAAAATCAAAAAATCATCTTTGGAGGTAATCTCTGAAGGCAGACGAAGAGCCGATGAATTGAATTCAGAACTTCATGCTGTACTTGTCGGACATAATCTTGAAGGCCTCGCTCCGGAAACCTTCAAGTTCGGGGCCTCAAAGACCTATGTTCTCGAGAGCACTCTCCTCAACCACTATTCTCCTTCGGGATACACCTATGCCCTCCATTCGCTGTGTCAGGAAGCAAAGCCTGAAATAATCCTCTTTTCGGCGACATCTTTGGGCAAAGACCTCGCTCCACGGTTAGCGGCCAATCTGGGCGTTAGCCTGACTACGGACTGCATCAAGACCGAGGTCAAGGATGGAGGATTGGAAGTCTTAAGGCCAATTTTTGCAGGTAAGGCCTTTGCAACGTTTCGATTCAAATCGTCTCCGGTCATAGCCAGCTTGAGGCCCAATGTGTTTCCTCTGGTCGAACCGCAAGATGCGCAGGGCGATATCGACAAGCGGGATATCGCGGTTCCTGAGGATAAAGTGAAGGATGGTGTGCAGGAAGTGCTCAAGGAGAAGGGGGCCGCCCTCGATGTCACCGAGGCAGAGATCATTGTCTCGGGTGGACGGGGAATGAAAGGCCCTGAGAATTTTGCCCTGCTGAAAGATCTCCTGGGGATTCTTCCTCATGCGGCCCTGGGTGCTTCCCGTTCAGCCGTGGATGCGGACTGGATTGACCATCAGCACCAGGTGGGTCAAACCGGGAAGACCGTTTCGCCGAATCTTTACATGGCCTTCGGAATTTCCGGAGCGATCCAACATTTGGCCGGGATGTCCTCGTCGAAAGTCATTGTTGCCGTGAATAAAGATCCTGAAGCCCCCATTTTCAAGGTCGCGGATTTTGGCATCGTGGGAGACCTCTTCCAGGTTATACCTCCTTTGAAAGAAGAGCTGAGCAAGGTTCTCTCCGAATAACGACTTATCTGAAGAAACAGAAGAATCGTTTTGGCCGGGGGTTTTCAGTATGCTTTTCTTATAGCATTTTGTAGATTGCCAGGGGAATAAGCACGCTTAAGGCCAGACTCACCAGAACTTCGGAGGGTGTGTGCCCGATGTTTTCATCCAATTTCTCAAAACCTTCTTTTCCTTCGTTCAGGGTGTTCACAGTTCGGGCCAGTTTTCCCAGTTTCGGCCTGACGAGGATGGCATCATATACCACATTCAGAGTAACGACAGCACTGATCATGAAGTAATGGGAGAATCCGGTCTCCAAATAGAGCGCTGTGGTCAGAGGAGCGACCCAGGAGGTGTGACCAGAAGGCATGCCTCCCTCTTCCATGAGAAATTTTTTGTCGAACCTTCCCGCTTTGAGCCATTTTATGATTGGCTTCAGGATATTCACCACAATCCAGGTGGCGCCTATGCTGAGAATCATTCGTGTCATAACGCTCACTCAGAATATGGATCCTGTTCGCTCTCGAGAAGGTCCAACAACACCTGGTTCCTTTCGGAACGCGTTTCGCCGATGCTGGTCACATAGATGGCCGGAGAATCAACCACAGGGCACTTGTTTTCACAGATGCCGCATCCCGTACAGGTCTCCATATCCACGACCGGCGCCTGAGCGGTCCGAATGGTCCCGTCGGGCTGCTCCACAGAGTTCTGGATGAATTTGATGGCTTTGGGAGATACCGGGCAATGCTCTTCGCAGACGATGCAGGGATTCCCGAATTTCCAGGGGATGCAGCGGTTTTTATCCACCCACGCAGTTCCCATTTTGAGCTTATTCTTCTCTTCAATGGTGAGTTCCTGAATCGCACCCGTGGGACAGACTTGGGTGCAGAGAGAGCAATAGTATTCACAATAACCTATCTTTGGCACGAGCATTGGCGTCCAGATGCCTTCCGGACCTGCTTCGGTCATCGCAGGCTGAAGGGCATTGGTCGGACAGACCTTCATGCATTCTCCGCATTTCACGCATTTTTGGAGGAACTGTTCCTCAGGAAGGGCCCCGGGAGGCCGAATCAGTTTATCTGAAGCTCGGGTTCGTGTTGGAGCGATGCGGAAAAAAGGAGCGGCCAGGATTCCCAGGAACGAGGTGAGAAGGACCTTGCGCCGGGAGAGATCAATAGACTTCACATGCTCTGGGGCAAGCTGGAGAGGAAATCCGATGGCATTTGTCGGGCAGATGGAACTGCAGGTGAAACAATAAATGCACTCGGAACTCTTCCACTCCTCGTTCGGGTAAGGATTGGCCTGCGTCTGGCACTGGATTGAACAGAGATGACAGTCGATGCATTTGTCCTCGTCGATCCTGAGCTTAAGCACATTCCAGCGCGAGAGGAATCCGAGGAATGCTCCCAGGGGACAGATGTAACGGCACCAGAATCTCTCTCTGGTGATGTTGAGCAGGACTAGCCCTATGAAGATCAGCCCGATGAACAATCCCTGCAGGAAGATGACGTTGATATCGAGATTTTCGAAGAATTGGACCAAGCTGTCACCCAAAGATGTCAACCCGACCCCGTAGAGGATACCCATCAGATTTGATACGGCCAGGCTGACAACGGGGAGGACGCTGATGGTGAAAGACCGGACCAGAAAAGATAGGGGATCGAATATTCCGACCAGGTCGAGGGTGAAAAGAGAGCTCACAAGGATAAATGTCAGAAGATAGTATTTCCAAGCGATCTGGGGATCTTTGACTTTCTTCGGTTTCAGGAGTTTGGTTTTTTTGAACAGAAAGGAAAAGAACTGATGCAGAGATCCTAAGGGACATACCCAACCGCAGGCTACACGCCCGATGACAAGGGTTGCGAAAACAGTCAGCACAGCGGGAAGAAAAAGGGCGAACAGGGCTCTTGATGCAATAAAAGTCGTGAGTGCAAGGAGGGGATCAAAGTGAAAAAATATCTCGACCCGGCCGATGTAGTCCTCCCCGGGAAACCGTGTCATCAAGAGCAGATAGAAGAAAAGCGCGAAAAAAAGACCTTGGGTCAGGATCCTCAGGATTTGTATTGCACGGTATTTCTTAGATCGTTCTTTTTTCAATTTTGAGTTTCTCCAAATCGAACTCGCCGTGTCCTTTTTGCTGGGCAAGGGGAAGGAAACGAAGCTCTTTGGGGTTGATCCCGAACAGCGTCGCACCCATGGCGTCAACGGCAACGTAATCAATGCCCGCAATCACAGTTTTCTGGAGTTTGGTGTCGGAAATCCGACCACCCTGCGGTCCATTTCGAATGAGCATTCTGTAGGCGTCGAGAACGGTGAGCACGGGCTTGAAAAAGGCAGCCAGATCGATGACCGCAAGATCAAGATTCTGGTGGAGCTGGTTTCGGTTGCCGCCAATGGCACCCAGCCAATTCTTCATACCAAGGGTCACTCTGGAAAGGCTGTGCGTTTTAGCGATAGGGGCATTGATAATCTTATCCGCCTCAACAAAGTCTGTGTACACTTCCCAATCCTTGATGGAATCACCGTGGATAGCCAGTTTTTTCAATTTGTGCTTGTTGGGGAGGGGAACTTTGGCTCCTGCCTTTTTTGCTGCCTTTTGGATTCCAGAGCGGACGTAGGTCCGTCGTGCCGGGTTACAGGGATTGTCCATGACTTTGACTTCTTTGGCGCCGGCCTCCAAACAAAGCTCGACCAGAGTTTTGATGACGTCTGGATTCGTGCATGCAGCCTGTTCGGGCTTTCTGTCCCAACCTATGTTCGGCTTGACCAGGACTTTGTCCCCTTTGGCGATAAAGCGCTGCATGCCCCCTAAATATTTGACGGCTTCTTTGGTTATAAGAGAAGGAGATTCCCCTTCGATAACAGCCAAGTCAGGATAATTGCTCGCTTGGGCAAGAAGATGCGGGCTGATGCGCAGCATCAGACTCCCGACAGTCAGGTCCTTTAAAAATTCTCTTCGTTTCATCGCATTTATCCTTTCCCTAAAGATTCGACATATTCTTTTATGCCGTTGAAAATACCCTGGGCAACAAGTCGGCGGTATTTCGGGCTTTTCAACCGTTCCGCTTCACGGCTGTTGCTGAGATGCGATATCTCAACCAGAACAGAAGGCATTTCTCCGCCGATGAGGACCCAGAAGGGGCCTCCTTTGACGCCCAGATCCTTGACATATTTGTATTCCGAGGAAAGCGTCCGGGTTAAGTTTTTTTGAATTTTTACCGCCAGTTCTTTGGATTCAATGATTTTGCTGTTCCGGGTGATCTTGGTGATGATTTCTTTCATTTCACTGATGTTCTTGGTGGAGGTCGCATTCTCCTGTGCCGCGATAGCTGTCACAGAGGGATCACTGCTGAAATTGAGAAAAAATGTCTGCACGCCGGACCTCTTGCTGTTGGGAAAGGCATTGGCATGCACGGAAATATAAAGATCGGCGCGTTTCTGGTTGGCAATGACTGGACGATCTTCCACGGGAAGAAAGATATCCGACTCCCTGGTTAGAACCACTTCCAGCCCGTTGTAACGGCTCAGAATATCCTTGAGTTCTTTACACACCGCCAGGACGACGGCTTTTTCTTGGAGCCCGTTCTTTCCTATGCAACCTGGATCTTTTCCCCCATGTCCAGGATCTATGACCACTCTTCCTATTCCCAAACCCAGTTGGCGGGCCATAGAGTACCCTTCTTTGGCTGGCTTGGCCGGTTTTGGAGATTCAATAGATGTCTTATTTTTGGCAGGCTCCTTGGGGTAGATATCGATAACGACTCTGAAAGGATCGAACAGGTGCCAGACATGATATCTGGCAATTTGATCTGAATTGATATCAGCCACGACTCTGACGGTAGTCTGATTTTTTTGGGCAATCCTGATGGTCCTCAGGTAGGTGTTGTCGAGAATTTCCGTTTTCCCGTGCAGGATGGGATTCAGCTTAGCCTGATAGATATCGACATATATCCTGTCCGGCGAGGCAAGCTGGCTGTAATAGTACTCCCTGAGTTTTCCGATGTCCACGACGATTCGCGCGAATGTGGGATGAATATGGTTGCGGAGGTTGTAGATTTCTATCCGCGGGTCATTCTGTGCCGGAACAAAGGCCAAGATCATCAGCAGACTGACAAGTGAGAAGACAATGGATTTTCTGGACATGGCCTCTATTCCCTATAAATTCTATAAAAGCTATCAAGTGCTGTCAATAACGCTGAATCCGCTGTCCCGAGTGCAATCGCTTTATCGATGGTTTTGTAGCACGCAGGATCTGGGATCGATTCTGCCTTTGCAAGCCTTTTTTCGACAGCCTGTGAACTATTTACTATAAAAAATTCCCCTTATGAAGTCAATTCTTGCCTGATTTGGGCATCTCTATTTCCGTGATGGTGGTAATAGCGTTGCGCGTTATGGAGTGATCAGAATGTGTGATGGAGAAAACCGTTTGAAGGCCGGAGGCGGGCATGGTTCCTTTCCCTGAAGGGAAAGGAG
>Ga0180431_10000363_pt1 | contig 65345 bp, 91 predicted proteins | sample SS_ome_11_FD_132459 | JGI IMG/M metagenome (GOLD analysis project Ga0180431, IMG submission 132459) | Hypersaline lake sediment archaeal communities from the Salton Sea, California, USA - SS_1_MS_1 metaG | ecosystem: Environmental > Aquatic > Non-marine Saline and Alkaline > Hypersaline >... | reverse complement strand
GACAACGTTGATGGTGAGATAAACGCAGTTGCAGAAAAAGCAATACCCGTCAGTGCAGATCTGGTTTTAATCGAGGATAGTGCTGCTTCGAATGCCAAGAAGAAGGTACAGGTTGGAAACCTTTTAGGTACAGACGCAGATGCGATTCATGACAACGTCGCTGGTGAAATAAATGCGATAGCGGCGAAAGCGACACCTGTAAACGCAGACTTGATGATTATCGAAGATAGTGCGGATTCGAACAATAAGAAGAAAATAGAGTTGGGGAATCTTCCTGAGCAATTTGTTAATGCTGGTAAGACTGTTTTTGGCGGAAATATAGATGTTTCTGCGGTGACGCTTCAGGCAGTGCTCGACGAATACGATAGGGAAGCTACCACGAAAACATGGCCTGGTGTTTTCGTTAACAGTTTAAAAAAGATCGATAACGTCAGAGGCCAAGCTCAGGATATTTTCAGTTGCACTCTTTTTGGAATAGTTCCGAATAGTTCTTCGTCAACTCATCTTTCTCCCGAGGGGACGCAATATGATGGTGGTTTTGTGATGCCACGGGGTTGTCTTTTGTCGGGGACAGCGAGAATAAATGCGATTCAGTCTGGTGAGACATATAGTGAGCCCAAAATAAAGGTGTGGGATATTAGTTTCACATTCTATAACGATCAGGGGCACATAGTGATGCTGGAAACAAAGGTCACAACTGTTTGTCAAGAAGGGGAGACTCTTACAAAGGATTGGCATATTCTTTTTGAAACAGATGACGATTATGAAACGTTCACGATTATAGGAAGAACGCATACATTAGCCGCCGATAAGGTAGTAGGTTTCCAGGGTGCTTTTCGTGCTCAATTGTTAAATGCGTCCTATCTGTAAGGAGACTTCTGATGCAGGATAAAAGCGTTTTTGAATATGTAACAACCAGGGCTATTCAAACTACTAATGGTTTTTCACAAAGTTCAAAGTTAGACATGGACGTGTGGGGAGATCCGCTCAGTGGGTTGTTCAGTCCAGGAGTTGTCAGGGCATCGGTTCGTGTTTTGGCCAACAACCCAGACGATTTGGATGATTCATATTGTTGGCAATTGGAGTCAGTATATGATTGGGGCAAACCAAAAGAGGATTGGACAGCTCGAAATAATTTCGATCAAATAGGAGCAACAAACGTTACCCTGATCTCAGGACCAGCTACTCCGGTGTGCGAAGCTTCGTTCAAGCAGGGCGTTGGTAATAATGATTTGTATTTGGAGTACAGGGGGGAAACAGGTAAAACTTACGATTGGCATTGGGAAATCAGGCTGACGATGTTCTGTTCGATTAAAGAAGGTAGAGGCTATCCACCTCGTTTGACAGTGCAAATTAGTTCAGGGATGGAACCTGCTGAATCGTGGTGCGGCATGACAGAGGGTATTCACACGGTGGTACCATCTGGTTATGAGATTAACAATTATTCGCCTTTGTATAGTACATATAGGAAGAACAAAGAGCATTTTTCAATTTATGATACGACTAATACAAGCTATCTTTATCTTGATGCGATTGCGAGATATGCTACTTCAGCTAACTATACTTATTCTAGTAAATTTCAATTTTATTGGGGGATGAGAAGCACCTCGACCGCAGTTACGACGACTACCGCTTCTTCGGGTGCTCCTCCAACGGGAATAAATGGATTACTTCGTGATACCATGTTGGATAGAACGGTTGTGATAGGCTCCGGTCCCACTGAAGTAACATTTCAATGGGAAAGGTTCAGCGGTGATCCAGCAGGTTTGTGGGGAAACTACTAAGGAGAGAAAAGATGTCAGATAAAACAAATGGTGGAGTCATAGCGGTTAGTGGGTGTCCTAGGAGTGGAACTAGTTTAATGATGTTGTTGTTACGTGAGGCACTTGGAAAGGAGCGGATATTTGGAGAGAAATTTCCACAGCAAAAAAGACGTGAAATATTGAATGCAAAACCTGAAGATGCACGTCATGCGTGGAGATTATATACTGTCAAGTCGAATGAGCAGGAAGATTTCGAATGGCTTGAGCAGACAAAAGACATGAATCCTAATGGGTTTTGGGAATGTATGTATACGACTCAAGGAATTCGCTGGGCTCGTGGAAGGGCCAAGGTTTTGGATGAATTGTTGCGCAAGAAGAAGTCTCCGGTGTGTAAGATTGTTTCACAGGGGCTAGCTCGCTCTGATGCAAGATATATTAAGAAGGTTGTTTTTATGTTGAGAGATCCTGGCAGTGTGGCCAAAAGTCAGGAGAGGCTTAAGAGAAAACTTGATGTGATTGATTTAAAAAACAAACAAAAGCAAGATTTGTTCAAGGGGATAATTGTAAACAACACGCAGATGTTTTTACAAGTGACGTTAGCAGCTGCTCAATGGATGAAAGATCACCCGAGTGTTCCTGTGCATTTTGTGAGGTACAACGAATTATTGGATGATCCCAAGAAGGTTTTAGATGAGGTAAATTATTTTCTTGAAGAAGGCGATTTCAAGAAAGCGGTTAAGTTGATAAATCCAAAGTTGAAACGTAGCAGTCCGGAATGGGATGATGGGTTGAGAGAGAATGCTGAGTATGTATACAGCAAGTTGAAAGAACAAGATTTTGGTGCGTTGGAAAGTTTTGCCAAAGATCCAGAGACTGTGTTGGCGGAGAGGTTGACGGCATGGGTTTGTGTTCGAACAGGTTTGCAAGTTGCCAAGAGATTTTGTGAGGATTGTCAGGACGGTAAGAAGTATCGTCAGGATGCAATTGCTCATGCGGTAATGTATGGTATAGACTGGAAGAACCTTCCTTGTGCGTATGACGTCTCTTATCGCAAAGACAATTTTGTTGATACTTTTGTAGAAGGTGGGGATACGATTGAGACAGCTTTTGAAAAGGCGACAGCTCAAAGTATCAAAGAAAATTTTTGGACTGAGTAAGGAGTGAAAAATGCCGCCTCTTTCAACAGCAAGAAATCAGATCAATTGGAAGTCTGGCACTTTTGATTTTATCAGTGCTTCAATCAAGTTTCGGCCAGATGCATCGGTAACAGCTGATTATGTTTGTACGGTGCACCCTGATTCACTGGAGTTGTTGTTGGTTTCTAGTCCGCCCTCGACCACTACTGGCAAGCTTTATAATCACAGTGGCAAAATCAAATGGGATGGCGAAGGGTTGGCATATGATTCAGAGGTTATTCATAACAATGTTGCATCTGAGATTTCAGCTGTTACCGAGAAAGCGACACCTGTAAGTGGTGATCTTCTCTTGATTGAGGATAGTGCTGACTCGAACAATAAGAAGCGGGTTCAAGTAGGCAATCTTCCTGGTGGAAGTGGGACAGATCCGGATGCTATTCATGATAATGTTGCATCTGAGATTTCAGCTGTTACTGAGAAAGCGACACCTGTAAGTGGTGATCTTCTTTTGATTGAGGACAGTGCTGACTCGAACAACAAGAAGCGGGTTCAAGTAGGTAATCTTCCAACAGGATCAGATACTGATGCCATTCATGACAACGTCGCATCTGAGATTTCAGCTGTTACTGAGAAGGCGACACCTGTAAGTGGTGATCTTCTTTTGATTGAGGACAGTGCTGATTCCAACAACAAGAAGCGGGTTCAGGTAGGCAACTTGCCTGGTGATGCAGATGCCATTCATGACAATGTCGCAGCGGAGATTTCAGCAATTACTGAGAAAGCAACGCCTGTAAGTGCTGATATGCTTCTGATTGAGGATAGTGCTGCTGGCAATGCTAAGAAGATGGTCGAAATTGGTAATTTGCCAACAGGGGCAGACGTGGATGCCATTCACGACAACGTTGCAGCTGAGATTTCAGCGATTACTGAGAAGCCAGCACCCGTCAGTGCTGATTTGGTTTTGATTGAGGACAGTGCCGATTCGAATAACAAAAAGCGAGCACAAATTGGAAATCTTCCGGTTTCAGATTCAGATGCGATTCATGACAACGTCGCTGGTGAGATTTTAGCTGTAAGCGCAAAGCCAGTACCTGTAAGTGCAGATTTGGTTTTGGTTGAAGACAGTGAAGCGTCTCATGTAAAAAAGCGTGTTCAAGTAGGCAATCTTCCAAGCACGGATTCAGATGCGATTCACGATAACGTCGCATCTGAAATTTCAGCAATAAGCGCAAAGCCAGTACCCGTTAGTGCAGACATGCTGTTGATAGAAGACAGCGCTGATTCAAACAACAAGAAGCGAGTAACCATTGGAACATTACCGACAGGATCAGATGCTGATGCTATTCACGACAACGTGGCATCTGAAATAAGTGCAGTCACTGAGAAAGCGACACCTGTAAGTGGTGATCTTCTTTTGATTGAGGACAGTGCCGATTCGAATAACAAGAAGAGAGTTCAGGTAGGCAACCTCCCAACGGGATCAGATGCTGATGCTATTCATGATAATGTTGCATCTGAGATTTCAGCTGTTACTGAGAAAGCGACACCTGTAAGTGGTGATCTTCTTTTGATTGAGGACAGTGCTGAATCCAACAACAAGAAGCGGGTTCAAGTAGGCAACCTCCCAACGGGATCAGATGCTGATGCGATTCATGACAATATTGCGGCTGAGATAAATGCGATCACTGAGAAAACGACTCCTGTTAGTGGCGATTTGGTTTTAATAGAGGATAGTGCCGATTCGAATAACAAGAAAAAAGTACAGCTTGGCAATTTGCCAGCAGGCGGGTCGAATAAGCTTTTCGAAACTGAAATATCATCTGCTACGAATAGTATTAGTGTTACTGGGTTGGCTGGTGTGACACGAGCGGTGATGTATCTCGATCATATTAATGGAAGTGCATCTTTTGCGGACATTAGAATATATGTGAACAGCGATACTACTGATTCAAATTACAGAGCTACGTATTTATGGGGTAATGGGTCGACAGCGTCGTCTAATACTGCATCGAATTCGTTGATGTGCAACACGAAAGCCAGCGAAAAGGCTCATCTCAAAGTAGAGTTGGCTGTTATAGATGGTGAGTTTTGGGCGAGAACGACGCATACTTTGCAAGCTACAGCAGGTACACCTGAAGTTACGGCAAGATCAATAATAAAAGTCAGTGGTTCTGTTACTGACTTGAGCGGAATGAGTTTGAGTTCCGTTGCGAATGGTTTTGGTGTTGGGACAAAGGTTGTTGTAATCGACCCAATGGCAGCAGTAGTTGAAGAGCGAAAAGTAGCTATATTCGAGGATCAGAAAGCAGCTGGTACACACGGTGGCACGTTCACTTCTGGATCGTGGCAAGATCGGACGTTGAATACAACAGTTGTTTCAGCTACAGGTATTACGTTAAGTTCGAATCAGGTAACGTTGTCACCGGGGTATAAATATCTAGTGTCATATTGTTGTCCAGGGTATTTGACGTCCAGGCACAAGGCGAAGTTGTACAATGTGACAGATACAGCAGATGAACACATAGGTGAATCAGCGTATTCAAATACCACTAGTCCAAAGTCATCAACTACTAGTAAGGGCGACTACGTTGTAGATTTGACAGCTGAGTCATCCAGTAAGACTTACAAGCTTCAACATCGATGTGAAGTAACAATGGCAGATGTTGGGATGGGGCTTGCATCAGATTGGTCAGTGGTTGAGGTATATTCTCGAATGAAAGTAGAGAGGTTGTAGTCATGGGTGGAGGTTTCGGGTGTGTAGGTTTTGGACGATATGCTTATGGACAGGCAATATCGGAATACGAGCCTCGGTTTTTTGAATCTACACCTTCTGATGGAGCTACTGGCATATTGATTTATGAAGTAGTTATCCGTTTTTCTCTTTATTGTTTTTCGAGTGCTGTGCAGTGGGAAAGCGGTTCTGGTTTGTTGATAGAAGTTAGCGAGGACAGCGGGGTGTTGTATGCGGATGCTTTTGCCAATGGAGTTTTTGTAGCTCCGTATAATGGGTCATACAGTAAGATCGATCCACAGCAAGGCGATCCTCAAGAGTTCGGGGTGTGCATCCACAAAACTAGCAACTGGCCAGCGGAGCAAGAGATCAGGGTGAGGGTAACTGCGTATGACGAATACGGTGAGGAAGCGACGAAGGAAACTGTCATTGAATGGTGAGGACAAATAGATGTCTTTTTATTGGAGTTTTGGAGTCACATCTTATTCGATACAAGGACGTCTGGCATGTTGGCCAGTCAAGCCAGGGTCTGTGATTATCACAGCTTTGGATGGGATAAATGACAAGACTCTTGTTGACGATGGTGCAGGGTTGTTAACAGGTGATGGTGCGGGGAGAGTTGATTACGATTATGGACATGTGAGTTTTGATTTTTCTGGGACGTTGCCTACCAGTGGTACTCCGGTAAAAGCTGATTACACTCCGGTAGAGGGTGGATGTGCGGATGATTGTGGTGCGTGCAAGACTCATTACATTCGGTTGGATATTACTCCTGCCAGCATTTCTGGGTCGAGCGAATACACGATTGCAGATGCCTGGAGTCGTTTGTTTGAGAAGATCAGAAGAGACATCTTACCGATCCATGTAGAGATAAAGAGCATTTTGATTTCTGAATCTTTCACGATGTCCATAGGGTATCGTTTTGACTTAAATGCTGCTGATGCATATCCGGTTGACAGTGTTGGACTTCGGCCATTATTGGATGACACGTCATGGTAGATAAGGAGATTAGCAAATGAGCGGGAGTGTGGTGTTCACAACTGTTGGTCGAGACGAGATGGTAGAAATACTTCGGGCTCGGATTTCGTATTTCAAGTTGGGTGAGGGTGGTTTCCTTCTGTCTGGTGAGACGACAGAGGTTATTGATGCAAGTGCAGCTGGAGGTGTGAAGTCATATCCCTGGACAATATCTGGTGATGATTTTTCTATCATTGTTGTTGATTTGGGTTCCAATTATTTTCAGATAGCAGGGGAGCACGCGAGTTTCTTTCCTGATTATGCGAGGATCAAAGTAGAGGGTTCCACTTCGAATGATGGCATATACACGATTGCAGTTGGTGGTGCAACGGAAGTTGGTGGTAACACCAGGCTGGTAGTCGAGGAGACGATACCGAGTGCTGCGGCTGATGGAGAGTTGTATGTTGATCATCGCCCTGTAGCAGCTGGACCGACGTCTGATGCGATGCATTTTCCTCTTGTTGTGGAGGAGGTCACGCCAGCGTTTGTGGTCGTACAGTCGCTCACAGACACCACAGGGACGGGTGCACTGACAGGTGATGGTTCGGGTACGATTAACTATAAGTCGGGTGAGCTGACGGCTGAGTTCACCTCAAACGTATTAGCGGGGAACATTGTTAGGGTACGTTTTAAATATCGTGATCGGGCAAAGAGCGCAGCTGGTGGGTTGGCGTATACTGATTTGGAGTCTTCGAAAGAACATGCTGTCACAGGGGTAGATCAGGGGAGCAAAGAATTCTACGTAGCCGGACTATTTGCTGCTTCATTTGCCGGTGTACCAAAGATAAAGATCGACGGTTCGACAGGGAACGATGGGTTGTACACTTTTGTGGCTGCGACAGAGGTGGGTGGCAATACTTATATCGAGGTCAGTGAGCCGATACCGGATGCCACGGTAGACGGGACGTTGTCTGGTGTGGCAGCGGATGGCAATCCAGAGTTTTATACGTTTACCAAGTTGTTTGGGGCGGATGCAGATAATTATATAGAATTCCGAGGTACTGGTTACGGAACGATTCGTTGTCATATCAAGTTGCAGTTGGTTGAGGGAATAGATGACGGAAGGGCTTTGACTTATGGCGGCACTCCTTTCTATTTCGAGGGGGGTGTTTTTGATGATAACGACGTATTGATAGCTTATTTCACTTTTGACAAAGAGCGAAAGACAGGTTCGGTAGAGATCGAGCATACTGTTGATATGGTAATCTAAGGAGTAGGACATGGCAGATCTACAGAGTGCGAGTATCAGTCTGAGCAAGATGAAAGTTCGGTGGGAGGAGCCTTACGTCAGTGAGGCGGTAAACACTGCACATTCTACAATTCCTCGTGGTGTGTATCGAGGGTTTATCGCTCGTGCTTCAGCGACTCCGAACAAGTATTTCGCTTTAGAAATAGATCCGATTTTAGCGGGCAAGGATCCAGACAGTACTTTGGTGTACTGGGATCGGGCGGATGGATTTGCGGTAGTGGTGCGGGAAAACACTGAGCCGAGTTTCAATATGGCTGGTCGATTTACAGCCAACGGCAATACGGAGATACCAGCTGGTGGAGAGATTTGGAATGTTTGGGCGGATGTTTCATACAGCGTGAGTTCTGCAACGTCTGGGACTTACCATGTAACGTTGAGTGGAGATCCCGTACCAGACGATGCGATCATGTTGGCTCAAATAACGATGCCTGCTGGTGCTACCACTATCATAAATTCGTATATCTCTACAGATGTGATGACCCTACCTTTTCCGACCAAGCGTGAGGACGGAGCTTACGTTGCTGACGATCAGTATTTTGGTTTTTTGACAGGGGAAGAGGCATGGAATGTCCCGTCTAGTGATCACAAGAGAGCGATGAATGCGGCTTCTCCGGTTGCTACAGCAACGAATCCTTTTTTGACCAAAGATTCTTTGCCTGTATTGGACAGGGATCTCATCCCAGTCACGCCTGATATTTATGATCTTGGAGATGCAGTCAACAGGTGGCAGAGTCTTTATCTTTCAACGAGTCTGACTACTGGTATAGCGAATGTTTTAAATTATTTGGATGTAGTAGCTTCGGGGGATGCTGGAAAAGGTTGTGCTCATTTATATCCGATAATAGATGATTTTTGTGATTTTGGTAGCGATGCTTCTTCAAAGCGATGGAGAACGATATATGTGAATTCCATTGATTTGAGTGATGCAGCAGGGAAGGGTTTTCGGACTAATTTGGTACCGTATAGCAATGGTACGTTGGATCTTGGTAACTCTAGTTATCGTTGGAAGGATTTGTACATAGCTAACATTGTTATTGGAGGAGAAATCACAGGGGGTTTAACTCCAAGTACTGACGATACTTATGATTTGGGTGCAGAAGGCCAAGGTTGGGATCTTCTTTACGCGAGAAGGACGCGAGGGGATCAGCTTCAATGTTCTTCTATTTCTGGTGGGACTGCTCCCAAAGAGATGACAAAGGTGGAAATATCTCAAAACGCATGGCGTGTTCCGGCGGTTGACTCACATGGTAAAGCTTGTGCTTGGTCAACAGGTAACAAACGAGAAATAACAGCGGGTTCAAATCATGAACTTCTTGTTGATATGGCTTACATGTGTGTGGAAGGCAGAGATCGAATTTTTGCCGTTGGTATAGATGACGGCATGTACGGCACGATTTATTATGGAGACTCTCTTGAGACTGGGCTCACAGCAAGTATAAGTGGCTCTCTTATAACAGCTGGAGATTGGCGGTTTGATTCTATCTGTGCAGATGGTAATGGTGCGCTGTTTGTTCAAGCTACAAAAATGGATGTTACTGATCAGTACGAACATCGAGTTTTTGCATTTCAATGTGGCGGGGCTAACAAGACCATAACGGGTTTGAAATCAGGTTGGGGTTCGGCTGGTATCCAAATTGGAGCAGCAGCAGCAGATGCAGATTTCGATTCAGGTGTCCTGGATCGGTGTCATCCTTTTAGGATTATTATGGCGACTCCGACGAGAGTTGCTTGTGTTAATTCATGGATAACGACGACATACGATGAATCAGATCCGTTGCTTTCGGTGTTTGATGCTGCGGATGGTGGAAATCTTTTAGAGAGATCAGGTCAGACGACGATTACGACATTGGGTGAACATTACATTGGTGCCTTGGAGTCGGATGGTACAAATTTGTATTTTGCGTCGATGGATGACACGTCAGATTTTACAATTCATAGGATAGATATTGCTACATTGAATACTGCTTATGTGAAAATTGCACAACCTGCCTCCGATGAATATACGAATGATTTAATTTGGACAGGTGATATGTTGTATTGGTCAGTGTATAACACAGTCTATGGAGCGCATTTAGGTGGGACAGCAAATCAGGGTAAAATATTTGAAACTACTTTTAAGGACGGCATAATACACATGGGCTATGACGGAAAGCGGATTTGGGTCAATGGTATTGAAGATTTAGATCCAGGAACTGGTTATGCTTATCATGTTTTGGCTCGAAGTTTCCCTGTTGGTAGTTCATATATTGTACCTTCTGGTACAAACCCTTCATGCACGCATATGGAAGTCATAAGTGCTCCTACGGAAGCTCAAGGACTCAGTCCATCATTGGTACAAGTGGGAAAATTTTTATTTGACGGATTTAATATGCTTATGATTCCGGTGGAAGACGACGATGGTGGTAGTATGGGTAGTCAGATAAGGGTGATTTCTCAAGTAGGTTTTAGACCATAGAAGGAGGATAGGATGAACGACAAAGAGATACGTGATTATTTGAAAACGATTGCAGAGAGTGAGATTGAATTGACAGGTGTAGAGGAGAATGTTGCAAAAAAATTCCGAGAGACGGGTAACAAGTTTAAGACTCTGGTTGAAGATATGCAAAAGCATGGGGAGAATTTTAATAAAGCTAAGGAGGAGTTGGCAAAAGCAACTGCACAGATGGACGTCTATACCGATGTTTTAGTATCGGCGGAGAGAAAACGTCGAGATGCAGTGTTGAACAAAACCGGGTAGGGAGGATGGCGAGATGGCAGGACCGCTTTCAGCGTTTTCAGGCGACTTTAAGTTACACAAAAAAGTAGCTGAGTTGATAATTGCTCCGTTGGACGACGAAGGTAAGATTGACGAAGATTTGGGTGGAGCGAGGGTACTTCAGTTTTATCCCGACAGCATAGAGGATTCCAAGAGTGCAGAATGGCAAAGCCGGAGTATACCTGGGGCTCCGTTACCGATGTATCAGTGGGTTAGTGGTAGTGAGCGGTCGTTTAGTTTGACAGCGGTTTTTACTCGGGACATGAATGGGGAGATTGGGAAGGATGTTGAGGAAGACAAGTACAACGTCGACATCGATGCTGCGATTGCATGGTTGAGGATGCTTGCTTCGAACGATTATGTAGAGATAGGCGATGCTGGGTTAACAGCGGTAGCTCCTCCTATCTTGTGGTTACACGCTGTAGGGACGAAGATGGGGTATAACCTGGTAGCTTCTCAGCCACAGAATACAGAGGGTGGTGGAGTACATTGCATCTTGACTGAGGTGGGTGTTACTCGGTCAAACTGGTTTCAGGATGGAACAGTTAGAAAAGCCAGTGTGTCCTTGGCTTTCAACGAGGTGATGCAGATTGGCCAGGGTATCTATCCTTATGGTCGGAGTGATTTTTTGGACATGGCGAGTGCATATACCAGGAAGCCCTCAAAATGAGTGTACGAGAAATAATTTCTGGCAATGATCAAGACGTCAAGTTTGTTTCCATGGTATTGCATGGACGTTTGATGGATATTTTGGAAAAGGCAGGTGAGAAGAGAAGGAAGACGGTACAACAGCTTATTTCAGAGGCGATAATTGAAAAAGCTGAGACGATGTACGAGGAGGATTTTCCGCAAAAGAATGGAGAAAAGAGATGAGCGTTTACGAAGCGATTGTCAATGTGAACACGGTATTGATTTTGTTGGGGACTGGATTGATTATCTGGATCATTCGTCAGGCTGTTCCGGATGAGATAGAGGCGAAGAAGGTATGGCGGATCATCTTGCGGTTTTTGCCGATAGCTGTGGGAGCGGGGCTGGCGTTGATTCCTGGGATAAAGCCGATGGAAAACATTTCTCAGTCAGTTATTATTGGTGCTGTCACTGGTTCGTTATCGTCGAGTACTTATGAGATCGTTAGAGAGTTGATGGGTGAAAAAATCAAGGTGCTTATGGGGAGCCCTCAACAGAGGAAGCGACAGTCTATTGTTCCATCGATTCGCAAGGGGGGGTGAATATGCCAATTATCAAGATGGCATGGCATATATTGAGGACATTTTGGTGGGTAATTATCCTTGTTGTCGTCGCGATTTTAGTGGGTGGTATTTACATTTTGAATCGTAAAAAACGTGTAAAGATAGAGCATTCACCAGGGGAGAACGCACCGTCTTTGGTGGTTGAGGCGACAAGGCATGTGCAGGAAGCGGTAACAGATTTCCGAATTGAGAAGGCAATAATTGGTACAAGGATGGACACCAAACGACGGATGTTAGAAGATATTCGTCGTGATCCAAGCGGCGAAAGGCGGAGAGAGAGACTAGCTAATCTTCTCAATACTGGCTTCTGAACTGGAGAATGCATGGAATTGCTAAACCCTCTTACGATTGCCAGGGGGGACAATCGTTACCTACTTAAAAAGATTGAGGTAGCATGTCTTGCTGGTGATGCCGTGGGAAATTGTATGTGTATCAGGGGTGTACGAGTAAATGGCAAGTGGAGGGTTGAAACAGCTGATCCGTCGGAACGAGCGAAGATGCCAGCCGTTGGTATATTAATTTCAAAATCGACACCTACCGTTGGTGTTATGCAGATGTTTGGAGTATGTGATTTATTTACAGCAATGACGCCAGGACAGTTGGTTCTGGTTGGCAAGGATGGAGATGTATTGGATGAAGTACCGGTGATATTGCCAGGGGATTATTTCTGGGCACAACAAATAGGGATAGCAGTAGCTGAAGATCTGTTGATGTTGTCCGGAGTGGCCTCGATGACTCGGTACTCAGGCTAGAAGGAGCAGAACGATGGTCATGAAAAAGAAACACATAACGAAAGCGAAGAAGAACAAGATGAAGGATGTGAAAGCGGAAAAGAAAAAGGGAAAGACTTTGGAGCTTGTGAAGTCTACAGATGCCGCCTTAGATTTTGAGCAGCCTGTGGATGAGAAATCTGTGGATGAGAAACCCGTGGATGAGAAATCTATGAGTGAGGGTTTGGTGAACGTAGCTGAGGAAAGAGAGAAAGAGAGAAAAGCAAAAGAGGAAGAGGAAAAAGCAAAAGCGGAAGAGGAAGCTCTCAAAGAGAAGAAGAGATTAGAACGATTGGCCGAGGCAGCAACAGGTGTTATCCAGGATGCTCGGGTTTTCAAATTGATGTATCTGGAGAAGTGCGCCATAGAGGCGACATTGCAAATACAGGTACGAAGGTCGGCGTATGAAGCTCGTATCATCGCACTCAGGCAAGAGATGGCAGGGGTTGTTCAGCAATGGGAAGCGACACAAAGCAAATCTGTGCGAAAGATCTCTAATGTTAGAAGAGAGATCGAAGAAGATTATGGAATTTATATGAACCATTGGGGCTATGACGACGAAACAGGCGTTTTGCAACAACTTCCGCAGGAAATAGTAGACGAAAATACAACAAAGCCGGAAAAAGATAGTAAACTTAATACTGAAGCTGACAAAAACACTACTGGAGGTAAATAAGAACAGTAGAATTTCTGGTATGCGAGAAGCATATTTAGAGAAGGAGAAAGAAGCATGGCCACGAGGAAATTTTTGTATGGTGATAGTAACGGTTATCATCGAGAGCAAGATCCCGCTGATGACATAGCTCTTGGTGGGCTCGCGATGAGCGGGAACATTACCATGGGGACGAATCAAATAACTGGTTTGACTGGTGGTGATGCTTCTGGAGAAGCTTTGGCCTATGGTCAGAGTGGCGCGTCTCTAGCTGGCTTGAGTATCGACACCAGCGAACTAGATATGAACAACCAGCAGATAACCAACGTAGCAGACGGCACGGTGTCGCATCACGCTGTGAATCTGTCACAGCTTGAGCAGGCGGTTATCACAGGTGGGACAATCAAGGAGCTGTTGCTCCATGAAGATCAGGTTGACGATACGGAAGGTGTGTTGGCATCTTCGGCATTGACCATCGCAACGAATCCAGCCTCGGGCGATACGATTACGTTGACAGATGGCACGACCACCAGGACGTACGGTGCTGGCACAGGTGGCGATGTACAGTACACCATCGGTGCTACCGTAGCAGACACCATGCAGAACCTGGCTACTGCGATTGACGGCGACGGTTCTGGTGCTTGGGGTGCGACATTCACGACGGATCTGGACTCGATTGATGCTGACGGTGTTGTGGTTATCACAGAGGAAGACAACGACGGTGCAGCTTCTGAGATTTACGGTACCTGGACAACTCAGGCGAATTGTCAGATCGTCGATTACACTGAAGAAACGCAGTACAGCAAGAAGACGACGACAGCACTTCCTACTTCCGATCCAGCGGCTACCAACTTTGGTATTCGCAGGACTCAGGCTTCCTTGTCACCTGGTGAGCTTCACTATGTTGAAGACAATGACACCATTTACGGATGGGACGATGATGCTGAGCAATGGAACGTGATGTCCGGTTCTGCATCTCTTCCGGACGCGACGTCTGCATCGGGTGGTGGAGTCAAGGGTAAGGTCACCTTCGACAGAGACTTTGGTCTTTTGGTCAACACTGGTATCGCGAAGATTTCAGTAGCGGCCAACACAGGGCTAGGGTTTGACGGAAATGGCGATCTTCAGGGTGTTGCCGACACCACAGCGGGTATGGAGCTTGGCGCGAATGGTTTCGGAATCGATATTGCTGCGTCTAATCCTGGTGTTGGTTTCGACGGCAGCGGCGATCTCGAAGCGAAGGCGGATACCACGGCTGGTATTGAGATAACGGCAAATGGTATCGCGATTGACATTGGCGCTACCAATCCAGGCGTTGGTTTCGACGGGTCTGGAGATCTCGAAGCCAAGGTTGTGGCAGCTGGTGGTGTTGAGAAGGCGGCGACTGGTCTTCAGATCAAGATCGACGACACTCCCGATACCTTGGATGTTGACGCAGACGGGCTCAAAGTCGTCGGTCTTCCTTCTACATTCAAGATCAACGACACAGCAGTTGGCGCGACGGTAACAGCGGCCAATCTCGACACGGTAACCGATGGGTCGAATGCAGATGCGATGCATACTCACGCAGGTGTCGACGAGGCGAAAGCGATTGAGAATTCGCTGACGGCAACTGAGAATGTAACCATTGGCGACCCGGTATACGTTGATACCAATGGTAACGCTGTGTCCAAGGCAGATGCCAGTAACGACAGCAAGTACGAAACAATTGGTGTAGCCAAGGCGACAATCACGGCCACCAATCCTGTAGACGTCGTTTCATTTGGCCCTTGCGATGTTATTACTGGCGCGACAGCTGGAGACAGGTATTACATGGCAGCGGGCGGTGGATTGACTACTACGGTTCCGGCAGCTGGAAACTGGGTTGTCGTCATGGGGTTTGCGCTGGATGCAAATACTTTGTTCGTCATGCCGAGGATTCTGCACAAACGGTTCGCATAGTAACTTAGGAGGACAGGCTCCGGAGAATTCTCTCCGGGGCTTCGTCTTTGAGGTCTATGGATAGAATTCGTCCACTAAAGATAGAGAGTATTTCTGGGGGTGGTTCTCAGGATAATGTCTATCCGCATGACATGAATCCTAACGAAGATGGGGTAGAGGTTCGTGGTGTCTTGTTGCAAAATGATACTTCGGACGATGAGGTAGTGGTTGTTTCCAGGGATGCTTCGAACAACATGACGTTTGAGGACGGTGTTGTAAGCGGCACGAAAACACTGACTGAGTTATTGAGCGGCAGTGGTGGGTTGACTGAAAACTCTCACCGGATATTGAGACAGTTGATTCATTTCATCGACGATGGTCCGGCTGAGGGGTTTACCAGTGGGGCGTACAGAGAAGTTACGGGGACAGTCTTTCCGACTTCGATCATTTGGTATACAGATAGTGGGAAAACTGAAAAAATAGTTGAGAAGAATATTACATGGTCTGGTGTGACTCCGACGACGATTGAGTGGAAAATGTACGACGAAGACGGCAGTACTTTATTAGTGACGGTATCAGATGCGATTACTTATTCGGGTATTTTCGAGACAAGCAGAACGAGAACGATAACGATTGAGTAGGTGAGGAAATGTCTGTGAGAATCTGTGGCGAATGCACTGCGTGCTGCAAGTCAGTTGCTTTGCCAGAGTTTAACAAGGCAACGAATGAGCCGTGCGAGCATCTCCGGGAGGGCTGCGGGATACATGAAACTCGTCCAGAAAGTTGCCGTGCTTTTCAGTGTGCTTGGCTGTCGAAAATGACGGGATTCAAAGATGAGAGTATGCGTCCAGATCGATGCGGTGTGGTAGCGGCAGTTGGTCCGACGGAGCACGGCAGGGGCGTGTATTTTTATTCAGTCTGGAAAGGCGCAACGGACGAGGATAGAATCCAATCGATTATGAGAATATACAATCTCAGGTTCCCTATTTTGCTAGTTTCTCACACGGGGAACAGGGGCGGACTGCTCAAGGCTGGAGAAGCGTAATGGTAGATGGAATTGCACGGGTTTTATACACGGCTGACGGCGAAGAGATAACCGTTTACGAAAAGGCTGGAGTTCAGTCTATCGCTATTCAGTCAGTTGATATGATTCGTTTATTGAGAGACATAAAACAAGAATTGCGTAAGATGAATTTCCAGTTGAAAATTATCACTGGATTGAACGTGAGCGAAAACGACTTGGAGGGACAAGAATGAGCGGTATTATTATAGACGGTTCGGGGAAAGGTTTTAACGCCAAGGTCAACCAACGTCAAGAGCTTCAGGTGCAATCCAGGGCGATTCCTCATGCAGCATTGAAATGCGTTAGGGGAGAAGTTTTTTTGGTCTCTACACCGTGGAGAAATATAGATTCCACTGGTGGTAGGCTTATTTGGATGTTGTTTTCAGATCCTGTCAAATATTTGGTAATAGAACAACTGATGATTGCTTGGGATGGTGGAAGTACCAACTATAATAAACCTTTGGAAGTTGAATATATACTTGGTGACAGTGCGCCGACAACAGGTACTGCTGCTTGGGCAGCAGCAAATACAAACTCCTTGAGCACTAACGAATTAGATGCGACGTTGTTAGTTTGGGACGGTACAACAGGAAGCGGTATGACTGGGCATACGCCAGGTGCAGCAGCAGGAAGATTACAGGCAGCTCCTGGTTATACGTCATCTCTAGTTGAGGGGAAGATGATCGTTGGGTCAGGGATGACATTATCAGTTAACGTCAAAGCGCCAGAAACAGGCCGGATGTCTTTTTCTGGGTATTTATATTTGTTTGATCCAGAAGTAGACGGTTAGGAGGAACAAATGGGGTTTCGTATTGAAGATGGCACTGGTCGTGGTCGGACTGCGAAAGTAAACGAGTTGAATCGTCTTGAGGTTTCGGCTGTTACGCTCACGGAGATTTCAGACATAGCACGTAGCGGAGGTGCCTTTTCTGTTGTCGCAAGGCATACGATCCAAGCCGATTCCACTGAAGAAAATTTGTTGTATATCAAGAACAACAATGACGCCAAGTGTATACACTTGCACAGCATCCGTCTTGCGGCAAAGGTCACAGCGGCTGGTCTCTTAGTTATTAGTTATTTCGATCCTGTTCGAGTCAGCGGGGGGACTGAAAAAGAGGCGGTGCAATTGAATCGGCAAAAAGCGAAGGCGGCAGATGCCGATTTGTATGATAATTCATCAAATGATCTTTCGTTGACGTTGACAGCGGCGAAGGAATTCGCAGAATTTCGTCTTGGTGCCACTGGCACGGCGTTTTTTGAGTCAGATGGTGCGTTGGTTTTGGGGCCTGGAGATACATTTGGCATGACGGCAGAGGGGATAGATGGGGATTTGGTTACTGCTTCGATTTTCTTTTTTGAGGCTGAGGAGTCGAAATAAAAAATGCCTGTTGATGTGCACATAAAAGACGGGGCTGGAAGCGGATGCACTGCCAGCGTGACTCCGGTAGGTGGAGGTAGGCCAGAACTTGCTGTGTCCATCGAAGGGCCTTGGGATCGTAGTAAATCTGGAGATATAAAGAAGATTTCTGCAATTGAGTTATCGACAAACGGGAAGAGTGTTGCGGGTTTTCAAATTACTGGCGAATGGGTTGGCAATATTGTTTTTGAGAGCACGATAAATGGGTATGATTGGACGGATTTGATCTGTTTCCCGACAGCTCCTGGTTCTACATTGGTTATCAGCACGTTGGTGAACGGATCATTCCGGGCGGCTTGTGGAGCATTTCAGTCTGTCCGCGTGCGTGCCGAATCGTGGACTAGTGGTACGGCCCGTGTATTGCTTCGTGCCTCGCCATCACCGGCAGAGCTTGTTCCGTTGTCGATCAATAGTGCTGGACGTTTGCTGGTAGATGTAGAGCCTTTGTCTGATCGAGGATTTCGCGCAGTAAAAGCTAATTCAGCTGGGCTTCCAGCGGTGTTGACGTCAGAAGGCACGGCACCTTTTGCTGTTGGCGGTGAAACGTTAAATATCGACATCAACGGAGATTCTCAGACTTGTAATTTCCCAACTTCAGCAGAATCAGCTGGTACGTCGACGTCTGGTGCTGATCCATCGGTTGATCTTGGTGGTAGCCGTAAAATGAAAGTCAGTATCGATGGTGGTGCATCAACAGAAATTGATATTGGGAAAGATCGAGTTGGTGGGCCTGATATTGCGTCAAGGATTGAAGATGAAATTCAATCCGACGTTCCGAACGGGAGCAGTGCTACTTGCGATTACAATGATACGACTCCAGGGCGATATGTTGTCACTAGTGGCTCGACAGGCAGCAGTTCGTCGGTGGTCATTGTTAATTCTGGCAAAGACAATATGGCTGATAACTTGAAGCTTGGTGTCGCTAATGGTGGTACTGAGGTATCGGGTGAGTCGGGGGATGATTATTCGGCAGATGACGTAGTGGTCGAATTGAATGCGCAGCTTACCGATATTTATGCGTATGTGGACAATGGAGACGTCGTAATAGAGACACAAGACATCGGTGATTCTGCAACGTTAGAAGTGACAGGTGGCGCAGCAAATACTGATTTAGATTTTCCAACTGACGAGGTGACGGGCTCGCCAGCCACAGGTGCTGTCAATTTGGCAGTAGATGGATCGACGACTGAGCAAGTATTTCGGATTGAACAACATGCCTCGCGAGTGTTTACGGTCACACGGCTGATCTATTCCATACGAGATTCTGATATGGCGTTGAACAAGTTCGGTGGGATTACCGCGTTGACAAATGGAGTGATTGTCAAGGTTGAGAATTCAGGTGAACCCTTGAGAGAGTGGTTTACGTTTAAGACCAACTCGGAATTATTGGCGAGAGCGCGTGATGGTGGCCAGCTGATTGTCGATGCTTACACAGGTGGCGAAGATTTGATTCATGCTGATTTTTTGTTAGAGCCTGGGATACCGTTACGACCTGGGAGTGTGGACAAGATTCAGATTATTGTAAGGGATGATCTGTCCTCGCTTACGAATTTTGATGTTTTGGCAGAGGGTTATCTCACATGAGAAATTGTGATGGGTGCACGGCGTGTTGTACGTCGTTGGCAGTACCTGAATACGATAAAAAGACTAACGATGCGTGTGAGCATATTTGCATTGGGTGCAATATATACGCAGAGCGTCCCGAGAGTTGTCGTACTTTTCGTTGCACTTGGTTGAGTGAGGGCACTGGGTTTAAGGAATTGAGTATGCGTCCAGATCGGTGTGGTGTGGTAGCTGCGGGGGGGCCGACAGATCACGGTATTGGGATGTATTTTTACGAGGTGTGGGAAGGTGCGATTGAAGAGGAGCGTATTCAGTTGATTATCGAGAAATACAATGTGAAATTTCCTGTTTTACTGATTCCTCATAAGGGGAACAAGGGACGATTATTTGCTGTTGGGGAGACCGGGCAATGCAATTAACAGAACCAAAAATTACTCGTGCTCTAGATAACACTCCGCTTACGGCTGATCGTCTTTTAAGGCTTGGGCAACAATCATTCAAGCGTACCGATAACGGTACTGAACCCATGAACGTAAACGGCATTCCTGTTGGGACAGTGACGAATATTTGGGATGGTGATGGGAGTTACTGGACGGTAAGCGGTACAGGTTCTGCGACGACAGGATCAGCACATGCTGGCACGTATGGTTGGGATTCTGGAGTTGCGGGTAAAGACGTCACTACGGTGTTTGATAACGGGTCCATGATCGACGTTGGTGGAAGTTATAACAGCTTGAAATTTTGGTTGAATACAAAAGCGTTTCCAAGTGGTTCAAAGTTGTTGGTTACTTGGCTGAATGCGAGTGATAGTAGGGTGGGCAGCGAGCTTGATGTCGATGCTTACATTACGAGTTATGATATTGATATTTGGCAGCAGGTGGTGATTCCGATTTCTGATTTTGGGCTTAGTGGTAACATTCAAAAGTTGGAGTTAAAGTACAAAAAGGAAGCAGGGCAACAATTTTGGTTTGACGAATTTGGTTTGTATCCGGCTGGTGGTGGAGGGCCTTACATATTTCAAGTTGTGGCACCTGATGCGAGCACGGTTTATCATATTTCGATGTTGGTGTTGATGATCTCAGAGGTAGAGACCGGGTGGGATGACGATACGTTTACAAATATCACAGCGTTGACAAATGGTTTATTGTTACGACAGCGGGATACCGAGTTGGAAGAAGACAATATCTTGTGGAGTTTCAATTCTAGAGACAACATCGATTTATTTGGAAGGTATCATCCGCAGGAGAATTTCATTTTCAATAACGGCAAAATGATGGTTGGTTTCATGGTCAAGCCTGGTAAGGCGTCTATAGAGATCACCGATACGCAGGTTTTGGAATTTGTTGTGCGGGATGATTTGTCGAGCATTGACAACATTCGGGCGTATGCTCATTACGGGGTGGAGGTGATAGGTGGTTGATTTACGTAGAGCGCCGGTAGGAGAAGACAACAGACCGTATTATGCGCCAAACATGTTTCCGTCGGGGCACCTGACACAGTTTACTGGGATATATGACGACGTGGAAAACGGTGTAGAGAGCGGCGGTGATTTGATCGGTATTTCGTCATCGGAAACAGAGGAAGCGTCTCAGACGATCAGGTTTATTAGGCAATTTTACCTCGGTGGTGGGGCTGCTGTTTGGAAAGGGGCGGTGTTTGGTGATTGGGTTAGCTTGGCTCTTTTTGGTCCTGCTACGGCTGGTACGAGTAATGAAGGTGCGGGTGTTTATGACAAATATCCTATTGGTGCTGGCATGAACATGTACATCCCAAATGCTACTCAGACTGGCGATTGGGACTTGAATTTATCGGAAAAGCTGAACGAGAATGTGAGTTTTACCAAGGTTGTACCGATACCGGCTACTGCTCAGGATGGTTTTTTCAATTACGACAAAAGCACAGGTGTTGTTACGTTGAATCCGACACAGACTGGTAAGTACAATCTGTTTGACTTCAAGGTGCCACTTCATGTTTTTGTAAATAAGGTGGTTCTTGTTGGAGACAGTGTAGAGTTGTTTACAGTACCAGCAATCAAGCCATATTTATGTTTGCCGCACTGGGAAATAAAGCTGACTGTTTACAATTCTACGGCGAAAAGTTTGGAATTGGGAGCTACGCTTTACAGGGGGGTGGGATGATACGGGACGTCCGCATTGTGTTCACAGCTCCCACCAAGTTGTCGAGTCGTATAGTTCAATACGTCACACGTTCACATGTGAGTCATGTGTATATCGAGTATCCCTCTGATTTATGGGGAGGGCGTTGGGCGGCTGAGGCAACGAGAGAGAACGGTGTGAGGAAGGTCGTGGCCAGGAAGGCTCGGCATGATGTCTGTGCTGAATTTTATTGTAAGTTCGACACACAAGCCGGTCTGGCGGCTGTGTCTAAATACCTGGGGGAAGATTACGATTATTTTGGTGTAGGTTTTTTTGGGCTGGTTATTTACGTCAAGCGGTGGTTTTCGGCTAAATTGAAACATCCTTTGCGGTCGTCAAAATCTCAATTTTGTTCTGAGTTTGTGGCCCGATTTTTCAAAGGATCGCACCTGGCCGGTGCAGAGGGCTGGGATCCGGAGTTGTCGTCACCGGAGAGGTTGTATCGATTTTGCGAGAAGGATACAGGTAACTTTCAACGAGTTTGGAGTAGTCCATGAGTTACAAGGGGTTCAGGTGGGAGAACGATATTTGGTGGTGGGAGATGATCCGTTGTGACGAGTGGGGGTTGCCAGCTCGTTTGAATTTTGTCGTACCTGATAAGCTGGCGCATTTTCTTTGTGTATTCGGTTTATGTTGGTTGTTTTCAAATTGGCTTAACCGACATTGGGCCTTAGCCATCTCGTGGTCGCTTATGATGATACCGTGGGAGATTGTATGGGATGGCATGTTTCGAGGAGGAGCGTCATGGAGAGACATGGTAGCCAACACTTTGGGAGGGTTACTCTGTTGGTGGTGGTTGGGGAGTGAAAAGATTGGTCAGTTGCCGAATGTCTAATGTCTAAAAAAATGTCTAAAAATGTCTAAGTTTTGGCATCGTGTTGGTGCTATTTCGTCCTAAAAACTAGCGATAGCTTTAGTCAGAGTGTTGTCTTGTGATACCGTGGTGTTATGGATCACGAACAACTTAGATAAGGAGAATAGGGTCGATGACTGGCAAGCGAAGGAGGGGGGAGGAAAATCGTGTTACAAATCGTATTGCGGGTATCAGTGAGTCGATAGATGTCAATAAGCTCGTGTGGGATGAGTTGACAAAAAAAGCGAATATCGAGTGGGTCAAATCGGAACTCCACAGCATAAGAGAAATTCAGCGTGCTTCTATCAAGGCTCAAGACGAGACGAAGAGGAAGGTTAGTAACGTGCCTAAACCAGCTCAGGTAGGCTCGATCAAAGAGCAGCAACGCGAATTGCGAGAAGAATTGAGCGCCATTCGAAAGTCTGTCCAAGGGTGGTCGAGTTCTTTCCGTAGGATAGTGATAGAAGTTTTCATTTTTGTCATAGCGGTAGGAGGAGCGGCTATTTGGCAGTATTCGTCGATAAACGAAAGAGCTGTAGCTGCTCACAAATCAATCGAAGAAATATCAGAGATTATAAAAGACATACAATTGACACAATCTCACTTGGAGAAGAAATTTGAACTGATTTTATTGGCAAAAACAAAGAAAGAATAATTTTGGGGCTGGAGGTTTGATGTTGAATTCTGGGGACAGCGAGGCGAAAGTGTGGAACATTCAAATAGTTATTACCGTGCCTGCAACTTTCTCATTACGGCACTTGGAGAAGTTGATATGTGGGTAGAGTCGATGGAAGCTGTTATAGTAAAATTGGATGAGGTAGACGAGGAGGAGAGAGAACTTTTGGTGGAATACATCAAGGATGAGATAAAGAGGTTGGATAATCGTTTTGGCAAGGTGAAGAAAGATTTTCTGTCTCGGCTAAACGGGAAATCTGATATTTAACAGGGGAGCCAAATGAGCAGAGTAGTTACATCAGGTGCGGTGATCAAAGATTTGTTTCCATTGTTTGACATGGATGGATATTCCTTGAAAAGTGGCGAGACAACTTTTACTACGAGATTATGGAAAGACGCCGTGGCTTCGGCTGTTTCTGTCACTGTTACAGAGATAGGTACATCGGGTGTTTACGAGGTATCTTTCACGCCGGATGACGTTGGTGTTTGGAATGTGCAAGTATTGGCTGATTACAACAAGGAAACATGGGGCAACGAGTATGTTGCTTCGACATCTGATACTCAGGGAATGGTAGAGAAACTTAATCGGCTGTTGGGGCTCAGTCATGAGAACATATTTATCGACAACACTAGTTACGATGCAGATTTGCAACTTGTCTCAGCTCGTGTCCGGTTGTTTGATTCTAAGGTGAATTGTGATGCAGCAACCGATGGTGGCAGCGAGACGACAGGTTTGATTGCGACTTATCAGCTGACGACGACTTGGGAAGGTTTGAATCAGTTTGGTGTGTACAAGCAAACGCGGGAGTAAATATGTCCATTGCGTTGGCGACAAAAGGTCGATTATGGCCAGCAGGTGGTACCATAATCATACGAGAGCAGTTTGTAGACATCACGGCAAGCATTGTAGATCCTTTGGAGGTGACAGTCGACATGGAGGAATCCGTGTCAGTGGTGTCCGAGGTGGAGGAGAGCCCATTAATTTCTGCCACGGTTGAGGTGGAAGATACTGTTTCTGATGATGTTGAAATAGACACGGACATCAATGGTACAGTAGAGGAGTGTTGATATGGTTGATTGTACGGCATGTAGTCAGGATATAGACGTTGAGAAAAAGAGGGACAAGACTGTCCGAGTAACGCTGACAACAAACAGTGCTGCGTTGGATATAACAGGTGCTTCTATTTGGTTTTCTGTAAAAAGTCATCTTGATGACGACGATACAGATGCTTTGATTACGAAGAAGAATTTGGCAGCTGGAGGCGATGATTCTCAAGCTAGGGTTATTGATGGGGCAGGTGGTATTTTGGAGATTTACATTTTACCAGCGGATACGGAGAGTTTTGATGCTGGTGATTACTGGTACGATGTTGTTGTTGAGACGACAGTACCTCGTAAACTCCAAGCAGTAGCTCCTTCAAGGTTCAGTGTTCGTCAGCCGGTTACGCTGACGTAGGAGGTGAGATGCGATATTTGATGGTGGCAATGTTTTTGATGATCGGATGTACCAAGGATTCTAAACCAGAAATAGTTTATCCAGATCGGTTGCCCATATCGGAGCAAGCCAAGGAGTTGACTGCTTTACCGTCGTATAGCAATCCGGAGAGCAAGGGGCTAGCTGCTCCGTTGTCGAAGGATGAGGTAGCTCCGTTTGATGGGGTGATATTGGACGAAGAGAAAGCCATGGCTGTGATGGATTTGAGAGCGGCGTATGACGAAGTATATTCGCTGGCTTCATCTGATAGAAAATATTTATTATCGGTGATAGAAATCCAAGAGAGAGAGTTGCACAGGGGGGATCAGGTAATAAGGCAGCGCGAAGAACAGTTGTGGGAGATTCAGAATAGTTGGTGGGAGAGAAACAAGATCACGGCAAGTGTAATGCTGGGATTGGTGCTAGGGGTTGGGCTTGCCGTGGCAACTGGTAAGGTCTGGGCTCTAGTGGATGAGAAGGAGTGAAAAGATGTCATTTGATGAACCTGTAAATTTTGGAAAGATTTCGGCCAGTAAGGTAACAGCTATCATCGGTGCTCTTGCAGCGTTTATGGCAGCGGCTATGCCGGGTGTTATTGCCATGGTGGATAAGACTGGCGACATCGCTCAGGAGAAGGCTCAGAAGTCTGAGGAGAAGACGGTGTTGGCTTACGAGTTGTTGAGATCTCGTTTGGATAATATTCAGATACAGTTGAACGATTTGAAAGATCGGGACATAGCTCAGAACAATTTACTTTCTCAAATGTTGTTAGAGCGAGCGGCACAGTTGAAGTCAGAAACTAGTCAGCAAAGACGACGTAGGGAGAGAGCCAGGGCTGCTAGATCTACGCTTTCGTCGACGAGGGGCTTTGCAGGCTCAGGAGGGGGAGGTGGCGCTCCTGCGAACAGTGCCCTAGATGTGAGCCTTGACGAGCCAGGGAAGGCGGCTGGTAAGCTGCAACAGCAAATCCAAGAACAGGCTCAGGAGCCGGATTACTTACAACAGGCTCAATTACCTAAAGATTTGGAAAGAGAATGGGTCAAAAGCAAGAGCAAAAAATGAGTTTGAGACGACGTCAGTATCTGGCTGAAGGCGATTATTACTCTTTGAAGTCAGGGATGAAGATCAAGGAAATTGCCAAGCGCTGGCAGGATAGCTGGGAAAAAGCGTATGACGACAGTATGCCGGTGTTGTTTCCAGCCAAGGAAGTATGGCCGTATCGAGAGTATACTTGGACACGAGTGTCATCTCGTCCGGGGTTTGCGTGTGTTAAAAATAAATCTGTACAGTTGAGTGGTGAGTTGAAGTGGGATGCGATCAAGGAAGATATGCAGAAGTATGGTTGGAACAAGAGAGAGCCGTTGATATTGAACATTGGTCAAAAAGGTGGGATCAAGGTTGGGGAAGGTAATCATCGGCTGGCTATTGCCAGGGAGCTGAGTATCAAAAGTATTCCAGTTACTGTCATTTTCCAAGCGGGCAATGTAGTAAAGAGTAAACAGCCGGGGAAGTCCACGGTGAGCATCACCTCTCAAGCTGTAAAAAAAGTGACAAATCAGTATTCAAAATCTTCTAAAAAGATTTCTAAAAAAGAGCAAAAACAGATAGACGACATCATAGATTTGCTTTTCACACGCTAGTGTAGTTTCTTGAATCAACTGAAATTTTGTTCATTTTTTGTTAAAAATATGTTATCGACTTATGTGGTGAATTCCTTGCAAGAGCAAGAGGAAAAGTTTGTCGATTGAATACAAAGTTGAAGAAAAATAGGAGGCAAATATGATTCCTAAATTGGTTAAGGATATTATCGACAAATATGTTCAAGACGGTACAGATGGTGGTGATTTTATAACAGCAATATTGGAGAACAATCTTAAGGAAACCTTTATCCGTGGGGATGATTTCAATTTGATGCATTTGAAAGATATTATGTCTTATGTCTACTGGGAGACACCTGCGAACTCGTGGGGATCCAGGGAACGGGTGAGGGAATGGCAAAGAAAAGGTGGGCTGATTGGTATCCAAGCAAAAGCAAACGATGTGACTTAGTCATGAGCTGGAAAGAATACTTTTGTTTTTTCGTAATTGTTCTTCTCACAGTGTTGTTTTGGTCTGGTTGTATGTTTTTCCTGGAAAGGGCTGCTGAAGAAAACAAAGTTGTAAAAGTGAAAATCGGGGGAGTTTTGCTGGTTGGTGAATTCAAAAAACAATAAAAGGAGAAATGATGAATCGACATAAAGGTAAGCTTATTGTGTTCGAAGGAGCAGATGGTTCTGGCACGACGACACAGTCATACCGGATGACCAATAGGTTAGTTAATGAATACGGAGACAATAACGTATTGTTTACACGAGAACCCACTAATGGATCGATTGGAGAATTACTAAGGAGATGTCTGAGTAAGAAATGTACAGACGTCAGCGGGAGAGCTATAGAAATGTTATTCAGAGCTGACAGAATCAGTCATGTAGAAAGAGTTGTCAGACCAGCTTTGGAAGAAGGAATGTTCGTTGTCTGTGACAGGTATTATCCGTCAACGTTGGTTTATCAAAGTGTTAAAAATACTTTGCAAGAATCGATAGAATCTATGTTCGACATTTATCATAGGATGTGTTCAGAGGACATGCTTTTATCGCCAGATATGGTGCTGTATTAGAGTACTGAGTTGTCAACCATGGTCAAGCGACGTCGTGAGCGTGGAACCGAGGAAGAGTTGTTCGAGAAGGAAGACTACCAGGAGAAGGTTGCCGAGTTGTATGAATACTGGGTAAAGAGTGGGGTTTTTGCTGAATGTAAACGTGTGAGAGTAGATGGCAACCAGGGTATGGATAAAGTAGAGAAGGATTGCTGGGATCACGTCTGTGGAATTCTGTCCAAATAATCAAATCTGATTGAGATCAACTAGTCGATTTTGTAGGTGTAAAATTGAACCAAAAGTACTGCATGTGGGATCACAGGTGTAAAATTGAACCAAAAGTACTGCATGTGGGATCACAGGTGTAAAATTAAACCAAAAGTACTGCATGTGGGATCATGGGTTTGCTGTAAGTATTATTAATTATTACATTGTTTAGTTGGCGGATTGTTGTAGATTTGCAGGTTTTTTTTGTTATTTCTGTGCAAATTGGGGGTGCATCAGGGTGCACACATAAGAAGATCCACTAAGGTAGTCATGTTGTATTTAAATTATAAGACTGTTTCGGATCGTGCTTCGCACTCGCGACGTCTAACCGACGTCGTTTTTTGTTTTTGTGTATACTAATACTTCTTTCAATTTCTTTTTTATTTTTGTGTAAAACAAATTGACTTTTTGAATATCAAATTTCAAAAATTGTTTTTGCATTTTACGTTACGTACACGTATTTTAAATATCGAATAGAATTTTAATATACAAAAAACAAAAAACGACGTCGATTAGACGTCGCGAGACATTGACGTTAGTCAATGTCGATCTGGTTCCGGATCTAACTCTAAGAACAATTTGAAAAAATGTTTAAAGTGTTGCGCCCGAATGAAAAACAAATTGAAAAACAAATTTGACAAATACAAAGACAAATATTAAAAAAACAAATATCGAAAAGACAAAGATAAAAGTTAAAAAACAAACAAGATTCCCCCTTGGCTAGAAAAAAAGAAAAAGAAAGACGAATTTTGGTAAGGCGAGTGTGTGATGAACTAAAGTTCATTTTTGTGTGTTTTTTCTCAGAAATGTGATACACTTAACACTGGTTTAGTTGCCTCGCTAGTAGCGGGAGGGAGGAGAATCGATGAAACAACCTATCAGATTAATGGTCAGCAGGAGGATGAGATATGGCTAAGAGTGTGGATGAAATACTTTCTGATGTGCAACCTTCGCGATCTGAGAAGCAGTGGAAGATCATCAAAGAAGTTGATGATCGCAAAAAAAGTGCTCTCAGACGGATTGCAGAGGCCGCTGTTGTTCACGGGCTTGGTAACTCGCGTGATCTGGAAACACAGCTCAGGAGGCGGCTGAGGGCCGCTCAGGAGGCTCGTGTGTCAGAGGCAGAGGCTTTGGCAACAATGGCAGAGCGGCTTGGGGATTTTTCTACCAGCATTGAATGGGTAGAGCTTAGGATTCGAAGGCCGTTGTGTATAAGGGGTATTGCCGGAACAATGTAGCGCTGACTTTCTTTGATTATGTCTCACAGGATGGGAGGATCCGAGACCGGAGTGGTGTGCGCGTGTCTGTGCATGTGAGGAGAGGTGTGACAGGGGTGTATGTAGCTGCTTTGTATCACGGTAAATCGTTGAAAGCGGTTGGAAGATCAGAGGAATCTGCTGGTATGGCTGCTAATACAGCGTACCTGGCCTACTATGGATTAGAGGAGGAGGATTTGCCCACGGGATTATGGGGGGTTGACAAAACTGACAGATAGCGGATATTTTCATCCGCATGGAAAAACCTGGCAAGATGCCGGAAGGAAGGAATTTGAAAATGACTCAGACTCAAAATTACGAAGGTGTTATCAGTAAAAACGAAATGGCTGATAACAGGGCTGCGAAACTGGCTGGATGGATAGATCGTGGAAGACAGGATGCTCAGAAGGTTTTTGTAGGATTGGCTGAGAATAGACCTCGCGATTTTTTGGTTGATAGCGATTCGCTGGATTTCGATATTCGTGGTCGGGGTATCTATGTCAAAACAGCAAACAATGAATTTTTGCTTCACCGTCATGCGATCAACCAGATGGTCACGAAAACGAACATTCTTACTTCTGGTGTTGCGAACAAGATGATCGATGCGGCAACAAAAGGAGAGAGTTGGGGCAAGGATTTGTTGTTGCATAATTTGCACACCATTTTTAGTAAGAGCGAAAGGAAACGCGTGTTGATGCGGGCTGTACCTACTACCAACGGGTTGGAGGTGCGAGGATTTTTGTCTGACAGATACAAGAGGATGGATTGTAGTCCGATTTTTGAGCAGTTTGCAAAAGCTGCTCAAAAGTTTGGTGCGGTACCGGTTTCGATGGGGGTGAAGGGCGGTGGGGCCAATTATCATCATGATATAAAAGTTGGGTTTTCTATGTTTCTCCCTCATGTTTTTCGGCCTGTAGAGGCGTTGCGTGATGAGGTGATGATTATTGGTGTGACTATTCAGAATTCTGACTTTGGTGGAGCGGCATTGACGGTGCGACAGGTGGTGGCGAGGATCTGGTGTAGCAATCTGATGGTCACACAGGATGCTTTACGCAAGATGCATCTTGGCAGTAGACTAAGCCAGAAAAATGAGCTGGTTGATGGTATACATTTTTCGACGGAGTTTGCGGAAGACACATATGAGGCGGACACTAAGGCCATGAGCCTGGTCACGAGGGACATTGTGGATAATTTGCTTTCTGAGAGCACGGTTAATGCCTATACGGGACGGATTCGGAAGGCAGCAGAGCAGGAGGTGGATGCGGATAAGCTGATTAATACATTGCGGACAGGTGGGCAGCTACTGAAGGGCGAGGCGAACAGGGTCAAGGATTTGTACAAGTCGGCGGATGTGGAATTGATGCCCCCTGGCAACACGGCCTGGCGGGCTTCTAATGCGATTGCGTTGTTTGCGAATGAAATGGATGGTGAGGGCAATTCGGAGCGGGCTGTCGAGCTGAGGCAGGCAGCAGGGGTAGTTCTAGATGATCATGTGGATGCTAATTAACAGTAACCCCCTCGCAGGTCTCGATCAGGACTGTCCAGGTTTTGATCGAGACCAGCTTCTTTTTTCTAGGTATTTTCACCATGCTTGAGTCGCTGGATAGGATTGTGCGAGGTCAGCTACCTGGCTTCGAGCGTAGAGGGTGTATCGCTCAAGAGGTATATGGTGAGTTGGTGACAGTGACTTTGCATACTACTTGTGTTGATGTTGAGCATCTCAACGGGGTAGCAGCTGAGGTGCCCGAGGATAAGCGTAAATTGCATCCGGGGGTGTCGGATACGATTTTACTTGGGAGCGTTCAGAACGAGGGTAGGGTGCATTTGTTGGACATTTTAATGCATTCCCAGCATTCGTGCCGAGGATATGGGTGGAAATATCGTTTAGAATTATTGTCGGATCTGTATTCACAGCTGTCTGATGATTTTTGCGAACAATATTGTTTGGCTGTGGTGCACGAGCGGGCGTTGATGCGTGTTTTTGACAGGGTGGTAGAGGACGGGGGAGCAGGGTTGCTGGTACGAACAAGTGGTTACGCAATAGGGGTATTGTGTGACGGGAGGTAAGTCATGGAATGGTCAGATAAATTGAAACAAAAAAACAGAAATCTCACAGAGTCGAGTTTGCCTGGTTTTATCTTGGCAGCAGTGGTGCTGGTAATTTTGTTGATCCTTTTTATCCTGGATTCCAGTGTGTATGCTGGTGAGTTGGAAGATTTGGCTCCCTACAAAGAAGATTCGTGTCGGGCAAAATGTGGACAGGTTGGTGTCTATGAATATCAAATGGATATGTTGGATGCTCAGAGATCTCAGGCAAAGTCATTGAAGAAAATTGCTGAGGAGTTGAGGAGTATTCGGATAGAGATGAAGAGGAGTAGAAAAAAGTGAAAAAAGGTAAAGGTCGAAACAGGCAAAAGCGTAAGCAGAAAAAGGGAGTGCGAGAAGCCGCTCGAAAGATGTTGTACAAAAAAGCCAAGGCGTCTGTCAGGGATTATATGAGGGGTAGTAGACGTCAGGCTATGGTGGATATAGATAAGGAGAAAGTTGCAGGGCAGGTTGCAGATCAAGTTTTGGATCAAAGGCAGGATGATGACATTGTATCAATCGATAATGAAGCAACGTTTGCCAGGTGTGACGGTGTGGGAGAGTGTTGCAAGAATCGAGCGATTTTTGTTGAGCCGTCAGATGTTTTCAGGATTTTTCATAATGAGCGGGCGAGGAAGAAATTTGGGATAGAGACGACTATGGATTTGTATCCGAGTGAGAGCACGAGCGCACCGTTGTCTGTTTACTTGGATAAGAAAACGTTGACGCCTTTTTGTTCGGTTTTTAGAGTGAATTTACATGAATTACTGAAGACGAAAGAGCAGTGCAAGCATGTTCAATCCATAGCGTTCAACCCTGGTTCTGACGACCAAGCAGCAGATCAGGTTTGTCCTTTCTTTGAGGTTGGTGACGATGGTAAACCGGAATGCATATTGGGAGAGGACAGGCTTTCTCAGTGTTTGTCTGATCCTGTCGTCAGGATGAATCGGTTGAATACTGGTAGGAGATTGCATTCATTTAATCATGCGATTAACGCTGAGCCGTGTACTGGTTGCAGAAGTGCAGACGACAAGAGTGACAGAACGGTGGTTGTGAAAGACTGGTTGATAGAAAAGGGTGCAGAGGATAGAGCGGTTGACGCTGATTGGTTTCATGGTTTTATTGCCTGGTTTAGATCTTGTTCGAGCGTGTTGGGTGAAGAAGCTAAAGAGGCAGTTTGGGGGATTGCCACGACGTTGATTTTCAATTGGCACAGCTTTGTCATGAAAGATTTAAAACAAAGTAAGACAATGGCTTTAGAAAACAGTCCAGAGACTCCTTCTCAAATATATGCAGGAGCTAGGATGGTTTTGGAGGGAATTGTTGCGAGTGAACAACAAAAGAAGGATGACGATAAAGGGACGTCCGAAAGTGATTAATGGCGACGGATGGTTAGAGGGTGCACAAAGATTAGCGGCTGTAGAAAAAGATGGTTTTTTATTGTTCGAGATGAAGGTTACCAGTGCGATGGAACCGGAATCGTTCAAGTCATTGATGTCGTTGGGAGTTGACACCTGTGAAGGGATGAGGTTTGAAATAGAGCAGGATGGCGATTCGGTTCGCCTATGGTTTCGTCATGTTATACGTGACGACATGTATGACATGGGTATTGTGCCGAAAGAGTTTTCGTCGGTTTTGATAAGAGGTGATAACTGGTTTCTCTTTGGTGAACATGCAGAGTTGATAGAGTTTGGAGTTGACAAGTCTGTTGCCGGGTTAGAAATAGATAGGCACAGGGTGATGAGTTTGGCAGATTTTGACATGTTGGAGGAGTTTACAGACGATGAATTCTCGCAATTAATATCATCCATGAAGGGGGTGATGAGCGCGGGTGTGTGTGTCACAAAGTTGCGATTTATTATGTCGAAATTTTACATGGTTTGTTGATCGGATTGGAGGGATTGAATGTCTGATGCTGAGACAAAAAATAAAGTCAGAGATGTTCTCTTTGGTGCTTGTCCGTTACGTACTGTGTTGACGAAGAAGCCGTGTCCTTATTTTGGTTATTCGTCTACGTGTAGAGATTGTACTTACGATTGGTTGACGATAGCTGCTGCTGTGCGAAAGGTTGTCGATAATCGTCGAGCGGCATATGAGTTAGAGCATGAGAAAAATAAAAAAGTAGTAAAAGAGTTGAAGTTTTTGAAAAACATTGTTGCTGAATTAAGCAGGGGAGCAGCGGCGATTAAGAGCGTAATAGAGTATACGTCGAAGTCAGAGGAGGTTCACGATGAGTCAACTAAAAGTAAGATTGAGAAGGGTAAAGATGTTGGATGAAGAGTCTAAAGCGATACATCCGGACGGCTTTGTTCATGGGGTAATTCCCGATGATGGTTTTATTGTTTTTTTTGATGGATCAACTTCTGTGCCGTTGTATGTACGAGACAAGGATTTACTTAAGGCCAAGGAGATGAGGGATAGGAAAAATAAGCCCATATCTGTACTGGCTGATTCGTGGGAAGGAGGTGTGGTGTGAGCCAAAATCTTGAAACAGAAAATGTAGTGTGTATAAAATGTGGCATTGTGAACAAGGTGCCCAAAGGTCATTTAACAGAGGCTGGGAAGAAGGAACATCTTTGCAGGGTGTGTTGCGAGGTGGTTGTTGAACGGCAAGTTGAGGAACGGAGAAAGGGTGATCGGAAGTTACTTGTCGATTAGTAGATATGTATAAGCCACGAGCGAAAAAGGTATGCAAGTTGTGTAAATTGGATTTGACTCCATGGGGCGAGGATCGGAGGACGTTGTGTCCGGATTGTGTTAGATCGATAAATGAGACGATGGTGAAGTGTGCTGGAAAGTGTAAAAAAGAAAGACCGATAAAATTAATGGAGAGAGTGTCTTTGTATTTTGAACCGGGAAAAAAAGGAGGGAAAAAGTTTTCTGTTTATTATTGTCAGCAGTGTTTTTTATCAGCTAAGTCACGAGCGAGGCAGATAGAAGAATTGCAACTTTTAGCAGTGAAGAAGACAGAGAGCAGACGGTCCAGGGCAAGTACAAAGTAGAAAAAGGAGAGGTATGATGGTGAAGTGTTTTTTTATGACAGCAGTGGGTGTTTTAATTTTTATTAGTGGTTCGATTTTGGCAGAGGTGGACAGTGGAGAGCAGGCAATAAAAGAGACGATTTTGGAGTTGCACACTAGTCAGGGTCCGAGGAAAAAATATATTGTTTGGCATGAGTGTCGAAAGCGTCTTCGAAAAGAAAAGGCGATACAGAGGGCGGGGGAGTATGCGAGGGCTATTAAGAGTTCTGCCGATTTAGTTTATGAGCGGACGGGTAAGCGCGTTAACATAGATCATATGGTTGCTATTCTGTACAGGGAGTCGTCGTATGATGAGTGTGTGATTGGTAGGCAGGAGACACGTAAGTTGTCAAAGAAACTTGGACGTGAACCAAACAAACCAGAGTTGATAAAATATGTGAGATTGTGGAGAAAGAATTTTGGTGAAGCGAAAAAGGTGTGTGAAAAAAGAGGGCAGAGAGAGGGTGTTGATTGTGTCGATGGTGTAATGCGAAAGAAGTATCCAGAGTATCTTGGTATTCGAGGGTGGGATATTGGTGTAGCGCAATACAGGTGGCCAGGGGTATCTGTGAGGCGACGTATGGTTAGGTTACCGTCTGGTCGGGTGATTAAGAAGGTTGGGCTTGACGACATGTTTGATTATGAGGTGAGTGTGCAGATGCTTGCTGAGGATATGGTTTTGTACAAAAATGTTTGTAAACATGGCAACGGGTATCACCGGAAAAGCAAGGGGCACGAACATTGGTTGCATTCGAGGTGGAAGCATAAAGTGAGAAAGTTAACAGCGGACGAAGCGTATTTTGCTCACCATCACACAGGTACTACTTCTTGGTCTGAACGTTACTGGAGGGCTGTTACAAGGCATTTGACGGACATAAAGAGAAACAGGGCAGATAGATTTTTGGCAAGAGCAACATTGGGATCGAGGATTAGAAATTTTTTGGGTAAGCAGGGTTGATCTTTTTTAAAAAATTGTGGTAGCGGATCTTTCTACAAAAAAAATGTGGAAACAGAAAAAGGATGAATCGGATGGGTAAGAGGAATGATGCAGGATCTTTGAGTAAGAAAAATAAAAATAGTAAGACTAAGAACAGTAAGACTAAGAACAATAAATCAAGAGACAAAGAGGAACGGATTGGCTTTTCCATGGGGGGCGAGATCGGAGGTCTTGGTGAGGTGGAGATGGCTTTGCCAATATTTCTTGACGACCGTTTGAGTCCTAAATGCAAGTTGTTGATGTGTGCTTTGATTTGTTATGTTGGTGAGCACAGAGTGCTTCGTCCTGAATATCAAAAGATGGTGAGAGCTTTTGGTATACCTGATTCAGAGTATAGTGATTTATTTGGTCAATTGTTAAAAGTCGGGCTGGTTAGAATAGCCAAAAATGCAGCCGGGGAGATTTGTCATTTTATGATAATGCCTGTAGCTAGAGCGTATGCTGATGAAGATGGTGTTTTGAAAGATCATACAGTTAAGTTTTTTCGTGATGCGGGGTATACGCATAGAATGGATCGGTTGATGCAGTGGAGGAAGTTTTCGGAGAGTGAGGAGGGGCCAGGGGAGCCGGATTGGTCGTTGATGCCGGAGCCTTTGGAGTAATTTGATCATTTTTAGGGATTTGGATGATGTCATGAGAAGTAATCATTTTGGGATAAAAAGTCATTTGCGTTCATTGGAAGATAGTGAAAATACAAGACTTGATTTTGTGGTTTTTCCGTTGTCGATACTCGCAAATAAACGATTGAGTGTTAATGCTAGGTTGCTGTGGTGTGTGTTGAGTAAATTTTGTATTAGAAAGTCAGAGTGTACACCTACTGTTGAGATGCTGTCTGAGGAAATGGGTATAGGCAGAAGAACAGTTTTTAAGAGCTTAGGACAACTGGTGCAAGCTGGTTTGGTTGTTAGAAAACAACGGTTTCGCAGAAGTACTATATACAAGTTGCGAACATGATTATCTTGGTCGCATGGATACATTGAACGTGTGAACGTTTTGTTCATTTTTTATTGGGTGATGGCAATCTAGGGAGAAAGTAAAATGGCAATTGATCATGATACAAAAAAAGATGAATCTTTTTTGAATTATAGCGAAGCTGAAAGTCTTGGTTTTATAAAATTTCCATTGCCAATATTGCTCGATGAACGGTTGGATTTTGTTGATAAAATATTGTGGTGTTTATTGTGTAGGTTTTGTGATGCTGAGGGGAAGTGTTACCCGAGTGTTGAACGGTTATCTGAAGGGTTGGGTTTAGAGAGACGATCAGTTTTTAGTCATTTGTTAAAACTGGAATCGGTTGGATTGCTTACTAGACAGAAACGGCAAGGCCGTTCGACTGTGTATGTCTTACGAGCGTTGGGTCTTGTGTATGATGATCAACGTGGTTTTTTGAAAGATGAGGCGTTTGGGTCATTGTGTAATGTTGGAGAGTCTAACCGGATGAAGACGTTGTTACAGGACAGGGAGGTTCGGGTAAGAGAAAAGGTTTCAGGTGTGGCTGAATATGTGGGGGGTCGATTGACTACCGAGACAATTGTAAATGTGGCTACGGAAATGGGTGCTGACGTAACCATGGTGGATACAGACAAGGTCAAAAGGATGGCTACAGAGATGGCTACAGAGGTGGTCACAGGGGAAGTTCTTGGGGAGGTTAGGGGGATGTGTCAGAAGACGTTCAGGAAAGATTCAGAAGAAGAGTTCGAGGATGAGGATTTCGAGGATGAGGATTTCGAGGATGAGGATTCTGAGGATGAGGATTCTGAGGAAAAATTTGAGCGGTTAATGGGTGCTGTTAATGATAATTTGAGGAGTTCGAAAAAAGCTGCAAAAAAACGTGTGGAATCGCGGATAAAAAGACAATCCGATGCTGAGTTTCAGGAGTCGGTTCGAAGATATAAACAGAAAAAGAAAATGGAAAAACCTTTAAATGTAAGGGATGTAGAGACTGCTTGGATGATCGAGGTTCGGAAAATATGGCCAAATAATATTTCCCTGACTGCTCCATGGACATTGGCGAACAAAGGTATTGCAAAAAGGTTTATCAGGCTATATGGTGCTGAGTGTACCATCGATACTTTAACGGGTATCATTCAAAACTGGGATGAATATGTTGAGCGATACGGAATAACCGGGTATCCTAATCTTAGGGTTATTTCGGGTTATTCTGAGACATGGTTCTCAGAATTTGAGCTGGGTAACAAGCAGCCAATGACACCGAAGGAGAAAGCCCTGTCAGAGAGGGAATATGATGAAAAGAACAGTGCAAAACAAAAAGAGGTCATATTCTGATGGTGAGCGGAGAAGGCTTACACAAGGCTCACTGGAAAGAATGCATTTGCCGTCTAGGTTTTGGAATGTAATGTTTGATCGGATCACGAATGAAGGTGAATGTAGAAAAATGATAGAAACCTATGTGCGCAAAATAGGAAAAGCGATGCTCAAGGGGTATGGTATGGTGTTGTGGGGGGCTAATGGTGTGGGTAAAACAGCTGCTGCTGCGTATATTTTGAAAGAGGCTAGAAGAAGGGGAAAAACTGGTTTATTCATAACGGTGAGTCAATACATACGAGATAGTATGGAAAAGTCGCGATTTGATGAGAGCTTTACAATGGATCAACGGGCTAGGTCAGTAAATATGCTAGTGTTAGATGATCTTGGAAAGGAATTTCGTAATTCGACGGTGCCCAAGCATACTATTGAAGGGATGCTGGAGGATTTACTTAGAGAGAGATCTTCAAATTTGAGATCAACGATAATTACATCAAATTTGAGTCCAAAACAGCTTACTGAGGCTTATGGTTGTTCGTTTTATGAAGTGATTCGAGAAACGAGTCCCCTGGTGCAGATGCTTGGCCTGTCCCACAGGGACACGGGAAAAGATGATTTGGTTCAGTTTTTTTAATTGGCAACAGAAGATTACACAACGGGAGAAGTTTAGGTGATCAAATGTCATATTTGTCAAAAGAAATTTACTCAAAAAGATGTTGCAGTACGGATGATTTTAGAAGTGGTGTCCCGGAAGGATCATGATGGTACGGATCCTGCTTACTGGGAAGATGTTCACGATTGGGGTCTTCTTCATATTGTGCATTTGAAGTGTGCAGTGAATGCACTGGAGAAGGGGGAACCTTTCGAGTATGGCGATGAGCTGAGCGAGCTACCACTAGAGGATATGGAACGGGATTTGCGAGATATGGTTGATCCGATTCCCTTCCAGCCTCTGTTGCGAATAGTACACGGCGGCAAATAAAATAGAATATCTGAGGCGTAAAAATGGACTTGGATTTGAGTTTGTTGAGTGCCGTTGTTCGTAATGAGGGGGATTACTTTCTAGCCAAACGGGATGGTATCATTACGACGATGTTGGAGGGGGTTGCCATTGGGGGATGGGAATTCATCGAGGATCATGTACTCCAATATGGCAAGGTTCCGTCTGAAGAATTTTTTTCGGCTAAGACCGGTATTGAGCTGGATGATCCCCCCGAAGATACGGCAATTCTTATTAACGATCTCAAGGATCGGGTGTTATGGAATAAGCTGAAAGCAGCACATGAGAGCAGTAGTGAATTTCTGGGGGACAACTGTCCAAAGAAAGCATTGGACGTTTTGCAGAAAGCGGTCCAGCTTGCTTATTCAGAGGGTATCGCGGGTGGCAAGATTGGAAACCTGTTGTCACTGGGTGATGAGGTTGTAGAGTATTATGATCGAATAAAAAATGGTGAGAGGGGTATATCGTCACCATGGCAAGCGATGTCGGATATGACACAGGGATGGTGGGGTGGAGATTTTGTTGTTTTTGTTGCGAGGATGTCTGTAGGCAAAACTTTTGCGATGTTGATGCTGGCGTTGACGGCGTGGCTAGAGGGGAAGAAGGTCTTGTTCGTCGGTACAGAGATGACACGTATGAAGCTGGCTTTTCGTTTTTATGCGTTGCATTTGAAGTTGCCGTACAACGAATTTCGTAAGGGGCAGCTGGGCACGCTTCAAGAAAGCAAGATGCGAGAGTCTATTGAGAATCTTTCAAAGGAAGATGGAATCGATGTTGTTGGGGATGATTTTAATGCGGAGATAAAAGAAATTGAGTTGGCTGTTGAACAAGTTCGGCCAGATATATTGTTTGTTGATGGTCTTTACCTCGTAAAGAATTTGGGCAAAAGTCGTCACGAGAGGGTGTCTAACACGGCGGATGATTTGACGAGATTGGCCAAGCGTCACGATATACCAGTGATTGCCAGCACTCAGTTCAACCGGGATGTGGCTAGTAATAGCAGGACATCTGTGGATGCTGCGAATGTTGGGATTACGGATGTCATCGGGTGGAATTGCTCTGTGATGTTTGCGTTATTTCAAACAGAAGATATGAAGGAAGATAAAATCATGGGTTTTCGTCCTTTGAAATTACGGGAGGGGGAGGGACATGATTTTTTCTCTAAATGGGATTTTGGTACTATGGATTTTTCGCAAGATGACATAGATACGACGGGGGATTTCCAGGATGGTGATTATGATTATGTTCCTGAGTCAGAGGATGGAGAGGACGACGACGACACGTTGTTCTAGGGTTGGTTGAATTCGGCGGATGCCAGAGAGCTGTTAGAGAGGCTAGGGTGTCGTAGGATACGTGTTTCCGGTGGTGAGATCATGTGTTCGTGTCCCTTTCCTGAAAGCCATTCACGAGGGGATCGTCGCCCATCTTTTTCTTCGGCTATAAACAGTGAAGGGGGTAGTCCGTATTTCTGTTTTGCGTGTCATGCGTCTGGTACATTAGAGGGGTTGGCCGTGGGAAATGGCCATGTTGATCTTGTGCCGGATTGGAAGCCCAAAAGGGTGCAGAATAGATCGTGGTTGAGTGTACCGTCTACGAATGCTGGTAAATTTCGCCATTTGTACAAGCAGAAGCGAAAACCTGTTTTGTTCAAGGATGACTATCTGGAGCCGTTTACAGGCGTTCTGTCGGGTTATTTTAAGAGGCGAGGTATATTACTAGAAACTGCGAGAGCGTGGGAGCTGGGGCTCGACAAGTGGAATCAGAGGGCGATTATACCAGTTAGGGATTATGAGGGCAGGCTGGCCTTGGTGATTGGTAGAGATGTCACGGGTAAGTCTTATGTGAAATACAGCAATTATGTGCTCGACCGAAAAAATAAGCGGATGGTGCCGTTTATCGATCACAGTAGGGAAGATGATTTCATTTCACCATTGAAGAGTTATGTCCTGTACGGCGAGCACAAGGCGTGGAGGGTGGCTCACGGTGAGTCTGATAGGTGTAGTGACGATTTGGTAGTGGTTGAGGGTGCGCTTGATACTCTTATGTTGTGGCAGTATGGCTGGAATGCTGTGGCTATTCTCGGATCAAAGCCCAGTGATGTTCAGATTGAAAAGTTGATTACTTTGGTGCCACGAAAGAAGAAGCTTATCGTCATGGGGGATGGCGATAAGGCGGGTAGAATGATGACCGAGGAGTTGGGAAGGAAAATCGGAGGCAGGATACCTGTTTTCGACGCAAAGATGGGTGATGGAAAAGATCCTGGAGAGTCAACCAAAGACGAAATAGCTGACTTAATCAGCAGGTGTTGTTTTGTTGGGTTGACGGTTTCTGGGTGATCGATTAGGTTTGATTCAACGTCCCAGCAAAAAGGGATAAACATAGTGGCCTAAATGGGTCCAAAATGAGTGCGAGTAGCACGAGGAGGAAATCATGGCTGAATGGTACAAGAGAAATCCCGATCAAGGTGATATTGACAGTGCAAAGAAGGAGAGTCAGTCAAAGTCTGCTCGACGTTTCTATCTAAAGGAAAAAGAGTCGAAGCATGTTGTGTTTTTGGATGACGAAGTTTTTTCGGTCTGGGAGCATAATCCGGTTATTAATGGTAGTGAGTTTTGGCATTTTTTCACTTGTCGAAAAGGGGTTGATCCGTCGGATCCAGTGTGTCCTATGTGTGCGGCTGGAATAGCTAGGACGTATACAGGGTATTTGACGATTTTGGACAACACAGGATGGAAAAACAAAAAAGGCGATATTATAAAAAACAATCGTCAATTGTTTCCGATGACGCTTAAGAGCTTAGAGCGATACAATGTCATCAAAGCAAAGAAGACAAGTTTGGTTGGTGCACGTTTTGAGTTAACGAGAACATCAAAGGATGCATTGAAACTTGGAGACATGTGGGATTTTGAAACTTACGTCAAACCGTTTGAGGATGAACAATTCTGGTTTGACAGTAAAATTCAGAACAAGAAACTTCCGCCAGAGCCGTTCGATTACATGGAGGTACTGAAGCCTCTTTCGTCTGAAGAAATGAGGATGGTATTAGATGGTGTGGTGCTAAGAGGCAAAAAGGGCGAGGATGACACAGGAACCGAGGGTGGTGGAGACGAGGACGAGTTGTATTGATTGTGGTGTAGGATCTAAGAGAAAGAAGATTAAGGATGCATGTCAAGATTGCGGATTGGGCGTGGTTTTCATTAAGCGAATTTCCAGCCAGTAAGCTTTCAATGTTAAAGCGAGAATTAACCGTCAAACCACGGCGCACGAGTGTTCATCAAAAAGTAGATCCTGAGCCAATAAAATTGTATCGAGAGAGCAGGGGGCACATAGGTGTGCCCCGCTCTTTCTTTACTCAACAGGTGGCATTATCAGGAAGGAAACATCACATAGATGATCAGACGTCAGTCGGGCGGGAGCTGGATATAAAGTTTAATGGTGAGTTGAAGGAAGATCAAAAGAGAGGAATGGCAAAGGTTATCGAGGACAGGGATAGTGGCAGTTATGGTGGTATTATTCAGGCAGCTCCAGGATGGGGAAAAACTGTAGCGGCGTTAGGTGTATGGAGTGCATTCAACACTACGGCTGTGGTGTTGGTACAAAAAGAATTTTTATTAAATCAGTGGGTGAAGCGGATTGAGCAGTTCATGCCAGATGCTTGTATTGGTATAATTCAAAAAGACAAGTGTGAATACGGGGAGGATTTTGACATAACTGTGGCGATGCTTCAGACGTTGTCAAGGCGTATGGCAGAATATCCTGATGACATGTGGAGTAGCTTTGGTTTGTTGATAAGTGATGAGTGCCATCGTGTTTCAGCTCCAAGCTGGGTGAGTATAGCTCCTAATTTTAGAGCACGTTATCGTTTGGGTTTGTCAGCAACCCCACGTCGAAAAGATGGAACAGAGGATGTGTTCCTCTTGCATTTGGGGAATATTATTTATCGGTCCAGGGCAAGGCGGGTAGTGCCTAGATTGAGAAGGATTTTCACTTCATTCAAGCCAACAAAAACAAGAACTTTTGATTTGGATAGAATGAGTAGAGAGATTCAGTTGAGGCACATTTGCAAGAGCCCAGTCAGAAATGATCTGATAATATCAGAGGCGTTGAAGGCGATTGGGGCGGGACGGAAGATTATGGTGTTGAGTGAGAGAAGAAATCATTTGGAGATTTTGAAAGAGAAATTTGATGGTTTGAAAATGGAGAAAATTACGTCTGATTTCTATGTTGGTGGGATGAAACAATCGGCTTTGGATGAGGCGGAAAAAGCTGACATACTGTTTTGTACTTATCAGATGACGAAAGAGGCTTTGGATATTCCAGCTCTTGATACTGTTTTTCTTACGACTCCAGTTGGCGATGTGGAGCAGGCGGTGGGCCGTATTATGCGGGAATATGAGGGCAAGAAGAATCCGATAATAACGGATTTCATTGATGAGCATGTATCCAGGTTTGCACAGGCGTGGAACACGAGAAAAAGGTTCTACATCAAAGAGGGTATGTTCAAAGACAAATAGTCCAGAAAGGATTGGATCGAAAATGGTTGAAAAAAGGGAGTTTTATAAGTGGATACGTGAACAGCAATACAGAGATGATGCTGTTGGATGGTTTGGTCGATGGTGTAAGAGAATTTTTTTGAAGACAGAGTCTTTTGAGCCTTTTGCGGATAAAATCAATGCATGGCTTTCTTTTATTAAAGATCATGCGAAGAAAAACAAGGCCATGGTGTCTTCTGTTTTTTTAACTGCTTGGAAGGAGTTTGAGAGTGAGGAGTTGGTTGTTGATTCCACAGAGCCAGAGTCTTCTGATGTCATGGTGGTTAGATCTACGATTGCGAATTTGAATAAAGTCATAAAAGGCAATCATGAGAGTGGGGAATTTGAAAAAGAAGAAGAGATTTCTGTTACAAAATTCAAAGGTCCTACGGCGACGGTAGGTGTTCGTCAGAGGATAACCATATCTCATCGTAGCGATTGGTTTCAGCTGGGTGTGATGTTGTCGGTACCTTGCTATCCCGAGGAGATAGAGAAAGCTTTTGAGTTTGCTGACAAGTGGGTGACAGAGCGGATTCGACGAGAGGAGCAGGGTATTCGGGGTAATGGTGTGCCGGAAAAGCTGGAAGAGGAGTATGAGGAGGTTCAGAAGTCAGATACAGTAATAGGGCAGGTTGAAGGTGATGGCAAGGGGGATGAAAAGGTAGAAACAGAAATTGAGGAGTCGTCTGATTTCAAGCTGGAATCTCCAGGTGAGTCGGAAGATTTTGGTATATAGAAAACAGGAGACGACGAGATGGCAGACAAGAAGAAACAGAAAAAGAAATTATTATCGCACGGGATAAAGGGTTCGAGGGCGGAAAAGCTATCGTCTGTTGTGGCGAACGTGAACAAGGAGTACAAAACTCCGGTTATGCAAATGTCTCATGATGATAGTTTTGTTGTGCCACGGGTAACGACGTCTGTATGGGGACTTGATGCAAAGACAAACGGGGGGTTTCCTTTTGGCAGAGTGGTTTCTTTGTATGGACCTAAAAGTGGTGGCAAGACAACGATGTATTTGCGGGCCGTGGGAGAAGCGCAAAAGCTTTGTGCAAACTGTTATCAACCTGGAGAGTTTAAACCAGGCAAATTGGAGATGCCTAATTTAGAGACGGGTGAAGTAAAGAAAATATCAACAGATGTGATTGTCAGTTGTCCATGTGGGAAACCGAGAGACATGGTTGTGTTGTGGGTGGATGCCGAGGGTGTTTGGTTGACGGAATGGGCAAAGAAGATGGGTGTGAGAGTAGAGAAAACGATTGTGTTACGTCCGTCTTTTGGCGAGCAAGCGTACGATATTGTTACTGCGTTTGTTGCGGTGAAAGAAGTTGATGTGATTGTGATCGATTCGTTGGCAGCTTTGGTGCCGGTTGTAGAGCGAGATGAGGGGATGCAAGTGATACAACAGGGTGCAGCGGCAAGGATGAACAACAAGTTCATTCGTAAGATTGTTTCTGGCATGAATGAAGCTCATCAAAGTGGTCGTCCAATTTCATTGTGGTTGATTAACCAGTATCGAGAGAAAATAGGGGTATTATTCGGCAGTCCCGATTGCGTTCCGGGAGGAAAGGGCCAGGGTTTTGCCACGTCTTTGGAAGTTGAAATGCGACCAGGTCAGATAAAGGTGGACAAGGATACAGGTGAGGTGATGCTTGGTGAGTTTAGGTATGTGGTAAAGAAAAACAAGCTGGGTGTACCGGGGGGCAGGGGAACATTTTTACAGACTATGATGGACACTGATTTGTTTAAAATCGGTGATTTGATGGAGCATGAGGAGGTGATTGCTGAGGCTGAGACCATGGGTTTTGTTGCTCGTCCGACAAAAGTCACATATGAATATGAAGGAGTGAAGTATCGTGGTGTTTCTCAGTTGATGCGATTTTTTGGTGAGAATCCTGAGAAGTATGAGGAGCTGAGAAGGAATATGCTTGCAGAACGGTTAGGTCTTGATCGGTGAAAAAATACAAAAAAGTTGCTTCGCTTATTCGTCAAATATTAGAGGTGGGCAAGGGTGTCGAGAGTGTGTTTTACGACAGGGTACAGAGACAGCTTTTGGTAAGGTTTGTTTCGGCGCATGACTGGGTAACTTTTATCGAAGACACTGATTTGCCTATAATTTTTAAACAGTCTTATACGATTACCGATATGGAAAGTGCGGAGTCGAGCGATAGGTATGCGGTTAACTGGGATTGTGATCAGATAGACAAGGGGAAAAGAGAGCGAAAACAGTTTGATTTTTCCCAAGGCGTTGAGAAGAGGGCTAGGGGGCGCGTGACGGAGCAGGAGGAGGAAGGGGCTGGTATGATAGGGGGAGAGCGTCATGTGGGTTCTGGAGCCATCTCCGGGCTCAAGTCGGATGCCTCTAGCAAGGTGTGGCAGCAGGAAGCGAAGCAAACTGCGAGCAAGTCTTTTCGGGTGACGCTTAATATGTTGGCAAAGATTTCTGAGGAGGCTCGTTTACAGGGGAAGCGGGCGATGGTTTTTTTGAGATTTACCGAAGTGCCTGATGTTATGAATATGGAAGAGGATTGGATTTTGATTCCAAGATCGGCTTTTGAGGCCAAAGTAAAATAGAAAGCAGTATAGAGTGCTTGTTACGAAACACATATGGGATAGATATGGTGAGATCTATAAAGATCTATCTGATTTTCAGAAGGAAAGTTTGGATAAGGAGGTTGGTTCGATAGCGACGTGGGCGGAGCGGCGCAGTGTTTATATCGTTGGTGCAGAGCGGGAAAAGAGAGATGTTCATAGGGTGTATGAGATAGATGGAGAAGTGCGAGAGCGGTTGACAGAGGAGATGGTTCGTCCGTTGGAGAAAGCCAATATTGATGGGTTGAAGTTCGTAGATAGACGTATTGTGGATGGGTATAGAATTCTTAAAAAGTTGGATATAGAGAGACCGTCTATCGTTTTGTTTTGTACGTATTTTTTGTGCATTCATAGGCATAGTAAGAGGGAAGAGAAGTACAGATCTAATATAGATGCATGGTGGAGCACATTGTTGGTGTCACAACGGATGGAAAGTACTTGTCGAATTGCTGTCAGATATGAACATCCGGATAGGTTTGGGCCGGGAATCAAAAAGCATAAGGATCACACGTCAATACTCTACGGGAAAAGTACATGGCGGGCTGAGTTGGTGCGTAGGGGAGTGATTGGCAGAAAGGCAGGAGGAAAGGATGGCAACAGAGGAAGTTCAAATAGTAGAGGAACGATGCGACAGGTGTCGTATACTGTTGATGACAACGAAAAAAGTAAACGGAAAAACGGCGACGATGGTTCACGCAACAGCGACGGGACCGTTGATTCTAAAACACGAGGAAGAGTTGATCATAAATTACGATCAGATTTGCGAACAATGTCTCTCCCATATCCTGAACCTAACAAAGAGGATGGGGTGCGTCGACAGGACTAGGGGTGGTAGACCAAGAAAGAAGAGGAAGAAACAATGCTGACTTTGGATATGACGGATGATCAGCTTTTTGGCACGTTGCAGGCAGTGATAAAGAAGCGAGTTCCGAAGTTCAAAATCAAGTACAAGGATGAGAGTAAGTGGCAAAAATTTATTGGGAAGATCGCTTTTTTCAATAAAGGGTACATGACGGATTACACGACAACGCTTGGCAGTACTGTGTATTTTCCATCGAGAGAATTTGTACGTGAGTCTAATATGCGGGCGTTTAAGATCTTGGCGCATGAGTATGTGCATATTTTGGACAGGCAGAAGTTGCCTATTGTTTTTGAGTTGTTGTATGTTTTTCCTCAGTTTTTATCTATGTTTTCATTGTTGGCTATTTTGTCTTTCTTTTTTGGTATGTGGTGGCTGTTGTCGTTGGTTGCATTGCTTGCGTTGTTGCCGTGGCCAGCGGTTGGGAGGACGTCTATAGAGATGAGAGGCTATGCGATGAACATAGCTATCAACATTTGGAGACATGGACACTTGTCAGCTAATACAAAAAAATGGCTTACGGAGACATTTACTGGGTCTAATTATTATTACATGTGGCCTTACGAAGATGCTGTGAGGCTTATGATAGAAGATGAGGAGGCATTGGTTTACAACGTTGATTCGACGATGGATGCGAATTCTATTTTGCAACATTCGGATGCGTATCAGGATGTTTATGAGTTATTGACAGGTATTGAGTACGACGGATAGGAAGGATCGGAAAATGGGTAATATAAGAAGTAGATGGGTTCGTTATCGAGACATGGGTGGTCCGAGATATTTGGGTAAAAAGGAGAATGGTAAGTTTTTGCATGTGTATAATCCTGCAAAACCTTGGGGGGTGTGGTCTCAGGTTCTGGGCGTGATAGCAAGGTGTGAAGGTCGACATGATACGGTTGTGATGTATGACGAGACAGGGGTGACTGCTGGGGCTTTCCAGTGGACGTTTAAGTCTGGTCGTTTACAGAGGTTGTTGCAATTCTTCAAAAGTGTACCGCATATTAATTTTGAGTCAGATCTGGAGACTTCTTTGTTTGAAGATTTTTTCATGACTGACGACGGAGGTCAGGTTTTTGAGTCGTTTGGTTTTCGGATCGAAGGTGGAAAATTTGTCAGGGTAGAGTCGGGGAAGGCTATGCATCCTGGTGTGCCACACCAACAGAAAACTATAGTTGATACTTGTATGGGACGTCGTTCTTTACTGGGGTACAACGACGAAAGGAAATTTGCCCTTTCGCTTTGCACACTTTTTGCTACTTTGTTTCAGGAGCCGTTGGTTCAGGCTGCGATGGTGGAGTATGCGAAGATTGAGTTGAAGCAAGCGTTGGACGTTCGCCGGAAGCCTTTAAAGTCGGTAGGTGGAACGATAAATCATCTCATTCCATCGGAGACTTGGGGATCTCCTATTCCTGCAATTTTTTTCAATCTCAATCATAATTCGCCAGCGGGTTCGTATCTTTTGTACAAGAGGGCTATGGAGGAGGCGGCTAAAAAAGGTGTTGTCCTCATGACGAATGATGGGTACGAGTTGGCAGGAGATGGCTACGTGGATGAAACGACTGAGGATCTTTTGGAGATTATTTGGAGGCGATTATGTAAGAGTAGGTATGCGGATTGGGGGTTCAAGAGTAAACAGTATTTGGCGAGCAAAGGTAAAAATCCACCGCGTATTTTGAACATAGGCTCTGCTATCAAGGAGTTTTATGGTCCCGGAAGTGTACCGCCCTACATTGGGAGACTTTAGCCGCAAGGGATTGGTTGTCATGGAAGCTGAAGTTGAAGATTTGGAATTAGTTGAGTTAGCTTTTTCAGGATTTTTGGACAGTGAAGAGGTCGAGCAAGCTGAGTTGGTTTTTTCAGGTTTTTTGGAGACTGAAAAGGAATCTGTGTCTACTGTTCCGACGCGGGTTAAATTGCCTGATGATCGAAAATCAATCACACACAAATTTGTTATTCCGGGAGGGCTTGAGACGTTTGATGAGGTGAAAGTTGGAGGTCGGATTCTGTATGAGAAGAAGGTTGCTGATTTTGTGGGATATGTCACGGTGGGGATATATGACGATGGGAAGCCGGGTGAAGTTTTCTTAACTGTTGGTAAAGCTGGTGATATTTGGAAAGCTTATGACGTCTCGATGGTGGCGATTTCTATCGCTTTGCAGCACGGTGTTCCGGTTGATGTTTTTGCAGAGAAGTTCACTGGGATGAGGTATGAGCCGAGAGGAGTCACGATGTCTCCAGATATTCCTATCGCGAAGTCAGTAGCGGATTATTTGGGTAGATGGTTGGGGATGAAATTTCCTAAGAAGGAGACGGATGATGGGAATGGCGGAAATAGCGAAGGAGTTACGGATTCAGCGGAATGAGAAGGCAGGACGTAGATTATTCCAGTACATCCAAGAGACACAGGAGATAAAGGAGAAACCACCATTGAAGGTGGGCGATAGTTTTCGAGCCAGTAGTTTGCCTTATTTGTGTCCACGAGAAGAGGTTTTGGCGAGCAAATATGATGTCATTCGGGCAGAGATCATACCTCCTTCGTTGCATATTACGTATCAGATTGGACATCTTTTTCATGATCTTTATCGTGATTTTTATTTTGGGCCAGGGCAAGAGTGGGTTGGCGCGTGGGAGTGTGTGAGGTGTGGTTGGAATACTGATAAGGCTGGGTTATCGAAGTGTCCAGGCAAGAGGAGAAAGGGGAAGCTGGCGACGATGCCAAGCGAATGTGGGGGGTGTGGAGCACCGTTTATCAGACAGAAAGGAATGTCAGAGCAGACACGGCTTTGTGGCACGTTTATGGAGTGGCTTGTTCATGACGACAAGTTGGGGCTCCATGGGCATCCGGATGGGTGGAGCAGGAGGGTTGATGTACCTCGTGTGTTGGTTGATTTGAAAAGCCATGGTTTTACAGGGTTCTTGACACGTAAGGCAATCAGGGATGGACATGATTTGCAGGTGTGGGCATATCAGTACATGTGTGGAGACAGGAATGGTGAGGTGTGGTACATGAATAAGTCACCATGGGGCGATTCTTCGGCGTTCTTAAGGGATATAGTTGTGCCGTACAGCAAGGAACAATTTCGCGATCTGATTCGGAAGCCTTTGGATCAAATGCATGATGGGATTGCGGGTGGAAAGTTGCCGGAGCGCAAATGTGTTCATCCAGATAGTGTGAATGCCAGTGTTTGCCAGTTGGTTGATGTTTGTTTTGAGTAGCAAAGTCTTGCAGTCTATGAATACGTCACGTAAGGTGGGGCTGTGTCTTGAGAGATGTTGATGGAGAAGGAGTGGATTTTTGACAAATCAAAACAGTGAAGTTATTAGCAGGGTTGAGGGTAGGGGAATGATCCCTGTTTTGCCCAAAGGTGTGTTTTTGTTGTTGGACGAGATGGACCGTGAAACGATGTCGCCAGGTGGTATTATTCTGTTACCAGAGACGACGGGGGATGAGGCTACCAGACAAGCGACGGTTGTTAGTGTGGGCAAAGATGTTCAGCTTGTGAAGAAGAAAGATCGGGTATTGGTTGGCAAGTATTACGGTCAGCAAATACCGCATGATGACGATGAGGTTTGTAAACTGATTTTGGTGACGGAAGATCAGATTGAGGCTTTGATCGAGTAGGTAATGATGCACAGTGTTGTGGGGTTAGATCTGTCATTGGCAAACACGGGGATGTGTTTTATTCCTGCTCATTGGGAAGGGGATATGGACAGTTTGCGTTTGATGTCGATCAGGACGACGCGAAAAGAAGCAGCTTATGGAAAACCTCATATTATAGCGAGGCTTGAGACCGAACGATACTTGGAGATTGCTGAGAGAGTTGTTGGGTTTGTCAAAGAGGTTGGTTGTTCGGGTGGTATCGTCAAAGAAAATTATGCTTATTCTCCTGTTCGCAGCAAGAATGGACATCCTGTGCAGTCGGCGTCTGTTACGCGATTGGCCGAACTTGGAGGGGTGATTCGTTCTCAGGTTTTGATGGCATGTCATACACCTGTTGTTTCAGTGGCGGTCAATTCGGCACGGAAGTTTCTGACGGGTGGAATTAAACGTGGGAAGCAAAAAGAACAGGTTGATCGTTTTTTACAGGGGAGTGGTTTGCGGTTTAATAACTGGGACGAGATGGATGCTTTTGTTGTGGCTTATTATTGGTATGGGAAAATCAACGAGGAACGGAGTAGGTTTCTACGTCAATCGGAACTAAAGTTGTAGCTTGTTCGGGGTAGTAATGGAGATAGAGCGTGCACAGAGGATTAAATGTTTGGATTGGTTCTGGAAATATTGCGAGTGATTTATCATATGGGAAAACACATGGTGGAGATGATGCTTGTAATTTCCGTTTAGCGGTAGAGCAGGCATATAAGCAGGTCTTGTATGTCAGGGTGAATATCTATGGTCGCAATGTTTTTGCGTGTGAACGAAACAAGTTAATGAAAGGTGATTACGTAAGCATCGAAGGGGAGTTGATGAACCGGAAGGGGCAGGAGGATACGTTAACTGAGGTCAGGTGTAAGGACATTGTTTTTCACAGTCGAAACAGGAGAGAAAGTTATGGCAACAGATAGTAATTTGAAAGTGGTCGGAGATGTTGATGAGCATGGGGGCGAGGTTCCGTATGCCGAGATCAGATCTCAGGTTATCAAACTTAAAGAGGAGATGGATCGTTCTCGGTGGCAGCTGGCTGAGTGCCTGTACCGTGTGCATGATGAAAATATTTTTCAACGGTGGGGGTATAATAATTTCGAGCAGTATATCGAAAATGAAGTCCAGATGAACGTTAGGACATCGCAGTATCTGGTGGCCATGTATAATTGGTTTGTTGCGTACCTTGGTCCGAAAGTGAAGAAAAAAGGTAAAAAAGTTTACGAGCAGATGATAAGTGATGTCAAAGAGATTGGCTGGACGAAAGCACGATACCTTGTGGGAGTTGTGGAGGAGGACAACGTGATGGAGTGGCTTGAAAAAGCCAAGGAGTTGACGGGGGTAGAATTGCAGATGGAGGCCAAGCGTCTTCTTGTTGAGGAAGCTGGAGGGGATCCTAAGAAGGTCAAAGATTCTAAATCGTTTACTGCGACGATGATGGATGATCAACGTATGATAGTAGATCAGGCTATAGAGTTGGCGTCCAAGACTGCTGAGAGTAAGAAGAAAGGTCATTTGTTGTCTTTGATTTGTCAGGATTATGTAGCTACGAATATGGCGCAGAGCGAAGGAGGGCAGAAAAATAAGTCGAAGTATTTTGACAAGATTGCGACACAGTTTGGCGTCAAGTTTGTTGCGGTAGATCAAACGACAGAAAAAATAGTACATGGACGAGCGTTGTATAACAAGTTGGTTCAAAAATTGGGAGAGTAGGCAGAGATCCCGGAAAAGGAGAGATGGATTATGGCTTCAATGGTGGCGTTGAGTAAGATCAGGATTCCAAACAACATTCGGACGATTGACGGAGTAACGGATTTGCGAGAGACGATGTTGTCTGAATTTCCCCTGGATGAGAAGGCGAAGATTTTACAACTTGCAGAGAGTATCAAGGAGCATGGTTTATTGCAGCCTTTGGTAGTCAAAGATTTGGGTAGGGGTAATTTTCGTTTAATTGCTGGATTCAGGCGTTATAAAGCAGTTCAGTACAATGGCATGAGGTCGGTGGATGTAAAGTCTATCAAGGGGAAGACGGAAGACGAGATAGTTTTGAAGCTCGTTGAGAATATTCACCGGCAAGATCTCAATCCTCTTGATATAGCTAATGGGCTGGAAGAGATCAAACGTGTCAAGGGACTCAGAAAACAATCTGCGTTGGCGAGTTTGATTCATAAATCGCAGGGGTGGGTTTCTCAGTATTTGTCTTTATTGGACGTGGACGATGCTGTGAAGCAGAAGATTTTATCTGGAGAGATGGGGATGACAGCGGCGAGGACTGTTTCTGCGTTATCCAAGGATGAACAGGCTGAGGCGATAAAAAAAGCGGAAGAAGAGGCAGAGGCGGCGGGGAAGAAAAAGGTAACGACAAAAGGTGTGAGACGTCAGGTAGCAAAGAGTAAGGATAAGAAAAAGAAGAAACAAGTCGAGATGAAGACTGTTTCCGAGAGAGAGAAAGAGCAAAAAGAAGTTCTCGTGAAAGATTTCCTGGATGTTCATTTTGGAGATCAGATGATTTCGACAGAAGCCAAAGATCTTGTTATTGCTTTCTGGGATTACCTCATGTCTAAAGATCGGTTGTATATTGAAAAGTAAATCTTCGTCCATCGGGGCGGTCAGGGTGTTGAATGCCTAGAATTTTATATGTTCCCTTGGTCAGTCAGCAAACGCTGGATGGCAACGAGGGGTTCCGTGAGTTTTTTGATTTTTCTACATATTTAAGGGACAAAGGGGAAGATATATATTGGTATGTGGTTTTGCCTCAGTGGGTTCAGGATGGGCTCCGTGGGCATGATCGTATGCAGTACGTGTATATTGATAACACGAGAGATTATTTAGTGAACAGTATTGCGGGATTTCCAGCATATGAGATAGCTCAGTATTTTGCGAGGAGAGGTGGACGTTTTGTGGTCGATGCAGTGTTGTCGAATTGTGTCCAGTATGCTGGTTATTTGTCCTGTTTGTTGAATGATCCAGTGAGAAAATCTTCGTTGCCTGTGGTGATTCGAGATCATAATGAAGATGTTGACTTCAGAATAGTCGATAACGTGAATACGTGGTTGTTGTTGGCGAGCAATTATGTCAGCTGTCATACTGCGTTGTGTTCGGAAACGGAGAGACAGGTGTTGTCTACCTTTGTGTCGCGGAAGACAAACCCGTCTATGAGTAAGGTTTTTAGAGATAGATCCTTTTTTTGGCCAAGGGCTCATGATTTGTCTAAAGTGCTTCAGGTTGTTGAAGAACAGTCAGAGGTGAAGAAGGCGAGGGAATGTCCGGTTTTGTTATGTGGGGGTGATTTCAACTTTGTAGCTAACAAACGATTTGAGATGAAGGTAGCCAGGAAGCTGTTTGTGATTACGCCGATCAAGGTACTGGTGGCGTCATGGTCGCCTCGGTACAAAGTTGAAAAAGTTTTTCCGCAACTTGATCGATCTTTTATCCAAGGTATCAATGCGAGGATGGGGCTGGAGGTCTATTGTCGTAGTTTGGCGAGTGCACATTTGTTTGTTTCGTGTGCATCAGAATTTGATCTTGCGGCACATGAAGAGGAGATAGGTCGATTATTGTATGGGATGGTGGGGATTTTTCCTCATGAGCCTTGGGTTATTTCCAGGTTAGGAAAGGACTATCCGTTTTATTACAATACTGGGAATGCGGATGAGGCCACGGTGTTGGCGGAGTGGATAGTTACGAATTATGACGAGGCAGTGGAAATGATCTTTCCTTTGATATTGAGGTTACGAGATGAGCAAAGGTTGAGCAAGGTTTCTGGGCAAGTGTGGGAAGAGATCAGTATGTTGATCAGAAATCAGTATCGTGTACACCTGGATCGATCAGGGAAAGATGGTAAGCTAACGTTGTTTCAGGTGGTTGAGAAGGTTGCAAAGGGGCTCGGTAACGAGTTTCATTTGGATGTTTTTCTCGATGTGATTGAAGAACATTTGCCATGGCTGAAGCCGTGGGGTAGGAAAAATAGTTTGAAAGTGCTTGGTGATGTTCCTCAATCTTTGCCGACGTTGTATGATTTGCGAGAGATACTTGATAATCTTGGGTGGGTGGACACCTGTGATCAGGCGAATATTATAGTTCGTAAGGAGTAGGTTGTGGCTGGCAAAAAGAAGAAAGATTTACCTGTTTTTGTAAAGGAAGAGAGTGGCTCGGTTGATGACGACATGAAAGAGCTTGGTGTGGAATTATCCAAGACTTTGCCGACCTATGATGTGCCGATAGAGCTTGTTACCAAAAATGATTTCAATCCGAACGAAATGGATGATGATACCTTCAATCGGCTTGTCAAGGAGATTGAAGAGACTGGTATGGTAAGTGCGATACAGGTAGTACCGTCGCCGGGTGGCAAGTTCACAATCATCGGAGGTGAGCATAGATGGCAAGCTCTCCAGACGTTGGGTTGGCAGAAGATCCCGTGTAACATTTTGACAGATGAACGTTTCATGGATGTCGATTTACAAGAGTTGTTGACAGTGAGATTGAATGTCATTCACGGTAAGTTGAATCCTGATAAGTTTATCAAACTGTATGAGAAGAAGGTTGAGAAGTACGGAGAGGATCAGTTGCAGGCGTTGTTTGGGTTTACTTCCAGCGATGCCTGGAAGAAGATTACACAAGGTGTGGAGAAGGCAGTCAAGGAGTCAGGCATTGGCGGGGATGGCTTGCTGGCTGCGTTGAAGGATAAGACGAAGAAGGTCAAGAGCGTAGATGGCTTGGGAAAGATTTTGAACAATCTTTTTCGTCAATATGGTTCTGATTTGAAACATAGTTTCATGATATTTACATATGGTGGTAAACAGCATCTCTATGTGATGTTGTCACCTCTAGCGTTGCAGGGGTTGGAGGTGCTTATGGCTAAATGTAGGGACGAGAGTAGAGATATGAATGACTTGATTGTGCCTATGTTAGAACGTTTGGCTGGCGAGGATAAATCAAAAGGGGACGTGGAAGGTTGAACAATGCGGAATTGTGTAGGTGAGCCAGTTATCTTAACGATAGGTGGAAAAGTTGCAGAAAAAAAATCTGATGGAAAATTAACAGGCAAGATGATCGCGTTCAAGGAGGGGGATTTGGGAATCGTGGTAGGTAACAAGGGGAAGGTGGGGGGACGTCAGGTTTACTCAGTGTGCATACCAGGTGGGGTTATTACCTTGAATGATCGGGCTGTAGATTTTCCGGAAAATAATGAGTTGAAGATTTCTCACGAGGCTATGTTGAGAGCGCACCCTGATTATAGAGTGAAGGAGGAGGACAAGAAAACAGGTGCCGAGTATTGATGGACAATGTAATACATTTCCCTGTGGGTAAGCGTATGTCGTCCAGGGTGGCCGAGGAGCGGCTTGGGAGCATTGTCATGTATCGGATTCCCGAGGCGGTTGAGGGCCGGGCTGAGTGGCTTGAGCGTTGGTTGACGAAGAAGTTTGTATTGTTTGGCTGGGAGCCGGTCAAAGAAGGGCTTGTGAAGAGTATGAAAAGTGGTCGAGTGAAGCATCTGATTGCTCAAGTCTCGACAGAAGATATTGGCAGGGGGGTGAGGCCAAAGGTTGAGTTGGGTTGTGGATTTGATCTGGTACCAGTGTTCAATTGGGACAGTTGCAAAGAGGCTGTGAAGTCTACTCCAGTAACTGTGTTGAGTATTGACCAGTCGTCATATTTTAGGATGTGTAAAAAGTGCCAAGAATGGGAACGACGGATACAGCAGATGAAACAAAGTTGAGTCTTGTTATCTTGGATGGCAAGATGATTGTCGAGAGTGCGGTATTGGCGTGGTCGCCAGGTGTGATACAAAAAATCATTCCTAAACGACAGCCGGATCGGGCCAAAGGTAGGGAAGCGGCGTGGATCATCGCGTTGGGGAAAAGACGGGCATTTGGGAATCATGTAGTCCAGCTTTGGAAGAAGATGAATGCGTCGGGGGGCAAAAATGAGGAAGAAGTATATTCCTTTTTTGCGTTGGTCGGTATTGGCAGGAGGTGGGTCGAAAATAGTGATGTTAGATGGTGTCTGTACAGAGGAGAGAGAAAGTTGGTTGCAGGAAAGATGATGTGAGGAGGAGAGAATGTTGTCAGATCGGATGAAGCCATTGATGAGTAGTGCTGGACGTGACTGGGAAACGCCACCTGAATTGTTTGATCCATTAAATGAGTTGTTTGATTTTGATTTGGATGTGTGTGCGACGAAAGAGAATACAAAAACTGAGAAGTTTATTTCTCCAGAGGATGACGCTTTTTCTACAGAGTGGGATGGGGCGAGGATGTGGATGAATCCTCCATATGGAAAAGGCGAGAAGAGGTGTAAGTATCCGCTGGATAAATGTGCTAAGAAAAAATGTGTTGAGCGAGGTCACCATTTACTTCAGGATTCGCCGGGTATTGGTGAGTGGGTCAATCGTGCTTACGAACAGGTAGAGAAGCATGGTTCGACGGTGGCGTGCTTGCTACCAGCAAGGACAGATACGAGATGGTTTCAAGCAGTGTGGGATCATGCAGCGTTGATATGTTTTTTCCGGGGTAGGTACAAATTTGTTGGTGCGGATTCTGGTGCAACGTTCCCCTCTGTGTTAGCTGTTTTCTCTGCGAGAGAACTTCCGGACAGTATCTATGAGGGGATGACTTTGCTTGGTAATGTGATAGATCCTCGTGAGGGGATGGTCATGATTTTTGATAGTAAACGAACTTAATTTCATCTTTGTTGATAATTGTTTCCTATTGTGATACTCTGTATATTGATAGTTCTATACCTGGTGAGACACCGGAAGGAGAAAAAATGGGAAGAAGAAAACAGCAAACAATCATTGAGGATGGCGAGAAGATAAAAATCATTTCGCGATCAAGATCTCACATGAATCATCCGAATGGGTTCACTGTGGAGATTGATGGTAAACGGTACCATAGTCCATTACTGGAGAGACAGGCTGCTATTGATTCTGCCTTGGGATTGTGGCGGGAGGAAAGGCGAGCTGTAGCCATGGGAGATCAGTTATGGGGAGGTGTTCAGGCGCATAAAAGGTGGGAGAATGAGCTGAAGAAAAGTCGCCAACAAACGATCATTGAGGATGAGGAGAATTGTGGCGAGAAAATTATGATCGTATCTTGGAGGAAAACTAAGAGTGGTTTTGGAGTGGAAGTCAATGGTCGGCAATTTAGTAGTAAAATCAATGATCGGCGTATGGCTATTGAGTCTGCAATAGCGCGATGGCGGAGAAAAAAAGGCCATGGTATGGAGTGCACGGGGGCAGATTTAGTGGGTAGGACAATTGTGCGAGTATTTTTTCAGAAGGCTACTACAGAGACGGGTCAAGTTGATGAGTTTGTTCAAATTGAGCTGGATGATGGGACTAGAATTTATCCTATGGTACAGGAGTGTTCTCCCGATAGGCATGATCCACATGCCGTTGTGTTGATGAGGGTGAAATGATTAAAGGGTGGAAGAAATTGACACGAGTGGGAAAACGGCCCAAAGGGGAAGTGAAATGACAATATGTAAATTGACAGAGGCACAATCGGATTTGCTTGCAGTGTCGGATCGAATGAAGGTTGGTGATTGGTATCGGTATTATACGCGGCATGAAGACAAGGAGGTTCGAGAGGAATTTCAGGCTGAGAAAAATATTGAGGGTACTCATGCGTGGGCTATTCGTATTGCGTTTACAGTGGTGCGGGGGCACCCTAGTTATCGGCCATGTGATCAGGATTGTGAGAAGGCAAAGAAGATTTTGTCAACGGTAGGTTCCTACCGAGGGTAGAAAGTTTTTAGCATGGGATCAGACAATTGTGATTGGAAAAAAACAGGTGTGTGTCCAAGTTGTAAGAAAAGGACTGTCTCCTGTGGTTGTTGCGTAATGTGTGGTTGGGAGAGTGAAGAGAATCTTTTGAATTACTCTCACAGGATTGATACGATTTGTGCTCGGGCGAGACGGAGAATGAAAGAAGCTTGTGATCAGATTAGATCATAAAGGCCAACTGAATATGATTGGATGGAGCGTAAGGAATTGGAAATTGTGCATGATCTGAAACAGAGATTGTCGAAGAATTCTGTTGAGGTAGTCAAAGAAAGATTGAAGAAAAAGCGAGAAGCAAGACGGTTGGCTTCATTGGATGAAGAATAGAAAGGTGAATCGGATGAAAAAGGAAGATAATGCGGGAGAGATTGCATTGACCACGGTTGGTGTAGTCGGTGGAGCAATCGCAGGAGCGGCTAAAGGCGCAGCGATAGGATTGGCTACAGGGGGTATTGCGATGGTGGCTACGGTTCCCTTGGGCATCATAGGGGGTATCATTGCGGGGTTGACAGGCAATCGGATAGGTCACGGAATAGATGATTACAGATTCCGGGATGAGTAATCTTGATCAGGAGGGAGATGATATGAAGGCGATTGACAGAGGGACAATCAAGGAGGACATGGATAGGTTTTATGGTAGAGGTAAGTTCAGTGGAGATATGGCCAACCTGTGTTTTCAGGACTATGTATACAAAAATAGTTTAGAAGAACGGTATGGGTTGACCTTTGAGGAGTTGAAGCAAATATATAATGGAGGGGGAATAAAACAGAAAGACCGGAAAAAATACACTTGACCAGATTTTAATATTGGTCAAATATTACAAGGAGAGAAAAAGATGGAAGACGGAGTATTTATGTCAGCATTTAGTGGCATGAGCGAAACGGAAGCGAAGGTCGAGGAGACCAAGATCGCAGTCACAAAACTACTTGACAGAGAAGAGGCTGCGTTGGAGGAGTTGGGCAGGGTTTCTGCGATTGCGAATGATATAGAGAGGCTAGAGGCTACTGGTTATTTGTATGCAGATATTGAGGGATTGGTTAAGCACATCAAATCGGTGGCATCGATTGTTTCACGAGCGAAGAAGCGGATGGAAGAGGTTGTGAGCAAGGTGAAAGAGGGAGTGTTGTTAGAGGTCGAGTCGCAGGGTGGCCAGGTAGAAACCCCCAATTGGAAATTCAAAGTTACTCCAAATCCGGTTTCATTAATTGTTGATGATCTTGATAAGGTTCCTAAAAAATATCGGTCAGTACCAAAGCCAATTCCAGAATGGAAAAAATGGCCGGTTGACAAGTCTTATGCGAAACAGGCATTGGTGAAGGAACAGGTGAAGTCAATCGAGGGAGTACATTTAGAGCAGACAGAGCGCGTTGATATAAAACCTCGATAGATTTCCACGAAAAAATAGGATGGGCAGTGGCTGAGTCAAAAAAGTTAACTCCACAGCAGTATATTTTTTTGCAGGCGTTGCAGAGGGCTATCACGATGTGGAATCATCCTGTTTCAGTACGTCAAATCCGTGTGCAGTTGAAAAAAAGCGACAGTCGGGTTCGTAGTCACATAAAAGTTTTATCAGAGAAGGGATATGTTTGTTGTGTTGGGAAGGCGAGAGTGAAGCGTTATGTCCCGTCTGTGTTGTGGTTTGAGGAGTTGGACGACAAGTCTAAAGAGATTGAGCGGTTGAAGCCATGGGCTGGCGGATACTGTATGACGTCAGGGTGCAATCAGAAGGCTGAAGATTATTGGCGAGATGGTTACTATTGTCGTGATTGCATCATTGGGCATGATTCGGTTAGTGATACCAAGGATTTGCGTGAGCAGTTTTTACTGCGAGCTTCGGCTGTGAGTTCAGCGCAGTATATGCTGGAGGGGGTTTTGCCGGATGACGCGTCTAGGGAGAGAAAGAACAGAAGTGGCTCGGTAAAATAAAATCTTTCACATTTTCTGAATTCGAGTTCGTTTTTACCTTGCAAACAGAGAGCTTGTACAATAGGCTGAGGCACCTTAGATTTTTAATTTAGAGAGGTGCCTGAATTGGGAGTTTGGACAATACAAGAAGCCTTTGAAGTAGGTGGGTTGTTACATCGAGTTCTTGAGCAGTATGAGCCACGGCAACCACAAATAGAGTTGGCAGTGGCTATAGCCGAAAAGATGCGAGCTGGAGGGCATCTTATGGCTGAGGGGATGACAGGGGTTGGGAAGACATTGTCGTACTCTATACCGGCAATCAGACAGTCTCAGTTGGATTCGGAATCTTCTGATCACGAGGAGAAGGTAGAGGATCGTGAGTATGAAGGGGGTGAAGGGGAAGATTTTGAGGAGGATTCCGAAGAGCCTTCTCGTGTTGTGATTGCTACGGCAAATATTGCGTTGCAGGAGCAGCTGTATTTCAAGGATTTGCCGACACTGAGAAGGGCTTTGCCGAATAATTTCAATTTTGCGTTGGTAAAAGGGCGGAACAATTATCTCTGTAAATCTCAGTTGGACAAGTTCCGGTTAGAGACGGCTTCCGAGGCTGTACCAATGGGTAAGGATGTTAGTACGGTACAGCTCAAAGATCTTTACGACGTAATAAATTCGGATGAGGAGGCGATCTGCAAGTGGTCGCAGGAGACAGAGTTTGGAGATAAATCTGAGTTGGAGATAGAGCCAAGGTCGGAGACGTGGAGGAAGTTCTCGGTGACGGCTGAGGAGTGCATTGGATCAGAATGTCCATATCGAAAAGAGGTTGGCTGTCATGCCGAGAGTGCGCGTAAGGCACTTCAGTTCATGGACGTGATTATCGTGAACTATCATATGTTGTTTTCAGCGGTGAAAGTACAAATGGAGACTGGTAAAGATATTGTATTACCGCCATTCAAATATTTGATTTGCGATGAAGGTCACAAGATGCCTGATATAGCCAGAGCTTTTTTCGGTTGGCATATTTCTCAAGCAGTTATGAACCAAGCTGTCAACATGCTGAGAAAGGTTGTGTCAAAGGCTGGTACGTCAGATGAAGAAGGGGAAATTGTTGCTGCTCGGATAAATGCGGCGCATGGGGGTATAAAGAAGTTCTGGGATGAGGTAGCAGAGGTGTTTGGTGATCACAAGGGGCAGATGCGTATTACGCGTACGGATGTGGTCAGGGGATTGGCGTTGGCTCAGTCGTTGGTGGATGTAGCTGATTCATTGTTGGATTTTAGCGAGTTTTCTGTTGATGGTTTTTCGAGGGAAGAGATCAGGAAGAAGGCTGGTCAGCTTAAGAGAGTTATGGATCATCTTAGAGATGCCATGGAATTGGGTGATCAGAACAGTGTGTATTTCATCGAGCGAGCGGGTAAGAATCGATGGTTGAATATCGTCAATCGGAAATTAGATGTGGGGGATATACTGTGGCAAAATTTGTTCGAGCGAACAAAATCTACGGTGGTTACATCTGCGACCTTGGCTGTAGATGGTGATTGTTCGTTTTTGCGAAAAGAGTTAGGGCTGGCAAAATGTGGTGAAGTGTTGGTGGGCTCGCCATTCAACTTCCGAGAGCAGGCATGTATTTTGTTGAGTGATCGTGCGCCGGATCCAAAACAGGACAACTATCCCGTGCGGGTATCTGTTGCGATGGCGGAGATCATCAAACAGGCTGGTGGGCGGACACTGGGATTGTTTACGTCGTATCGAGTGTTGCATTATGTGGCGGAGTATATTCAGGAAGAGATGCCGGACTTGAATTGTTTGGTTCAGGGGACAGCTCCTCGGCGTAAACTGATAGAGGAGTTCACAGCGGATGTGGGGAGTGTATTGTTGGGCACGGAATCGTTTTGGACGGGTATAGACGTGCCAGGAGAGAGCCTGTCATGCCTCGTGATAGACAAGATACCTTTCCCATCTCCTGCCAACCCTGTGCTGGCTGCGCTGTCTGAGAGGGCGGTAGAGGGTGGTTTCTGGGGTATCTCTATACCTCGTGCCGTGCTTCAGTTCAGGCAAGGTGTTGGTCGGCTGATCAGGAGAGAGAGTGATCGGGGAATTATCGTAGTGCTCGATAATCGGTTAGTGACCAAAGGATATGGTTCGATCTTTTTGAATAGTTTGCCGAGGATGAAATTAGCAAAGAGCCTAAGAGATAATCAGATAACGAGGTGGCTGGAGGGTGAGGTTTGATACCTCTGTTTGATACGTCGTGGTTTGATGGCGACATTTGGTTGACAGGTGATTTACACTTGGGACATAGGAATATACTTGAGTACGAGAAGCGACCTTGGGACAACATAGACAGGCACGATAATATGTTGATCTCGATAGCGCGAGAAGTGGTCAAACCGAACGACCTTTATATCATCGTGGGAGATCTGGCACTCCCTGGTCGTGATACGCATACGAGAGTGATGCGTTATCGAACGCACCGTAAAACCCCGTACTTAAGTATGGGGATATAAGGTGTTTTTGGAGAAGTTTAGAAAAATATGATCATACGCAAGGCATATCGGTTTCGGTTGAAGACAAGTTGTGACACTGAGCAGTTATTCAGGCAGTTTGCTGGTTGCACTCGATTTGTATGGAATCGATTTCTTGCAGAGCAGAAAGTTCGGTTGGATAGTGGAGAGAAGGTAGAGGGTTGGTTTGATTTAACCAGTCAAGTAGTTGTATTAAAAAAGGCAGAAGACACATCGTTTTTGAGTGATGCTCCATCTCAAGTACTTCAACAAAAGTTAAGAGATTTATCTCGGGCGTTTTCTGATTTTTTTGACAAGAAGCAGTCAAATAAGCGATTTCCTCGATTCAAGAAGAAAGGGATGAGTGATTCTTTTCGTTATCCTCAAGGGTTTAGGATCGATGGGAATCGTATTTTTCTTCCAAAAGTTGGTTGGGTACGATTTTACAAGAGTCGAGACATAGAGGGTAAACCCAAAAACGTGACAGTATCTCGAAGTGGTGAGCATTGGTATGTGTCTATCCAGACAGAGCAAGAGGTAGTTGATTCAGTACATCCTTCTCGTAAGATAGTTGGTATCGACATGGGGATAGCTCGATTTGCAACCTTGTCAGATGGTACAGTAATCGAGCCGTTGAACAGCTTTCGCAGGCTGGAGAGCCGTCTTACTAAAGAACAACGTAGGTTGTCTCGTAAAAAGAAAGGTTCACAAAACAGGTATAAACAGAAGAAGAGGGTATCAAGGTTACACATTCGCATATCCGACACTCGAAAGGATTTTTTACATAAGGCTTCTACAGAGATAAGCAAAAACCACGCGATGATCATCGTAGAGGATCTGAAGGTAAAAAACATGAGTGGATCTGCAAAGGGAACTTTGGAAAATCCTGGCAAGAATGTGAAAGCGAAATCGGGATTGAACAAGTCGATACTGGATCAGGGATGGTCTGAATTTCGAAGGCAGTTGGAGTACAAGCAGCATTGGCGTGGAGGAGAGGTGATCGCTATACCTCCTCAATACACATCGCAGAAATGCCCGGTATGTGAGACCATTTCTTCTGAGAACAGGAAAACTCAGAAAAGGTTCAAGTGCATCGAGTGTGGGTATACAGAGAATGCTGATTTGGTAGCAGCGAGAAACATTTTGGCGGCGGGGCACGCCGCAGCAGCCTGTGGAGGGATTGACATTGGTCAGCCCTAAGAAGCAGGAACCATTTTTGGGTTTAACTCAAGGAATCCCCGTCCTTCAGAGCGGGGAGGATGTCAAATGCCAGTTAATCTGGAGATTGTGTTGCCATTGTTTGGCAAAAAGAGGGGTACATGTGATTGGAAAAGTGTTGTTAGGAATAGGCACAAGGAAGGATTTTGAACGATGGTAAAGAAGGGTAGTTCTGAACCAAAAATTCCGAGAAGGAAAAATTTACGGATCACAAAGAGGGAGACAAAAGAGATGGCTTTGGAGCTGGTAGCAGACGCCATAGGGGGTACGTTTGCTGAATCAATGTTGAGTGCTTTCAAGGTCAGAATGATGAGTGAATGGAAGCGTACTCCGAGCATAGGAGAGCAAGATGTGTTCCTTGAGGAGATCACCAGGATTGTTAAAAACCTCAGAAGGCGTGTTACCCGAAAAGCGAATTGATGGAAAATTCGCAGTGGATCGGAAAGTCGTCAAAAGATAGGTTAGTGGCATGGTTAATATGCGGTATGTGTATAATCTAAAAAAAATGATTTAACATAGTGACTTGACAGGTGAAAATTGAAAGATTACTCTTTTTACTGTGTGAACGAACTAGATTTCGTGAATTTGCCCTAACAGGTACCCAACCATGCCTGAATTTACGAAACTGGTTACACAGTCATCGCCTATCGACATCGCTCGTACTCCCGTGGGCGGTGTCGAGTTTTTTTTACACTTTTTTCAAACAATGAGGTCGTTATGGCAGGCGAGCGGGAAAGTTTGCTCAGTCGTTCATTGCTAGATTGGGAGTGCATAGATGTCATGGATCAAGGCGATTCGATATTGATGGCCTATGGTGATTTGGATCGTGGTTTGTTTTTGGAGATGTCGACTCCGTATGATGCATTAAGTGAAGCAGATTGTGAGATGGTGTATTACATTGACGGCGATAGTCGGATGTTTGATAGCGAGGCAGATTTGGTTAGAGAGTGGCGAAAGAAGCTATCTTGATTTTTTAAAAAACGTAAAGATATTACGCTTTTAAATGGTTTGGGTACTACTTTTGTGCTATGCTTTTAGCAAGGTAGAAAGGATGATGGGATGAGTAGTCATTTGATCGAGGATGCGTTGATTGTGCATGAAACTTATCACGACAAGGGTGAACAAAAAGGTAAGCGGAAGGCGATTCTGGTGGAGGCGATGGACTTCGAGGAGAACGAGTGGATACCGTACAGTGCTGTGCATGATGACTCGGAGGTTCACCAGGTGGGAGATTGTGGGGATTTGTTGATCAAGGAATATTGGGCTGAGAAGAAAGGTTGGATATAGGTGCCAGCAAAATTGGTAACTGGTAATCGGTTGTGAGGTAACTGGTCACCACTCGAATAATCGCATGGTGACTGGTCATTTGGCAGATGGCAGGTAGTAAGCAGGTGGTAACTGGTAATCGGTTATCTACCTGGACACCGGGGGCATTGAGCGGGAGAGAGCGGGTCAGGGCGGGGTAGGGTCATACCGAGCACAGGTGCCAGCAGAGAGCGCGTGAGGCGGCGTGAGAGCTAACAAAAAACTAAGTCGCAAATTGGCGGGAAGGTAAACACAATGGTTGGCAATGGGAACAAGAGAAGTAAGAAGAAGGTTTACGGTGATGAGGAGAACAGGAAGTTGTATGAGGAGGTGATAGAGGCGGGCAGGAGGGAAGCGGAGGTAGAGGGGTTGAGGTATACGATAAGGGAGTTAGAGGGGGAGGTAAAGAAGCTGAGGGCAAGCAATGAGTTACTTGAGGAGGAGAACAACGGGTTGAGGTTATATTCACAGTTGAGGATGCATCTTACACAGTTTGTGGAGAGTGTGACAGCTATAGAGGGGGAGAACGAGAACTAGGGAAAACTAGGGTGGGAAAACTAGGGTTATGTCACTTTGCAGAATAAAGGTCACTTTGCAGAATAAAGGTCACAGCAAATCTTTACGGCGTAATAGGATATTGGGAGTAACAGATCAACAAGGAGGAAGAGATGAAGGTAGGATACGAGGAAGTAGTAGTGATCACAGCGTTGGCTACAGTTACATTCAGAGTGGTGTCGTCATTGTACGATTTCATACTGGGAGCGCTTCGTAAGAAGTGATGACGTAGGGGGTGATTGGGTACTGTGAAGGGAAACATCAGAGGAAGTACCAGGGGAAACACCAGGGGAAACATCAGAGGAAGTACCAGGGGGGGGAACACTAGGGGGAAAATACCAGGGGGAATACCAGGGGGGAAATACCAGGGGGGGAACACTAGGGGGAAAATACCAGGGGGGGAACACTAGGGGGAAAATACGAGGGGGGGAACACTAGGGGGAAAATACGAGGGGGGAAACACTAGGGGGAAAATACGAGGGGGG
>Ga0180431_10000362_pt1 | contig 65434 bp, 47 predicted proteins | sample SS_ome_11_FD_132459 | JGI IMG/M metagenome (GOLD analysis project Ga0180431, IMG submission 132459) | Hypersaline lake sediment archaeal communities from the Salton Sea, California, USA - SS_1_MS_1 metaG | ecosystem: Environmental > Aquatic > Non-marine Saline and Alkaline > Hypersaline >... | reverse complement strand
CGCAGGATGCTGTGCGTGAGCATGGTTCTGTCTCCAGGTCGATAGACGATTGCAGGTGTTCGCTCGGTTCGCTGCGGCATCGTAGGCATGCCCGACGAGGACTACAAGCGGATAGCGTCAGAGCCTGTGTCAGTCCGGGCAGAGGGGGTGCCCCATTCTCTTCGAGCGGCCGCGGGACGCGGTCTCTCGAAGAGGGGGGGACGGGATAGACAGGGAACGAACTCTGATGGTGCGATTCCGTCCCCCACCGTTCGTTCCCCCTCGCGTTCCGCGAAGGAGAGCGAACGATGGGGCACCCCGCATGCCGGTAGAGGAATACATGCGGCAACGTCGCGACGTCGGCCTCCCGGGTGGAGCGGGGTGGGCTTTGCAGCTACGATGATGCGGACGGGATCCGCGTTGAGGGCCCCTGACGAAGTGACCGTGCCAGATCAGGCACCGGAGCTCCGGCGGACACGTAGCATGGGCGTCTCGCCCATGAACGGTCACGGGCGAGACGCCCGTGCCACGGTGGCGCGGATCCACGCACGGTCATGTACGTAGCTCGAACGAACGTTCCGACAGACCATGGCCGAACCGTTACTCCAAGTCGAGGGGCTGACGAAGTTCTTCCCGATCACCGCCGGTCTGCTGAGGCGGACCGTCGGGCAGATCAAGGCCGTCGACGGGGTGAGCTTCAGCATCGACCGGGGCCAGACGCTCGGGCTGGTCGGTGAGAGCGGGTGCGGCAAGACCACGACGGGACGCCTGATCCTGCGCGTGTTGGAGCGGACGGCCGGGACGATGGCGTTCCATCTGGACGGCCGACGGATCGACCTGAGTGCGCTGGGTGGCGACGAACTGCGGCGGTTCCGCAGGCACATGCAACTGATCTTCCAGGACCCGTTCGCCTCGCTCAATCCCCGGATGACGGTGCTCGACCTGATCGCCGAGCCGCTCCGCGCCCTCCAGGGGATCCCGCGCGATAAGGTCGAGGACCGGGTCAAGGAGCTCATCGCGTCGGTCGGGCTGAAGGTCGAGTTCCTCCGCCGCTACCCGCACGCCTTCAGCGGCGGGCAGCGCCAGCGGATCGGCATCGCCCGGGCGCTGGCCGTCCACCCCGAGCTGATCATCTGCGACGAGCCGGTGTCCGCCCTCGACGTGTCGGTCCAGGCCCAGATCATCAACCTGCTCAAGGACCTGCAGGAACGGTTGGGGCTGGCGTACCTGTTCATCGCCCACGACCTGTCGGTCGTCGAGAACATCAGCAACCGGGTCGCGGTGATGTACACGGGTCGGATCGTCGAGATGGCCGAGACCGTGGAGCTGTTTCACCACCCCCGGCATCCCTACACCGAAGCCCTGATGAACGCCCTGCCGAAGCCCGACCCTGCGCTCAAGACCGAGCGGATCATCCTGCCCGGCGAGGTGGCCGATCCCGCCAACCTGCCGCCCGGATGCGCGTTCCATCCCCGTTGCCGGTATGCGGAGGACCGCTGCAAGGCGGCGATCCCCGAGCTGCGGGACCTCGGCGACGGGCACCTCGCCGCCTGCCACCGTGCCGAAGAGCTTCAGTTGATCGGCGTGACCGAGAAGGCGTAGAGCTTGGCGTCTGTCAGACGGAATCGCAGCCGCAGGGGCCCACCGGCCGGCAACCGCGCGTGGTCTTGCCATCGGACGACGTGTCGGACGGCGTCGGTGCGGATCGGGACGCAGTCTTTCGACCCGTAACCAGCCACCGGCTCGCCCGCGCCGTCGAGGACCTCGACCGTCAACTGCCCCTTCGACGCATCCGCGTTGACGCTCAGTCGATCCCCCGCCGCCTGCAGGGGGATCATTTCCACGGTCCCCTCCGCGCCCCCCGCATCAAGCGAGACGAATCCGTCCAGCCGCCAGGCCGCCCGGCCGATCGTGATCCGTTTGGTCGGCAGCGCCCCGCCATGCGTCGTCGTGATCCCGGTGTAGTAGACCCACATTTCGTCGCCGACGATGACGGGCGTGTTGATCATGCCCAGGATGCATCCCGCGTCGAAGTCCGACGGGCCGTTGGGAATGATCGCAGTACGCTCGTCGAGTCGATGCCACGTCCGGCCATCGCGACTGTGGACGAGCTCTGCGTGGATGGGTCCGTCATCTCGGCTCTGGTGACGGGCAGCCTTGGCCCGACGTAGCGTCTTGCGGAAGACCGCCGCCAAGCCAAGGAATTGTCCGCCGTACGGAAACGCGGACATGTCATAGAACTCGGTTCGTTGACCCTCCTGCTTGGCCCAAGCGTCGTCCTTCTCGTCGGGCACGAGCACCAACCCGAGGCGTGACCACGTCTGGAAGTCCTTGCTGACCGCAAGCCCGACGAGGCGACGCGGATACCCGCGGATCTTGGCGCCTGACTTGTGGAACGCGAGGTACTCCCCCGTGCGAGGATCTTGGGCGAGCGTCACCGTATCGCTCGACTTGAAGAGCGGGCCGGCGGCGACGTCGTGCCAACGCAGGCCGGCGGCCGAGTAGCACGCCGTGACGCCATTGCCCTCTCCCTTGACCGTAACGTAGCCGATCATCTTGTAGCGCCGGGCGGGATCGGGGTCGCGCGCGTCGACGATGATGCTTGGGCTGTCCATGCCGTAGATGATGTTGTTGCGTTTGGATCCGTTGAACTCGTAGAAGCCCATCTCGGGCTTGTGCCAGCGAACGCCGTCGCTCGAGGTCGCATAGAGCAGCAGGCATCCGCGCGATCGATTGATCCTTCGGTCACGCTTTCCCTTTGCCGGGTTGCTCATGTACCACATGCGGTACTGCTTGGCGGCCGGGTCGTACAAGACCGTGCCGTAGACGTACACCCGGTTTCCCTCCCAAGGGTGCTCGGGTTCGACGACGGGCTTGGGCAGCTTCTGGCACGGATGGATCGTGCGCCGAACGCCCTTCTTGGCCGCGATGAGCTCGTCATCGACGAAGACCTGCGTCTCGGTCCCGATCCGCACCGCCTCGCGACCCATCGCAGTCGAATCGAACGTCAAGGCCACGACGAGAAGACCCACAATCCACAGCTCGGTTTGCATCTGTGTGTTCCCCTTTCTGATCGATAGACGCGCGCCTGCGATTCGCAGCGGACACGTGGTCTGGATTATCTACGCCCTATACGCGCCGGGCCAGTCGGTCGGGGCGAGATTCTTGCAGGCGCCGTCGGGTCCGAGTACGGTGCCGCTTGGCGCACTGAACGAGGAGGACCGAGTTGTGTCTGATGACGTCAAGCGTCTGCTGGACCGCGTGTGTGAGCTGATCGCCGAGCGAATCGATGCTGGGCGGATCGCTGCGGCGAGGCGCCGGCATGCCGACATGTTGGCCGGGCGGACCAGCGACTACATCCCGATGGTGTTCGGCAAGACCGTGCCCGAGACCGCCGACCTGCCCGACTTCAACTGGCACGAGCAGTTCTACGACCCCGCCAAGAGCCTCTACATGCAGCTAAAGGACGTCGCGCTTCCCATGGCGGCCGCCGGCGGCGACGGCCTACCCGCCGTTCGGGCCGACACCGGGGTGGTCAACTGCATGAGCGTGCTCGGCGCCCAGTACATCGTGCCCGAACACACCAAGCCCGTCGTCTCACAATACGTCCCCAAGGAAGACCTCGCCGCCTTCGAGGTGCCGGAGGACGTCACCGGGCTCGGCACGATGCCCCGCGTGATCGAGCACATGGAGCACCACCTCGGCGTGCTCCGCGGGCACGGCCTGGGGGAGATGGTTCGCGTGTTCCACTGCGACCAGCAAGGCCCGTTCGACATCGCCGCCCAATCCCGCGGCCATGACATCTTCATCGACCTGTACGAGGACCCCGACTTCGTCCGCGAGCTCATGGACAAGACGACGCAGGTCTACATCGCCGTCTCGAGACTGTGCAAGCGGCTCAACGGCGAGCCCCTCGACGGTGGGCAGGTGGTGGACTACTGGATGGAGAACGGCGGCGTGCGGATGTGTGCCGACAGCGATATCCTGGTGGGCGCCGAGCTGACTCGGGAGCTGATTCATCCCTACATGGAGCGGGCGTTCCAGGCCTTCGGCGGCGGGTGGTTGCACTATTGCGGGGGCGTCCGCGGGTTCAAGCGGGCCGAAGGCCTACACTTGCATGGCCTGTTCGCCGAGGTCGACGGCCTGCGCGGGCTGAACTGGACGACCGCAGGCGACTGGCTGGGCGAGATGCGGAGACTCAAGGACCTGGGCCTGGTCCATCTCGGCTCGCTACAGCGCGAGGACGGCGAATCGCTCGACGACTACTTCCGCCGCGCCCTGGATCCCTACGACGACCGCCGCGGCATGATCTTTTCGCCCGAGCTGCGGGACGGTGAGGCCGACGTTGCTCAGGAGACCTGGCACAAGGTCCAGGACGAACGGTTCGGCGGGTGATACTCGGGGGGACTCGGCCTGTGGGCGTATGACCTACGTCCGCCGGGTCAGGCTCCGCACGCGTTCGAGGATCTCCTGGTACCGCGCCAGGCTGACGGTCGGCGGGACGCTGTGGTCGCTGTGGAAGATGTATCCGCCCCCCTTGGCGGCGATGGGGATCTTGCGGTCGATCTCGGTGTTTGATTTCGCCGCGTCGTGCATGTCGCGGGCGCTGATCCCGCCGAACAGCGTCAATCGGCCGCCATATCTTCCTTTCAATTCGACGAGGTCCATGCCGCTGCCCACGTCGATGGGGTTGAGCACCTCCAGGCCGGCGTCGACCAGGTCGTCCAGGATCGCGTGGATCCGTCCGTCAGAGTGCATGAACCGCGCAATGCCGTGTTCGCGGGCCAGCTCAAAGACCCGCACGTAGCAAGGCTCAAGCACGTCGCGCCACGCCTCGGGGGCCATGAGCAGCGCGTGCGTCGTGCCCAGATCCTCGGTCACCGACACGCCGTCGGGCACGATGCCGTGCGTGAGACCTCGGCGAAGCGTGGCGCAGACCAGGTCCGTATAGGCCGTCGTCATTTCGGTCAGTAGATCGCGGTCTTCCACGAACGCCATCATCGTCTCGAGGTAGCCATGATGCCGCCATGTCGCCTCTAGCGGTCCGTAGAAGTTCAGCAGCACGAACCGCCCGGTCGCGGCGGCCTGGCGGTATTCCTCAACCGCACCCTCCCACGTTGGATACGTGATGAAAGGAGGGAAGTAGGATTGTCTGGAGATCCGCGCGGTCCCGTCGATGTCGACGACCAGCCGCTGCTTGATCCGCTCCCAACCCTCCGGCGTCTGTGAGACGTTGTCGAAGTAATGCAGCGCCCCGCTCTTGTTGATCCATTTGACGGCCGAGTAGCCGTGCTTGGACACGAACGTCATCCGATCGTCGGTTTGCTCCAGCAGCGTCTCGGGCAACCGCGGCGAGGCGTCGAGGGACATGTGCTCGATGTCGAAGCCGAAGTAGTCCGCTTCGGCGACGTCCTCGGGCATACCCTCCTGCCTGAACCGGATCGCGCAGTCTTCCCAGAAACTGTCGTCGGCCGGAACGACGTCGGGGTCCTCGTGGGCGAGCGCCGTCTTCACGCGGTCACGTGATGTCATGTTCGCTCCTTGGGCGTGCGCGCAGCCAGCGTCATAATCGGATCCGCGCCGACAACACGCGTTTAGCGTGGCCGCGTGCGGCCACTCCCCCGCCGCACGCGGCGGGGCTAAACACAACACACCGCATGTGGTGCGGATTTGTAGAAGGCGCCCCACGCGATCAGGGGATCAGCGCAACGACGTGCCCCGTCGCGTCGCCGATGATCCGCTGACGTCCCGCGGCGGCGAAGTGCCACAGCGGACGACCCTTCAACGCATGCCGGGCCTGCACCCGTCCGTTCCGGTCGACCCGATACACGAACGCGTCCACACAGGCAACCAGCAGACCATCGCTTGCCTCCACGACGGCGACGATCTCATGGGGCAACTGCGTCGCCCAAACCTGCTTGCCCGACACGCCGAACGCGCACAGCCACGCCGAGGGCGAACCCACGATGACCTCCTTGACGCCGTCGGCGTTCACGTCCATCGCCGCCAGGGCGCAAGCTGCGTCGCCCAGCGTGTGGAGCCACTTGCGCTTGCCCGTGGCCGCATCGTAGACGCCCACTTCGTTGTACGCACCGTTGCGGCCGACGACGACCTCGGGTCGACCGTCGCCGTCGAGGTCCACCACCTTCAGGCCCGGGATGGCGGTCATGTCCCAGCTGCCCCGACCCGTCGGACATGCGTTGCTGCTGAGCAGCTTGCCGTCCGCGGCCAATCGCCACGTCGTGCTGCCGCACGACGAACGCCCGTTGTCGACCAGCAGCGTCTTCGTGCCGTCCGGCATCGGGACGACCGCAAGGCGGTCGGGGATGCCCCAGCGGATCTGCGTAAACCACTTCTGTCTGCCGGTGCTGTCGATCGTCTCGACGCAGCCCCCACCCGTGCCGCAGATGATCTCGACCTTGCCGTCGCCGTCGAGGTCGCGGGGCAGGATGGCCTGCAGTTTCGCCTTCATGCCCGTCGTCCACCAGGTGTAGATGACCGCAGGCAACTGGCACTTGTGCTTCCACAAGACCGCGCCGCCGTCCGGCTTGAGGGCATAGACGTGCTCGTCGTCCGACCCGATGAGGGCCACCGGTCCAGCGTCGACGGTGGCGTTCGAGACAGCGCATACCGGCCCGCCTGCCTTGAAGACCCAGCGCTGCTTGCCGCCGTTGCTCAGGCACGCCGCCCGACCGTCTGCCAGACCCAGCAGGATCTCAATCCGTCCGTCCCCGTCGACGTCGCCGGCATGCGCGTCGAGGACGTCGGCGCCCGCCTCGAACGTCCATGCGGTTGGAATCGCGGCCAGCCTCGCCGCCTGCGAGGTGGTCGGCTTGCGCGTCTTTGCCGCCCTGGCCGCGGCTGCATCCTTCTCGATCTGGGTGGCGATGGCGTTCATCAGATCGTCGGTGTGCGTCTCGAAGCTGAACGCATGCGTGCCGGCGGAGAGGTCATGGTAGGCGCCGTTGGCCTTCACCGTCACGGGGGCGTCTGACTCGCAGGTGACGCATCCGGTGAGGAGGTCCAGCTCGAGGTCGCAGGCCGCCGACGCCCGAACGTCGATACCGGGGCACTCGATCCGCGTCGCGCTGACAACGGCGATCCGCTCGGCGGCAACGCAGATCGCATGCCCGCGGATCTTGACGCCGGCCCGCTCGAACGCGCCATCCGCCGGCAGGCCAACGTACACCTGTTCGTCCCCCGTCAAGGCAGCAACGTGGTCGTCCAGCTTGACGATGCTGTAGTTGGCCTTCGTGCGATCCCCACCGACGTAGAGCAGGTTCGTGAAGACCTGCTCGTCGCCGGGCGCCATCCGTCGGTTCGCGATCTGACGCACCCGGTTGACGACGCCCCGTCGGCAGTAGTGTTTCCAGCGTGTCCTCTCCGGCCGGCCGAACAGGCCGCACGTCTGCTCACTGAATCGCAGGGGCAGCCGCTCAGCGTTCTTGATGTGAAGGACGTCGCGCGGCCCATCGGGCTTAGCGTGCTCCCACACGGTCGACGTGAAGTCCGGCCCGACGATGCCCGGCTCGCCGATCGCCCGCCACTGGCACTCGAAGGCGTAGCGTCCGGCGTCCTTGGCGACGAGGGCGTCAAGGACGACGAACCATTTGCCCTTCCGCCAGAAGATGTGTCGGTCCCAGGTCGCAAAGACGTACGCCCCCGCCCGGCTGTGGCTGTACCCGAAGGACGGGAGGTCGGCGGTCGCCTCCAAGGACGCGAGCGTTCCGGCCGCTTGGCCATACCCGTCCTTGCAGACGGTCACGACGTTGTGATTGACGGGGTTCTGCCCGCCGATGTCGCTGACCAGGAAGATCCGCCCGTTCTGTCCGAAGTTGACGATGCTGTTGATGTCGGGCCAGGGCTTGCCGGGCGGGCCGCCGTGCAGACCGTCGAGCAGCAGATATTGATCGTCCCTGCCGAAGCCCGTCCGCATCGTCAGCTTGTCGAAGGACTTTGCGATCGGGATCGATTTGCCGCGGACCTCGTGCTCCCACGTCGTCAGGGGCAGGTGGTAGACGCCCACCATCTTGTCCATCGGCTTCGGCTCAGCGCCGGTTGCCCAGGCCTGACCGGCGGAGAACCCCCCCGTTGCATCGGTGTAGCCGCCGATCCGCTCGGCCTCCTCGCGACGTTTCATCGTGGCCAGGAAGCGCCCATCGTTCAGGAGCGCCGCGGATTTGAAGAAGACGTTCGTCGGATAGCTGTCAAACGAGCTCTGCCCGGAGTTCGGCATGTATCCAGTGTTGTCGCAGTGCATCAGGCAGAGCTCGGCGTAGTGCCGCAACGCGCCGCTCTCGATGAACCGTCGGTCGCGCATCAGCAGCGCCGGGATCAGCGCACACTCCAGGTAGCTGTAGATGCCCCGCCCGCCCAGGTCGCTATCGCCCTTGCCCGTGGTCATCTGTCGGTCAAAGTAGGCGCGGACGACCCGCAGGTTCCCGTCCCATTCCGGCGAGGGCCAATGCTTGCCGAAGTACCTGCTCTCGACGAGCGTGCAGATGGCCTGCATCGATGCATGGCGGTCGAGCAGGTGACGGTGCATGGGGTAGTCGCGGAGTCGGCCGATCCCCCTCGTGCCGTCCCGACCTTGGGCGTGGGCGCGGAGCTTCTCGGTGATCGCACGACGGTCCCCATCGGAGAAGATCGGGCTTTCCTCGATCAGGTCCCAGACGATGGCGTGCATGTGCATGCTGTAGTGGTCGGTGGCGGTCAGGACGTTGGTCTTGAGCACCAGGTCGCGGAACCGTCGGCCAGCTTGCTCATCGCCGTTGTAGTGGTAGATCAGCCCGGCACGGCTGGCCTCGGTGTAGCCATACGACGGCCGCAAGTCCGGGTTGAAGATGCGGAGCCGCGGATCGACCCATTTGCCCTTGGCCGGCATCTTGTGGGCGGGGCCGAGCTTGATCTCCATCAGCCGATCGACCACGAGGCCATCGCTCCTTGCATCCGACTTGGCCTCGTCGAGCAGACGGCAGAACACGCGGGCCGCCTCGGCCACGCCCGCATCGTCGCTGCCCCCCACGAGAATCACGTTCTTGCCCGTGCCGTACGGATCGTGGAGCGTCCGCACGACGAACCCGCCCACCCCGGGGTACCACAGGTCGAGCAGCGTGTACCATTCCCAGTACAGCGTCTCGACGAACCGGCTGGTGACCAGGTTGCCCAGGACGACGGCGTTCGTCTTCGCCAGAACGTCGGTTGCGGCGGCCTTCTCGGCGTCGAGCACCTCCGGTTCGACGCCGGTGAGTCCCTTGATCTGGGCTTGGACCTGTTGGGCGATCGCGTCGTACCCCGGGCGCCGGCTGCTCGAAACGACGACAACCTGCGAAGCACGGCTCTGCACCAGGGGAGTCTTGATGTGATAGTCACGCGGGCCGAGTTTCGTGGCCTCCTTGTAAGCCTCCGCGCTGAGCTTGACCAGCTGAACGTCGTCGTACCACAGCGTGCCCTTGCCCTTCAGGTACAGCAGGACCCGCCACGGACGAGCGGGCGGCGACAGTTCAAAGACCATCTCGACGCGCCGCCACGTCGTCGAAGCCGACGTTGCAGGCGGGAGGCGGCGGGTGTTCGTGCCCTTGCCGGTCCAGTCGATGATAATGAGACCGAACCCCTCATCCGGCCTGCCGTCGATCCGGTAGCGCGCGGACAACCGATAGCTGCCTGGTGGGAGCTTGGCGATCTTCTGCTCGAGGACGGCTCGCGGGTCGGTTGCGTCGTAGGGCAGCTCGGAATGAAGCCGGACCGACCACTTGCCCTCGACGAACGTCTTGGCGTCCACCGACGTCGTCGCGTGCTTCGACGGGGCGTACGGATTATCCGGCACGCCGCGCAGACACCCGGGCCGCCACGACTCGAGGCCGGATTCGAACCCGCCGTTGCTGAGCAGGTTCTTGGGCGGATCGGCCGAAAATGCGGCACACATGAGATGCAGACCCAGCGCGAGCATCATCGCGTACACCTCCTTGACGCGCGCAACGGGACGACGTCAGTCGGCCATCAGCTCGATACAGACGCGGTCGAGGACCGGATACCGATCGCCGTTATCGGACGCGAACACCGCACGGTACTGAAGGCATCGGTCGCCGGGCTTCAGCGGCGACCTGCCCGATCCTACAGACCGCCATGCTTGCTTGACGAGACCGGCCGGTTCGGCGGCGGCGCGGACTTCGAACGTCAGTCGCGTGCCCGTCGGCACGTCGGCCTGGTGCGTCAGCTTCATCCCCGCCGCCGGTCGGTCCCACCGAAACACCGACGACTCGTAGCGCTGCCGCCAGATGCGGTCGTAGATGTGACCCATGTCCTGGAGCCACATCCAATGCGCGCCGTGCGTGGGCAACGTGACCACCCGCGAGTTCGCGAACCGTCGCCCGTCGTTGTAGAAGACTCGCGACACGGTGTTGTGATTGCCGTCTACCGTGTGACACACGACCGCGAGATCGAGCTTGCCGTCGCGGTCGAAGTCGGCAGCCAGCGCGTCGTCGGCCGAGTCGCAGACCAGGATCGTCCTGCGACGCGTGCCAAACCCGTCAGGTCCCCCCCAATACAAGTGACACGGCATCGACTCACGGGTCACCTCCCCGTGATAGTGCGGGGTGAACAGATCGAGATGCCCATCGCCGTCGAAGTCGGCCACCGCGTGCCCCACGGCCGTGGACCCGGGCAGCCATTGGGCGTCCCAAGGCCTGAACCCCGCACGGCTGCCCCAGAAGATGACGGTGCCGGTGTCGTGATGCTGGGCGAACCGGTCATAGTAGCTAGCCGTAATGAGGTCCAGGTGTCCGTCGGCGTTCAGGTCGGCCGTCTCCAACGCGATCGGGTTGGGCACGTCCAAACGGGCCTGTCGGGCGTCGTCGAAACCCTCAGCGCTTCCCCAGAAGACCCGGATCCGGTCCGCCTCGAACGACGTGACGGCGACGTCGAGCCAGTCATCCTTGTTGAAGTCAGCGATCGCACACCCGCCCGATCGGCCCTCGGACGTCAGAAGCTTCCGTCGTGAACTGTCGAACCCGTGCGACGACCCGTAGTAGATGATCGTCCGCACCGGCTCACCCGGCGTGTCCGGGCCGAAAGCGCCGAGGACCAGGTCCAACCAGCCGTCTCGGTTCAGGTCGGCGACGTTGCTGGCCCAGAGCCCGTAGTGCGGCAGGACGGTCCGCCGCTTGTCGAGGTCGAAGCCGTCGGGCCCACCCCAGAAGATGTTCGCGCCCTGATGTCCGCCCGAGCCGGCTGCGCTGCGACCGCCATGTCCGGAGTTCATGGCGACCAGGTCCAGGAACCCATCGGCGTTCAGATCCGCGGCGCTAGCCTCGTAGCCGCCGGCGAAGGGGATGTCCCACCGGCGTTTCGGATCGAACCCGTTCGGCCCGCCCCAGTAGACGAACAGCGGCACGGCTTCGTGGAGTCTGCCGCCGCGGCTGTTACAGAAGATCGCCCGGGCAGGAAACTTGCCCTTCGCGGGTGCGATCGCGACGCCCTTGGCGCCCTCAGTCCGGACGCCATGCTTGCTTCGCGCGAACCGACGGTCTCCCTGCCCGAAGAAGATGGCCGATTCCGCCGCAAACGTCTCGGCGCCCTGAAAGGCGGCCACGGCCAGGTCCGTGTGCCCGTCGCCGTCGAGGTCGCCGATGGCGGACGCCGACGGGAACCCGACCGTCAGCTGGGTCGATCGCGCCGCCGAGAACCCCGACGCGTCGCCCCACAGAATGTAGACGGCGTCAGCCGCGCCCTTGCCCGCGCCGGTCACCTCGCCGCCAGCCGCCAGGGCCAGCGAGAAGTTCGAGAGCACCAGGTCGGGCCGGGCGTCGCCGTCCAGGTCGCCGATGGCGACATGCGTGGCATTGAACGACTTCACGACCACCGCATCGCCCCAGCCGCGTCCGTCCCGACCGGGCACGATGTATAGCCGCCCCTTATTCGTCCCGGCGACCAGGTCCGGCCTGGCGTCGCCGCCGACGTCCGCGACCGTCAGGCATTGTGCACCCTCGCCGGGCAGGTCGACCGTGCTCGTGTCGATCTTGACCGGTGTCTTGTCCGACTTGCTCGACCAGAGCACACGAACCTTCTTATCCGACGTCAGCACCGCGACGTCGGCGCCGCCGTCGCCGTCCAGGTCCGCGGCGGACAAGTCCTGCGCACCGGGCACGCCGACGTCCTGCCGCCGACTGAGAAGATACCCGTGCGGCCCGCCCCAGTAGATGCGGATGATGCGTCCTGCGGGCTGGCCATACAGCCAGGGCGGACTGTTGAGAATCACGATGTCAGGCCACTTGTCAGCGTTCAGATCGGCGAGGGCAATCGCCTGTGCGCCGTGGACGGGCAGGATCCCCTGGCTGCGCCGCGCGGGCCAGCCGTCGGGACCGCCGTGGATGATCGTGACAAACCGTCGGGGGGTCTGGATGCCGCTGGGATTCGGACAGAAGACCAGGTCCGCCCATCCGTCGCCGTTCAGATCGCCCAGCGCCACACCGTTGCTGCCCTCGACCGCAAGCGGGGACTGGCTCACCTGTCGATCTCGCGTCACCGTACACATGGCGGCGGGGATGTAGCTGTACTCGTCGTGCGTGCTGTTGAAGATCAGATCGATGTGGCCGTCGTCGTTCAGGTCGAACCGATGGATCGTACGAACCTTGCCGTCTCGGCTGACGTAGAGGTTCTGCCCCGACGCGTCGAGCCGGCCGTCGGCGAAGTCGGCGTACGAGTCTTCCACCCACGTCTCGGCCCGAACGTCAGCGACGCCCAGAAGCAAGCCGATCAGTCCCGCCGTTGCCCAACGCCGCCGCCTGTTTGCCCGTCGCATGTCAGCGTGCCTCCCGCCGGGAGCGTATCACGGCACGGCCCGGAAGTCAGTAGCGTTCGAGGATCCCTTGGCGGGGGCGTCTTGGGGCCTGGTCAGGCTGCAGGTCGGGCAGTGGGAGTCGCCCTGGCACAGAAAGACCCCTGTCCGCGTGAGCGAACAGGGGTCGATGATGGTCTCCGATATCGGACGTAAACGGCGGCGCCGCTACGTTACGTTGGCAGGCTGGACCTTCTTGGCCCAGAACTCATGCAAGGCCCGCATCACCTCGTCGAAATCGATCTCGCCCCACAGGGCGAGCGCCTCGGCAAGTTCCATGGCCGATCGATACTGCTGCATCAGGAGAAGCACCTCGACCTGATTGCCCGTCAGCAGGCCCATGCGAACGGCCATCTCGCCAAACCGCAGGTCGACGTCCCGCTGATTGGTGAGGATTTCGTCGATGCTCTCGGCCGGCAGGAGGCCATGCGAATAGGCCAGCAGCCCGATCGGGTCGCGGATGTTCCAGCCCTGATCCGCGAGTCGCTGGAGCGCCTCTTCGCCAATAAGACCTTTCTCTGTAAGGTAATCAGCAAATTCACGTCTCATGGGTCTGCTCCGACAAAGTGGCCTCACAGTGGGGGTATCGACCGCCCGGGCGCGTGGCTTTACCTGCATCCGCAATGGTCTACAGAGCCCGAGGATTGACTCCCGGCGGCCCGTGCCCGATCCTGCGCCCCGGTCGGGAGGCCATTGGTGGCCAGGACGCTGGCTGGAGAGACGGGGATGACCGTTGCGGTGATGTGCGTGATGGGGTTCGCCACGGGAGCTGCCGGGGCACCGGGGCCGCTGTGGGTTGAGGGCGAACATTACTACGCCCAGCGGGGATCGACGGGCCCGGACCGTCCGCCATTTGCGTCACGGGGCCAATGCCTCGGGTCCAACTGGGGTCGTCGGCGCGGGCACTTCGTTGCCTATCGCTTTCGTCTCGACCGTCAGATCGCACAAGCGATGCTGACGATTCGCTACGCCCGCAAGACGGTCGGTGACGCCCGCTTCGACGTGATGGTGGATGGCAAGCGTTGCGGACAGCAACTGGCGATGCCGTCAACCGGAGGATGGGGACACCTCCGCCAGGACGAATGGCGCTACAAGGCGGTCCCGCTCGGGCTGCTGAGTGACGGGTGGCACGAGCTAAGGCTGGTCTCGGCCAGGGCCGACAACAACACGAACATCGACGGGTTCTTCATTGCAGGTGCGTCGTTCAAGGCGCCCGAGGCCCGGAAGGCCATCGAGGCGTACGACCAGCCCGTGGTCCGCGCCGGTCCGGACGTACCGACGGCTGACTTCGTCGATGAGGAGTTGACCATGAAGGACTTCGTTGGCCGGCTCGAGGATTGGTACACGCCCGACTGTGAGCCGGCCGAGCGCGCCGGCCTGAAGATCCCCGCTCTCGTCGAACCGAGCGCCACAGACGCCCGGCTCGCACCCGCGGACGGCGGCGACGCGACCCGCGTGTCGATCGGCGAGGCCGTCCATGGTTGGCGCGTGGCTGAGACGCTGACCGAGCCAGAGCCGATGGTCGTCCTGGAACGCGAGTTTGCCGCATGGGGCCTGATCGTCTACGTGGGCAAGCGGGGTATCGTGGCCGAGGTCCGCAAAGCCGTCGGCCGCTTGGAGGGCATGACCGAGCCCGCCGCCCGATTCCCGAAGGACTACTTCGACGCCCTGATCGCCGACAAGACGGACGCGTTGGCCGAGAAGGTCCTGGGTGCCGGACGCGACCCGACCTACGAGGACGTCGTCGGATACCTGGCGCCGTGCCACACGTACACGTTTCTGGGTTCGCCGACGTCCGTCCCAAGCTACGTGGTCCAGCCCGACGGATGCATTGGCCTGCTGCCGAATCGATGGGGCGGGGACAAGCTGCTCGCCAAGACGCTGCTCGATCCCCGAGCGGCGTTGAGCTTGCCCGAACCCGCGGTCGCCAAGCGCGGACTGTTGGGGAACCATCTGCCCGCCATCGACTATGGCTTCGTCGCCGAGGACGGCCAGGCCGGTTGGGAGCTCTGTGCCCTGCAAGACGTCGACGAGGCTGTGTCGGTGCATGTCCGCGTGCGGCGGACCGGCGGACAGACGACCCACTACCAGCTCGATTCTTCGGGACCGACGGCTAGGCAAGACGGCAAGGCGTTCTTCGCGGCGCTGCTTCGGCTCGATCAGTACTGGGATCGGCTCTTCGGTGCCGGGATGCAGGTGCAGATCCCGGATCGTCGCTCGATCGACGTTGCGCGGGCGTCCATCGCCCGGGCGCTGAGCGGCTACGCCCGGTTGCACCCCAAGTATGGGGTGGGAGGATACTGGGCCGACCAACACGACGGGTTCCCGCCGACGACGCTGAGCCTCTGCGCCTGCCTGCTCGATTGGGGGTTGGCCGAGGCGGCGGGGCAGCGACTGGGATACTACCTCGCGAATTTCGTCAGGCAGGACGGCACGTTGGACTACTACGGTCCGGCCGTGGCCGAATACGGTCAGCTTCTCGACCTGATCGCCACCTACGTTCGCAGAACCGATGACGCCACGTGGTTCGCCCGCCATCGTGACGCGATCGACCGCCTCGTCGGCTACGTCCACGGCCTGCGGACGCAAGCGGCTCAGGCGCAACCCGGCGACGCCATCAGTCACGGCCTAATCCGCGGCTCGGCGGAGGCGGACACGCGAAAGCACAAGGACTACTTCTTCTCGGGAAACGTCTGGGCCTGGCGGGGATTGTTGGAGTGCGGGAAACTCTTCGTCGAGCTGGGCGAACGCAATGACGACGCCGGGCTCGTCGGCCGCGGCAAGGCGCTGTTGGCGGAGTGCGAGCGCTTCCGGGCGGATATCTTGCGTGCTGCCGATCGATCGATCGTGTCGTCCGGACCCGAGCGATTCCTCCCGCCCACCGTGGGGTTCGACAAGCCCTTCGCATCGATGACGCAGGATCGGTTCGCATCCTACACGAACTACCGGTATTGGCTGGAGACCCTCTCGGCGCGGTGCCTGACCGAGCGGCATGAACGCCTGATCGTGACTTATCGGACGTCTCACGGGGGCGAGCTGCTGGGCATGACCCGATTCCAGAGCCACCTGGACGACTGGCCCTACTGGCACCACGCCCGGGCCATGCTGGCCCATGACCTCGTGACCAGGTATCTGCTTGGCTACCACGCCCATATCGCACACCACCAGACGCGCGGGACCTTCACCGCCTACGAACAGGTGCCCATCCGCGGCTATGGCCATCGCCGGGAGGTCGCCGACTACTGCGTCCCCGCTCAACTGACCGCACCGTTCATGCTGCGGTGGATGCTCGTCTGGGAAGAACGGGATGAGGACACGTTGTGGCTCTGCCGTGCCATCCCGCGGAGCTGGCTGACTCGGCCGATCTCGTTCAGCGAGACACTGACCCGTTGGGGGCGTGTGGGATTCGAGTTGCAGCCCGCCGTCGATCTGCGGGAGATGACCGCCCGGATCACGCTCTCGGGCCGACGCCGGCCGACCGTCATGCTCCGGGTTCGACATCCGAAGCGCCTGCGCGTCACCCGCTGCGATGTCGTCGGCGGCCGATGCGTACGGATCGACCCGGACGGCGAGGTCGTTCGCCTGACCCCGGAAGGCCAGACGGTATCCGCTCATCTTGCCTTCCAGCCGGTTGCGCCCTGTCGTTGATCATCGCTTGAAATCCGGGTGAGGCCCTCTGCAAGCGCGAGGAAGACTCCCCATTGAGGTCGCAAGACTATCCGGCAAGAAACTAATGGAGTCCACGGGTCCACAAGCCGACCAATACCACATGAGCGCCGTGAAAGGGCTCATGGCTGCGCAGACAAACCCGCGAAGCCCCAGGCTACGTACGGACAACCGGACCGAACGATATGGCAGCTGCAAGCGTCGCGAATAACAGCTTCAAAGTGGAGTATATTCAGCCTTTCATCGACAGCCTGAAGCTTCTGTTCGAGTCCCATCTGGGCCATTCCCTTGCGATCGGGAAGCCCCATCTGAACCCGACCGGACGTCCCGCCCACGAGATGTCGAGCGTCATCGTCTTCCACGGGACGGCGACCGGCCGCGCCGTCCTGAACCTGCCGACGGACGTGGCCGAGAAGCTGGCCGTGGACTTCTCGCAGATGGATCCGCTACCCGACGGGCTGTTGGAAGACTGCGTCGGGGAACTGGCCAATGTCATTGTGGGACGTGCCAAAGCCGCACTCGAAAACCACGAAATAACCATTTCACCGCCCACGATCGTCAAGGGCACGGACTACTCCATCACCCCGCAGCGGGGGGCTGCGTGCTTGTCGATCCCGTGTGAATGCAAGCACGGAGACGTGCAGTTCGACATCAGCATCGTCGAACCAAGTTGACGTCATTCAACGCGGGACCCGGGGTTCGCGTCCGGCGTTGTCCCGGCTACGATTCGAGCGACCTGCGCTTTTTATGGGACTGGTGGTCTCGTCTTGCCGATACGTCCCGCGGGCGGGCTGCGCCCCCCTGCCGCTGATCTTGTGTCGTCGGGACGGGGAACGGGGCCCGTACCAGTCGTGCCGGACCAACCGGGGAAAGCAGAGAGGATATCCGCTGCTGAACACACCTTTCGCCAGTCCGCAGCCGGTGATCGGGTTGGGGGCAGAACTGAAGGCCACCGTCTGCCGTCTGTCGGGCTCGGAGGCCGACCTGTCCGAGCCGTTTGACGATCTGCGAGACGCGTCGGTCTATCGGCGTTACCGCCAGAGGCTCTCGCAGGCCATCAGGTCCGCTGGACAGCCTCCGCCCGTGATCGCCCACGACCTGCACCCGGCCTATCTCACGACCGGGCTCGCCAGGGATTTGGAGCTATCTACGATCGGTGTTCAGCACCATCACGCTCACGCAGTGAGCTGTGCCGCAGCAGCGGGCTGGGACAGAGCCATGTTGGCGGTCGTCTGCGACGGAACCGGCTATGGAACGGACGGCGCGTCGTGGGGGGGCGAGCTTCTGTTCTGCGACGACGGAGCGTTCGAGCGCGAGGCGCATCTGCGCTACTGCCCGCTGCCCGGGGGAGACGCGGCGGCGATCGAGACGTGGCGTCCCGGGATCAGCTTGCTGCGAGAGGCCTTCGGTGAGGCATGGCGCGAACTTGACCTGCCGCTGCTCCGCGAGGTGAACGGGGATCGTCTGGCGGTGGCGGCTCACATGCTGTCTCGGAACGTGAATTGCCCGCGGTCGTCCAGTCTGGGCCGGCTGTTCGACGGCGTAGCGGCGATCATGGGCCTCCGGCTGGCCAACACCTTCCCGGCTGAGGCGGCCATTGCGCTCCAGCAGGCGGCAGAGTCCAACCTGTCTCGAGTCGTCGAGCCCTACGACTATCTGCTGGACGCGTCAGGCCTGCCTGCGAACATCGATCTTGCACCGATGATCCGACAGATCGCCCAAGACGTCATCAATGGAGGGGACTTCGGGCGCATCGCCGCGCGCTTTCACGAAACCGTCTGTGTCGCGATGACGGCCGCCGTGGTCGACGCCGCCAGCAGGCGGCATGCCGACGTCGTGGCCTTGTCGGGCGGGTGCTTCCTGAACGGTATTCTGCAATCGCGGCTGGATGCGCTGCTGCGACAGGAAGGGCTGCGTCCGCTGTCCGCTTCGGCGGTCGGACCGGGGGACGAGGGCGTGTCGCTGGGCCAAGCCGTCGTGGCTGCTCAGCGATTGAGGAGTATGAGCCCATGTGTCTAGCGATCCCGGGCGAGGTCATCTCCCGCGTCGAGGACGAACTGGTCGTGGACTTCCAGGGCAGTCGCGTCAACGTCAGCGCCGTGATGACACCCGATGTCGACGTCGGCGACTGGGTGCTGGTCCACGCAGGATTTGCTATCAGTGAACTGGAGGAATCCGAGGCACGCCGGACGTGGGACTACCTTCAGCAAGCTCAGGACGTCCGAAGTGGAGTCGATGACGGCCATCACGGATGAGTTGGCCCGGTTGTGCGATCGGCTGGGCGACGACGTGCCGATCATGGAGATCTGCGGGACGCACACGGTCTCGCTCCACCGCAGCGGCCTGAGGGCGATCCTGCCGGAGAATCTGCGACTGGTAAGCGGACCGGGATGTCCCGTGTGCGTCACGGCCCAGCGATACATCGACGCGATCGTGACGCTGGCGAGGCGCGACGACGTGATCCTCGCCACCTACGGAGACATGGTCCGCGTGCCGGGCCACCACGGAAGCCTGGAGACCGCGCGGGCCGGCGGCGCGGACGTTCGCGTGATCTACTCGGCCCGGCAGGCGGTGGCGTTGGCGGAGCAGAACCCTGACCGGGCGATCATGTTCGTGGCGGTGGGATTCGAGACGACGGCCCCGGCGACGGCGGCGGCGGTGGCAGAAGCCCAAGCCAAGCGGCTGGACAACTTTCTGGTCATGACCGCGCACAAGCAGGTCGTGCCGGCGATGATGGCGCTGCTCTTGGAAGATGACGTCGCTCTGCGCGGGTTCATGTGTCCTGGACATGTCAGCGTGATCATCGGGTCGAACGCGTACCTGCCCATCGCGGAACGGTTCGGCCGGCCATGCGTGGTGGCCGGGTTCGAGCCGGCCCAGATGCTGCAGGGGATCCTGCACATCGTCCGGCAGATCGCGTCCGGAGAGGCCGGGGTCGAGAACGTCTACCAAGTCGCAGTGTCTGGCGAGGGCAATCCGGTGGCCAGAAAGCTGCTCGATCGGGTCTTCGTCTCGCAAGACGCCGTGTGGCGAGCGATGGGGACAATCCCGGGAAGCGGCCTCGTGCTCCGTGAGGAGTTCGCAGCCTTCGACGCGGTTCGACGGTTCGGAATCGAGCTCGGAGAGGACCACGATCCACCGGGATGCAGATGCGGGGAGGTCATCCAAGGCAAGATCGACCCGCCGGCGTGCCCGCTGTTCGCGAGCGGATGTACGCCCACACAACCGGTGGGTCCGTGCATGGTCAGCAGCGAAGGGAGTTGCGCAGCATGGTACAAGTACAATCGCCAGCCCGTGTGCTCGATCGGCATGTGAACGACGTGACGACGATCAAGCACACGTCGGATACCGCTGATCGGGTCATGCTGGCCCACGGCGGCGGGGGCGAGCTGATGGGGCAACTCATCCGCGACCACCTGCTGCCCGCGCTGGGCAATCCGCATTTGAGTCCGCTGGCTGACGGCGCGGTCCTGCCGACCATGACGGGGGCGCCAGTGTTGACGACCGACGCGTTCGTGGTCCAGCCGTTGGAGTTCCCGGGCGGGGACATCGGTCGGTTGGCGGTGTGCGGCACGGTGAACGATCTGGCGATGATGGGCGCGCGACCCGTGGCGCTGACGTCAGCCCTGATCCTGGAGGAGGGCCTACCGCTTGATGTGGTGGACCGGGTGACCGCGTCGATGGCATCTGCAGCGGCCGAAGCCGGCGTGGCGATCGTGACGGGTGACACGAAGGTGATCGAGGCCAACGGCCGAACCCCCGGTCTGTTCGCGACGACGGCGGGGCTCGGCGTGCGCTCTCCGGAGATCCAACTCGGCATCGACCGGATCGAGGTGGGAGATCGCCTGCTGGTCAACGGGACGATTGCCGATCACGGCCTGGCCATCATGTCCGCCCGCGAGGGGCTGGCGTTCGAGACGGACCTGGTCAGCGACGCCGCACCCCTCAACCATCTGGTCGACGAGCTGATGCAGATGGGACCGTCCATCAAGTTCCTGCGCGACCCGACGCGCGGGGGACTGGCGGGGGTCCTGGCGGACATTGCGGAAGGGACCGGACAGACCGTTGAGGTGGTCGAGTCGATGATCCCGATCAACCGGACGGCCCGTCACGCGGCCGAGATGCTGGGGCTGGACCCATTGAGCGTTGCCAACGAGGGCAAGTGCCTGGTCGTGGTGGCCCCCGAGACCGCAGAGGAGGCCCTGGCAGTCTGCCGCCGGCACAAATACGGTGGCCAGGCCGCCCTGATCGGTACGGTGACGTCCGATACCCCCGCCATGGTCGAGTTGTTGACGACGAGCGGCGGGCGGCGGATCGTTCAAAGGCCTTACGGCGAGGAGTTGCCGCGCATCTGCTGACGTCGGCCCCGACGCGTGACGTCGGCGTTCCTGGAGCCCATAGCCCGTGCACGAATTCAGCATCGCCCAGTCCGTCTACCAGATCGCCGAGCAGGAGGCCCGCCAACACGCCGGCGGGCGGATCCGTCAGGTCCGGTGTCGGGTCGGTGTGCTGCAGCAGGTCGTGCCCGAGCTCCTGGCCGAGTCGTTCGACTGCATCGTCGATTCCTCCGGGCACGCCGGCGCCGAACTCGTGATCGACAAGGTGCCGGTCGAGATCCTGTGCGGCGACTGCGGCCAGCGAAGCACCGCGACGGAATGGCGCGTGGATTGTCCGGGTTGCGGGTCGACCGAGGTCCAGATCAGCGGCGGAGATGAGCTGGAGCTGTGTGAGCTGATCCTGGAGGAGGCCGATGAAGATCCAGGTCCTGCGTAACGTCTTCGCCCGGAACGACGCCCTGGCCGAGCAGACCCGACAGATGCTCGACCGGGAAGGCGTGGTCGGCTTCAATCTGATCGGCAGCGCCGGGGCGGGCAAGACCACAGTGCTCGAGGCGGTCTTGCCGACGCTGTCCGACTCGGCGCGGGTGGCCGTGCTGGAGGGCGACATCGCCACCACCCGCGACGCCGAGCGAATCGCGAAGATCGGCGTCGACGTCATGCAACTGACGACGGAGGGGGGGTGCCATCTGTCGGCGGCCCAGGTACATGAGGCCGTCAAGCGACTGGACCTGTCGGGCCTCGACGCGGTGTTCGTCGAGAACGTGGGGAACCTGGTCTGTCCGGCCTCGTTCGACATCGGCGAACACGTTCGCGTGGCCGTGCTGAGCTTCGCCGAAGGCGACGACAAACCTGCCAAGTATCCCCTGCTGTTCAAGACGGCCCACCTGGTCGTCTTGACCAAGAGCGATCTGTCGGCGATGTGCGACTTCGATCCGGGCCGGGCAGAAGCTTTCATTCGGACCGTCAATCGTGACGTCCCCGTGATGGTCGTCAGCGCGCGGACGGGCGAGAACATGCAACAACTCGCCGAGTGGTTCGGCGAACGGGTCTCCCATCTTGATCGCTAGCCCCTCGGCCCCAAGCGATTGCGTCACCGCGGCTCACATTCCGAGGGACGGCGTTATCTGGCGGAGCCCGAACCACAAGCTGGCCTGCTCAATTGTCGATGATGATACCGGATCGCGCCAAACACCAGGCCCCAACGGACCCCCGCGTCGCGTGATCGGGGAGCTCGGCTGTCTGGGGAGGTATCCGTGGGATTGTGGGACTGGATCTTCGAGACGCTGATCGGCGGCGGCGCCCGCACAGAACCGGATCGCTCGCACGTCGAGCCACTGACCTCGTCGAGGGAAACGGCGGTGGCCACGCTCGACGAGCCCGACGAGCCGGCCGTCGATGACGCCGACGAGCAGCCAGAGGACCTCTGGTGGCGGCCCGAAGGCTTGACGGTCGCCGAGCCGCCAGAGATTCAGCGACCCGACCTGTCGCCCGAAGCCCGGTCGCTGGAAAGCAAGCTCATCCAACAGTTCGACGGCCATGACCTCACCATGCCCCCCCTGCCCCGTACTCCCGAGCGGGTGCTCCAGCGGCTCCGCGACCGCAAGTGCAGCTTCGCCCGCGTGGCCGACGAGATCGCCGAGGACCAGGTGACCGCGGCGGCGGTTCTGCGGGCGGTGAACTCCCCGATGTACCGGGGCATCAGTGAGATCACCTCGCTGCAGTTGGCGGCGACACGGCTCGGCGTCAACGCGCTGCGGACGCTCATGATGCACCAGGCACTTCGGGCGGCTACGTTTCTCAAGGAGGGCGGCGACAAGGATCTCGCGGACCTCGTCTGGCGTCGTTCGGTGGCCAGCGCCTGTATCATGAGCGGGCTGGCGAAGTTCACGGCCCTTAGCGAGGAAGACGCCTGGTTGACGGGCCTGTTGCACGACGTCGGCAACGTCATCGTGTTGCGAGTCGTCGGCAACCACCGGAGCGTCTCGGGCTACCAGATCGACGCCGAGACGTTCGAGTACCTCTGCTTCGAATCCCACCAGGAGTTCGGGGAGCTCGTCGCCGAGGCGTGGAACCTCCCACCCCGACTCAAGTCTCTGCTCGCGGATCACCACCGCCATCCCGAGCCCGACGATCCGCTCCGGACGGAGCGGCTGACCATCCAGCTGTCGGACATGATCGCATCTCTGCTCGGCTACGCGCCGTCGGTGTCCTATGACCTCCTGGCGACCCGTCCCGCCCAAGACCTCGGGCTCGCCGAGCGCGAGGATTTCGTGGCCTTCCTGAGAAGCTTGCCCACCCAGGTCAGAGACGCCATGATGTACTTCTGAACCGGCTGTTCAGCAGACGACGGCTGTCACGTCGATGTCTGTGTCCAGCGCGATCTACCCGCGGATTGGCATGTCGGAGGAGGTCGGATGATCTGCGTGCTCTGTCTGTTGCTGTTGCTATGCGTTCCGACCGTTCTGTTCGCGGCGGACGACATCCAGATCCGCCGGGTCTTCGGACCCGAGCACCCGTGCAAGTACAAACACCCCGCTTCGATCACACAACTGACGAACGGCGACCTGTACCTGACCTACTACGGCGGCGCGGGCGAGTACGCGATCGACACGGCCATCTGGGGCGCCCGGGGCAAGAAGGGCCAGACCCGGTGGACCCAGCCGAAGGTCATCGCCGACACGCCGTTCAAGTCGGAAGGCAACTCGGTCGTCTGGCAGGGACCGGACGACTGCGTATGGCTGTTCTATCTGACCCGCTACGGCGAAACCTGGTCGACCTCGCGGATCAAGGCCAAGATCTCCAAGGACGGGGCGAAGACCTGGTCCGATCCGGTCATGATCGCCGACGAGCTGGGGATGATGGTCCGCGCGCACCCAATCGTCCTGCACGACGGGGACTATCTGCTGCCGATCTATCATGAGACCGGGCACGACCGCGAGGAGGTCGGGGCGGACAGCACCTCGCTGTTCCTACGGTTCAACCCCAAGACCAAGACGTGGACCGAGACGAACCGGATCCGGTCGCGGATCGGCAACATCCAGCCGTCGGTCGTACAGATCACCGACGACTACCTTGTCTGCTATTGCCGGCGCGGCGGCGGCTACGGCCCGTGCAAGGACGGCTGGCTGGTCCGGGCCGAGTCCCGCGACGGCGGGCGGACCTGGAGCGACGGAAAGGAAACCAAGTTCCCCAACCCCAATTCGGCGACCGACTTCATCAAGCTCCAGAACGGCCACCTCCTGCTGGTCTACAACGACAGCATGACCGACCGCACGCCGCTGACGGTGGTCGTCTCGACCGACAACGACAAGACCTACCCGCACCGGCGCAACATCTGTGAAGGCCGCGGCCCCTTCGCCTACCCCGTGGCCATCCAGACGCAAGACGGCAAGATCCACATCATCTTCACGTCGCACAACCGAACGGTCATCAACCACGCGGTGTTTGAGGAGAGCGCAATTCTGTCGGCCGACAAGCGCTAGCGGGAGCATCCAGCGGCTCCCGACCCATCGGTGTGGGAAAGATAGCCTGCCTCGCCTATAATGCATGGTACATGGCTCATCATCACGTCTCGTTGCGCGGGGCCACGCCCACGGAGGAGGATGGCGAAGAATGCATGCTGAACCGCAGGGCGTATCAGGCTGGCGGATCGGATTCGTGGTCATCGTCGTTCTGTCGGGCGTCTGTATCGCGCCGACCTCGGCCGCCGAACGGGTCGTGACGATCGGCGACAGTTGGGCCTACCTGATCGCCGACTACGGCAGCCTGCAGCTCATGCTGGATACGTTCTTCCCGGGCCAGGGCTACACGGCCGTCAACGAGTCGTTCGGCGGCGGCACGGCCGGGCAAATGACGAGCTGGCTAGGCGACATCACCGCCAAGATCAACGCCCACCCCTCCGCCGATTTCGTCTACCTCAGCGCCGGCGGGAATGACTTCCTGCTCGGTCAGGTCGGCGGCGGCTGGTACCTGGACATGTCGGGCGAACAGGCCTTCTTCGACACGGTCAGGGGGTACGTCCAGACCGTCGTCAACCACATCCTCAGCATCCGCCCGGACATCCAGATCGTGATCGGCGGGTACGACTACGTGAACATGTGGGACTTCGACCTGAGCAACGGCGGGGAGGCACAGGTCTTCCGGTACAACTACAATCTGGGTTTCGGCGGGTCGGGCTACATCTTCATCCCCCCCACCTTCGAGATCGCTCAGCAGCAGTCGGTCAACGCGGCCTTTCGAAGCCTTGAGTCTCGCAAGGAGGACATCGCCGATGCCAGCCGACGCGTGCACTACGTCGAGAACCTCGGCATCAACAACTACGTGTACGGCTACGACGGCTACTTCGGGACCTGGCCGGCGGGGGCGATCTGGCCCGACCTTCCCGTTACGCCCGATCGATTGGGCTCGGGAGGGACCGATCCGATCCATCTGGACGATGACGGTTACGACCTTGTTGCCCTGCAGTGCTACAACCACTTCTTCATCACGGCACTGCAATCGGCGACGCTGAGTCTCAGCACCGGCACGATCGACTTCGGCAACGTCCGGATCGGCACCAGCGGCAACGGCTCGGTGACGGCCAGCAACGCCGGACCGAACTTCACCAAGGTCAAGAACCTGACGTGGCCCGTCGCCAGCGGGGAGTTCAGCGGCGGCGGCGGGACCGTCAATCCGCTGTTCAAGGACCCGACCCTCGGCAGCGACACGGCGGGCAAGACCTACACCTACGCACCCGGCGACAACGGCCCGGACTCCCAAGGCCTGACCATCACGAGCGACAGCGGCAGTCCCGGCCTGACGCTAACGGGGACGGGCGTGGGGCCGATGTTTGACAGCAGCGCGGCGAGCTTGGACTTCGGCGAGGTCGGATCGGGCGCCAGCCCCTCGCTGGGGTTGGACATCACCAACGACACGTCCGATCCCGACCTGGGTAACCTGACGGACCTGACGCTGGTCTCGGCCGTCATCACAGGCCCCGACGCCGGCCTGTTTCAGCTCAACGGGTTTACGCCGGGGACCGTCTTGAGCAAGGGCGAGGTCGCGAATCTGTCCGTCCAGTTCAACGCCTCCGGCCCGCCCGGCGCCAAGAGCGCGACGCTAACGTTTAACACCGATCAGGGCGCTGCATTCGGCGGATCGGGCGACAGCTTCGACGTCCCCCTGACCGGCACGGTCGTGCAGCTCTATGCGCTGGACCTGGCGATCGTCAATCCCGCCTGGGGCACTGTCGAGCTGGATCCCGCACCGGCCGACCCGAACGCACCGCAGTACGCAGCCGGCACCCCGGTGACGCTCACCGCCGATCCGATCGACGGGAAGGGCTTCAAGCAGTGGGAAATCTACGACCCCAACCACCCGGGCGATGTAAACTACGCCGTTATCGACTCCAACCTCTCCGTCCAGATCGTCATGGACGAGGACAAGGGGATCGCCGCAGTCTTCAAGTGCGGCAGCGGCGTAGAGCCGCTTCTCCCCATCGGTGCGATCTTGGCGGGGGTCTGCATCGTTACGTCGCGCCGAACGCGCCGTCGGCGATGACGTCTGGCATGACAGCGACAGGACGCGCGCTCCCCGAAGGAACGCGATCGTTTCGTGCGTTTACTTCCCGAGCAGCTTGGGGAACTTCGCGATAATGGACGTGGTCGGCGCCTCTTCGGCGGCCTGCTTGAGATTGGCCAAGCCGAACTTCTCCAGCCCGCTGTAGTATTCCAGGTAGCCCAACAGGAAGCGGAACCGATAGTTCTCTTTGTCCTCCAGACGGCGCTCCAGGTCGGCGCGGCGGATGTCGAGGATGTCCCCGTGGCCAAGGAAGGCTTTCAGATCGATCTGGAATCGGGTGATCTCGGGGAACCGCATCAGCCCCTTCTCCAGGCTGGCTGAGGCGGACAGGTAGTCTCCCGCCCCGGCCAATGCATGTCCCCGGCCGATCCAGACGAGCGGGTTCTCCGGGTCGGCCGCACGCGCGATGTCGTAGGAAGTCACTGCATCGAAGAACCGGCCCGCCTTCAGGCGCTTCTCGGCTTCTTTGAAGGCCTCGTTGGCCAGCGTCTTGGCCTCGCCTGCGAACGTCGCGACCGGCCTGGCAAGGAGCTCCTGCAACTGCTCATGCTGCTCGACGGCTCGGGGTCTGCGCGGCGCCTGCGTCGGTTGAACGGCCTCGGTCTCGTCGGCCCGTCCCGGCGCGGCCTCGGTCACGCGGGGCGCCCGCGGGTCCGCCGTTGCGTCTTCGCTTGACGGCGCGATGGGCTTGAGGGTCGAGGCTGCCATTCGCATCATGCGGTACACGTCGCCCCGGGCGTCCTCGCGAGCGGTTGGCGACTCTTGGCCAGGTTGGGTGGGCTCCGGCTGACCCGCCGCCGTAGCCTCCGTGTAGCTGCGCATCTCGCTGGCGGGCCGTTTTCGATCGGTCTCGGCGCCCGGAGTCGCCCGGTCCTCCCCCGCGGACGGTGGCGTTGGGAGCGGCATCGCCGCTGCCCCGCGATTCAGGAGTCGGTCGAGGGCAGAACCGGCGGGCAGCGCCCTACGCCGTTCTTCGGCAGTGACGGGCTGACGGTCAGCCTCCCGTCCCGTAGCCTCTCCGGGCATGGCGCGGAGGCGTGAGTACGGACTTGTCCCCACCTCATCAATCCGCGAGGACCGCGACGAGTAAGACTCCAGGGCGGTTCGTGCGGGGTCCGGCGCGACGCCGAACAGCGCACTGCGCGTCAACGGCGCGTCGTTCGACCGCTCGAAGTCGGAGGCCTGGGGCGAAGGCAAGGATCCTCCCGGCCGATCGCTTGCCGGCGAGATACGAATCTCTCGGCTGTGCGGCCGGGAGTAACGCGTGCTCCGTCCCAGCGGCTCGCCTGGAAGATGAACGTAGGTTCGCCGCGAGGAACGAACATCGCCGGGACGATACCCACTCGAGAGCCCTCCGACGGTCGGAACGGTGCCCGTCCGCGAATAGTAGGGCCTCGGCAGATACGAAGGCTGACCCCACTGGACGTCCTCTTGGCCAACCGAATCGCGCCGCCAACCATCCAGCGCGCTGCTGGGCAGCTGAGCGCCAAAATCGGTGGTGGCGCTGATGGGGGAGTCGCCGCGGAAGTGCCGACCTCGTGTGATGTTGCCCGAGATGATCTCGTTGGCGTAGCCGCGCAGCGATGTCCGCCGGGGCAGGTTGCGACCGTAGCTGCCCACGCGAAGGCTGGCGTCTCCGGCCCGACCATCCTCGACCCGTCCCGATTGGGCCGCTACCGGCACCGCGACCAGGCCCACCCATGCGACCGTGCAAATTCGCGAGGTCATCCCGAGCCTCCCACCTGGCAAACGCGGGAACACGTCCGTGCCAGAGACCATATCGTCGCTGGCCCCCGGGCCACTTGACCCGGACCGTCAGACCATAGGCCCTACTCAATATTATAGGACTCGACCCTTCGGGTCTCAACGCACCCAACGCGCTTGGGCGACCGCGCCCGGGACCGACCCCCGAGCCGTCAGTTAATCCAGATCGGGCTGGAGATGGCTTCCTCGTTGTCCTCCTGGACCAAGCGCACGTAGTAGTAGCACGGTTGATCCGATCGGAAATCAGGATCGCGCCAGGCGAGATCCACCGACGTGGTGCCAGGCTGGATTGCGTGGACGACCTTGCTGTCCTTCTTGATCTCGACCCGGGCGATCCGCGCCGTGCCGACGGCGGCCACGCGAAGCCGTGGGGGCGACCCGGTTCGGACCTCGCTGCCCATGACATGCCCGTCGGACTCGACGTCGAGGATGATCCGCGCGCCGGTCGTCGCGTAGCAGCGGCGATCGTACAGGGCACGAAAGATGGACCGCCGCGTGTGCTCCTCGGCGTACACGGCCACGGCCGCCATCCCGATCTCCTGGGTCTTCCAGTCGCGGACCTTCTGGAGGTAGCCGTAGCCCGGGTTGCCGTAGTGGTCGTCGGTGGAGGCGATGATCCCCAGTCGGCGCCCTCGGGTCAGGAACCGCGTGGCCCAGTCCTCGCTGCGACGGTGCTCGCTGATGATCTCGATCAGCCGCTCGACGCGGGGGTCGTGGAAGTCCGGGTTTCCGTGGCGTCCGCCCCAGTGGGGAACGCAGAAGACGTCCTTGTCGCGGAGGCGAGCGACGAGCTTCGCGTACAGCTCCTTGACGTCCCTGACCTTGGGCTCCGGGCCGTGGTCCATCTGCAGGTTGCGGGGGTCGTAGTAGGACGTCGATCGGTACAGCGGCGGATCGTCTTCCAGAAAGTACACGTTGTGATCGCCGCCCACGGGCGTCATCCCGCTCCACTCATAGCCGTTGAAGGTGACGAATCGCCCGGGTTGGTTGGTGCGGTTGGTGACCGACTTGCTGTGCGCCCACATCTCGTCGAGGAGCTCGAAGGCGTGGTCCGTCACCGCGCAGAAGTCGAGGCCCGCCACATGCTGGGCGAAGTGGTAGTACTCCTCGACCGTGCCGCGCCCGTCGCTGTAGAGCGTGTGGCCGTGCAGATCCCCCCAGAGCAGGAGCCGCTTCGGCCGGGCCGATGCGACGCGGACGGGGTTGCCCGTGGCCTGGCGTCGGCCATCGCCTGCCGTGACCGTGTGCGCGCCCAACGCGGCGAACCTCAAGTCACCAAACCGATACACGCCTTGATCGGCATCGGTGTACGTGCGCGGAACAGGGAGTTTCGCGCCCGGGTCGCTCGAGCGCAGCGTCACAGTGCCGCGGTATCGCGGGGCGGGATTCCCATACCGGTCCTCTGCCCGCACCAGGCACCACGTGGGCTTCCCGGCGACCGCGTCGGCGGGCATCACGACGGCGAGCCGATGCGGCTCGGCAGCCACGACCTCTATCGTCGGACTGTCGGCGACCGGAAAGTAGCTCCCCCCGCCGAGTGGATCGGCGTAGACCTTGAATTGCCATCGCGGCTCGTCGAAGGACTGGACCGCGAACCCCGGCCCGGCCCCGCTTCGATCTCCGTAGACCAGGCGAATCGACCTGCCCGGGGCAAGCCCCGATCCCCTTACGATCACCTGCACGATGTTCTGCCAGGGAAAGTACTGGGTGAAGAAGACCTTCCAGCCGTTCGGAATCGAGACGTCCAGCGGCGCGCCGCCGTCGCCCTTTGCGGTCAGGTAGCACGCCCGCGCCGGGTTGCGGGTCTGGGGATAGCCGGCCCGGTTCTGGAGATGGCGGAGGGCGATGCGAAGGCCACCCCCCGGCTTGATGCCGGCCCGGCCGGCGGTGTAGACGAGCGTCCAGGTCTGGCGGGTGCACACCTCGACGGTCTTCGGCCCTTCGAGCCGGGCCGTGCCAACGCCGATTCGGCGGCCTTCGGCGATGGCGTCCGTCTCGTTCTTGCATCGGGCCAGGCCTCGAACGACGGCTGCCGCCAACCTACGAGGCAACAGCAACAGCCCAAGACCGATCTGCAGGAACGTCCGCCTGGGGATGCCGAGGGTCATGACGCAGCTCCGCCGGTCACGGACGGTGCCTTCGAGGGGGCAGGAGCATCGGACGCGCCGGATGCTGACACGGCGGGCAGCCGGATCTCGACGATCAGCCCCCCGTCGTCCGCATTGGCCGCCGTGATCGTCCCCCCATGGGCTTGCACCGCACGCTTGCTGATGGCCAGCCCGAGGCCAGCCCCCCCGGTTTCGCGGTTGCGTGCCCCCTCGACCCGGTGAAACGGACGAAAGATCTCCGTGAGCATCTCGGGCGGGACGCCGTCGCCGTGGTCACGAACGCGAATTACGGCCTGCGAACCGCCGCCGGTGACGTCGGGTGCGAGCGTGATCTCGACGTCCGATCCCTCGGTCGTGTGGCAGACGGCGTTGCGGACCACGTTCTCGATCGCGCTGCGCAGCAGGAGCATCACGCCCGTCGTCGTACAGGGCTCGCAATAGCTGACACGAGCCCCGCAATCGCCCTGGCGTGCCTCGAAGTCGGCGTCCGCGGCGATCTCGTAGACGAGAGCGGACAGGTCGACCGGCTCGGGCGGGATGCCCTCGATCCCGGTTTCGAGACGCGCCAGGGAGAGGAGCTGACTGATGAGCTCGTTGAGGCGCTGGGCTTCTCGTTCGATACGATTCAGGCCCGTCTCGGTCCGGCCGCCTTCGCTCTTCCGTGTAAGCTCCAACGCGACGTTCAGGCGCGTCAGCGGGGAGCGCAACTCGTGGGAGATGTCGCGCAGCAGATTGCGCTGGTTGGACATGACCAGCTCGACCTGCTCGGCCATGCGGTCGAAGTCGCGGGCCAGGCCGCCGATCTCGTCCCTTCGCCGGCCGACCACGTCCCCCATCCGGACGCTGAGATCCCCGCTCGCTAGCCGCTGTGTCGCCGCGCGCAACCTTACCAGGGGGCCCGCAAGGTACCGCGTCAGGATGTAGCAGATGACCCCCGCGGCTGCGAGGGCGGCGGCATACCGCAAAGCGATGGAACGACCGGAGGGATAGAGCTGACCGACCTGGTAGTCGCGGCGCTCGGCGACGAACACGTACGGAGCGCCGTCGGGGCCCTCCTCGCCCTGCGCGGCGACCACGTACATCCGGCCCAAGCCGAACTGAGTGCCACGGTGCTCGAGGGCGCGCTGGCGCAACTGAACGACCGGGTCGGGGACGGCACGCCCGCGGACCTCGTTGCCCTCACCGTCGAACACGTACATCCGAGTCTCCGTTGTCTCCTCGATGCGCTTGACGTACTCCAGAGCAGCGGTCCGACCGTCGCGCCTCAAGATGTCGCGGGACGCCCGCAAGTGGCGCGGCAGTTGACCGCGACGGGTCAATCGCACACCCGTCCGGTGGGCGGGAGGGAGCGCCAGCAGCGTCAGAACGATCCAGACGAGCGTCGCCAACGTCATCGCCAACCAAAACCACAAGAAGATCTTCAGGAACAGGCTTCGCATGGCCGGACCACTCCTCCCCTCTCGCCAGGGAACCGAATGGGGGTTCCCTAGCTGGCGTTCCCGGGCCCGACGGGCGGGCTCTGGGAACGGTATATGTACCCCACCCCGCGCACGGCTTCGATCCGGTCCCTCCCCTGGTTCCCGGGGCCGAGCTTCTTGCGGAGGTTGCTGACATGCATGTCCACGCTGCGGTCCAGGGGGGTCATCCCGCGTCCGAGCGCCTTGGCGAAGAGCAACTCGCGCGAAACGACCTGACCCGGGGCGCGCAACAGGGCCTCGAGCAGATCGAATTCGGCGGGAGTCAGATCCACGATCTCACCGGCCCGCCAGACCGCGCGGCCGGCCCGCTCCAGCGCCACGTCACCGACGGTCAACCGCGCCGTGCTCGCGGTGTCGGCGTCGCTCACCGGAGCGTGGTTGATCCGCCGCAGGATCGCACGGATTCGCGCGACCAACTCGCGCGGGTTGAACGGCTTGGGCAGGTAGTCGTCGGCCCCGATCTCCAGTCCCACGATTCGATCCACATCGTCGCCCCGCGCGGTCAGCATCAGCACGGGGACAGAGGATCCGGCGCGAACGCGGCGCAGAATCTCGAACCCATCGAGCTCCGGGAGCATCACGTCGAGGACCAGCAGGGCGTGTTCTCCGGACAGGGCACGTTCGACCCCCTGATCCCCCCCCGAGACCGCCTCGACGTCGAAGCCTTCCGGTCGGAGGTACTCGGCCAGTAGCTCGCAGAGGTCGTGATCGTCGTCGATCACCAGTATCCGACTCATCGGTTCGGTCAAGGCGCGCTCCCTCAGACAGGGCTGTCTCCTGCGATGTAGATCGCTCGACGCACCACGATGAGGCCCGCCAGCACGGCCGCCGCAGCCAAGGGAAACAAGGCCGCGGACCCGCCGCACTTGAAGAAGGCCGTTACCTCACGGTCGGCGTCCATCACGATGACCAGGGGGTTGTTCGTGTCGGCAACGGCGTAGTTGGCGTCGCCGGGGTGATTGGGGTCGTAGACCTCCCACTGGCGAAACGACTTCCCGTCGCCGGGCTGCGCCGACAGCGTCACCTGCGTACCTTCGGCGTAGGTGGGGTAGTTGGGCTCGACCTGGACCCCCCCCCACGCACCGTTGACGTAGTCCAGCGTCAACGTGTACTCCTCGGTGTAGATCTTGACGTAGTCCACGTCGATGTACTGCTGGATGTCGGGCACGTCCAGGTAATCGATGTCGAAGTCGATGTCGGGGAACGTCCCGGTCACCGTCAGCTGGTAGTTGTCGCACCAGACGGTGAACGTCAGGCCGATGTCGGGGATGCTGCTGGCGACGTCGGTTTCCCAGATGGGGGTGGCCATGTCGTCGATGTAGGCGGCCGCGTAATCCGACCGCCACTTGATACGGTAGACGTGCCATTCGGTCAGGTCGATGCCGAGTTCCTGCATGGCGTAGGGGACGTTGTCCTTGATGACCCACAGGCGCGTGCCGCTGAGCCCGGACGTTGTTTGTGGCGACAGGCTGACGAACCAGATGTTGGTCATGGGGGTGCTCAGCGGATCCATCGACTGGTTCCAGAACCCCCAGCCCCTCGAGCCGATGCCGTAGTTCGGATCGGGATCGTTCGGCCCGTTGGGCGAGTCCCAACCGTTGTTGTTGCTGTTGCGCAGCCGGACCTCGAAGTCGCAGTAAGGCGGCGTGCGGTACTTCGCGCCGTAGTGGTAGATCTCGGCGTTGTGATAGGTATCGCCGGCGCCGGAGGCCGGGCCGTCCAGGTTCAAATGGGCGAATCCCGGCGCGTTGGCGTCGTACGTCGTGTCGCCAACGCCCCGGTCCCAGGACAGCCAGCCGGGGTCCTGAGCGTAGCCGGGGAAATGGTCCTCCACGACGATCTCCGCGCGGACCGCGACGACGCCCGCCATCACAATGCATGCTCCCAGACCAACAGCGACTCGCCTCGACATGAACCGCCCTCCTCCTTGGAGGCAGCCACCTCCCCCTCGACATGAGATGGTGGTCAAGCCCATCCCTATGATACGAATAACGGGAAGCCGGTTCCAACCCGTCTCGTTGGCCCAACGGCTGATGGGATCAGGGCCGCGCGGTCTTGGCACCAAGCGGCAGGACGAAGCGCTCGTAGGCGCTGCCCGCGTCGGGGATGCAGCGGTGCAGCCACAACTCGCCCTTGGCCGGCACCATCACGGTGGTGTGAATGGTCGAACCGGCGCAGAGGCCGTTGTCGGGGCGAACCATCAGCTTGCACCAGTCCTCGGCCGTCTCGAGCGGCATGGTGCCCTCCTGCAGGAGTTTCTGGATCCAGGTGTACTTGGGTCGCTCGCCCTCGTCGATGGTGGTGATGCCGGGGCCTTTCCAGTCGGGCCCGACGTAGGGCTTGGGCGGCCATCCGAGCACCACGCCGAACAGCACGCCGTCTTCCGGTTTCCTGACGACCGCGTACTTGGCGGAGCGATCGACGGCCAGGGCGCGGCGGTGTCGGGCGTCGCCCATCATGACATGCATGCCCGCCGTGCCCGGCGTGTCTTTGATCCGTTGGACCATGTCGTCGAGCGTGCTGTCGTATTGAATGGCCATCCGGCTGCTCGTCATGATCGGCATGCCCTTCATGCTCCGATCGCTCTTCGAGTTGACCGTCTCGTTGCCCAAGCTCAACTGCTTGTCGTTGATGGCCGTCAGCACGCCCACGACGCCCGGGAACGCGACGGACAGAAACGCGTTGCCCTTTTCCGGATGAAACTCGAATACCGTCGCCAGCGGCGCGAGCCTCTTGCGGTACCCCCAGTCGACGTTGCGGGCGTGGATGACGGGTTTGGCCGGATCGTCGTAGACGCGGATCACGTTCGCACAGATCGAGAAGTCGCTGAGCAGCTTGGTGTAGTGTCCTTGTGTGCCCAGCGTCACCAGGCTGTTGACGAGGAAGACGGCGTCGTAGCTGAGCCCCGCCCCGTCGGCCAGGCCCATCATCTCCTCGCGGAGCTCCGGCGGCGTGTGGGCGTTGAGCTTCCGGGCAACGATGGCCAGAAACGGCTCGATCAGCGACCGGGGCCCGCCCGGCAACAGCTTGGTCACGCCCGCAAGGGCGGCGTGGTCGCCCAGCCCCTTCTTGATCTTGGGCTCGACGGTCTTGACGAGCTCACCCATGATCTCGTTGTACGTTTGATGGATGTCCTTCTCGAGCAGCTTGCCGTGTTGGTAGCCCATCTGGTAGTGGCTGCCGGCCAGCCGGACGAGCGGGGCGCCCGGACCGCGTGTGATCTTGGCGCCGGCCATCAACTCGGCCTCGTCCGGACCGGTCTTGCCAAGACGATCACCCAAGACCGCCCGGACCAGCGTGTCCTCGATGGCCGGGCCGTACATGTTCATCGTCACTTCGTAGGTGTTCTTCGGCCACCATTCGCGGGTGACGAAGTACATCAGATGATCGTCGGCCAGGCCGATGACGATCGGATGGCGGGCGCCCAGCTTGCGGGCCTCCGCCTTGATGTCCAGGCCGATCTGCATGATGGGCTCGCCGGGCAGGCCCATCAGCCAGGTCTCGCCGATTTCGACCCGATGGACGGCGCTCCTTTTGGGCATGATCTTGCCCAGGATGCTCGGTGGCAGGGCGAACTGGTTGTACACGATCTTGAGCTCGGGCTGGTCGCCGGCCTTGATGCCCTCTGCCAGGTCGACGGCCGGTTTGGCGATCCGCTTGCCGAACCCGACGGCCCGTTCGTAGTTGTCCTTGCCTGGGCGAGGTCCGGCCGGCGATGCGTCGCCCTCCGCGCCATTGCAGAACAAGACCTCCGTCTTGCCGCCAAAGTGCTCGCGGATCGCGTCGACCATCGCGCCGGGCCAACCTCGGGAGACCTTCATGTCCGTCCCGTCGATGATGGTCGGGTGGGCGGCGAAGTGAACGACCAGCGCGATGGGTTTGCCGTCCGCCCCGTCGAAACGAAGCACCGTCATCTGCGTGTCCAGCGTCTCGCCCCCGCGGCGATTGTGGTTGTAGCCGTCCAGATCCCTGCTGCCCACCCCGAATCGGGCCGGCGCCAGGGCCGCGTTGGCCTGGACAACCGCCTCGGCAATGCCCGTCGACAGCTTCTTGAGAATGCCCGGGTTGTAGAACCCCGCCACCGGCGGCGCGAGGATGCTCAGAATGTACCCGCCCGATCCCGCGTGCGTGTGCGTCCCAGTGACCATGACGTGGTCGGCGGGGATGCCCGTGTCAGCCTTGGCCAGCACGCGGCAGGCCGCCTTGCGGAGACCTGCGTTGATGACGCACAGGTCGCAGGCCACCAGCGCGAACTTGGTCCCGCCGTCTTCCAGCACCACGGCCCGGGCGCACAGGTCGTCATGAACGCCGGTCGACTTCTTCATCGCCAGCCCGCCCCAACGCGAGCCATAACCGGCCAGCGGGATCGGACCGTTGGGGGTAATCTTGACGTGGGCGGCACCGACGCGGAATTCCGCGACGGCGTGGGCCGTCGATCCAGTCACGACGAGCAGGGCGATCACGACGATTCGAACGGTGGACTTCACGGCGGCACTCCTTGATGCTGCGTATCTGCGGACGGCTCGCCCGACCCCTTTGTTTCCATTTCTCGCCAGGCCGATACAATACTCATCGACGAGGGACGACAACACCCATGGGAAGGGACACTCCGGTGAAACGTGTGTCGCGTTGGTCGTGGCAAGAGCTGGTGGCTCTGCTCTTGTTGATCGTAGCGGGCAGCCTTGCCTGGAGCAAGCGAATCGGCGGGGGGGACACGTTCGTCAGTCTCGCAGCCGGCCGGGACACCCTGGCGGGCAAGATGGGACTGCCGGACGAGTGGTCGTTCACGAGCGAAGGCCGCGTCTGGCTGGACCAGAACTGGGGGTCCCACACGACCTACTACGTCGCGCATCGCCTCTTCGGAGACGTCGGTCCCGTCACCGTCAAGTGGCTGGTGATCTTCACGATGATGCTGTTGATGGTCCGCGCGGCGACGGACCGTGGCGCGGACTGGTGCTTCGCGGCCGCCCTGGTCTCGGTCACGATCCTGGTGGCCAGGACTTACCTCGACGTCCGCCCGCACATCTTCACGCTGCTGTTCGAGTCCGCGATGATCGTGGTGCTGTTCCAGTGGTACAAGGGGTCGGCGGCGTGGGCGTTCGTCGCGACGGCCCTCATCGGACTGTGGGCGAACATGCACGGCGGGTTCGTCTTCGGGCTGGGCGTGATGGGGTTGTGGCTCGGCGTCCAGACGGGGCTGAAGCTGATCTGGTCTCGCTCCCGGCCCTGGGGGTGGTCACACCTGGGCATCCTGGCGGCGGCGCTCGGCGTGGCTGTGGCGCTGGCGGCACTCTTCAATCCGTTCGGCCCGGTCAACCTCACCCATCCGCTGGTCGTCGAGAAGAGCAAGGTCTGGCTGTCCGTACAGGAATGGCATCCCATCCTCGACTTCGGCGCGCTGGCCCGTGACCTCACGTTGAAGCAGTCCCGGGGCTTCGGCAGCGTCACGGAGTTCCTCGTCTTGATGGGCGTCTTCGCCGCGACCCTCGTCGGCTGGGGGCTCGTCCGATTGATGAAGCTCCCGCCCAGCGGGGAGCCATCCGCCAAGCAGGCCGAACACGGCAAGCGACGCGACGGCCGCCAGCGCCAACGGCAGAGCAAAGAGCAAGGCGGACGCGTTCAGGCTAGGCCAGGCCCGCTCGTGCGGTCCGCCCTGTTCGACGCGGCCCTGGCGGCGGTGGTGATCACGATGGCCTTCAAGGCCCGACGGTTCATCCCGCTGGCCACCGTCGCGATCGTGCCCATCATGGCCGCCCTCTTGACCGACATGATCTCACGGATCCGGCACGCCATCACCGGTCGACCCCGCGGTGCGACCGCGTGGGGACGGATCGGGGTACAGGCCGTAGCCGAGTACAGCCTGACGCTGATCCTGATCGGCCTGATCTTGTCATGGGGCAACATCTACGTCCCCTATCGCGATCCGAACCCGGTCTATCCCAAGCAGACGGTCCTGATGCGGATGGTCGGTTCCCAGACGTTTCCCGAGAAGGCGATCGATTTCCTCCTTGCGCAGGACGACATCCCGGCCGAGGCCTTCGTCGATTGGCGGTGGGAGGGATACACCCGCTGGCGGACGGACCGGCTGAAGACCTTCTGCGGCGGACGCGCCCAGCAGATCCATTCCGAAGAGGTGGCCAAATGGCAAATCCCCACGCCCGGCTACTCGGCCAAGCGCCTGCAGATCAACCACAAGAAGGACGTCGTGCGCGTGGACAACGGCTACGTGTCCTTCGTGGTGGGCCAGCAGAAGAACGCCATCGCGGACGTGGGCATGGGGCGCGCCCCATTGGCCCGGCTCGGCGCGACGGTGGCGGTCCGCGAGGACGGGAAAACCGTTCGATACCCCATCGACCGCCTCATCGGTTGGCGATTCCACGAACAGACCGAATACTGGGTCGACATCGACGTTGCCGTCGAGCGCTCGGTCGAACCGAGGTATCGCGCCGAGTTTCGCCTGACCATCCTGGGCGCGCCGCCGAAACGGGTCAGCCAGGGGGCCGGGTACTGTACGCTGCGGCTGCTCAAACTGACCAACACGGGAAAGGACAGTCTCCACGCCGTGGGGCACGGTCTGATGATCCGATCGCTCCAGCGAGGCACATGGCGGCCCGTGGGCAAGAACCCCATCACCTTCTGGCAGGGCAAGGAGCTCCGATACGGCCTGGCGGTCTCCCCCGTCGACGGCGGCATGTCGCCTCGTGTGGAACGATCCGCTAAGCCGCCGCAGTTGGAGGCCATCGGTAGAGTCGACCAGATGCTTGCCCCGAACCAGGCATGCCAACCCGGAAACGCTGCCTGTCTGTTCTTCGTTCATCAGGCCAAGCCGGAGTTTCCACCGATGGGCACGCTCAGCTTGCTGCACTATCTCGAGATGCGTCAGAGCTGCCGCCGTCTGGTGGATGAGGCGGACCAACACGGCATCAATGTGGTCCTCCTGCCCAAGGGGTCCTCAGGCTTCGTGCTGCTGCTGATGGGCAGCAAGCAGTGGACGTGCGTCTTCGACGACGTGGCGGCCTACGTGCTGCTCAAACGCAAGAACCCCAAGAACCAGCGGATCATCAAGAAGGTCTTGGCCGGCGAGGCCGAGTACCCAGAACCGTATCTCAAGGCCCTGGGCACGGCCTTGGCGCGTCGCTGCGAGGCCCCTCCCAACACGAATCCCCTGACCTTCCAACAAGAGCTGAGAGCTGCGCTCAAGCTCAAGACCGACTACAGCATCTACTGGTGGCTGCTGCAGCTACACATCCAGTATCCCCATTTGAGACACCCGAAGCTGCTGGCGAAGGACCTGAGCTTCTGGCTGGAGCAATGGAAACGTCTGAGCACCGATCCGGTCGACAGGCAGCGCGAGGTCAGAGTCTACGAGTCGAAGCGCGAGATCGCCCGGATCCTCCACGACTGCTACAAAGCCACGGGCAAACAGGACGAAGCCGCCAAGTGGGCGAACGAATCGAGGAACGCTCACAAGGTCGTCGCGGAGCTCCACCGCAAGTACCAGTGACCCCCCCTACCGCCGCTCGTACGCTCGGCCCGACCGCGGGATCTCACGCCGTCTGCGACGTCGGGCGGGCCAGTTCGGCGGCGTGGTCGAAGACCTTGCCGACCGCCTCGACGTACTTGGCCATCACCGATCGGTCGTTCGGCGGCGCGATCTGTTGCAGATAGACGTGTGAAGCGATAAAGGCCTCGGTCTTGGGGTAGTCTTCGCTGCGGTACGCCACGTCGCGCCCGTGTGCGCAGCGCCAGGGGCAGCCCTTGCCGTATCCCACGCGCGTCTGGAAGATCTCCTGCGCAGGCACGGGCAAGCGCTGCCACATCCCGCAGGGGACGCCCTCGGCGTTCAGGGCCTCCATGAACTTGTCGCGGAACGTCGTGGGGTCGACGTCCAGGCCCAACTCGTCGGGTCTCAGACCGACGACGTAGCAGTAGTACACCGACTGGCGGCCGTCGACGACGGCCGGCGGCTCGATGCCCTTCATGCCGGCGAACCGCTCGCTCAAGTACGTGCTGTTTTCGATCCGCCCGGCGTTGTCCGCGTCCAGCCGACGCAGCCGACTCCGGACCATGGCCTGGCCCAGTGTGTCAGGCCGATACGCCCAGCCCAAACCGTAGGCGTTGTACTGCTGCTCCTGCCGCTCGCGGCCCGGCACGACCAGCTCGCCCAGATACTCCAGCAGCGCGGCTCGCTTGTGCACCATCTCGTCGCGGCAGACGAACAGACCGCCCTCGCTGCCCGTCGTCAGGTTCTTGGTCATCTGCAGGCTGAAGCCCGCGCAGTCGCCCAGCGCGCCGATCTTCTTGCCGCGATACGTCGCGCCCTGTGCCTGCGCCCCGTCCTCGATGACCCCCAGGCCGTGTCGTCGTGCCGCCTCCAACACCGGGGCCATGTCCGCGGGCATGCCGTGGATGTGCACGGGCATGATCGCCCGCGTTTTGTCGGTGACGGCCGCGTCGATCAGCGACGGGTCAATCGTGTACGTGACCGGATCGATGTCGACGAACGTCGGGATGCAGTTGTGATGCAGCACGGCGGCGGCGCTGGCCCAGTAAGTGAAGGCCGGCACGATCACCTCGTCGCCCGGCTCCAATCCCAACCCGGCCACGCACAGATGCAAGGCGGCCGTCCCGCTGCAGACCGGGATGCAATGCTCGACGCCCAGATACGCGGCCCACTCCTCAGACAGCTTCTTGGCCTGGTCGGTTCGTTGCTCGGCCATGTTGCCGTGCTCGAGCACGGCCATGACGGCCTGCTTGTCCTCCTCCGTGATATGGGGCCAGGGCTTGATCTCACCGGGCTGCAGCACGGGCGTGCCACCGTCGAGGGCCAGTTGATCGGTCATTGCTTCCAGGGCCTCCTGTCGCTTCATGGTCCTATGCAGGGCTGCCTGTCGAGCGGGCGCGCCGAGGCTGGCCGTCGGGCCCGACCCGTTACGCGTAACGGTCTGCCCAACCGGTACGCTCCTCCACGTCCGGGAACCGCCTCATCGCCGTCAGCTCGACGATCTTGGCCGCGTCGACGTCGCCGTCCGGAGGCGACGTCATCCGCAACCCCTCGATCTGCCGGCCCGGCGTGGTGTCCAGGCCGACGTCGACGTAGGCGAGCACCACGAAATCGAGCGCGTCGTTGAGATAGGCGAAGCTCGTCACCACGCCGGCCGGCTGGCGATCGTCGTTCAGGATGAGATGGCCGGGCCTGAGCGATTTGCGCCCTTGCCCGGCGAGCCGCGCCATCTTCCGCCGACGCGGCCTGACCCGCGCCATGTACGCCGACCGGCCGATAAAGAACGGCACGTGGAACCGCGGTACGAACCCATAGTCGCTCTCGGTCAGCGTGCCCGCGTGGGGACCCTCCAGTTCGTGCCCGAACAACGGGAAGCCGGCTTCCGTTCGCGTGCTGTCGCGGGCACCAAGGCCGCAGGGCAAAAGACCGACGTCGCGGCCCGCGTCCAGGATCGCCTGGAACACTTCAACGGCCCGGTCCGGATCGACAAACAGCTCGTACCCGAGCAACTCCCCCGTGTAGCCGGTCCGCGCAACCATGGCCTCACCGCCCTTCAGGCCGACGCGGGTGTGCTCGTTCATCGCGAGCCGCTTGAACCGCGCCACGTCGTCATCGTGCACGAGCGTGCTGAGGACATCGAGCGAGCGCGGCCCCTGCAATGCCAGATCGATCAGTCTGACGTCACCAGGACCGCGGAGGTTCCGCAGCTCGACCGGTCCGTCAACGTGCTTGAGCGATCCGCCCGGCAACGACGTCTCGATGGTGATCTGGCCTGAGTTGACCGCATCGAGCCAGTCCCAGTCCCGCTCGGCGTTGGCGGCGTTGACCACCAGAAAATATCGCTGCGACGCGAGCCGGTAGAGATAGACGTCGTCCAGGGCGGTCCCGTCCGGGTACAGCAGGTAGTTGTACCCGGCCATGCCGGGGTCGAGCCGGCTCACGCAGCCCGCCAGCACGGCCTCCAAGAACGCGGTTGCGTGCTGCCCGCTGATCTCGAACACGCCCATGTGCGACACGTCGAACAGCCCGGCTGCCGTCCGCACCGCGCGGTGCTCGGCAAAGATACCCGGTGGGTAGTGCACGGGCATCTCCCAACCGGCGAACTCGACGAGCTTGGCACCCAGCCCGCGATGCAGGTCGTTGAGCACCGTCCGACGCGTCGGCACCTCCTGGGGTTCGTAGACATATGTCCTCCTGGGCAGATGCGCTTCGCGGACCAGGTCATTCTGGCCGATGAAGAACGTCTTGGTCTCGTCGATCACCCTGGCGTCCGAATCCAGCTGCAGGTCGTCCACACTGAGCGATCTGCCCGCACAGGTCGGCAGCGTGCCCAGCAGGGAGCCTGCAGGTTCATACAACAGCCCCGCCAGGTCGCTGCTGCTGACGTCCTCGACCACCATCGGCCCGTCGATCTTGGCCTGCAGGTCCTGCGGATCGAACAGGAGGTAGCCGTCACTCAGGCCCTCCAGCCACTGTACAACCTGCTCGGCACCGCCGGCCTCGAGGACCAGGGCAAACCGCTGTTCCCGGCCCTCGTCTGGCAGCGCGAAGACGCAGACCTTGTCGATGACCCGGGCACGGCCGTCGAGCATCAGACCCAGTTGCGGTGAACCACTTGGCTCCAGTTCGGCGACGTTGCACGTCAAGACCTGCTGCAGACCGGCCCGCACCTTGTCGCCGCGGACCAGAAGGCAAGCGTGCTGGGCCGTCTCGATGTCCAACGTCGGGGCTGGCGCATCGGCAGGCGCGTCAGCCAGGCCTGCAATGATTTCGTCTGTCATCGCACGGGCTCGTCGCAGGACCTCCGGATCGATCCGGCCGCGGCAGCGCGCCACGTTGCCGGGCACCCACACGCGTGTCGTGTGGACGTGACTCAAGACCAGGTGAATGATCTCCGCCAGCTGAGCGATCTGCGGTCGCGTGATGCCCCGTTGCGTCGCCCAGGGCATGCCCATGCGGATGCCCGACGACTCGCCGGCTGCCTCGTCGCCGGGCAGCGTGTTCTTGTTCACGACCACACCGGCCAGCTCCAGCAGCCGCGACGCGATCTCGCCGTCGACGGGCACGTCGGCTTCACCGGGCGTGGGGAACTTCTTGAGATCGACCAGCAGCAGGTGCGTGTTGGTCCCGCCGTATTCCAGCGTGAACCCCCGGCCGATTAGCTCCTGGGCCAGCGTCGCGGTGTTGTTCACGACGGTCTGCTGGAACCCCGAAAACGCCTCGCGACGTTCGCCGATCAGCTCGAAGAGACGCGCGATGCCGGCCACCGCGTTCATGTGCGGCCCGCCCTGCAACCCCGGGAAGACGGCTGAATCGATCGCCCCGGCGATGTCCGACGACTTGCTGACGATCACGGCGCCCCGAGGTCCGCACAGCGTCTTGTGCGTCGTGAACGTCACGACATCGGCGTACGGCAGCGGGTTGTTCAACACGCCGCCCACGACCATGCCGGCCAGGTGCGCGATGTCGGCCAACAGCACCGCCCCGACGTCGTCGGCGATCTCGCGCAGGCTGTGCCATTCGATGTCCCACGGGTAGGCGGACGTTCCTCCGATGATGAGCCTCGGCCGGTACTCGCGCGCCAGCAGCAGCGTTTGGACGTAGTCGATCCTCCGCGTGGTCGGGTCGACGCCGTAAGAGGTCACGTGGAACCGCCGCCCGCTCAGGTTGTACTCCGAGCCGTGCGTCAGATGGCCGCCGTGCGACAGCTTCATGCCCATGATCGCGTCGCCCGGCTGCAGCAGGGCCTCATAGACCGCGTTGTTGGCGGCCGCACCCGAGAGGGCTTGGACGTTCACGAAGACCTGGTCAACCGGCGGGCTGTCCTCCAAGGCCGCAAACGCCTCGGCGATGTACCGGTGCGCCAGCAGCTCGACCATGTCGGCGTTGACGCAGCCCTTGTAGAACCTCCGATCGCTCAGCCGTCGTTGCCAGCTGCCGAATCGGGCCCGATCGGACGCGCTGTGGCGCGGCACGTGGTCAAGGATCGGCTGGGGGTACCCCTCCGCGTAGATGTGGCCGAATTCCGAGCCGACCATCTCGGCCGCCGGCGGGACGCATATGCTCTCCGACGGAATCAGGACCAGATTCCGCTGCTGACGTTCGCGCTCGCGCATGCGCACCTGCTCGACGCGCGAGGCGACGTCGCATTCGTACCATGCACTCGAGGATCCCATGCTGACCTCCGTCGCGGCATCTTAATTCCTGGGCGCCGTCATTGCACGTCCGGCCGGGCGCGCCCCCCCTGTGGGCGGGCCCTCACTTTCGCGCTTCTGGCTTCGCCCCTCTTTCCGTTACGATAGTGCCCGTTCTGGAAGGGGCAACCCGTGAGAACGCCGCAGTCGCTTTTCCCAACGGACGACCTCGTTGGCACGATGACGGACCTGTACCAGCTCACCATGGCGGCAGGCTACTTCCACAACGACCTGCATGAACGCCGCGCGTCTTTCGAGGCCTTCGTCCGCATCCTACCGGAGAATCGCAGCTACCTGATCGCAGCCGGGCTCGAACAGGCGCTGCACTACCTGCTGCAGCTACGTTTCACCGACGAGCAAATCGACTGGCTTCGCCGACAGCCAGTCTTCGCCAACGTGTCGGCCGGCTTCTTCGACTACCTCCGCCAGATGCGCTTCACCGGCAACGTCTGGGCCATGCCCGAGGGCACGGTCTTCTTTCCCAACGAGCCCGTCCTCCGCGTGACCGCCGATCTGATCCAGGCGCAGCTGGTGGAAACGAACATCCTGACGTGTCTGACGCTGCAAACGCTTGTGGCCAGCAAGGCCGCCCGCATCGTGTCGGCCGCCCAACGCCGGCCCGTGGCGGACTTCGGGGCGCGGCGCGCCCATGGGCCGATGGCGGGGATGCTGGCGGCACGAGGCGCCCTGATCGGCGGATGCGCCAGCACCAGTCACGTCGAGGCCGCCCGACGCCTGGGCGCCCCGGCGACCGGGACTCAAGCACACAGCTGGATCATGAGCTTCGACGACGAGCAGGAGGCGTTCCTCCGCTACGCCGAGCTCTTCGGTCCGCACACCGTCTGTCTGATCGACACCTACGACACGATCGCGGGCGTGCATAAGGCCGTCGCGGTCGGCGAGCAGCTTCGCGGCGTCCGGCTGGACAGTGGCGATCTGGTGGCCCTATCGAAGCAAGTCCGACAGGTGCTCGACCAGGCCGGCCTGCGGCACACCAAGATCCTGGCCAGCGGCGACCTCAACGAGTTTCGCATTGCCGACCTGCTCGACGCCGGGGCACCCATCGACCTGTTCGGCGTGGGCACGGAGATGGTCACGTCTATCGACGCGCCCGCCCTGTCGCTGGTCTACAAGCTGGTCGAATCCGCCGATGCCTCTGGCACGATGGTTCCCCGCGCCAAGCGCTCCGCCGACAAAGCCACCCTGGCGGGGGCCAAACAGGTTTGCCGTCGCCACGATGCATCGGGCACGATGGTGGGCGATCTGCTCATTCCCGAGGGCGATCCCGCCGATGGGACCCCGCTCATCGAACCAGTCATGACCGCAGGCCGGTTGTCAGGTGATCTGCCCGATCTTGCGACCATCGCCCAGCGCGCCAAGACACAGACAGCCGCCTTGCCCGCCTCGCTCAGACAACTGACCGCCCCCGCGGGATACAGCGTAGAGGTCAGTGAATCGCTTCGCCGATACCAGCCCCCCCTCTGATGACCTCCCCGGCCACACGACACCCCACCCCAATCACTCCATTGCGCACGAACCAACGACCCCATGAGGTCGGGGAGCCGGGAGATTCGTCTCGCCGGGGCCTAGCCCGACAGGTAGATGGCCGCCAGGAGTCCTCCCGAGATGAGCCAGGTGACCAGCCACGCCGGCCATCCCACCCCGGGCCTGGACGAGATCTTCAGCGGTTGGGCATCCATGCCACACACAGATCTGCAGGACCAACGAACCGTCTTCACGCAAAACTAGCAGAACGCTAACACAACATCTAGGCCTTGTCTAGTCTAGAAACGCTATATGTTGAAACTGGACGACCCCATATGCGCTAACCAGGATGACAAGTGGTCACTTTTGGCCGGGAAGCGGGCGGGCGATCCGAGCCGTCCCCGCCGCCGGGGTGCGTTGACCGATTGGCCGGGCGCGGCGTATCTTGCCGATGAGCCACTAGCCGTTGTCGCGCGGTGGTTTCCCCGAGTCCGCGGCGTCAGGCCGACCCATGAAGCTGCTCTACATCCATCAGCATTTCGTCACCAATGAAGGGCACGGCGGCACGCGCAGCTACAACGTCAGTCGGGCCTTCGTCGAGCGCGGATGGGACGTGACTGTCATCGCCGGCATCTTCGACCAGGGCCCCTTCGTCGGGGGGCAACGCGGGTGGTTCCGCACGGAGTGGATCGACGGCATCAAGGTCATCATCTGCAACGTCACCTACAGCAACTACCAGCGGGCCTGGCGAAGGATGCTGGCGTTCGCGTGGTTCGTCGTCCTGGCCAGCATCGCGGCGATTCGAGAGCGCGGCGTGGACGTCGTCTTCGCGACCAGCACGCCGCTCACCGTGGGCTGGCCCGGCTTGCTGGCGGGGTACGTCAAGCGACGGCCCTTCGTTTTCGAGATCCGCGACATCTGGCCTGAAGACCTGGTGCTCAGCGGGGCGATGAGCCCGGGACTGTTCGCGTCGGTCATGACGTGGATGGAGACGGTTTTCTACCGGCGGGCCGTCCGCGTGCTGACCGTCTCGCCGGGCTTCACCGCGCGCCTCGCCGAACGGGGCGTGCCCGAGCACATCCTCGAAACGATCCCGCTCGGCGGAGACGCCGACATCTACGCGGACCTGGCCCCCGACACGGATTGGCTCGAGCGGCACGGATTGACGGGCAAGACCGTCGCCATCTACGCCGGGGCGCATGGCTACCTCAACGGGTTGGACTACGTCGTCGAGGCCGCGGAGCATCTTCGCGACCGGCCGGACATCGCCCTGGTGCTGATGGGTGACGGTCAGCGCAAGCCGGAGCTGCAGCGCATGGCGACCGAGCGGGGTTTGGCCAACGTCGTGTTCGCCGATCCGGTGCCTCGGCGGGACGTGCCGGCCATCCTCGCTGCCTGCCAGATCGGTTTGATGATCCTGCGCGACTCGGCTGGGATGGCGCGGGTGCTGCCGAACAAAGCGTTCGACTACATGTTCGCCGGGCTGCCCACGGTCGCGAACTTCCCGGGCACGACGCGCGAACTGCTCGAGTCGATCGGGGCTGGCGTGGGGTGCGAGGCGCAGGATCCGGCCGATCTGGCGACGACGTTGGCGAGCTTGGCCGACGATGTCGACCGGCGCGTCGACATGGGGCGCAAGGCCCGCGCGGCGGCCGTTTCCCGTTTCGATCGTCGTCGGCTGGCGGAGCGGATGATGGAGGTCTTCCAGGCCTGCCGGGCCGGATGTCCCAGGAGAACGGACCGCTGCCGGATCACCGCCTGACCCGTTGGCGTATCGCGATGTGATGCGGAGCATTCGCCCGTCCACGCGGCGACAGGAGTGTGATGCTTGTCAGATTGACCCAACCGGGGGGTCTTGATACAAGAGACAGAGTCGTCCAGCGCGAGTGGCGGAACTGGCAGACGCGCAGGACTTAGGATCCTGTGGGGCAACCCGTGGGGGTTCGAATCCCCCCTCGCGCAGTTCGGTGGGGATCGACGCCGCGTCCTACACCGGCCCGGGCGGGCAAGAGCGCATCTGCTGCTCGAACCGGCGCACACCTCCGCGGCGGCGTTCGTCAGGGATTTCGTTTGTGACGTGATCGACGGGCGTGTATAGTAATCGCCCTTGGGATTTGTGTGGCGAGACTGCCATGAAGCTGACGGACATCCTCGGCCCCGGGTGCGTCAAAGTGCCTTTGGCAGCCACGACGAAGGAGGCTGCCATCGGTGAGCTGATCGATCTGCTCGACGCCGACGAGCTGCTGACGGACCGGGATCAGATGCTCAGAGCCGTGCTGGACCGCGAAGCGACGCGGACGACCGGCATTGGGCACGGTCTGGCCGTCCCGCATGGCAAGGCGCACGCCTGCAACCGGCTGGTGATGGCCGTCGGCAAGCCCGCCGAACCCATCGATTTCCAGAGCATCGACAAGCAGCCGGTCAAGGTGATCGTCCTGTTGGCCAGCCCTCCGGACCAGACCGGTCCCCATATCCAGGCACTCGCGCGGATCAGCCGCTTGATGACCATGGAGAACTTCCGCAACGCGATCTTCCGGGCATCGTCATCCGCCGAGCTGTATGGCATTATTGCAGGACACGAAGGCTGACGGGCGAAAGCCCTGCCACGACGCACCAGGCCCGAGAGGCGCATCCGGCCTTCCCTTGTACTGGCGTCATTCCTGGGAGCGCAACAGAACGGCTCGGGCAGCGACGTTCGAACTCGAAGACAACGCGACGATGGGCCAGATGCCCCCAGGCGCGAAGTGTGCCGCAACGGCAGTTGAAACCGGGGTGGGGTGGCGGTATAAAGCACTCTTCCGTTGTGTGACGTCGGCGTTGTCTTGGCCACCGATGCGAGACTACCTCTACAACGTATGGGCGACGTTCAGCTCGATCCTGATGGGACTGGGCGTCACCCTTCGCTACTGTTTCGCCAAGACCATCACCGTTCAGTACCCGGACGTTCCGCCGACGATCAAGCCGCGGTCACGCGGAATTCACTGGATCGAACTGGAACGGTGCATCGTGTGCGGCGCGTGCGCGAAGGCCTGCCCCGTGGAATGCATCGTGGCCGAGCGATCCAAGCCGCGGAAGCTGGACAAGGCCAGCAACGTGGCGGTGGGTGGGGCCGTGGTCGCCTACCGAATCGACTATGGCAAGTGCTTGATGTGCGGGCTGTGCGCGGACGTCTGTCCGACGTCGTGCATCCACATGGGCGACAACCACGATCTGTCGTGCTACCGGCGTGAGGACTGCGTGGGCGATTTCGTGGCCCTGGCCCGCGACGGTCGGCAGACGCCCGAGCCGTTGTGGATGAAACGCCCGGACCTACCCGACTGGGCCCGCGACCGACAGCGGACGTGGGCGAGCCGGGCCGAGCCCCGTCGCGAGGCGATGCGCCAGACGCTTGAAGGCGTCGAGCCGCCCAAGAAGAAGGACAAGCCGGACCAGAACAAGGAAGCGTAGTCCCCCGATGTCAGTGTACGTGCTCGCGGCCGAAACCAACGTTCACACCGTTAGCGGTCTGCTGATCTTCGCGACGGCCGGTGGGCTGATCGTGCTGGGCGCGTTGCTGCTGGGCAAGCTGATCCGACCCAAGGCGCCCAATCCTGACAAGGGCGACACGTACGAATGCGGCGAAAAGACCATCGGGCCGAGTTGGGTCCAGTTCGACCTGCGCTTCTACGTGGTCGCGCTGGTGTTCGTCGTGTTCGACGTCGAAATCGCCTTGTTCTATCCGTGGGCGGTGATCTACAAAGCGGCCGGGACGGCAGCCTTGTGGGATATGCTGTTCTTCTTCGGCGTGCTGGTGGTCGGATTCCTGTACCTGTGGCGGCATGGGTATCTGGACTGGGTCCGCGCGGTCAGTCATGGGCGGCAGCCGGATCGGGTCGAGAAGATCCCCGGCCCGCCGCCGACGTCGTCGCAGGACTAGCGGATCACCTCGCGTAGCAGTCGAGTGTGGACCAGAGCGATGGGTCTGATCGAGAACCGATTCGAGCCGGGCCTGATGATGACCTCGGTGGACTGGGCCATCAATTGGGCACGGCGGTGCAGCATCTGGCCGGTGACCTTCGGGTTGGCGTGCTGCGCGATCGAGATGATGTGCGCGGGCGCGAGCCGGTTCGACATCGATCGGTTCGGCGCCGGCGCGTTCCGTCCCAGTCCTCGGCAGGCGGATCTGATGATCGTGGCGGGGACGGTGACGTACAAGATGGCCAGCCGGATCCGGCGGCTGTACAACCAGATGCCCGACCCGAAGTACGTCCTGGCGATGGGCGCATGCGCCGTCGGCGGCGGTCCGTACTTCAAGCACGGATACCACGTCGTCAAGGGGGTCGAGTTGGTGATCCCCGTGGACGTGTACGTGCCCGGATGTCCGCCGCGTCCCGAGTCGCTGCTGGAAGGGCTGATGCGGCTGCAAGACAAGATCGCGCGACAGACGATGGCCAAACAGCCCATGGCCGAGCAGCGCGCGGAGGCGTAACGGGACACGGGTCGGTGGTGGGAATTCGACAAGCCAATGAGTCCTGAGGAGATCGCCCACATCCTAGCGGAGCGTTTCGGCGATCGCGTCCGACCGGTCGGGCTCGCCACAGCCCATCCGCACGTCGTGGTCGACGCCTTGGCGTGGCGGGAGGTGGCGGCGTTTCTCCGAGACGACGACGCGTTGGGGTTCGGCTGGCTGCGGTGCATCAGCAGCCTGGATCTGCCGGACGAGGGCAAGGTTGCCGCCGTCTATGACCTGCACGCGATGAATCGCCCTGCAGACTTCACGCCGGAAGCGGCGGCCCGGATGAACCCGTTGGCGGGGACGTTGTGGACCGAGCGACATGCGCTGGCCGTCAAGGTTGTCGTGCCGCGCGACCGTCCCCATATCCCGTCGGTGGCCGACGTCTGGCCGGCGGCGGAATGGCACGAGCGGGAGGCGTACGACATGATGGGCATCGTGTTCGACGGCCACCCGAATCTGACGCGGATCCTCTGCCCGGACGACTGGGTGGGGCATCCGTTGAGAAAGGACTACGCGTTCCCGGCCGAGTACGAAGGCATCAGCGATCCGGCGATACAGGAGAACGCGGCCGGATGAAGCACTGCAAGGGGCGAACGCAGAGGCGGCGGACGAGAGACAACGTCGTTTGCGCAACATGAGAGAGAACGAGCTGATCACGGCCCCCGATCTGATGATGGACCGCGTTCGCGGCGAGGCGGACGGGATTCGGGGTGACGTCGAGGACCAGGACGTCGCGACCGAGGAGCTTTTCGTCAACATGGGCCCGCAACACCCCAGCACGCACGGGGTGCTGCGGATCATCCTGCGGTCGGACGGCGAGCTGATTCTCGACGCCGTTCCGGTGATCGGTTACCTGCATCGTTGCGCCGAGAAGGTCGGCGAGGGCGTCCCGGCGGTCCAGTACATTCCCTATACCGACCGGCTCGACTACCTGGCCGCGATGATCAACAACTGCGCCTACGCGATGCCGATCGAGAAGCTGGCGGGCATCGAGGTGCCCGAACGGGGGCGGTACATCCGGACGATCATGTCCGAGCTGAACCGGATCGCCTCTCACTTGGTCAGCTTCGGGGCGTATGGGTTGGATATGGGCGCGTTCACGCCGTTTCTGTACGCGTTTCGCGAGAGAGAGTACATCGTCGATCTGTTCGAGGAGGTCTGCGGGGCCCGGTTGACGTACAGCTACATCACGGTCGGCGGGCCTCGGTGGGATCTGCCCGAGGGCTGGATCGACCGGTGCCGTCGGTTCCTCGACTACTTCGAGCCGAAGATCGACGAGTACAACACGTTGCTGAGCTTCAACCACATCTTCGTGAAGCGGACGTCGAACGTGGGCGTGATATCAACCGACGATGCCATCGCGTGGGGGCTGAGCGGGCCGTGCCTTCGCGGCAGCGGGGTCAAGTGGGACCTCCGCCGCAGCGCCCCGTACGACATCTACGACCGGTCCGAGTTCGAGGTGCCCGTCGGCGTGGACGGCGGGCATGACGAGGTCCCGCGCGGCGTGGTCGTGGGCGATAGCTGGAACCGGTATTTTGTCCGGATCCTGGAGATGCGCCAGTCGGTGCGGATCGTGCGGCAAGCGCTCGACCAGATGCCTGACGGCAAGATCCAGGGCAAGGTGCCACGGCAGCTCAAGCTGCCGGCCGACGAGATCTACCACGAGATCGAAGGCGCCCGCGGGCAGTTGGGGTTCTACATCGTGACCGACGGGCAGACCGTGCCGTACCGGGTCAAGGTGCGGGGGCCATGCTTCTGTAACCTGTCGATCCTGCGTCACATCTGCCAGGACGTGCTGCTGGCCGACGTGCCGGCCATCGTGGGATCGATCGACGTGGTCATGGGTGAGGTGGATCGATAGTCAATCATCAGAGACGCGACCGTTAGGGAGCGTTTTATTCGGGGGCGATCTGGAAGGCTCCCTAGTGGTCGCGTCTCTGATCGGCAGCGAACGGACTGAGATACGTCGTGAGTAGCGTAAACGTGCCATGGACTGAGCAACCGACCGGGTACTACGCGGCAATGCGGTCGCGGGCGTTTCGGTTGGCGCTGTTGGCGTCGCTGCTGGCGTTCGTGGGCGCGATGATCGGCGCGGGGCTGACCGTTTGGGTGTGCGACGGGCATCCGGCGGCGATGCTGGTGCTGATCGTCGTGCCGGTTCTGGGCGGCCTGGCATTGGTGGGCGTGGCGGCGGCGATCCGGTGGGCGGAGCTCATCGGGCGATTGCTGGGCAGGTTCAGTGGCCTGGCGCTGCTGGGCGCAACGGTGGGGTTCGTCGTGCTGGCCTGGATGCACGCCGGGTTGTTTCGGTTCGTCAGCTCGATCCCGGCTGCACCGGACCGGGGAACGTGGTTCGGCGGCGCGCTCGACGCCGCAGCCATCCACGACGCGCTGCCGGGATTGGTGCGATGGATGCCGGTCGCGCACTTCCTGTGGCCGCTGCAGTTCAGCGTCGTTCGTGATCTGTTGATCGTGATCGGATTCATGATCGTCGTGTCGTTGGTGGCGGTCTACTGCATCTGGTGGGAACGGAAGGTCAGCGGCCATATGCAATCGCGGCTCGGGCCGATGCGGACGGGGTTGTGGCACGGCTGGGCGCAGTCGCCGGCCGATGGGCTGAAGCTGTTGGGCAAGGAGGACCTGATCCCGGACGGTGCGGACAAGCCGTTGTTCCGTCTCGCACCGTACCTGGCGATGGCGCCGGTGTTCAGCGCGTTTATGGCGCTGCCGTTCGGGGCGCTGTGGGTGTTCCGCGATTTCGACGTCGGGCTGATCTTCATCCTGGCGATGGTGGGCATCGAGGTGGTGGCCGTCATCCTGGCAGGCTGGGCCAGCAACAACAAGTGGAGCGTGTTCGGGGCAATGCGCGAGGCCTGCCAGATGGTCTCCTACGAGATCCCCATGGGCATGAGCCTGCTCATCCCGGTGATGACGGCCGGGACGATGCGGCTGACGGCGCTCGGCGAGGTCCAGGATGGCGGGTGGTTCACGTGGCTGGCGTTCTCCAATCCGTTCTGCCTGATCGCGATGTTCACGTACTTCATCGCGTCGCTGGCCAGCCTGAAGCGGGCCCCGTTCGATCTGCCCGAGGGCGAAAGCGAACTGGTGGCTGGCTTCATGACCGAGTACAGCGGGTTCCGCTGGTGTGTGTTCTTCTTCGCCGAGTACGCCTCGATGTTCGTGGTGGCTGGCTTGATGACGATCCTGTTCCTCGGGGCATGGCATTCGCCACTGCCCGCGGCGTGGGGCGAGCGGCTGGGGACGGGCATCGTCGCCCAGGCGATCCGCGGCCTGTTGTTCAGCGGGCCGCTCTGGTTCGTCGGCAAGTGCGTGTTCATGATCTACGTGCAGATGTGGCTGCGGTGGACGCTGCCGCGGATCCGGATCGACCAGGTGATGTACGCTTGCGTGCAGGTCCTGCTGCCGCTGACGATGGTGCTGCTGCTGGGCAACGCGTTCTGGGAACTGTTCAACGTGCCCGCCTATCCGGGGTTCATGCTCTTCGCGCGGATCGTGGGCATCGTCGCCGCGCTGGTCGGGGCGTTCCTCCTGGCGGGGCTCGTGGTGATCGGGCTTTACGGACGGCGAAACCGGCGGGCCCTGGTCGGCGATTTGGCCGTTGACCATCTACCCGGTGCGTGAGAAGGATGGCAACGTGAGGACCGGAATCAGCATCCCGATGTGTGCCGCACTTATCTCGCTGTCTCTGTGCGCGCCCTCCCTGGCCGACCCGTCGAAGGGGGCGGGCGACGAGGTCGTGACGCGGATCGAATCCGGCGGTGCGCTGGAGGCGACGATGTTCTACAGCTTCGCGGCCGTCACGCTGATCTCGGCGGGGGGCGTGGTCATCAGCCGGAGCATCGTCCGGGCCGCCATCTGTCTGCTGTTCACGCTCGGTGGTATGGCGGGGTTCTACTTCCTGTTGGCCGCCAACTTCGTCGGCGTGGTGCAGCTGATCGTCTACGCGGGGGGGACGTTGGTCCTGATCATCTTCGGGGTCATGCTGACCGGGCGGTCGCTGACGCACCATTTCCGCGCGGGATGGCTCGAGATGCTGGGGGCGTCCGTCGTCTGTGCGGTGTTGCTGTTCGGTCTGGTGACGATCTTGACGCAGACGCCGTGGTCCCGCGGTGCCGACCCGATGGCCGACGCGCCGACGATCGACCAGATGGGGACCGAGTTGCTGACGAGCTACCTGGTCCCGTTCGAGGTCGTCAGCGTCGTGTTGCTGGTGGCCATGATCGGCGCAGCGTATCTGGCCCGGCCGGAGAGGAGATAGGCATGCTGGTTGCAGGGACGATCGGCACGATCGGTCTGACCCACTACCTGGTAGTGGCTGCGGCGGTCTTCTGCCTGGGCGTCCTGACGATGATCACCAAGCGAAACGCGATCGGGATCCTGATCGGCGTGGAGCTCGTGCTGAACTCGGCGAACCTGAACCTGGTGGCCTTCAACCGCTATCAGGCCGGCGGCGGCGGATCGGGCCAGGTCTTGATGGACGGCCAGGTCTTCGCCTTGTTCGTGATCGTCCTGGCGGCGGCGGAGGCGGCAGTCGCCATCGCCATCTTCATGAACTTCTACAACAGCATCGGCAGCGTGGACGTCGACCAGGCGTCGAGGTTGCGGGGGTGATGGACGTGGGGGTGGAGACGTTGATCAGAAGAGCAGATGCGACATCCCGAGTTTAGCGGGGCCGTATGCGGCCCCTCCCCGCCGCACGCGGCGGGGCTAGACGAAGGACGATAACGTTCCAAGACCATGATCGGTCACGTGATTGAAATCCTGTTGATCCTCGGTGTGCTGCTGCCGCTGCTGGCGTTTGCGCTGCTCTGTTTCTTCGGCGCCAGGCTCGGCAAGCCGCGCAGCGCGTACGTGGCCGTAGCCGCCATTACGCTCAGCACCGTGCTTTCGCTGATCGCCCTGGTCTGCTGGGCGTTCGTAGACGACCCGGCGGAGGCGGCGCGGAACGCCTGGCGATACCACTGGGCCGACCTGGGCAACATCCCCATCATCGTCGGCGTTCAACTCGACGCGCTGACCGTGATCATGTTCCTGATGGTGACGTTCGTCTCGACGTGCATCTTCGTGTTCAGCATGGGCTACATGGCCGGTCACAGCGACGAGATCGACGGACAGAGCGAGTACCACCGCTTCTTCACCTACCTGTGCCTGTTCTGTTTCAGCATGCTCGGCCTGGTTGTCAGCAACAGCATCCTGTTTCTGTTTGTCTTCTGGGAGCTGGTGGGGTTGTGCTCGTATCTCCTGATCGGGTTCTACTTCCACAAGAAGTCGGCCAGCAACGCCGCCATCAAGGCGTTCGTGACCAACCGCGTCGGCGATTTCGGGTTCCTGATCGGCCTGATGATGGTCGTCTACTTCCTGAGCGACCTGACGCTGGACGGTGCGGCCCGGGAGTTCCGCCAGCTCCACGACAGCGGCCACGCGATCTTCAGCGATACGTTCCTGGGCGTGACGATCGCGACGTGGATGGGGATCTGTCTGTTCTGCGGCGCGGTGGGCAAGAGCGCCCAGTTCCCGCTACACGTCTGGCTGCCCGACGCGATGGAGGGCCCCACGCCGGTCAGCGCCCTGATCCACGCGGCCACGATGGTGGCCGCCGGCGTCTACCTCGTCGCACGCATCTTCTGCCTGCTCACGCCCGACGCGCAACTGGTCGTCGCTCTCATCGGCGCGATCACGCTCGCCCTGGCCGCCGTCATCGCCATCGTCCAGACCGACATCAAGAAGGTCCTGGCCTACAGCACCGTCAGCCAGCTCGGATACATGGTCTTCGGCATGGGCGTGGGGGCGTGGGTGGGCGCGCTGTTCCACCTGCTGATGCACGCGTTCTTCAAGGCGCTGCTGTTTCTCGGCAGCGGCCAGGTCATCGAGGGCTGCCACCACGAACAGGACATCACCAAGATGGGCGGCCTGCGCCGCAAGATGCCCGTCACCTGCTGGACGTTCTTCATCGCCGTGCTGGCCATCAGCGGCGTCGGCCTGCCCCTGCTCAACATGTACCCGTGCACGGGGCTGGGGGGGTACTACAGCAAGGACGAGATCCTGGCTGTGGCCTACTTCCGTGCGCATCCGGGGGGACACGATGGACACGTCGACACGTCGACAAATCGACAAGTCGAAACGTCGAGAAGTCGGAACGTCGAAACAGTCGTAGCGCGCGGTGCGCGTGTCATGGGAGGGGCGCTGGCTGAGGCGACGCACGCTTTGCCTCACGATCGAACAACGGCTACGGATGCTGTGCCGGCACATGCCGCGGAGGCGGTCCCCGTCACGGGACGCAGGCACGGGCATGATCAAGGCTGGACCGTCCATCGGGTCTTGTTCTGGGTAGCGGCTCTGGTCGCGTACGTTACGCCGTTTTACATGCTGCGGGTGTGGTGGTTGACGTTCATGGGCAAGCCGCGCGATGAGCATGTCTACAAGCACGCCCATGAGTCGAAGCTGATGTATCTGCCGCTGGTGGTGCTGGCGGCGGGGACGTTCTTTGTAAGCTGGCTTCTGTTTCGCCGGATGGTTGCAGAGGCGGCGCCGGGCGGCGGGCTCGTCGCTGCGATTGACGGCCACAGTGACGCGGTCCACCACGCGGCACATACGGCGCTGGCGCTTAGGGTCTGGCCGTCGTTCATCGTCGGGTTCGGCCTGGCGTGGCTCGTTTATCGCAAGGGGTTGGACCTGCCCGCCAAGATTGCCCGGGTCTTCTGGCCGGTGCATACGCTGCTGGTCAACAAGTTCTACCTCGACGAACTGTACGGCGCGCACATTCTCAAGAAGGCGGCACTGGCCAGCGGAACCGGCCTGATCGTCATCTCCCGCCAGGCCAGCCGGTGGTTCGACACGCACGTCGTCGACTTCCTGGTCAATCTGTCCGCCACCATCGCCCGCCAGGCGGCCATGGCTTCGGGGCGCATCCTCGACGCCGCGGGCCTGATCGGTCGCATCGAGGAGTATCGGAGCTACCGCAGCCAACTGGCCATCTGGCTCGGCGCGGGCGTGGCTGTGGCACTGACGGCCCGCTTCTTGACAACGGATCGGTACACGACGGCCGCCATCACCGCCGTCATCGCACTGGTGCTGCTTGGCGTCGACGGGCTGGTCGAGGGCCTGGCCCGCGGCACGTGGGACGTCGGCGGTGCCATACGGACCAGTCAGACGGGCCGACTGCGGAGTTATCTGTTGTTCGCGATGGGGGGTGTGACCATCGCGGTCGTCGCGATTCTCTGGGTGAGCTGATGAACCGCGGGACGAGTCGTCGCATGAAGGGTGAGGCATAACGGTGTATGAGAACTCGCATCTGCTGAGCTGGATCGTGTTCCTGCCGGCCATCGGGGCCGTGCTCGTCCTGCTGGCGCCCCGCAAGGACCTGGCCAAAGGCGTGGCCGTCCTCGCCTCGGGTGTCACGCTGGTCCTGAGCCTGTGGCTCTTCGGACCGTTCACGACCGACGATCTGGCCCTGAAGTTCGGTCCGCGCTACGCGGAGGGCTTCCATTTCGTCGAACGGGCCAACTGGATCACCACGTCCGGCGGGTTCAAGATCGAGTACTACCTGGGCGTGGACGGGCTGAGCTTTCCGCTCGTTCTTCTGACCACCATCGTCAGTTTCCTGGCCTGCCTGGCCAGCTGGCGGATCGACGACTGGCACGTCAACAAGGGCATCAAGGCCTACTTCGTGTTGTTCCTGCTGCTCGAGACGGGCATGCTGGGCGTGTTCGTCGCGTTGGACTTCTTTCTGTTCTACGTCTTCTGGGAGGTCATGCTCCTGCCGATGTACTTTCTCATCGGCGTGTGGGGCGGGGAGCGGAAAGAATACGCAGCCATCAAGTTCTTCCTGTACACGCTGCTCGGCTCGGTGCTGATGCTGGTGGTCATGCTGGCGATGTACTTCAAGTCGGCGGCCGCCCTCGGCGGGGCCGGCACGTTCGACCTGGTCCGCCTGGCCACCGACCCGCAGATCCGCGAGGCCTTCGGACGCGGCAGCTTCCTGCTGGATGCCTGGTCCTGGCCGATGGTCATGTTCATCTTCCTGTACATCTGCTTCGCCGTGAAGGTGCCCGTCTTCCCGTTCCACACGTGGCTGCCCGACGCCCACGTCGAGGCGCCCACGCCCATCAGCATGATCCTGGCCGGCGTCCTGCTGAAGATGGGGGCGTACGGCTTGCTGCGGATCAGCTACCCGATCCTGCCCGGCGCGGCGACGATGTGCGCCTACGGCCTGGCGATCTTCGGCGTGATCAACATCATCTACGGCGCGCTGTGCGCGATGGCGCAAACCGATTTCAAGAAGCTCGTTGCCTACAGCTCGATCAGCCACATGGGCTACGTTCTGTTGGGCATGGCCGTCATGACCGACCAGGGATTCCAGGGCGCGATGTTTCAGGTCATCGCCCATGGCATCTCCTCGCCCATGTGCTTCTTCTTGGTCGGCGTGATCTACGACCGGGCGCACCATCGCGAGATCAACCGCTTCGGCGGGCTGTGGCTGACCATGCCCGTCTACGGTTCGCTGGCGACGGTGGGCTTCTTCGCCTCGTTGGGGCTGCCGGGGCTGTGCGGCTTCATCGGCGAGGTCTACGTCCTGCTGGGCACCTTCAACGCCGCCAGCATCCATACCTGGATGACGTGGGCCAAACCCATGGCGGTGATCGCCGCCTTCGGCGTGGTCCTGACGGCGGGGTACATCCTGTGGCTGATCCAGCGAGTCTACCTCGGGCCCGAGAAGCCCGAATACGCCAAGTTCCGCGACAACGACGCGTCGGCCCGCGAGGTCTTCATCCTGACCCCGCTGGCCGCCCTGGCGATCCTGCTGGGCGTCTTGCCCAGACAGTCGCTGTTCGAGTTCATGAATGGGACCCTCGGCCACCTGGTCAAGCACGTAAATGAATGTGCGGTCGCGATGACCGGGTGACGGGGTACCTCAAGACGGCTGATATGAACCCATTGGCCTCGACACTCTGGATGCCCTCGGCGGCTGATCTGGCGGGCTTCTCGCCGGAGCTGGTCTTGATCGGTACGATCATTGCCGTCCTGGTCATTCCGTTGATGGTCCGGCGTTCGGCACGACTCACCGCCACGGTAGCGGCCATTGGGGCCGTGCTGATGGCGATGGCCACCGTCAGTGTCGCCCGGTCGACCGTCTTCGGCGTTGGCGGACTGTCGCCCTCCCCGGCTGCGCCCATGCTCCTGGTCGACCACCTCAGTCTGTTCTTCAAGATGCTGCTGGCGTTGTTCCTGGCGGCGGTGATCATGCTCTGGGTGATCGGCGACAAGTTCCGCGACGAAGACTCACCGGAGTTCTTCGTGCTGTTGTTGGGCAGCGCGCTGGGCATGGCCTTGATGGTCAGCACCGTCAACCTGCTGATGCTGGTGATCGCGATGGAGCTGGCCTCGCTGCCTAGCTACGTCTTGGCGGGGTTCTTCAAGCGGAATCGCATCGGCGCCGAGGCGTCGATCAAGTACGTCGTCTTCGGCGCCGTCGCCTCGGCGGCGATGATCTACGGGATCTCGCTGCTCTATGGCCTCTACGGCACGTTGGACATCCCCACGTTGGCCCGGCAGATCGGGCAAGGGATTCCGGGGCATAGCAGCGGGTTGCTGTTGGCCGTGGCGTTGATGGGGCTATGTGTCGGGCTGGGGTTCAAGATCTCCGCCGTTCCGCTGCACTTCTGGTGCCCGGACGTCTTCGAGGGCGCCCCCATCGAGGTGACGACCTGGCTCAGCGTCGCCAGCAAGGGGGCGGGGCTGGCCGCCCTGCTCCGCGTGGTCTTTGGGCTAGCCCATCCCGCCGTCGATCCCGACACCGTTCGGGCGGTGCAGTCGTTCCTCGAACCGATGTCGGTCAGCGTCGGCATCTTGGCCGCCGTCACGTGCACGGTCGGCAACCTAGCCGCCTATCGGCAGGCCAGTGTCAAGCGAATGCTGGCCTACTCGTCGGTCGCGCATGCAGGATACATGCTGATGGCCGCCGCCATCCTGACCAGCAGCACGAACGCGGGCGTCTCGGCCGTCGTGGCCTACCTGACCGTCTATCTGTTCATGAATCTGGGGGCGTTCGGTTGCGTCGCCCTGGTGTACTGGGCCACCGGGTCGGAATCGGCCGACGCGTTTCGGGGGCTGCGACGCCGGTCACCGTGGCTGGCGGTCGCGATGGCGGGTTGCTTGTTTTCGCTGATCGGCCTGCCGCCGTTTGGCGGATTCATCGCCAAGTTCAAGCTTCTGTGGGCGCTGGGCGAGGCCAGCCTCTGGTGGCTGGTCGTAGTCGCCGTCGTCAACACGCTGTTTAGCCTCTATTACTATGCGCGTCTGGTCTGGGTGATGTTCTTCGAGGACGACGGCCAGCCGGTCCTCCGCGCCCCGGCGGCCGGCCAACTCCTGCTGATGGTCTGTGCGGTCGTGCTCCTGCTGACCGGAACCGTGCTGGCCCCGTGGCTGCTCGGTCAGTCCGACGCGTATGCGGACAAGCTGTATCAGCCCGTCACCGCCGTCTTGCGCGCGACGGCGCCATGAACTCAAGACCCAATCAACGTTGAAGCCTGTGAGATGCGAAGCTGCGGCGCGGCGCCGTTGGGCAGCCGGACTACGTGGCAAGCAGGCAGGCCAATAAGGTTGCAATGATGCTGCTGTAGGCCCCCAGGAACACGGCCAACCAGCGCTTCTGAACGGAATCCATGACTTGGATCGCGGGCATCTTGTCTCTCCCCCCTTGTGACGTCCCCCGAAAGCTGTCGACGTGCGTGCCCACCCGTTCGGAGGTCGGTATTCGGCGATTGCTGGATCGTAGCGCCGCGTTCGCAGGATGTCTACTGTCCTGACCCCGTCTTGTTGACATCAGGCCGCGTCGTGTTGCGCTCGGCAATCTTATCGGTCCGTGAACCGCGCATTTCTTGCGGAGCGACCGAGAACACGCACACCAAGTGGACTGCGCAGAGAAAGCCCTGGGCGACTTCGCCCAGGGCAGTGCCGTTTCGGGTGATTGGGCGACCTCCGAGCGGGATCTGCGAGGCGTTCGACCGCAGCGGCTCGGTGCTACTCGTCGCCAAACGCGGCGTCGAAGGCGACGGCCGACGGGGCGAAGTCGAGCGCCTTGACGAACGCGCAGGCCTCCTGCGCGCCGTGCTCGCGGTCCATGCCGCTGTCTTCCCACTCGACCGATAGTGGGCCTTCGTAGTGGATCTCGTTGAGCGCTCGGATGATGGCCTCGAAGTCGATGCTCCCACGCCCCAGGCTGCGGAAATCCCAGTACCGGCGCGAATCGCCGAAGTCCAGGTGTCCCCCGAACACGCCCGCCTCCGTCGGGGTCTTCGACCAGTAGACGTCCTTCATATGCACGTGGAAGATCCGGTCGCTGAACCGACGGATGAACTCGACATAGTCCACGCCCTGGTAGCCCAGGTGAGACGGGTCGTAATTGAACCCGAACGCCGGATGGTGCTGGATCGCTTCCATCGCCCGCTCGGTGCTGGCGATGTCGAAGGCAATCTCGGTCGGGTGGACCTCCAGGCCGAACTTGACGTCCACCTCGGCAAAGGCGTCCATGATCGGCTTGAACCGCCGTCCGAAGTCTTCGAACCCCTTGTCGATCTGGTCCGGCAGGTTGGGCGGAAAACTGTACAGCAGCGGCCAGATGCTGCTGCCCGTGAACCCGTTTACCGTGATGTGCTTCAACTCCTTCTTCATCGCGGCCGGCGCGGCGTCGAAGAACTTGCGGGCCGCCTTGGCTGTATCGATCAGCTCCTGAGCTGCACGCTTGCGGACGCCCTCCGGCTTGCCGTCGCCCCAGACGTGCGGCGGCAGGATGGACTCATGACGCGGATCGATGTTGTCGCATACCGCTTGACCGACCAAGTGGTTGCTGACCGCGAAGCACTTCTGCTTGCTGCGGGTCAACACGTCCCACTTCTGCTTGCAGTAGGTCTTGCTCGACAGGGCCTTCTGCACGTCGAAATGGTCGCCCCAGCAGGCCAGCTCCAGCCCCTCAAACCCGAACTTCTTGGCCATCGGCGCCAGCTTCGTCAGCTTCAGGTCAGCCCATTGTCCGGTACAGAGCGTAACAGGTCGCGCCATGATCGATTCCCCTTGAACTGCTGTGCGGAAGGGCAGCTTGTCTTCGTCTTCCACGGACGAGAAGAAAGAGATCCACCGACCCCACCAGCCAATCCTCGTTGCCCGGATACTGGCCAGCAGGTTACGGATCGCCCCGGACGGTGTCAAGGGAATGGTGAGTTGCAGGCTCCGGTCGACCCATCATCTGACGTGCCGATCTATCTGCTCGACCACCTCTTCGGCCGCCGCGTCTGGTGCCAGCTCAATCCGGTGAGCGTCGTGGAAGCTTCGAAACCAGGTCCGCTGGGACTTGGCGAACCGTCGGGTGTGGATCTTGATCAGCTCGACGGTCTTGTCCAGATCGGGTCCGCCGGAAAGGTGGTCGATGATCTCGGCGTAGCCGAGCGCCTGGCGGGCCTGTTCGGAGACTGGCTCGGGCTCGGTCAGGAGGCCGCGGACCTCCTCGACGAAGCCTGCATCGATCATCTGTCTGACCCGCGCGTTGATGCGGTGGTTCAGATCCTCTCGGCGGCGGGCCAGGACGACCATCCGGCAATCGTATCGCGTCCTGCCGGCGTCCCATTCGCCCTGAAGCTCGCTGATGGGCTTACCGGTCAGATGGTGGACCTCCAGGGCTCGCTCGATGCGACGCGCGTCGTTGGGATGGATGCGCTGGGCGGCCGCAGGGTCGACGGCTACCAGCTCGGCGTGCAGCACCGGGCAGCCTTCCCGGGCCACGCGTCGGCGAAACGCCCGGCGGTATTCCGGGTCGGCGGGGGGACCGTCAAACAGCCCTTCAGTCAACGCCTTGATGTACAACGCCGTCCCCCCAACCACCCAGACGCCCTTGCCGCGAGCGGCGATGTCGGCGATGGCGGTGTCCGCGAGCTCGACGAACCGCCCGACACTGAACGACTCGCTGGGCTCGACCACGTCGATGAGATGATGCCGAACCCGGCGTCGCTCCTCAGGGCCGGGCTTGGCCGTCCCGATGTCCATCCGGCGGTAGACCTGCATCGAGTCGACCGAGACGATCTCCGCGTCATCACGCTCGGCCAGCCGCAGCGCCACCTCCGTCTTGCCCACGGCGGTGCAGCCTATGAGCAGGTTCAATTCAGCCGGCATCGCCGTTCCCCGGACATTGACCCGCTGGCGGTCGCGACTTAGCATGCCCCAGGCCATGGGACGGCCGCCCGCGGACGTCTAGAGGGAGATGCTACCATGAACAGGTCGATTCGAGCACGGGGAACGCTGGTCGCCATGCTCCTCGTCGCGGTGCTGGGCTGCGTCCGGACCCCCGACATCAACGTCGACGCCAGCGGATGGCGTCGCGAGCGCGTCGACACCACCCGCATTCCCGAGACCCGGAACCACGAAGAGGCCAAGGCAGAGCTCCGTAAGGCCCACCGCGAGATCGAGCGCCTCCGCAGGGAAAACGAGAAGCTCAAGCGCAAGTACGAAGACGAGAAGCGCAAGCACGAGGACCTCAAACGGAAGCACGACGACTGACCGGGACACGGTCACGAGCGAGGGGACTCCTTCCTCGAGGACGGTGCCCGCACGTTCCGCAAGTCGAGCGTCAGCGAATCGCCGAAGGGCTGGAGCATGGAGCTAGCGTGTCACGCAGAGTTCGATCGGGTCATCGAGCGAATGGTGGCCTGGTTCGAATGCGAGATCGTCGATCGGCCCGTCGTCCAGGTCACGGCGCCCAAACCCGTCTCCGAACTCCGCGAGTACCCCAACAAGCAACATGCCACGCACGAGGAGCGATGGACCGACGTCGAGTACACCGTCGCCTGCGTGGACGCGAACATCCACAACACTTACCACGCCGGCGAGGCGGTCCCGATGTTCTTCCCGAATCTCGGGCCGGAGATCCTGGCCAACATGTTGGGCTGTGGCATCGAGTTCGGTGACGTCACCACGTGGTCGATTCCCCTGATCCGCACCTGGGATGAGCCATGGCGCGACCTCAAGATCGACCCGAACAGCCGCTGGCTCAAGACCCTGACCGACATGGTCTCCCTGGGCCTGGAGGTCGGCAAGGGCAAGTGGCTCACCGGGCTGACCGATTTCCATCCGGGCGGCGATCTGCTGGCCGCCCTCCGCGACCCGCAGGACCTCTGTCTCGATCTGATCGACTGCCCCGAGCGGGTCAAGGAGTTGATCCTCGTGACCGAGCCCGCCTTCTACGAGGCTTACGAGGCGCAGTACGCCCTGATGCGGGAGGCCGGTCAAGGAACCACGACCTGGTTGAGCGTCTACTCGCCGGGCACCTACTACCCGACCAGCAACGACTTCTCCTGCATGATCAGCAAGGAGGCGTTCGACGAGTTCTTCCTGGACGAGCTGAGTCGCGAGTGGGCGTGGCTGGACCACAGCCTCTACCACCTCGACGGGCCCGGGGCCATCCGGCACTTGGACAGCCTGCTGGCCGCGCCCGACCTCAACGGGGTCCAGTGGGTGCCCGGCGCGGGGAGCGGTCCGGCTGGCCAATGGGTCGACCTGCTTAGACGAATCCAGGACGCGGGCAAGTGCATTCATTTCAGCGTTGGCGCCCACGAGCTTGACGACCTCATCGCCCATCTGCGACCTGAGGGCGTCATGTTCAGTACCCAGGCGAACTCCCCCGAGCATGCGGATGCGATCGTAGACCGGATCGCGCGCTGGTCCAGCTAAGAGATGGCGAGAAACCCCAAGGGAGTGTCCCCGTCGACTCGGACGGTCGGCGACGGCAGCCCACCGACGCAACCGTTGGCGCCCCTTCTTCATCGAAACCCTATCCGCGGCTCCTGCCCGATCGCTTTTTCTTGTCCCTGGCGACACATCTTGCCGTAATACTTTGGGGCCCTGAGCCTTAGATTCTGCTCCCCGGGCGAATAAACCTTCGGGAATCTCCTTGACGGACCGATAACAGGGGGGTACACTGGTCTTGTGTTAGGAGGTGAGAGGGTTACGGCGCGCGGTCTGCCATGTCTTGTCCGTCTTGCCGTGCCCGCCTGAGGATGGGAAGGGTTTCCCGATAAGCACAACGAGGGTTCTGGCAGTTGCCTCGCCGGCACGCGCGCAGAGCCTAGTGGGCCTCAGGATGTCTCGCCTGTGGGCAATTCTTAGTGCGTTCCTTTTGGACGCCGGCGTCACGGGAATGGTTGAAGAGGACCCTACGACGGCGGCGGAGGGTGTGAAGCCCGGAAAAGGAAGGAAGGAGGTCGGGTATGAGGTTACTCGGTGTAATGGGAGTTTTGTGCTTGGCGGCCACCCCTGTGATGGGGGCCGCGATGGATCTGGACTTCGATGTCGTCGCCGGCTCGTTGACCATCGACACGAGCCCCGACGGGATCGCCTCGCCGGACCCGGTGACCGCCTTGGTGGATGGCACGTTCGGCATGGTGATCTATGCCAGCGACGGCCACATTGGTGAGAGTGACACGTTCATCCTCACGGGGAGCCACATGGGCAACTCGGAGGGG